>TARA_B100000749_G_scaffold74149_1_pt1 | contig 11422 bp, 3 predicted proteins | sample TARA_B100000749 | Tara Oceans TARA_B100000749 (sample SAMEA2621232) | marine metagenome | biome: marine biome (ENVO:00000447); feature: mesopelagic zone (ENVO:00000213); material: "saline water (ENVO:00002010), including plankton (ENVO:xxxxxxxx)" | depth 800 m
AAGGCCAGAACCCGGAAGGCACCGAGGCGACTTTACTCGCTATGGAGTTGGCCGGTACTGTGCCGGCCAGTGACCTCCTGGCAGGCACCTGTATACACGGCGGCGACGGGTACGCTTACACCGTGGTAAACCGTCAGGTAAACGGAGTCGGGGCGTATTCGTGTTAAACGCTACGGTACCGGTATATAGAGATGGTTACTAATCTTCTAGGTATATCATCCATTCTAGGAGGTTCTGGTCTGGGTCGCGGGCGTATAGACTCACGGCTGGCAGCCCGCCACCGCCTCTAGCGCCGCGGCGGGGGCCGGGGGTGAGGGCCCCCTAGCACCCAGGCTTGTTAGCTATCGTCTGGTCAACCTTGCGGCTCAGGAACTTGCCGCCGCCAAGTTTGGCTTTAAGCTCTCCGTCTTCCACCGCTACGGCTCCCCTCAGGATCGTCATGACCGGCCAGCCTTCGATGTCGAAACCGTCCCAGATGCTGTAATCGGTGATGTGGAAGTCCGCGGCGGTTAGCTTTTTCTTGATGCTGGGGTCAATCAAAACTATGTCGGCGTCGCTGCCTGGAGCGATGACTCCCTTCTGGGGATAGAGACCCATTATCTTGGCGGCGTTGGCTGAGGTAACGTCAACGAACCGCTGTAGGGACATCCCTCGCCTGGAAACGCCCTCACTGTAGGTGATGCCGACTCTCGTCTCGGCGCCATTGTGTCCGCCGGTGACGTCGGAGATAGTGCGGCCTTCGATCTTGACGTCCCACGACGTGCAGTACTCGTCGGTGGCCATGGTGTGCAGTCCACCGTCGACGATGCCTTTCCAAAGCATCTGCCGGTCTTCTTCGGACTTCAATGAAGGGTAGGTGTGGTACTTCATGCCGTTCTCTTCCCGGTAGTTGTCCGCGCTGAAGCAGCAGTAGTTGTGCAGAGTTTCGCCGTAAACCGGCATGCCCTTGGCCCGTGCCTCGGCGATGGCGTCGATACCCTGCTTGGCGGAAACGTGGACGAAATACACCGGCGCGCCGGTCCATTCGGCCACTCGCAGCACCCGGCGGAAGGAAACGTCCTCAGACTCGTTGCTGTGGACCAGAGGCATGTTCCACCACTCGGTCCGTTCTTCGTCGGTCAGCTTGCGGTACATGTGCTGGACCATATCGTCGTCTTCGGAGTGGACCAACAGCATGGCGCCCAACCGTTGGATCTGCTCCATCAGGTCGTGCAGATGCCCAGTTCCGACCATGCGAGGCTCTCCGGACATGGCAGGCGGGCGGATGTTGGTGGTGAAAATCTTGACGCTGGCGAAGCCGTCTTGGACATGCTCACCAAGCTGGCCCAGGATATTGTCCGGAATGGCCCCCAGCATCATCAGATGGTGGGCGTAGTCGGAGTAGGAGTTGCCACGCCATACCGACGTGCGCTCTTGTATCGCCTGGTTGATGTCGATGCCGGGCCACTGGATGGCGAAGTCCATCAGCGTGGTTGTGCCGCCGAACAAGGCCGCCCGGCTTACTTGCTCCGGCGGAGCCGTGGTCAGGTCGCCATGTCCCATGATTGGGGCGGCGATATGCGCGTGGGGCTCGATACCCCCAGGAATAACAATCTTACCGGCGGCGTCGATGGTTCTGCCCACATCATCGGTGATTGTGCCCGGAGCGGCCACTGCGACAATCTTTTCCCCCTGGATCGCGATATCCCAATCACCGACACCCCACGGGGTTACAACCTGGCCTCCACGAATCATCAGATCTAACATCAACCGGCCTCCTCAGTGTCATTTATTAGTTTTCGCGGTTCGGCCCGGCGGGAGCGAATCGCCCTTTGCCAGGCCTCTATATGCAAGATCAAGCTAGCCGGTGGAACGGGCCTCTTGGGGTAGCGCGTCTTCCCAATCGGGTAGCAGCTGGTGAGACGTGGTCGGCAGCAGGTAGATCGTTGCGACCCCTATTCCGCTTAACGCCAAAGACGCCAGTATCGTCACGTCGAAATTTCCGGTCAGATTCCGCAGAATCCCTCCGATTATTGCCCCGGCCGCCATACCGATCCCGGCCCCCATCATCTGCCAGCCGTAGGCAGTTCCGATGGGCGCGCTGCCGTAGTATTGGCGATTGATGATGGGGAAAGCACTCATCTCTCCGCCGAATCCGATGCCGAAGAGAACAGCAAACGCATAGAACGTCCAGATGTCATGGGCGAAGAAAAGTAGGATAAGAGGAGCGCACTGCAAGAAGAAGCATACGGCCATGACACCCTTGCTACCGAATTTGTCAGCGGCGATGGGTACCCCGAATCTCGTCAGGGTACTGACCACCGACATGACCACAAAGACACCGGCCGCTGCCCCCTTGGATAAACCCCGCTCTTCCGCTATCGCTACAAGGAACACAACCAAGATGGCATGTCCGGCGCATCCCCAGAAGTGAATCCCGATCAGGTTCCAGAACGCGCTGGTATGTTTGGCTTGATTCAGGAATACTTTGGTCCTGATCTGAGCCGTTTCCCCTTGGTGTACCCTCCGAATCGGCTCATCCCCGGTCGCACCGTAAGGTCTCAGCCCTATCTGAGCCGGTTCGTCATAGAAAAACTTGACGAATACGACCAAGGCCAATCCTCCGGCGATACCGGTGACCCAGAACGCCGCGCGAAGTCCGGCATCCTGACCTTCGGCCTGAACACCGGTCACCCACTGACCTACCCTCATACCCGATTCGGAATCTCCGAACCAACTGATTATGAACAGCACCAAGGGAACGAACAGCAGTGGGCCCACGCCTTGCGAAGATTGCAGGATGCCCATGCCCAGCCCCAGATTACGTTGAAACCACATGGTTACCGCCGCAGTCAGAGGAACTTGGAAAATGGCCATCGCAAAGCTGAGCAAGACACCGTAATACAGGTAGAGCTGCCAGAATTCGGTCATGCGGCTGGTCATGACCATGGCGACCGTGAACACCAAGGCGCCTAGCAGCATGGTCCGGCGAACCCCATAACGATCGCCCAGCCATCCGGCTACCGGGCCGAATATGCCGCCAAAAGCCCATTGAAGGGCCAACCCGACTCCAATGGTGAAATGGCTCCAGCCAAAACTCTCTACGAGCCGAGGCTCCAATATGGAAAATGAAGAGCGCACTGCCGAAGCGCTAAGGCGCATTCCCGCAGCCACGAAAACGATTACCCACCCGTAATGGATGCCCACATTTCCCACGGCTAGCCGGTCCGGGTGGAGGTCAAGTTTTAGCATGCCAGAGGGTAAACCAACCTATATATGAATCACCAAACCATGCTGGACTGAGGGAGATACTATGTCAATAGATTTATTCCAGATTAGGCCTTGGAATTCCATTGACAATTAATGCGTAATATGCTTGACAACAAGCGGGTTAAGCGTATAATCAAAGGTTACTGCACTATGCCTCAAGTGTCGAATTGCGTCATTTCTCCGAACGACTCCAGCCCATTAGCACCTTTTTTTGCCTCGATTCTGGCCGCCCGGCCAACCGCCTTAGTCATCCGCAGTCATCCGAAGGAGAACTAGAATGGTAGTTCCTGCCACGCAGAACGGTCATGCCCTGGCGCTTCCCCAAACTAAGTCCTATGCCCGCATCCCGCAGGTTTTGGACGTGCCGAACCTGATTCAGAGCCAGCTCCAGTCATACGAATGGTTCAGGAACGACGCATTGCGGGAAGTCTACGAAGAGATTTCCCCCATAGCCGACTACACCAGCAAGAAGTACGAACTGCATTTCGCAGAGCACTATTTCCGAACCCCCAAATATTCTCCCCAGGAGTGCAAGGAGCGGGAAATAACCTTTTCCCAGCCTCTATATGTAAGGACTCGCCTGGTTATGAAGGAAACCGGGGAGATTAAAGAGCAGGAAATCTTCATGGGGGACATCCCCATGATGACGCCCAACGGCACGTTTATCATCAACGGTGCCGAGCGGGTGGTAGTCAGCCAGCTTGTCCGTTCACCCGGCATCTATTTCGTCTACGAGAGAAACGCCGCCAGCAACAGGAACCTATGCTATGCCAAGCTGATTCCTTCCAGGGGCGCTTGGCTGGAGTTTGAAACCAGCGCCAAGGACATCTTGTCGGTCAAAGTCGACCGCAAGCGCAAGGTTTCAGCCACCACATTCCTGCGTGCCCTGGGAATCGCTTCCGACGACAAGATTCTTGAGATGTTCGCCGACGTGGACATAGACGAGAACCATCAATACATCAAGTCCACTCTGAACAAAGACCCGGTGATTGAGACTAAAGAACTGAACTATAAAGAAGATGACTTGCGCGCCCTTTGGGAGTGGTTGCACCCCGACGACGCATACGACGTTGACCAAGCCAAGCGGATAGCCAACGCCCAGATCGAGTTTTACCGCCGGCTACGGCCCGGCGAGCCTCCCAGCTTGGAGAATTCCCGGAATCTCATCCGGAACCTGTTCTTCGTCGCCCGCCGTTACGACCTTGGCAGGGTGGGCCGGTACAAGTTGAACCGCAGGTTGAGCCAAACCGATAACGCGGAACTGATGACCCTAACCGTGGATGACGTAATCTCGGTCATCCGGCACATAATCCTGATTAACCATGGTGATGGAAAACCGGATGACATAGACCATCTGGGTAACCGTCGCGTACGAGCCGTAGGCGAATTGGTCCAGAACCAGGTAAGGGTTGGCCTACTGCGAATGGAGCGGATGGTCAAAGAGAAAATGACTTTGGTGGACCCGGAAGCGGCAGCGCCTCAGGGTCTGGTTAACATCCGCCCAGTGGTTGCCGCCGTTCGGGAGTTCTTCGGCGGTTCCCAGTTGTCCCAGTTCATGGACCAGACCAACCCGCTGGCGGAATTGACCCACAAGCGCCGCTTGTCGGCCTTGGGACCGGGCGGATTGTCACGGGAAAGAGCCGGGTTCGACGTTCGGGACGTCCACTTCTCCCACTACGGACGGATCTGTCCCATTGAAACACCTGAAGGTCCTAACATCGGACTGCTTAGTTCCCTGGCGTCTTATGCCCGGATCAACCCATACGGCTTCATCGAATCCCCGTATCGCCGGGTATACAAGTCCCTGTCCTGTACATCGGCTGACCTGAAGGGCCGCACCGTTACTGAAACAGTGGTGGACCAAGAAGGCAAAGCCATCGTCAACAAGGGGAGGGCCATCGGCGCCAATAGGATAGCTGCTTTGAACCAGCTTCCCGAGGGGACGATGATTAACGTACGTCCGTTCGTCGGCGCGATAGGGGAGGACATACTCTATCTCTCCGCTGACCAAGAGGAGACATACCGGGTAGCCCAGGCCAACTCGGTCCTAGACGAACTGAATCAGTTCGCTGAAGATCGGGTAGAACTCCGGGTTGGTGAGGAGTACATGCAGGATGCCTCCAGCACCGTGGACCTGATGGACGTATCGCCCATGCAAATCATGAGCGTGTCGGCGGCCTTGATACCCTTCTTGGAGCACGACGACGCGAACCGCGCCCTGATGGGTTCCAACATGCAACGCCAAGCCGTGCCGCTGCTGCGCCCGCAAGCGCCCATCATCGGCACCGGCATCGAAGGCCGGGTGGCCCGGGACAGCGGCCAAGTGGTCCTAGCCCTGGCCTCAGGTGTGGTGACCTCGGTTACCGGTAGAGAAATCGTCGTAACCGACGCCGAAGGGGTTGAACACAACCACACGCTCATTAAATTCGCCCGTACCAACCAGGGCACCTGCTTCGACCAGCGCCCCAGCGTAGCCCGGGGTGACATAGTCGAACAGGGCGGCGTTCTGGCCGATAGCTCATCCACCGAGGACGGCGATCTGGCCCTGGGTCAGAACGTATTAGTAGCCTTCATGTCCTGGGAGGGCTACAACTATGAGGACGCCATCATTCTCAGCGAACGGTTGGTGAAGGATGATTACTTCACCTCCACTCACATCGAAAAGCACGAGATGGAAGCACGGGAGACCAAGCTGGGCCCCGAGGAAATAACCCGGGACATCCCCAACGTTGGGGAGACCAGCCTGCGGGACCTGGACGAACGGGGCATCATTCGTATCGGCGCTGACGTTGGGCCGGGAGACATCCTGGTGGGCAAGGTCACACCCAAGGGCGAGACCGAGCTAACGGCCGAAGAGAAGCTGCTGCGAGCCATATTCGGCGAAAAATCCCGCGACGTGAAGGACACTTCCCTAAGGGTCCCCCACGGGGAACGGGGTAAAGTCATCGAAGTTAAGGTCTTGAACCGGGGCAACCGGGACGACCTGCCCCCCGGCGTCAACGAAGCCGTCAGAGTCTGGATAGCCCAGACCCGTAAGATATCCGTGGGCGACAAGATGGCCGGACGCCACGGGAACAAGGGCGTCGTAGCCCGGATCCTGCCCGAAGAAGACATGCCCTACATGGCCGATGGTACGCCGGTAGACATCATCCTGAACCCCATCGGTGTGCCCTCCCGAATGAACCTGGGACAGGTGCTGGAGACCCACCTGGGCTGGGCAGCCAAGGTACTCAATTTCAAAGCTAAAACTCCGGTGTTCGACGGTGCCCGGGACGACTCCATCGAGGACGCCTTGGCCCGGGCATGGTTCGTTCAGCGAGCCAATGCCATCAACATCGGCCCGGCCGACGAACCAACCGAGATTGATCAAGCAAAGTTAACTGCTTGGCTTGCCGATCAAGGATACGACGCCAAGCGGATATTTGACACGGAGATTTTCGGAGAAGCTCAGGAAGCCTGCCTACGCCTTTGGCTTAAAGAAGAGGCTGGCGAAGACCCCAGCGGTCAATCCTTGGAAGAAATGAAAAATACCGCCCTGCGCGTGCACCGCGAACATCGCATCGCCCCTCCCACGTTCGGCAAGTTCGAGTTGTTCGACGGTCGGTCCGGCGAATCCTTCGATCAGCTGGTCACCGTGGGTACGATTTACATCTTGAAGCTCATCCACTTGGTGGAGGACAAGATTCACGCGCGGTCCACCGGTCCCTACTCCATGATTACCCAACAGCCACTGGGCGGCAAAGCACAATTCGGCGGCCAGCGGTTCGGCGAGATGGAAGTCTGGGCACTGGAAGCATACAGCGCAGCCTACAATTTGCAGGAGGTCCTGACGGTTAAATCCGACGATGTGGCGGGCCGCGTTAAGACTTACGAGGCAATCGTTAAGGGAGAGCCCATCGGGCAGCCCGGCGTGCCGGAGTCCTTCAACGTTCTTCTGAAAGAACTTCAGAGTCTTGGCCTCTCGGTCGAGTTATTGAACGAGGACGTCCGCCCACCGTTGACCCAGGGAATATCAGACGATACCGAGCTTTATCAGCCGATGGAGGCAGATTAATGGTCAGAATGGCGGACAGGGCAGAAACCCGCGGCACCAATTTCAATGCGATTCGAATATCGATAGCCTCTCCGGAGCAGATCATGAACTGGTCTCACGGCGAGGTAACCAAGCCTGAGACCATCAACTACCGCACGCTACGGCCGGAGAAAGATGGTCTGTTCTGTGAGCGGCTTTTCGGCCCCACCAAGGACTGGGAATGCTTCTGCGGTAAGTACAAGCGTATCCGGTACCGTGGCGTGGTCTGTGACCGCTGCGGCGTGGAGGTCACCCGGTCCAAGGTCCGGCGGGAGCGCATGGGCCATATCCGGCTGGCCGCTCCGGCAGCCCATATCTGGTTCAGCAAGACTACCCCCAGCCGTCTGGGTCTACTGTTGGACCTCTCGCCCAGAAATCTGGAGCGGGTCCTGTACTTCGCCCAGCACATAATCGTGTCGGTGGATGAGGACGCCCGCCAGGAAACCATTGAGGAAGAGCGGGCCAGATACGACCTGGAAGTTGAAAAGCGCCAGAAGGCGTCCGAGGCGGAACTGGAAGTCATCCGCCAGAAGATTACTGAGCTGGAAGAAACCCCCGACAGTCCTGAAGTCGAAGTAGAGCGTATGACCGCCATGGTGGAGCTGGACGCTGTCAAAGACCGTCTGGCCACCGAAGAGGGAGCACTCGAGCAACAGCTTCAAGCCAGCATCGACGAACTGGACGACCTTAGGGTTCACAAGTTGATCGCCGAGTCCCACTATCGCGAACTGAAGGAACACTACGGCAATGTTTTCCAGGCCGGCATGGGCGCCGAAGCGATTCTGGAGATTCTGCGGAGCATCGACCTTGAGGCGCTGCGGGACTTCCTGATCAACGAGATGCAGGCCACCTCCGGTCAACGGAGAAAGAAGGCCATCAAACGGCTGCGGGTGATTGAGTCATTCCGCCGCAGCGGCAACCGGGTTGAGGATATGATTCTTTCGATCCTCCCCGTACTACCGCCCGAACTGCGCCCCATGGTTCAGCTCGACGGCGGCCGGTTCGCCACCAGCGACCTGAACGATCTCTACCGCCGCGTCATCAACCGGAACAACCGGCTGAAACGGCTCATGGACCTTGGCGCGCCTGAGATTATCATTCGCAACGAGAAGCGGATGCTGCAAGAAGCGGTGGACGCCCTGATAGACAACGGGCGCCGCGGACGGCCCATCCAAGGCAGTCATAACCACAAGCTCAAGTCTCTGTCCGACCTCCTGCGAGGCAAGCAGGGGCGCTTCCGCCAGAACTTGCTGGGCAAGCGCGTCGATTACAGCGGACGCTCGGTGATTGTGGTAGGCCCCGAACTGAAGATGCACGAGTGCGGTCTGCCCAAGCGGATGGCTTTGGAGCTGTTCAAGCCCTTCGTCATGCACCGGTTGGCCGTGTTGGGGATAGCCCCCAACATCAAGAATGCCAAGCGCATGGTGGAGCGGAACCGGGCGGAGGTCTGGGACATTCTGGAAGACGTGATTAAGGACCGTCCGGTCCTGCTGAATCGCGCTCCCACACTGCACCGTTTGGGTATCCAAGCCTTCATGCCGGTGCTGATTGAAGGCAATGCGATCCAGATTCATCCTCTGGTCTGCTCGGCGTTCAATGCTGACTTCGACGGCGACCAGATGGCGGTTCACGTTCCCCTATCCCGAATGGCGGTACTGGAAGCTAAAGAAGCCATGCTCAGCACCCACAACATGCTTTCGCCGGCCTCCGGTGACCCGTTGGTCGCCCCGACGTTGGACATGGTTATGGGCTGCTATTACCTGACGGACATTCGTGAAGACGCCCAAGGCGAAGGCTTGAAGTTCTTCGATTTCGACGAGGCCCGGATCGCTCATGCATCCGAGTTGATTGACTTGCAGGCCCGCATTCAGGTGCGGTATATAGATGGTTCCGATCACGAGGGTTGGATAGAAACAAGCTTGGGTAGGCTGATATTCAACGAGATTCTGCCTGATTCGCTGGGTTACAAAAACAGCCTGATGGACCGTTACGCACTCAAGGATCTGACCGCTGAGTTGTACCGGACTTCGACGAACGATGAAACATCGGAAGTGCTGGACAAGGTTAAGAGTCTGGGATTCCATTACGCCACTGTTTCCGGCATAACCATCGCCATCAACGACATCCAGGTTTCGAACAGGAAACCCGCGATATTAAACGAAGCCGCTCAGATGGTCAGCGGCTTCGAGGATCAGTTCCTGTCCGGCCTAATCTCCGAAGAAGAGCGCTACTCCAAAACAGTAGAGGCTTGGACCTGGGCATCAGACCAAACCACCGTCCTAGTGGAAGAGGATCTACCCAACTACGGTGGCATCGCCGTGATGGCCCGTTCCGGAGCCAAAGGTAACATCTCCCAGATCAAACAGATGGCCGGGATGCGCGGGCTGATGAGCAACCCCAAGGGGAAAATCATCGACCTTCCCATCACCTCCAGCTTCCGTGAAGGGCTGACCGCCTTGGAGTACTTCATCTCCACTCACGGAGCCCGGAAGGGCCTAGCCGACACCGCTCTAAGGACCGCCGACAGCGGATACCTGACCCGGCGGTTGATCGACATCGCCCAAGAGGTCATCATTCTGGAAGATGACTGCGGGACGATTGATGCCTACACGATGTGGGCGCGGGAAGAAGACCCGCTCCACTCTTCGCTACAGCAGGGCATCTTGGGCCGAATGGCCGCCGGCCCGGTAGTCCACCCGGAAACCGGAGAGATTCTGGTTGACCGCAACGAGCAGATCGACGAGACCATAGCTCAAAACATCGTCGATGCGGGAGTCAACGAAGTATCCGTAAGGTCGGCATTGACCTGTGAATCCCACCGCGGCCTCTGCAAGATGTGCTACGGACGGCTTCCAGCCACGGGATTGACTGTCCAAGAAGGGCAAGCAGTCGGCATCATCGCAGCCCAAAGCATCGGTGAACCGGGCACTCAACTCACCATGCGTACGTTCCACACCGGTGGTGTTGCCGGTCTGGACATCACCAGCGGTCTGCCCCGGGTTGAAGAGCTGTTTGAGGCTCGAGTACCCAAGTTCGCCGCGATTTTGGCGGATATCGACGGCACCGTCTCCGTGGAGATTGAGGAAGAAGGCCGCAGGCTTCGCTTGGTCAGCCGGGAAGAATTCCGCGAAGACTATGCGCTGCCCGAAAACGCCGACCTCCACGTGGAAGACGGCGAATACGTTGAGCCAGGCGAGATTCTCGCCAGCACCACGGCTGCCCTGACCGGTGAAGACGGTGCAGAAGAAGTAACCCCTCCCGAGCCTGCGGAGCAAGTTGTGGCCAACATCGGCGGCCGGGTGGAACTCAGTCCGGGTCTGGTTTCCATCATCTGGGAAGATGTGGAAGAGCGGGAGCACATCATACCCGTCTCCGCCCGCATTCTGGTAAAGGACGACGACTTGGTCAAGGCGGGAGACGCGTTGATCAGCGGACCGCTGAACCCCCACGATATCCTGCATATCCGGGGTAAAGACGAACTGCAACGGTACATGGTGGATGAGGTCCAGCAGGTATACAAGTCCCAGGGGGTGAGCATCCACGACAAGCATATCGAGATTATCCTGCGCCAGATGCTGCGCCGGGTCCAGGTGGAATCCACCGGTGACACGGACTACATCCCAGGCCAGATGGTAGACAAGTTCGAGTTCCAGGAAAAGAACGCCAAGGTCTTGGCCGAAGGTGGCGAACCCGCCACCGCCAAGTCCATGCTTCTAGGTGTAACCAGGGCTTCCCTTCTCACCGATAGCTTCCTGTCGGCGGCCTCCTTCCAGGAGACTACCAGGGTGCTGACGCAAGCAGCGGTAAGCGGAGCGCAAGACTGGCTACAGGGCTTGAAGGAAAATGTTATCATCGGCCGGCTGATCCCGGCGCGGATAACCATCCCCGGGATGGACAAGCTGCTGGAGCCGGAACCCGTTCCGGAACTGGCCGGTGTCGCCCCCGGTGGCTGGTTGGGCATGGGAGGCCAGACCGAAGAGGCTAACGAATTCTCTGCTCCCACGGCAGAGCGGAGTAGCGAAGAGGCCGACCTTTTGGCCGACGTAGCCAATTTCTTCGGCACAGCGGAGTCCGATGACGACGCCCCCACAGAGGGTGAAG
>TARA_B100000749_G_scaffold65926_1_pt1 | contig 11420 bp, 9 predicted proteins | sample TARA_B100000749 | Tara Oceans TARA_B100000749 (sample SAMEA2621232) | marine metagenome | biome: marine biome (ENVO:00000447); feature: mesopelagic zone (ENVO:00000213); material: "saline water (ENVO:00002010), including plankton (ENVO:xxxxxxxx)" | depth 800 m
CGCCAATACCTGGGCAAAACTGAAGGGGCGGAGCGATAAGCATGATGCACGCAATATTTTATGGGTTCAGATGTTTGAAAGGGTCAGAAATTCAACCGCAAGCGGAGGTGAAACATGTTTGAATTAATGGAAACTGGCGGTCAGCAAGCTGTTATCAAAGTGCTTGGTATTGGTGGTGGGGGTGGTAACGCTGTTGATCACATGTTGACAGCTCATCTGGAAGGGGTTGAATTTGTCAATGCAAATACAGATGCGCAAGCACTCCGGCGGTCGGGTGTTTCAAAGATGCTTCAGTTGGGTGAGAACCTTACCAAGGGGCTTGGTGCGGGGGCTGATCCGGATGTGGGACGACAGGCCGCGATCGAAGATCGTGATAAGTTGACCGAGGTATTGGATGATGTTGATCTGCTTTTCATCACAGCAGGGATGGGTGGTGGAACCGGTACTGGCGCTGCACCCGTTATTGCGCAGCTAGCGAAAGAAAAAGGAGTGCTTACCGTGGCGGTGGTAACACGCCCATTTAAATTCGAAGGCCAGAAGCGGTGTGATGCAGCTCAACAGGGGATCAACGAACTGGCGGAAATCGTCGACTCCTTGATTGTTATTCCCAACGATCGGATTCTCGAAGTACTCGGTGGCAGTGCCACGTTGCTTGAGGCGTTTGCAGAAGCCAACGAAGTGTTACTCAATGCGGTTCAGGGGATATCAGAACTGATCACTCGGCCGGGGTTAATAAACGTCGATTTTGCTGATGTGCGTACGGTGATGGCAGAAATGGGCGTTGCCATGATGGGATCAGCGATTGCCACGGGTGAGGCCCGAGCGGTCGATGCAGTGCAAGCCGCGGTGTCAAGTCCACTACTTGAAGACGTGAACGTACATGGGGCTAGTGGATTGTTGGTGAATGTGTCTGCCGGTCCAGATATGACGCTTGAAGAATTTGCTCAGATCGGTGAGACGGTGAGTCAGTTCGCTGCTGCCGATGCAACGGTCGTGATTGGAACGGTTCTCGACACCACGTTAGAGGGGGCTGTGCGGGTGACGCTGGTGGCCACGGGCATCCGCCGCGGTCCACCTGCAGTCGAAGTGATAGAAGGTGGCAGAAAAGAGCCAATGGTGAAAACGATCGACTACGATACACCAACGGTCATTCGGCGGGGGCCACGCGCGGTAGCGACCGGCGGCATGGTTAACGTCGCGGAAGACAGCGAATATCTGGATATTCCCGCTTTTCTGCGACGGCAAGCTGATTAATTCTTTCTATTTCAATAGGTTACGAGTATATCGTGGATGAACGCGAAATATGCAGAAATTATGGTAAAAATTGCGTTTTAGGTGCTCAAAGGTGGTGAAATAATGTAGAATTACGCTAGCCTTATCAGGGGTTTTCTCGGTCATCCTGGTGCCGTAGTTGAATAAAGCGAACAACAATACTTAATGATCAGGCAACGCACTCTAAAGAACGTGATTCGGGCGACCGGTGTCGGCCTGCATACCGGGGAGAAGGTATTTCTCACTTTGCGCCCTGCAGCTGTCAACACAGGTATTGTGTTTCGGCGGATCGACCTTAAACCCGTGGTTGATGTCGAAGCGATTCTCGATAATGTCTCTAATACTCGAATGTCGACTACGCTCGAGCGAGATGGCGTCCGTATTTCCACGGTAGAACACCTGATGTCCGCCTTTGCTGGGCTTGGCATCGACAACGTATTTGTTGACTTAACGGCCGCGGAAGTTCCGATTATGGATGGCAGTGCGGGCCCTTTTGTGTTTTTAATTGAATCAGCTGGTATCGAAGAACAAAGAGCACCCAAGCAATTTATTCGCATTAAGCAGTCCGTGGAAATTCGCGACGGGGATAAATGGGCAAAATTTGATCCGTATGATGGCTTCAAGGTGGATCTCACGATCGATTTTGATCATCCGGCAGTGCAGTCATCCCAACAGCATGCCAGCATCGATTTTTTAGAATCATCGTTTATTAAGGATGTCAGTCGTGCCCGTACATTTGGCTTTCTCGATGAGGTGGAGGCACTTCAAGAAGCGGGCCTGGCCAGGGGTGGGAGTCTTGATAACGCGATCGTGATGGACGCTTTTCATATCTTGAATGATGAAGGCCTTCGTTATCGTGATGAGTTCGTGAAGCACAAGATTCTTGATGCCGTTGGTGATCTGTACTTGCTGGGTCATCTACTGGTCGGTGCGTTCAGTGCACACAAGTCCGGCCATAGCATGAATAATAGATTGTTGCGACGGTTGTTGGAAACCGAGAGTGCGTGGGAGTACGTTTCTTTCGATGATGTCGACAGCGCGCCAGTACGGTACTTGCAACCACTCGTTGCCCACTGAAATCGTTTGCTAGGTTAGAGAGGTTCGCTGGAGCGCTCGCCTTCGTGCGGCTCGCTTTTTTCGCAAGGGGTTCTAGGGTCGACTGATATCGCCCTCGCGTGGCTGTTCCCTCAATCAGTGTCTTTGCTTTGAGCGTGACGAGCAAGGCGCAGGAGTGCAGCGCGCAGTTCGTCATCTCGTATGCTGGCAGCGCTTTTCTGTAGAAGAGTCCCCACGGTCGAGGTCAAGGGGCTGAGGCGACGATGGCGAGTGGTGGGAGGCGGTGGAACCCGTGGTGGGCGTGTGCGGATTCGCAGTCGTTTCATTGGTAACCCTGTTCGGCGAAAATATTTCAAAATCGAGACTGTCTTGTTGCGAACGGCGTGTGCGAAGACGGGAGAGTCCGCAAGCACCAAGAGCTCGTCATCTTTGATTTGGGCTGACGTATGGAGGGCCAGGTTTTCGCCAACGGCGCGCTGCCACACATTGGCCTCGTTTTCATCAGTTTTCAACGATTGTGTTGCGCTAATTGACTGCACAAAGTGTTTTGCGGGGCGGAAGGTAGAATCGGTCATGATAAAATTCAAGAACTGGCCAACACAGAACGGATGGACACCGTGCGGGTCAGGCATATCATATCGGTTGCCCTGTCGCCTGGCCAAGGAAGAATATTTAATCTTGTGAATAAACGGTGGACTTTTGACTTGGGTGTTGATGTTTTGGCCAGAATACCAATCACAATCAATCACATTTCTATTTCATGTTCAGCACCACATTAACTCGAGTATTCGGCAGTCGCAATCAGCGACTGCTTAAGCGTTTGGACAAGACCGTGGCGGAGATCAACGCCCTCGAGGAGGGTTTGATTGCGCTTGGCGACGACGCACTTGCTACAAAAACTACGAAATTAAAAGTTCGACTGCGCGATGGCGACAGTATCGACGTTATTTTACCGGAGGCCTTCGCCGTGGTTCGGGAGGTTTCGCGAAGAACGCTCGACATGCGCCATTTCGATGTGCAGTTGGTTGGTGGGATGGTGTTGTACGACGGAAGAATTGCTGAAATGCGTACTGGGGAAGGAAAAACCCTGGCAGCGACATTGCCTGTGTACCTGGCGGCTGTCGATGGCAAGCGGGTTCATGTGGTCACGGTCAACGATTACTTGGCTCGCCGCGATGCACAGTGGATGGCCCCGATCTACCGATTCCTTGGTTTAAGCGTTGGTGTGGTGGTTTCCGGCCAAGACCAAGCTGCGAAGAAGGAAGCCTATGACAGTGATGTGGTGTATGGAACCAACAACGAGTTTGGATTCGATTACCTGCGTGACAACATGGCTTTCAGTGATGAAGATCGTGTCCAGGGACCACTCGATTTTGCGATCGTCGACGAGGTTGATTCGATTCTCATTGATGAAGCGCGTACCCCACTGATTATTTCAGGCCCAGCGGACGACAGCACCGATCTGTACCTTCAGATTGACCAGGTAGTTCCGCAACTGACGCGGCAGGAGATCGAGGATGGGCCTGGTGATTTTTCTGTTGACGAAAAGGCAAGGCAGGTATTTCTGACTGATGAGGGCTTTGAGCGCTCAGAGGAACTTTTATCAGGTGCCGGACTGCTCTCAGACAACACCAGTCTTTATGATGTCGGGAGCATTACGCTGATGCATCATGTCTATGCCGCACTGCGGGCCCATTCGCTTTTTCAACGCAATGTGGATTACATCGTTCAGGACGATAGTATTGTGATCGTCGATGAATTCACAGGTCGAATGATGCCCGGGCGCCGCTGGTCTGAGGGATTACACCAAGCGGTCGAAGCAAAGGAAGGGGTCACAATACAGCCCGAAAATCAGACGCTTGCTTCAATCACCTTTCAGAATTTGTTCCGTCTCTACGGCAAACTCGCTGGAATGACCGGTACTGCCGATACCGAGGCCGCTGAGTTTCAGCAGATCTACGGTCTTGAGGTGGTGGTGATGCCGACTAACCAGCAGATGATTCGGGATGATTATCCGGACCTGGTCTATCGCACGGATGGTGAAAAATTCAGCGCTATTGTCAATGGTGTTAAGGCGTGTAGGGATAGTAACCAGCCGGTTCTGGTAGGCACGGCGTCAATCGAGACATCTGAATCCCTGTCAGCGCAGCTGACAGCAGAGCAGATAGATCACGAAGTGCTTAACGCAAAAAACCATGAACGTGAAGCACAAATTATCGCCGAGGCAGGCCGGCCAGGTGCAGTCACGATCGCGACCAACATGGCCGGTCGGGGTACCGATATTGTTCTGGGCGGCAATCTCGAAATGGAACTCGCAGGGTTTTCTGCCGATGAGGATATGGATGCGGCTCGGGCTGCCTGGCAGCAACGTCACCAGAGTGTGATCGATGCAGGTGGCCTGCATGTTTTGGGCACAGAACGGCACGAGTCCCGGCGAGTCGACAACCAGTTGCGTGGCCGATGTGGTCGGCAAGGTGATCCCGGCTCGAGTCGCTTTTATCTATCAATGGAAGACAACTTGATGCGGATCTTCGGGTCTGGTCGCGTTTCTGGTCTGATGGAAAAACTGGGCATGGAAGAAGGTGAAGCCATCGAACACAATTGGGTAACCCGTGCGATAGAAAATGCCCAGAAGAAGGTCGAGGGACGTAACTTCGACATTAGGAAGCAACTACTTGAATATGATGATGTTGCTAATGAGCAACGCAAGGTGGTCTATACAGAACGAGACCAACTAATGACATTGGAGGATGTGTCTGATCATGTGATAACCATGCGTAAAGAAGTCCTGAATGAGTCGATCGATGAGTATGTTCCTAAGGAAAGCCTTGAAGAACAATGGAATGTCGCTGGACTCGAGCAACAATTGGCGACTCAGTTTGGCCAACAGTTGCCATTGGCTGAATGGTTATCGAATGATGATGCCTTGTATGAAGAACGACTGCGCGACCGAATTGAAGATGAAATTACGGAGGTTTATGCAATCAAGGAGGCCGCTGTGGGTGCGCCGGTAATTCGCCATCTTGAAAAAGCCGTTATGTTGCGAGTGCTGGATGAGAAATGGAAAGATCACCTGGCCCAGATGGATCATTTGCGGCAAGGAATTGGTCTGCGGGGTTACGCTCAGAAGAATCCGCGCCAGGAATACAAACGGGAAGCGTTTGAGATGTTTACGGCAATGCTAGATGACGTGAAGAGAGACGTCGTGACGATTTTGTCCAAGATTGAAATTCAGACTGAGGCAGAGGTGACGGAATTGGAAAGCGAGCGTCGTGCCAGAGGTAATCGGCAGATCGAACTGGTACATGACGATGCCGGGCAGATGTCAGGAGAGGGGCAGCCGGAGGTCGCAAAGGGGCAGGAGGGTCTGGCCACTTCCTCTGCACAAGGAAGTCACATGGAACCCTACATGAGAGCCGTCCCCAAGGTTGGCCGCAATCAGTCCTGCCCATGCGGGTCCGAAAAGAAATACAAACATTGTCATGGACGGGCCTGACGTCTTTCCCCCCCTGGGGTCGCGGCCAAAAGGCGGGCGTTCTGAATGAAGCGGTCATCACGATCACGACTGGCACCGAGTATGTTTCCCCGCATTCCACCGATAGCCGGAGTGCGTTTGACGACACGGTCAGTTGGAATTAAGCATGCCCGCCGACAGGACTTGTTGCTGGCGGAATGTGCGCGCGGGTCGAGCGTTGCCGGTGTGTTTACGCGCTCAACGACAGCGGCAGCGCCGGTTGTGTGGTGTCGGGAGCAGTTGAGTCGGGGCCGGATTCGAGGTCTGGTGGTGAACAGCGGGAATGCGAATGCATTTACCGGCCTTGCTGGTGAGAAGGCGGTGCGAGCTACGGCAGCGGCCGCGGCCCAGGCACTGGGTTGTCTGAGGAATCAGGTTTTTGTCGCATCGACTGGTGTCATCGGCGAGCCCCTGCCTTTGAATCGGCTGACCGGGGCAATGCCGCAAATGGTGGAGGCGCTGGCGCCAGGCGGGTGGCGTTCAGCGGCCCGTGCAATCTGCACTACCGACACCTTCATTAAGGGCGCGTGGCGGCGCTGTGAGATCGATGGCTATGAGATCACGCTCGGCGGTATTGCAAAAGGCTCTGGCATGATTGCACCGAATATGGGCACTATGCTGGCATTCTTGTTTACCGACGCCCGTATCCCGAGTGCTGCGCTACAGGCCATGTTGCGGGCGAGCGTCGAGACATCATTTAATAGCATCACAGTGGATAGTGATACATCCACCAGTGATACCGTCTTGCTGGTAGCGACAGGTCGATCCAATCATCCCCCGTTGAATTCACCTCACGACTCGAAATTGCGAGACTTTCGTCGAGTCCTCGATGAGGTAATGGTGGAGCTTGCGACACAGGTGGTTCGTGACGGTGAAGGCGCGAGCAAGTTGATGACGATTGAAGTCTCGGGTGCGTCGTCCTGGCGAATGGCACGCCGCGTGGGTTTGAGTATTGCCAATTCACCGCTGGTAAAGACCGCGATCGCTGGTGAGGATGCAAACTGGGGCCGGATTGTCATGGCGGTTGGTAAATCTGGTGTGGTGGTTGATTCAAATGCATTGTCCATCAGCATGGGCGGCACCGTTATTGCACAAAAAGGCGAACGACTTGCCGACTATGACGAGGCTACGGTCGCGTTGCATCTGAAAAATCCTGAGGTGCATATCGGGGTAGACCTGGGGCAGGGCCGTGGCAAGGCAACCGTTTGGACGTGTGATCTGACCCACGGTTATATCGAGATCAATGCCGACTATCGGACCTGAGCTTAAACTGCGTGTTGTGGTGGGTATCGCGACGGACGATGAAGCCCGGTTGTTGGTCGATCAACGTCCACACGACAAGGATTATGGTGGGCAGTGGGAGTTTCCAGGCGGGAAGATTGAAAGCGGCGAATCGGCGTTCGACGCATTGGTTCGAGAATGGCGCGAAGAGATGGGTGTCATTGTCCGCGAAGCGGAATATCTTTTTGCATTCACCCATACCTATCAGGACAGACAGGTTACGCTTGATGTCTGGCGTGTCATCCGTTTTGAGGGCCGCCCCGACGCTTTGGAAGGACAGGTTTTGCGCTGGGCTGACACCACCACCTTGAAAACACTTAATTTTCTTGAGGGTAATAAGCAGTTGCTGCGACGTTTATCCGTCTAGTTCCACACTACCCGTCCGAAGTGTTTGGTCATCATGTAGGTGGGTCGCGGGTTTTGCACTTAGCCAGTGCCAAGAGACAGACATGTAGATCATTGATCCGCAGGAGCAGGTCTTGGATGGAGCTTTCGTTGTGGAGCACATGAGTCGCCACGGCCAGGCGCTCCGCGCGGGAGGCCTGCGCATTAAATATCGCGTCGATTTGATTCGCATCAAGGCCGCTGCGTGACTGGATCCATCCTCGACGCATCGCATCAGGTGCATCCACTACCACCACGGCGTCAAATTCTCCGGCACGGTTGGTTTCGAGAAGCAGCGGAATCGAAAACACACAGTAAGGGTAATCGACCGCCTTTTCTTGGTTGGCCATCTCCGCCCGAATCATAGGATGAAGTAGCTTTTCGAGATCTTCGCGGGCCTTGGAGTTTTCAAATATCCGTGAACGAAGGGCCGGTCGATCGAGTTCACCACGGTCGGTTGCAATACGGGCTCCAAACAGTTTGATAATCGGTCCAACTGCCGGACCGCCAGGGCCGGTCAGCGCACGTGAAATCTCATCGGCATCAAGGACGGGTACATTAAGGACTTGCAGGTGATCGGTGACGGTGGTTTTACCGCTGCCAATTCCGCCAGTGAGGGCGACGCGCAACATCGGTTCAACGGCCCAAGCCGGAGGTGAGGAGATAAGCCGAGATAAACGAATCACCAAATAACAGAACTAACCAGGCGGCCCCTGCAAGAAATGGCCCAAACGGCAAGACTCGACCCCGTCCTGAACGGCTGATGAGCATCATCAGGCCACCGGTTATCGCACCAACGGTGGCGGCGATGCAAAGGACCAATGGCAACAAGGCCCAACCCAGCCAGGCGCCAATCGCCGCGAGCATCTTAAAATCGCCGTAGCCAAAGCCTTCGCGAGAAGTGATCCAGCGGAAAACATGATAGACCAGCCAGAGCCCAAGGTAGCCTGCTCCCGCCCCGATAATGGCGGCCTGGGGGGTGGTAAAACCGGCGAAGCAGTTGACCAGTAGTCCCAGCCACAACAGTGGCAAGGTGATCGCATCGGGAAGCAGGTAGTGTTCGATGTCGATAAACGCAAGCACGATGAGCGCCCAACTAAAGAGCAAGGCCGGCACAGTAAACCATTGAGTGCCCAGCACGATGGCCACCACCATGGAGATCAAGGCCGACAACAACTCAACCGCTGGGTAGCGCCAAGAGATACGAGTGTTGCAATGCCGACACCGCCCCTTTTGGATGATAAAACTGACGAGGGGGATGTTTTCACGCCAATTGAGCGGAGTTCCGCACTGGGGGCAGTGCGAGGCCGGCTGAATCAATCCGGGTGGGTCATGTGGAGCCAATGCCGTATCTTCACGGGGTCCATCAAGACTCGAAGGGGTAACCAGGCCGAGGCGAACGGGCAGCCGATGAATCACTACGTTAAGAAAACTGCCGACGGCGAGTCCCGTCAACCCGGCGAGCGCAATCGGCTCAATCAACGCGGTGATGCCACAATGCGCTTAAGCGGTTTTGAATCTGCATGGTGCGGCGAAACGCAGGCCTACATAATGCTGCCCATCTTGAAGATCGGCAGATACATGGCAACAACGAGTGTGCCCACCATACCACCGAGTACCGAGATCATAATCGGTTCAATTAACTGGCTCATGTTGTCAACCATGTCGTTGACCTCAGCCTCAAAGAAGTCGGCAGTTTTTGTCAGCATCTTTTCGAGTTCGCCCGATTCTTCGCCGATAGATACCATCGCCAGGACTAAGTTGGGAAACAGTTTGGTGTCTTCCATTGCCGCCGACAAGGGTCGGCCTGTACTGACGTCGTTTTGAATTTCAAAACAGGAGCGACGAAAGACTGAGTTGGGTGATGCGCTCGCAACGGAAGTCAGTGCTTCGACCATCGGGACACCGGAGCCGAACATGATGCCCATTGTTCTTGCAAAGCGGGCACAAGATGACTTGGTCAGGAGAGGTCCCACGACCGGGGCAACCAACAGAAACTTGTCGAACGCGAATCGAAACGCTGGAGAACGTTTAAGGGCAAGCGACACTGAGATTCCGATCGCGGCTGCGACCCCCACCACTAACCACCACTTTTCCTGCACAAATTCGGACATTGAAACAATGGCCGCCGTTAGTCCCGGCAACTCACCGCCAAAACCCTCGAACAACTCCTTGAACTGAGGCACCACGAACACGAGTAGCAATGAACTGACGAGCAGGCCGACCACGAGAACGGCAATGGGATACATCATTGCCCCTTTGACTTTGCTCTTAATCTCCTCAGTACGTTCCATGTAATCGGCGAGGCTATTCAACATGCGGTCGAGATTTCCCGATTGCTCGCCGATGGCAATCAGTCCACAGAAGAGCCGATCGAATTGCTTTGGATAACGCGCCAGTGCCTGGCTAAGAGCGGTGCCACTTTCCACATCAGTCCGCACCGCACCAAGTACTTTCCTGAGTGTTGGGTGGTCGGTGCTGCTGGCGACTGCGTTGAGTGCTTGCGCGATCGGGATACCGGCCTCGACCATGGTGGCAATCTGGCGTGTGACAACGCAGATATCCTTGGGGACTATTTTCTTATCGAATAGTGGGCTGGGCTTTTTCTTGACATTCTTTGGCTGAATGCCCTGGCGTCGCAGTGAACTTCGAACGTAGGCAGGGTTTGGACCGTCCAGTTCGCCGTTTACCGTTTTGCCGCCACGATCGGTGCCCGTCCAGACGAAAGTCGTGAGTTTGCGGGATTTTTTAGGAGCCGGGGTAGCCATTAGAAGGGATCGGAGAAGATCTTCTTGGGTTAGAGGTTGGTGACTCGCTCTACCTCGGCCAGGCTGAGCTGCCCTGTGGCAAACTTTTTCAGTGCCGACTGTCTTAATGTTAAGACACCTTCTTCAATTGCTTGAAATTCTAATTCGTCTTGGCCCGCACTTTTTAGAATCATTGAGGTCAGCTTGTCCGATACGGGCAATACCTGAAAAATACCGGCACGACCCTTGTAGCCGTTGGTGCAAGCATCGCAGCCGATGGCTTCGAATGCGGTAACGTTGTCTATGTCGTCTTCTTTAATGCCGGCGTCAATCAGGGTTTCCGGCGGCAGGTCGGTGGGTTGCTTGCAATTCGAACAAAGTCGTCGTGCGAGGCGTTGTGCCATGATCAGGTTAATCGAGCCTGCCACGTTATAGGGTGCAATGCCCATATTGAGCATTCGCATGATGGTTGCGGTTGCATCATTGGTATGCAGCGTCGACAACACCAAGTGGCCGGTTTGAGAAGCTTTGATCGCGATCTCGGCGGTTTCCAGGTCGCGTATCTCACCCACCATGATGATATCCGGGTCCTGGCGCATGAATGATCTAAGGGCGGCGGAGAATGTCAGGTTTGCTTTTTCATTGATGGCCACCTGGTTAATGCCGTCCAGGTTGATTTCAACCGGGTCTTCGACCGTCGAGATGTTAGTTTCTGGCCGGTTGAGCATCGCCAGTGCAGAGTAGAGCGAAACCGTTTTTCCACTGCCGGTGGGTCCTGTAACCAGTACCATGCCGTACGGTTTCTTCACGGCCGCTTCGTAATGCACGAGTTGGTCCGCTTCCATGCCAAGGTCACTGAGCTTAAGGCTCGCGCCACTGCTGTCCAGCAAGCGCATGACGACTTTTTCACCATGTACCGTAGGCAGTGTGCTGACACGGAAATCGATCTTGGTATTGCGTTGGCCCGCCAGTTTGAGACGTCCATCTTGGGGGACGCGCCGTTCGGCTATGTCAAGCCGGGAAAGGATTTTTATTCTGGCAACAAGCCGATTGGCAAGACTGATGGGAGGCGAGGCGCTCTCATGTAACACGCCATCAACACGATAGCGAACGCGAAGCCTTTTCTCATACGGTTCAACATGAATATCGGATGCACCCAACTTGAT
>TARA_B100000749_G_scaffold43164_2_pt1 | contig 11351 bp, 10 predicted proteins | sample TARA_B100000749 | Tara Oceans TARA_B100000749 (sample SAMEA2621232) | marine metagenome | biome: marine biome (ENVO:00000447); feature: mesopelagic zone (ENVO:00000213); material: "saline water (ENVO:00002010), including plankton (ENVO:xxxxxxxx)" | depth 800 m
GTTGGTCTGACCTTGATTGGGTGGATTCGTGCCTGGCCAAACCTGAACTTAATGAGCAGTCTCCACGTCCGGTTGACAATCGCGCCCGTCTGACGCATGATTTTCAATCGGGAGACTCTTACTTCCATATTCGTAGACGTCGAATAATACCTGCGCCGCCGGCATACTGCGGTGACGCCTGTTAATAGAACGAGGAGGCGGTCATGGCGGACAAGCAACTGACATTTGATGAGGAAGCCCGCGCCAGTCTGATGCGGGGCGTGGACGAACTTAAGCGGGTCGTCGGGCTAACCCTGGGTCCCAGCGGGCGCAACGTGCTGCTCAGCCGTATGTTCGGCTTGCCCGTAGTCTGCAGTGACGGCGTCACCGTAGCTAAAGAGGTTGAACTACCCGATCCCTACGAGAACCTGGGAGCGCAATTGGTCAAAGAGGCTGCCTCCAAGACCAACGACGCGGTCGGCGATGGCACCACCACCTCTGTAGTACTGGCCCAGTCCATCGTCCACAACGGTTTCATGAACGTGGCTTCCGGCGCCAACGGAATCGGCGTCCGGGACGGCGTCGACATGGCCGTAGCCGCCGTGGTAGCCGAACTAAAGACTATGGCCGCCCCGGTGGAAGACCGGGAACGGGTGGCCCGGGTGGCCGCTCTCTCTGCCCACGAAGAGCCCATCGCCGAACTGTTGGCTGACGCCTTGGACAAGGTAGGCCGGGACGGCGTGGTGACCATTGAAGAGTCCAAATCCCTAGCCGACGAACTGGAGTTCGTAGAGGGCGTCCGTGTCGACCGCGGTTACCTCTCTCCACATTTCGTCAGCGACACCCAGCGCATGGAAGTTGCCATCGACAACCCGTTGTTCTTGATCACTGACCAGAAGGTTAGCGCCCCCAACGACGTCGTAGGGATCATGGAGAAGTTGCTCCAAGCCAATAGCCGCTCTTTGGTGATCATCGCCGAAGACGTCGACGGCGAAGCTCTCTCCACCCTGGTGGTCAACAAGCTGCGCGGCACCATCGATTGCGTGGCTATCAAGGCTCCTGGCTTCGGAGAGCGCCGTAAGGCATTGTTGGAAGATATCGCCATCGTCACCGGCGGCACCGTAATCAGCGCCGACCGCGGGCTGAAGGTCGAAGACGCCGAGATTGAGATGCTGGGAACGGCCCGCCGTATCGTGGTTAGTAAAGACGAGTCAACGATCATTGAAGGCAAGGGCGACGACCAGGCTATCAAGGAACGACTAGAACAACTCCGGGTCCAGATCGAAGAGACCAGCTCCGACTACGACCGCGAAAAACTGCAGGAACGCATGGCCGCGCTGGTTGGCGGTGTTGCGGTGCTCAAGATCGGCGGCGCCACCGAGCCGGAAATCAACGAGCGCAAGTCCAGGGCGGAAGACGCCCTCTCGGCCACCAGGGCCGCCATCGAAGAGGGGATCGTGCCCGGCGGCGGCGTGGCATTGGTCCGGGCCGGACACGTGTTGAACGACCTAGAAAAGACCCTGGAAGGCGACCAAGCTTTGGGTGTAAGGATGGTCCGTGATGCTTTAAGCGCTCCGTTGATGCTCATCTGTGATAACGCTGGTCACGAAGGCCAAGTGGTCTTGGAAGCCGTGCGCAACGGTGAAGGCGACTACGGCTTCGACGCCGACCGCGGCGAGTACACCAACCTGATTGAAGCGGGAATAATCGACCCGTTGAAGGTCACGAGGTCGGCACTGGAGAACGCAGGAAGCATCGCCGGGATGATGATGACCACCCAGGCGATCATCACCGAGATTCCCGAGTTCATTCCCCTGCCCCAAGATATCCAGGACTTCATGCACGACTAGTCCCGGAGAACGGCCCGGACCAGCCACCCATCGAAAATGTGGCCGGCCGGGACTGAATTTTAGCCCGGCCCGGTCTCCAGCCCGATCTTTGGAAGTGACCATGCCCGGTACCCCTCTAGACCGCGATTCCATCGGACATCTGATCGAAGGAACTCCACCTTTGTTGGAGCACTATCTGTCGCTTGAGGCGCAGCTCCAGCCCAACGGGTTCGACATGACCGTTCGCGACGTTGCCCGCCTCACGACCCCAGGAGCCATCGGCGCCGCAGACGCAGACCGGGTTCTGTCGGATACCGAGCTGATGGAGTTTGGGGACGACGGCTGGCTGCAGTTGAGTACTGATCCCTTTCTAGTGACCTTCAACGAGGTAGTAAACCTACCCTTGGACGTCATGGCGCTGGGAAGGCCCCGCTCCAGCCTGCTCAGAAGCGGCGCGGGAGTCCACACCGCCGTTTGGGACGCCGGGTATAGCGGACGCTCCCAGGCCTTGCTGGTGGTCTACCACTCCGACGGCTACCGTGTGCAACGTGACGCCCGGCTGATGCAGTTAGTCTTCTTCCGCATGGAAACCGCCGCCATTCAGGGCTACCAAGGCCGCTTCCAGTCGGAGAACATCTAAGCGGACGGGCGGTACAACCGCTTCATCTTTTGGCGTTCTCAATCCAAAGTTTTCCACCGCGAGCCCCTCCCTACGCCACTGTCATTCTGAGGAGGCCGCAGCCGACGAAGAATCCCGTTGCTCTAAACCAACCCAGTGAGGAGAAACAAGACCTTTGCGGAGCCAACGGTGCCAAAGAAGCCCCCGGTGGTAGACTTCACCACAACCCATGCAAGACCTTAAAACCCACATCAGCAGCTACGCCATCGAGTGCGGCTTCGACTTGGTGCGCATCACCACCGCCGAGGTTTTCACCCGAGACCGGGACGCTGCCCTGAGCAGGGTCAAATCCGGGCAGATGGACGGTTTGCCCTGGTTCACCGAGTCCCGAGTCCGACGCGGTTCGGTCCCGCAGGAACTGCTTCCTGGCGCCCGCTCCATCATCTGCCTGGGCCTGAGTTACCTGGACCCGGAAGACGAAGAAAAAGCTGGCTCCGGCGCCGGAAATGTCGCTCGCTACGCCCGGGTCAAGGACTATCACCGCGCCATGAAACGGCGGATGAAAGCCTTTGTCCGAGGTCTGGAAGAGAAGCTGGAATCGCCAATAGCCGCCAGGTGGTACGTGGACGACGGTCCCATGCTGGACCGCGCGGCGGCGGCCCGGTCGGGACTGGGCTGGTTCGGCAAGAGCACCAACATCCTCACCCCGTCCCATGGCTCCTGGGTGTTGCTGGGACAGGTGATAACCGACCTCGAATTGGAACCGGACCCGCCGTTGAAAAAGACCTGCGGGTCGTGCGTCCGCTGCATCGACGACTGCCCAACCGGTGCGATCGTGGCGCCTTTCGTGGTGGACAATGCCCGTTGCATCTCCTACCAGACCATCGAGAACCGGGGCGTCATCCCAATGGAAATGAGGCCGCTCATCGGCGATTGGGTCTTCGGATGCGACATCTGCCAAGACGTGTGCCCTGTGAACCGCAAAACAGAATCGCCGGTTCTACCGATCCAGAAGACGGCAGCCGTCGGTCCCTCAGGCCAACTCGATCTGGTGGAGCTGCTGGAGGTGACCGAAGAGGAGTTCCGGGACCGGTTCCAGGGGACCTCAATCATGCGGGCCAAGCGGGTTGGAATGCAGAAGAACGCCTGTGTGGCGCTGGGCAACAACCGTGACGAATCGGGCGTCCCAGCGTTGGTTGCAACGCTAAAGACAGCCGACACTTTGGTGCGCGGGCACGCCGCTTGGGCGCTGGGTCAGATAGCGACGCCAGATGCGATCAGCGCCTTGCAACAGGCAACCACGTCTGAGGATGACCCCTACGTCCTGGAAGAGATCGGCGCGGCGCTCGCTGAAACCCGCCAAAGACTACCGACCAGCAAGGCGTGAGCCAGATTATCTAATTCCGCTGGCTCGGCTGCGCTTGCCCTGACTGGGGAGGCCTGAACTGGGGCTGCCCAGGCTCATTCTGCCCGCTCGGGTTCTGGCCAGTCTGCGGTTGCCCGTTTTGGGGCTGCCTGTTCCTGCGGCCTCCGGAACGACGGCGGCGCTGACTATCCGGGGCCGGAGTGAAATCAGCTGGAACGTAGCTCTTCCCGAAGTGTAGTCTCTTCATCTCCCCTTCTATGAGGGTGAAGTCGTTCTTCGGCAGTAGATGCAAGTTGCCCTGGAAGGCCATATACCAGTCCTCGGGGTTCCAGCGCTTGATGTATTCTAGACGTGGGGCCAGCAGGTTGGCGTCGATGAACTGCTCGTCCTTCAGAATCACTCCGGGTTGCAACTTGATGTGGTAGGGAAATCCCGTGCTGCCCTCGTTGACCCAGATGGGCTCCTCGCCTTCATAGAAAGAAGACATGGCCGTTGCGGTTGCGGCGAAGCGGCGCAGGTGAGAGATATAGAGCAGAACGCGGTCGCCCTCGGTGATCCGCTGCACCTTGCGGCGGTGTTGGGCCTTCAGACCCAGAAGAGTGAACCCCCGAGCTTGGGTGATGCGGAAGTTCTCTTCGTTATTAATCATCATCCAGAAATTACTGGGCATATACACCTCAAAATGGTAGGCGGTCAGCCGGCACGAGCCCTCTGAGCGTCCTGGGCGATTGTATCATGATAACGACTATCATCTCTTCCCGAATGGAGTCGTGATATCAAGTCTACGACGAAATCTAAGGCGATGTGCTGGTCTTAGGACTCAATGCCGGTGTTGTGATGTATCCATCGGTGTTGTACTATCAGGCGGGCCTGCTTTCGTGTCTAAAAACAGCAGCCCTCACACAGAAATAGAGGAATATTTAATGACCACAGGACAGCGGGATATCGCCATCGTCGGAGTGGCGGAATCAGATGTCATGGGCACAGTACCGAACAAGTCTTCTCTGCAACACCACGCGGAGGCAGCCCACAACGCCCTGGAAGACGCCGGCCTCGCCAAAAGCGATGTCGACGGCCTTCTGACCGCCGGGGGCTCGACTCTGGTGACGGCAGAGTACATGGGGATCAACCCCACATTCACCGACAGCACCACCGTCGGCGGGTCGTCATTCGTGATCCACGTGGCCCACGCCATGGCCGCGATCCGCGCCGGTTACTGCGAGGTGGCGCTGATCACCCACGGACAGGCCGGACGCTCGGCCAGGGCCCGGTTCCCCGCCGACGGCAACCTCCCCTTCAGCCAATACGAAGCGCCCTATGGAATCATCGGCGCACCAATCAACTACTCCCTGGCTTGTGCTCGGTATTTGCACCAGTTCGGCGAAGACCGCACGCGTCAGGGCATGGCCGAGATCGCCGTGGCCACCCGCAAATGGGCCAACCTGAACCCCAAGGCCATGATGCACGATACGACCATGAGTTTCGACGAGTACCACGATTCCCGTTGGGTGTCCTGGCCCTTCCACCTCTTCGACTGCTGTCTAGTCACCGACTCCGGGGCGGCCATCATAGTGACCACCGCCGAGCGAGCCAGAAGTCTCAAGAAGGAACCCGTGTGGGTCTTGGGTGCCGGCGAAGGCCACGACCATAACATCGTGAGCCAGATGCCCGACTATACTTCCACCTGGGCCAGAAGGTCTGGACCCCTGTCCATGCAGCGGGCCGGCATCACCCACGACGACTTGGACCTGACTATGATCTACGACTCGTTTACCTACACGGTGATGGTTACTCTGGAAAGCATGGGGTTCTGCGCGCCGGGCGAGGCCGCGGACTTCGTCGCCAACCAGCGGACCGCTCCTGGCGGGGACTTTGCCCTGAACACCAGCGGCGGCGGCCTGTCCTACACCCACCCCGGCATGTACGGCAGCTTCCTGCTGGTGGAGGCGGTCAGGCAACTGCGGGGCGAGGCCGGCGACCGGCAGGTGAAGAGCAAGAAGGACGCCAGCCAACACCCAAAGATCTCCATAGTGAATGGCACCGGCGGCTCCCTTTCATCCACTGGCACGGTGGTTCTGGCCACCGGCTAACACCGGTACCGGACCACCCGGAGCCCGATGCACCTAAAAAGGAGGCCCATTACAACGGGCCTCCTTTATTTTACAAATTTTAAATTAATACAAAAAAATTGCGTTTCCCGGTTTATGTTTACTGAATTACTTTCGCGGGGGCTGTGCTAGGGTGACTACATATTTATGGGTTGGTGTCTTCGATGCCTTCTCATCATCTGTCACGCCGATGGCGAAAGGATTTTTACTTCATGGACCGTACTATTTCCTCTTTTCTCCAGCACCTCATCGTCGAGAAAGGCTTCTCCCGCAACACTTCGGACGCCTATCGCAACGACTTGGGCCAGTTCTGGGAATTCCTCCAAGACAACGGGAACGGCCATTCCAACGGGCGCTCGAACGGCAACGGCTCTTCTAACGGAAACTATACCTGGGCCACCGTGGACATCAATATCCTCAACAAATACATCGAGGATCTGAGGGTCCGCAAGGGTTACCGCGACACGACCACTGCCCGGAAAGTCGCCTCGATCAAATCGTTCTTCGGCTTCTTATCTGAGAACAGCATCATCACCGAGGACCCCACCGAATCCCTGGGTTCTCCCCGGGTCGGGCGCACCTTGCCCAAGTTCCTCCCCGAAGAGGACGTGACCAAATTGCTGGACACGGCATACAGGTCCGGAAGCAATGAAGGCCAGCGCGATGCCGTCATCATGGAACTGCTCTATGCCACCGGTCTCCGGGTCGGCGAGTTAGTGTCTTTAAATATGCAGGACGTGAACCTTTCAGATGCCTATATCCGCTGCATGGGCAAGGGCTCCAAAGAGCGCATCGTCCATCTATATCCCAAAGCCCTGGAAGAACTGAGGCGCTACCTGAAAACCTCCCGCGTTGCGCTGCTTGGGCACCGCCGCACCGAGCCTTCCTTGTTCGTCAACCACCGGGGCGATCGGCTAACCCGCCAGTGGGTCTGGACCATCCTTAAGACCTACGGACAGAAAGCCGGCATAACCCAGAACATCACCCCACACACTCTACGGCACAGCTTCGCCACGCATCTGCTACAGAACGGGGCCTCCCTCCGCCACGTACAGGAACTGCTGGGTCACTCCAGCATCTCCACAACCCAGGTGTACACGCACCTGACCAACGGGTACGTTCAGAAGGAGTACGCCAAGGGTCACCCTCGGGCCTGATCTTCAGCATCTGGCCTCACAGACAGGTAGAAAAAGGGCGGTCCAACACGGCGGCAACGGCACATTAGCCGGCAAATCCGTGTCTGCGGACTGCCCTTTTTTTGGATTAACTGCTATAGTTAATCGGCTGGCTTGAGACTGATAATATGGCCATGCCGGTCTGAATAAGAATAATAATCACCCTCCTCAGGAGTACCCGCCAATGGCTGGCAAGGCTCGGCGTGCCGCATCCAGGCAAGGACAACTGAAGCGTAAGAAGAACGTGAAGGGACCCAGCGGTATACCCACCGGACGAAGGGTGTCGGCCCCCGCGGTCGACGATACCACTGCGGCGCCGACCGGCGTAGAAGAAGCTGATTACGACGCTTCTCCGGAAGAGATAGCGGTTGCTGAAGCCGCAGTTCCCCCTCAGCCAGCGCGTCCCTCCCCGGCGGCACGGACTCCCCGCGGAGAATTCGCTGGTCAGGGCCAAGGCCGACTTCGGGGTGAACGGCCGGCGGCGTATCTTTACGTCGGATCGGAATTTCGGCGCATCCTTGTCCTTACCAGCGCCATGGTCGCGGCCCTGGTAGTCTTGGGGATAATCCTCTAACCCCCATGCCACTACCGCTGGTCGAACAGCGCTTGCTGGCGACCCCCGAAAGTCCCGGCGTCTACTTGATGAAGGACCCGCGGGGCACCGTTTTGTATGTGGGCAAAGCCAGCGTCCTCCGCAACCGTCTCCGGTCCTACTTCGGTTCACCCACCAACCTGCCCAACAAGATTCGGCGAATGCTGGGGCATCTCCACGATTTCGAGTACATCGTCACCGACTCGGCGGCCGAGGCGTTGATCCTGGAGAATACGCTCATCAAGCGGTACAAACCCCGCTACAACGCCCGCCTGAAAGACGACAAGACCTACCCTTATCTCAAGATTGATCTGAGCGAGGAATTCCCGCGGGTGTACATCACCCGCAAGGTGAACAACAAGGACGGGGCGCGGTATTTCGGACCCTTCGCCACCGCCAACACCGTGAGGAAGACCATGGACTTGGTCAAGCGGCTGTTTCCATACCGTTCTTGCACCAAGAACATCACGGGCAAAGACGCCCGCCCTTGCCTGGAGTACTACATCAACCGATGCGTGGCCCCCTGCACGGGCTATGCCAGCAAGGAAGACTACGCCAAGGTCATCGGCCAGGTTGTCATGTTCATGGACGGCGACACTACCGCGGTCACCGATGACCTAAAGACCAACATGGACCAGGCATCAGAAAAGCTGGAATTCGAGCGCGCGGCAGTCCTGCGGGACCGCATCAAAGCCGTAGAGAAGGTGGCGGAGGAACAGCGGATCAAGGTAGATTCCAACCCCATCAGCGACATGGATGTGATCGCCTTGGCGCAGGGCAGCAACGAGACCTGGGTTGAGGTGTTCTTTATCCGGAAGGGCAAACTGATCGGCCGCGACCACTTCTTCATGGAGGGCACGCAGGACGATCCCGAAGAGTTGGTGCTGGGGCAGTTCATCAAGCAGTTCTACCAGACAGCAGCCTTGGTGGTGCCTCCCAGGATAGTCGTCCAGCATATGCCAGAGGACGAAGAAACCATCACCGAGTGGCTTCGCCAGGTTCGCGGTGGCGCAGCGCACATAATCTGCCCCCAGCGCGGCATTCACAAGCAATTGGTCCAGTCCGTGGCCGACAACGCCCGCCAGGGCCTGGCCCAACACCGCATCACCTGGATGGGCAATACCGACATCATCCAGCAGGCCATGTCCGACCTTGAAGAGGAGTTAAGCCTGCCGCTGCCACTGCGGCGCATGGAATGCTACGACATCTCCCACATCCAGGGCAGCAACACCGTGGCCAGCATGGTGGTGTTCGAGGATGGCAAACCGAAGCCGGCCCACTACCGCCGGTTCAAGATGAAGACGGTGGACGGCGTCGACGATTTCGAAAGCATGCGGGAAGTGCTCCGTCGCCGGTTCAAGCGCCTGGCGTCGGCAAGAGCCGCAGAGCAACGGGGCGAAGGCGATGGGCCCGGGGTTGACAGCTTTGGCGTGATACCGGACTTGGTGCTCATCGACGGTGGCAAAGGCCAGCTATCCGCAGCCTTGGAGGTGTTCTTGGAATTGGGATTGGACGACGTTCCCCTGGCGTCTTTGGCCAAGGAAAACGAGGAGCTATTCGTCCCCCACACTCCGGAGCCTATCATCCTGCCCCGGGATTCCCAAGCTCTTTACCTGGTCCAGAGGATCCGGGACGAGGCCCACCGGTTCGCCATCACTTATCACCGGAACCTTCGCAGCAAGAGCAGTCTGAAATCTCCCCTCGACAACGTCACCGGCATCGGTCCCAAACGCAAGCGGATGCTCATGCGCCGCTTCGGTACCCTAAAGGGTATCAAAGAGGCGGCAGTGGACGATCTGGCGTCCGTCCCCGGCATGACCAGGTCACTGGCAATCAGGCTGAAGCAGACCATCTGAACCTCCAGCCCCACGCGCCTAGGCCGTGCTTGGCCAATTCCCCGTCCTACACTTATACCGAGTACTTCGTTTGCCTTTCTACCGGCCTTGCGGTACGATGTGTACCCATTAAATGTAATGGGTATCCTTTTACCTGCTATCTAAGTGTAAACATGGTTAAAGTATCCATATCGCTGCCCAACAATACGCAGATCACCTTCGAGTCGGAGGAGTCTGAAGTACTGCATGAGGTTGTCGGCATGGTACTGCGGGACCTGCCCCGCGACCTGATGCAATCGCCTTCTGATGGCGGTGGAAACACAGCAGTCGCGACGGCGGGAAAAAGTAACACGTCAGCTCTGTCCACGGCCACCAGCACTCCGGGGCCAGCGCCGGCTGTGGAGCCGAATACCCCAGCAGCTACCGCTCCCAGCAATCCAAATATCGAACCGGCCAGCGGCATTAGCGACGGGACGGCGATTCCATCGGAGTTTCTTTCCGAAAGCGGCCGGGCGGCCTACATAGCGTTCTGCCAGAACGCCAACCCTCTCGGCGACATGCGCCGGGTGGTGGTAGCCGCCGAGGGGGCCAACCGTCACTTCGGCGTCGACGGTGTGAACGCCGAAGAACTAGGATGGCTCTTCGATGTGGCCGGGTGGCGAAAGCCGGGCAATTTCACCCAGACGCTCCGCAACGCTGCTCGCTCCAAGTTCGGTTGGCTTGAACGCATCCCGGGGCGCTCCGGGCGCTACGCCGCAACAACTCTGGGCCTCTCGAAGACCCTCCTCAGCAGCTAGGGCCGCACTGGTCGCGCAGCACCTCGCTACCGGTTGATTGACTCCCTCCGGTTTTCTCTGCTTGGAACGGTGTTTTTTCCGACATCCTACGCGGGTAATTACGTATAATGGCTGACGGCGATTCCCTGCTAGGAGTAAACCTAAGACTGGATGGAAGTATTAACAACCGCGCCCAAGAGGGCCATGGCGGTAACGCCCCACCCCGACGACTGCGAGGGCGGATGCGGCGGGACCCTGGCCAAGTGGATCAGAGAGTTTGGGACCGTCGCCTCGGTGGTGATGTGCACCAACGGCAACAAGGGCACTGGAGACCGGGAGATGACGTCGGAGAGGCTGGCCGCCACCAGACTGGTGGAACAACACAATGCATCTGCCTTGGTGGGCGTCACTGACGTGGTTTTCCTAGAGCATCCCGACGGCGGCCTGGAGGACACCGAACTGTTCCGCAGCCAGGTGACCCGGGAGATTCGCCGGTTCAAGCCGGACCTGATCCTCGCCGTCGACCCGTACCGCACAACCTCCCACACCCATCGCGACCACCGGAAGAGCGGGATCGTGGCGATTGACGCGGCGTTCACTTATGCCTGGAGCTACCTGCACTTTCCGGAGCAGATCACGGAAGAGGGACTGGAACCCCACCGCGTTGAGCAGGCCCTGCTCTGGGGCGGAGAAGACCCCGACGTTTTCGTCGATATAAAGCCCTATCTGGACGTCAAAGTCGACTCCCTGGGCGCCCACGCCAGCCAGATGTCTTCAAGCAGGGAACAACGGCTAGATCGTGTGAAGAACAATTCCGGCCGACACAAAGAGGCCACCGGCCTGGAATACGCCGAAACTTTCCGGCGCATCACTTTCAACTTGGGCTCACTGGAGTGGCAATTGGCGCACACCTAGCGCATGTGGCCCTTTATAGACCCCGTGTCAGAAGCCGCTATTACACGGGAGACGTCCTCCACGGGAGGCGGGAAGGGGTCTTGATCAAGAGACGGGAGATGAAAGCTCAGAACCTAGCCAGCCGCAAACGCTACAACCACCTGCTCAGGGAGTCCTA
>TARA_B100000749_G_scaffold194913_2_pt1 | contig 11329 bp, 8 predicted proteins | sample TARA_B100000749 | Tara Oceans TARA_B100000749 (sample SAMEA2621232) | marine metagenome | biome: marine biome (ENVO:00000447); feature: mesopelagic zone (ENVO:00000213); material: "saline water (ENVO:00002010), including plankton (ENVO:xxxxxxxx)" | depth 800 m
TCGATCGAACCGTCGATGATGCCCGCGCGGATCTCCTCGAGCTCCGCAGCCAGGTCGGGGTCGACCATGTCCTCGAAGTCGTGGAACGACGAGATGCCGACACCGTCGTTCTCGAGGGTTCCGACGAACGGGGTGACGTCGAACTCGTCGTTGGCCGCCTGCACGGCGGCCTCGTACACGGCGACGTCCATCCCCTTGAGGATCGACAGCAGCAGCAGGTCGGCGACCGACGGGTCGGTCTCGTAGACGTCGGCGTCGACACCCATCAGGGCGATGTCGCCGCCGGAGTCGCGGATCGCCTCAGCGGCCGACTGGTAGATCGGGCCGCCGACGGGCAGGAGCACGTCGACGTCCTGGTCGATGATGCCCTGGGCGACCTGCTTGGCGCGGTCGTTCGCGGCGAACTCCTCCGTGAACTGGCCCTCCTGGGACTCGATGTCCCAGCCGACGACCTCGACCTCGGTGCCGTTCTGCTCGTTGTAGTACTCCACGCCGAGCTGGAAGCCGTCCATGAAGATCGTCACCGGCGGGATCTTGGCCCCACCGAAGGTGCCGACCTTGCCCGACTCGGTGTACGAGGCGGCGGCGTATCCGCCCAGGAAGGCGGCCTGCGCGGTGTCGAAGACCAGCGGCTTGATGTTCGGGGCGTCGGTCTCGCCGTCGAAGTCGTTGTCGGCCCAGTCGTCGATGATGGCGAACTCGACGTCGGGGTTGGCCTGGGCCGCGGTGACCGTCGGCGCGCTCAGCAGGAAGCCGACCGAGACGATGAATTCGCAGCCCTCGGCAACGAGGTTGTCGAGGTTCGCCTCGTAGTCGCTCGCCGAAGCGGACTCGGTCGTGGCGATCTCGAAGTCGAGTTCGTCGCTCGCCTGCTCGAGGCCGGCCAGGCCCAGCTGGTTGAAGGACTTGTCGTTGAAGCCGCCCTCGTCAGAGACCATGCAGGCCTTGAAGTCGGACATGCCCTCGGCGGCGGTGTCGGTGGTGTCGTCCTCGGGGGCCGAGCCGCAGCCGGCGAGGGCGACGAGCAGGCCCGCGGCGGCTGTGGCGCCGACGAGCTTCTTGGTGCGTGAGATGGTCAACTCAGCCTCCACATACAGGTCCCGTGACTCTCACGGGGACTGCATCAAGTTACACAGTGCGAAGGCGAATCGACAGAGAGCGGGCACAGTCACCGACGAATGGTTACAAACCCGCAATAAGCGCTGAAGCGCCGGTCACAGCACGTCGCCCCGACCGGAGAGTTTGAGCGCGTCGACGACGCCCTTCACCCGCTGCGCATTCTCGCTCGTGGTGACCAGCAGCGCATCCTCGGTGTCGACGACCACGATGTCGCGCACGCCGATGAGGCTGATCACGCGAGACGTCTGGCTCACCACGATGCCGCTGGCGGCATCGGACAGGATGCGCGCGTTCTCCCCGAGGATCGCGAGGTCGTTGTGGCGGCCGTGGGAGTTGAGCTTGGCGAGGCTGGCGAAATCGCCCACGTCGTCCCAGTCGAAGTGCCCCGGGATGACCGCGAGGGCGCCCTTGGCGGCGGCCGGCTCGGCCACGGCGTAGTCGATCGCGATCTTCGTCAGCGACGGCCACACGCGGTCGACGACGGGCCCCCGGCGCTCGCGGTCGTCCCACGCCTCGGCGAGTTCCATGAGCCCGGCGTGCAGCTCCGACTGGTTGGCCTCGATCTCGGCGAGCAGCACGTCCGCGCGCGAGATGAACATGCCGGCGTTCCACAGGTAGGAGCGGTCGTCGAAGTAGGCCCGGGCGGTGTCGAGGTCGGGCTTCTCCACGAAGCTCTGCACGAGGGCCGCCTCGGGCGCTCCGTCGATGACGATGCCGTCGCCCTTCTTGATGTAGCCGAAGCCGATCGACGCCTCCGAGGGCTGGATGCCGATCGTGCAGACGTATCCCTTGCGAGCCGTCTCCACGGCCTGCCGCACCGCCCAGTCGAACAGGTGCGGCACGCGGATGACGTGGTCCGCCGCGAACGATCCGATGATCACGTCGGGCTCTCGACGGTGCAGGATGGCGGCGGCCAGTCCGATCGCGGCGGCCGAGTCACGGGGCTCGGACTCGAGGAAGACGTTCTTGTCCGGGATCCCCGGCAATTGCTGCTCGACCGCGGCGCGATGCGCGCGACCGGTCACCACCGAGATGCGCTCGGCGCCGGCGAGCGGTTCCAGGCGGTCCCACGTGTCGCGCAGCAGCGTCTGCCCCGAGCCGCTCAAGTCGTGCAGGAACTTCGGTGCGTCGGCGCGCGAGAGCGGCCACAGGCGGCTGCCGATCCCTCCGGCGGGGATGACGGCGTAGAAGTCGGCGATCGGCTCAGGCATGCGGCAAGGGTAGCGGTCGTGAGTGTCGGGGATGTGTCGTTCCACCCGGCCGGACAGATCTCTCGACGTCGAGAGAGTTAGGTCGCCCTAATCGCCGGAATCCCGCGGCGCCGAATAAGCTGGGACAGCGCCCGCGTGACGCAGGGGACCGTGGTCCCCGAAGGGGCATACCGCCCTCACCGTGTACGAGTCCAGGGAGGACGACCGTGTCTGCTCCAGCACGCGAGGTACCGACGGTGTCGCAGACGACATCGCGAGTGCCCCGAGGAACCCTCTATCGCGGCAACGAGGGGATGTGGTCCTGGGTCCTGCACCGCATCACCGGTGTCGCGATCTTCTTCTTCCTGCTCGTGCACGTGCTCGACACGTCGCTGATCCGCGTGTCGCCCGAGGCCTATGACATCGTCATCGGCGCCTACAAGAACCCGCTGATGGGCATCGGCGAGGTCGCCCTGGTCGGCGCCATCGCCTATCACGCCTACAACGGGCTGCGCATCATCCTCGTGGACTTCTGGTCCAAGGGCGCGCGCTACCAGCGGCAACTGTGGTGGGGAGTCCTCGGGCTCTGGGCGGTGACGATGGCCGGGTTCGTTCCGCGTCACCTCATCAACGTCTTCTCCGACCTGGGAGGGGGCCACTGATGTCCGCGACCATCGCCGACCCGCGCTCGGCCCGCCCGGTCAGCCGCCGTCGCGGCAACCTCGAGAAGTGGGGCTGGATGTACATGCGCGCCTCGGGCGTGCTGCTGGTTGTGCTCATCTTCGGCCACCTGTTCGTCAACCTCATGACCGGCACCGGCATCCGCCAGATCGACTTCGCGTTCGTCGCCGGAAAGCTCGCCAGCCCGTTCTGGCAGTGGTGGGACGTGCTCATGCTGTGGCTCGCACTCATCCACGGCGCGAACGGCATGCGCACCATCGTGAACGACTACGTGACCCACAAGACCACGCGCAGCGTGCTGGTGTGGGCGGTGTGGCTCGCCGCGGGCTTCCTCATCGTCCTCGGCACCCTGGTGGTCTTCACCTTCGACCCGTGCCTCGGCGTCACGCCCGAGAGCCTCCTCTGGGCCGACTGCCAGGCCGCGTGAGCGACGAGAACCCTTCAGAGACGGAACAACAAGCCTGTGACCACTGAGACAGCGGACAGCTACGTCAAGGACGGCGTCCACTACCACCAGTTCGACATCGTGATCGTCGGCGCCGGCGGCGCCGGCATGCGGGCGGCGATCGAGGCCGGCCCGGGCGCGAAGACCGCGGTCATCTCCAAGCTCTACCCCACGCGATCCCACACCGGCGCGGCGCAGGGCGGCATGGCCGCGGCCCTCGCCAACGTCGAAGAGGACTCGTGGGAGTGGCACACCTTCGACACCGTCAAGGGCGGCGACTACCTCGTCGACCAGGACGCGGCCGAGATCCTCGCGAAGGAGGCCATCGACGCGGTCATCGACCTCGAGAACATGGGGCTTCCGTTCAACCGCACCCCCGAGGGCAAGATCGACCAGCGCCGTTTCGGCGGGCACACCGCCGAGCACGGCAAGAACCCCGTGCGCCGCGCGTGCTACGCGGCCGACCGCACCGGTCACATGATCCTGCAGACGCTGTTCCAGAACTGCGTCAAGCTCGGCATCAACTTCTTCAACGAGTTCTACGTGCTCGACCTGCTGACGGTGAAGGATGCCGACGGCTCGACCAAGGTCTCCGGCGTCGTCGCGTACGAGCTCGCCACCGGCGACCTGCACGTGTTCCAGTCGAAGGCGGTCGTCTTCGCCACCGGCGGGTTCGGCAAGATCTTCAAGACGACCTCCAACGCCCACACGCTCACCGGCGACGGCGTCGGCATCGTGTGGCGCAAGGGCCTGCCGCTGGAGGACATGGAGTTCTTCCAGTTCCACCCGACGGGCCTCGCCGGCCTCGGCATCCTGCTCACCGAGGGCGCCCGCGGCGAGGGCGCGATCCTCCGCAACGCGTCGGGCGAGCGCTTCATGGAGCGTTACGCCCCGACGATCAAGGACCTCGCCCCGCGCGACATCGTCGCCCGCTGCATGGTGCAGGAGGTCGCGGAGGGCCGCGGCGCCGGGCCCCACAAGGACTACGTGCTCCTGGACTGCACGCACCTGGGCGCCGAGGTGCTCGAGACCAAACTCCCCGACATCACCGAGTTCGCCCGCACGTACCTCGGCGTCGACCCGGTCGTCGAGCCGGTGCCGGTGATGCCGACCGCGCACTACGCGATGGGCGGCATCCCGACCAATGTCGCGGCCGAAGTGCTCAGCGACAACGACACCGTCGTGCCGGGCCTCTACGCCGCCGGCGAGTGCGCTTGCGTGTCGGTGCACGGCTCGAACCGCCTGGGCACCAACTCGCTGCTCGACATCAACGTCTTCGGCAAGCGCGCCGGGCGCAACGCCGTCGCCTACGTGCAGGACGCGGATTTCGTGCCGCTCCCCGAGGATCCCGCCGGCGCCGTGCGCGACCTGATCGAGGGCCTGCGCGCGGGCACCGGCACGGAGCGCATCGCGGTGCTGCGCAAGACGCTGCAGGACGAGATGGACAAGAAGGCCCAGGTCTTCCGCACCGACGAGTCGCTCGGCGAGATGCTCGAGACGATCGAGGAGCTCCGCGAGCGGTTCAAGAACATCCACGTCGACGACAAGGGCAAGCGGTTCAACACCGACCTTCTCGAGGCCGTCGAGCTCGGGTTCCTCCTCGACATCGCCGAGGTCGTCGTGGTCGCGGCCCGCAACCGCAAGGAGAGCCGCGGCGGGCACATGCGCGACGACTTCCCCAAGCGCGACGACGAGAACTACATGCAGCACACCATGTCGTACCTCACCGGCGACCCCCACTCGTCGCACGCCGACGATCACATCTCGCTGGGCTGGAAGCCCGTCGTGATCACCCGCTACCAGCCGATGGAGAGGAAGTACTGATGTCAACCGCACTGGTCGACCCCGACGCCATCGCCGACATCGAGGCGGACGACGACACCGGGGTGCAGGCGTTCCTCGTCACCTTCATCATCCGCCGGTTCGACCCCGAGGTCGACGCCGAGCCGCGCTGGGTCGACTACGACGTCGAGCTGTTCTCGACCGACCGTGTTCTGGATGCGCTGCACAAGATCAAGTGGGAGGTCGACGGTTCGCTGACCTTCCGCCGCTCGTGCGCCCACGGCATCTGCGGCTCCGACGCGATGCGCATCAACGGTCGCAACCGCCTGGCGTGCAAGACGCTCATCAAGGACCTCGACATCTCGCAGCCGATCTACGTCGAGGCGATCAAGGGCCTGCCGCTGGAGAAGGACCTCGTGGTCGACATGGAGCCCTTCTTCGCCTCGTACCGCGAGGTGCAGCCCTTCCTCATCTCGAACTCGGCCCCGGAGCCCGGCAAGGAGCGCGTGCAGTCCATCAAGGACCGCGCGATCTTCGACGACACCACCAAGTGCATCCTCTGCGCGGCGTGCACGTCGTCGTGCCCGGTGTTCTGGACCGACGGCCAGTACTTCGGGCCGGCCGCGATCGTCAACGCCCACCGGTTCATCTTCGATTCGCGCGACGACGCGGGCGACGTGAGGCTGGACATCCTCAACGACAAGGAAGGCGTGTGGCGGTGCCGCACGACCTTCAACTGCACCGAGGCGTGCCCGCGCGGCATCGAGGTGACCAAGGCGATCGCCGAGGTCAAGCAGGCGGTCCTGCGCGGCGGCGCGTGAGGGGCGCCCTCGTCGCGTCATAGTCTGAGGGTGTGAGACGCTCGCGGCACGGTCATCCGGAGAGCCCCGGCACCGGGGATCCGCGTGAGATGACCGTCGCCGAGGCGACCCACGAGGAGCAGACGCTCCGGGCGCGGTGGGAATCCACGCAGGAGGTGCTGCGCGAGAGGTTCGAAGAGCCGATCGGGCGCGCGACCACCCTCACGCGCAAGACGCTCGCGTGGTTCCCCGTTCGGGTGTGGCGGCACTTCCTGCAGCACAACGGATTCCTCCTCGCCGCGGGCGTGAGCTACCAGGCGCTGTTCGCGATCTTCGCCACCATCTACGTCGCCTTCGCGGTCGCGGGCCTGTGGCTCGGCGGAAGTCCCGAGGCGATCGACGCGATGATCCGCGCGATCAACAGCTACATCCCCGACCTCATCAGCGACGACGGCGAGGGCCTGTTCACCACGGCGCAGGTGACCGAGATCGCCACCAGCAGCGCGGGCGTGCTCGGCATCACCGGCATCGTCGCGCTGGTCACCCTGATCTGGACGGCGATCGGGTTCATCACGTTCGCCCGCCGCGCCGTGCGCGACATCTTCGGCATCCCCCCGGACCGCCGCAGCTATTTCCTGCTCAAGGCGAGGGATCTGCTGGCCTCGGCGATCTTCGGGGCCGCACTCCTGGTGGGATCGGGCCTCGGCTTCGTGGGCACGTGGGCGCTCGGACTGCTGTTCGACCTGCTCGGATGGCCGACGACGTCGACGATCTACAACGTGCTCGGTCAGGCTGCGGCGCTGCTGGTGTCGTTCCTGCTGTTCTCGGCGGCGCTCGCGTCGCTGGTGAAGTTCCTCACCGGCACCTCGCTGCGGTGGCGGCAGATCATCCCCGGCGCGGTGCTCGGGGGCGCCGCGATCACGGTGCTGCAGATCGGAGCCGGCTGGCTGCTGATCTACACGCCTTCCAACCCGCTGCTGGCGACGTTCGCGATCTTCGTCGGGCTGCTGCTGTGGTTCCGCATCATCGGGGTCATCATCCTGGTGGCGTCCTCGTGGATGGCGGTGGCCGCCACCGACGAGGACCTGCCGATTCTGCAGCGCACCGAGGAAGAGAGACTCGCAGCGGAGCACGCGGCGCTCCTCACCGCGGCGCGCGTGCGCCTGCGCAGCGCGCGTGCGGGTGCCGCCTCGGCGCCCTGGTACCGGCGCATCGCCGCGCGCCGGGCGGTGGCCGATGCCGAGAAGGAGCTGGCCGAGGTCGAGCGCTCCGCTCCCCCACCGCCGAAGCGCGGCTCCCTCTTCGAGTAGCGCCGTCGCGGCGGGCATGTCGGATGTCGCCGTTAGGCTGGCGGGCGTGTCTGAGCTCCTCCGCATCGCCTCCGTCAACGTCAACGGCATCCGGGCCGCCGTCCGCAAGGGGATGATCGAATGGCTCGACGCCACCGAAGTCGACGTGCTCGCGCTGCAGGAGGTGCGCGCCGACGCCGACCAGCTCGCCAACGCGCTGCCCGGGTGGGAGATCGTCGCCGACGAGGCGACGGCGAAGGGACGCGCCGGCGTCGCGATCCTCACCCGCACCCCCGTGGCCGCCGTGCGCACCGAGCTGGGCGCGCCCGCCTTCGATTCCGCCGGCCGCTGGATCGAGGCGGACCTCGTCGTCGCCGGGGAGAGTCTCACGGTCGTCAGCGCCTACGTGCACACCGGCGAGGCCGACACTCCCCGCCAGGACGAGAAGTGGGCCTTCCTCGACGCGATGGACGAGCGTCTCCCGGCGCTTCGCGCCGCATCCCCGCTCTCCCTCGTCATGGGCGACCTCAACGTCGGGCATCGGGAACTCGACATCAAGAACTGGCGCGGCAATCGCAAGAAGAGCGGATTCCTCCCCCGCGAGCGCGCCTACTTCGACCGGTGGCTCGCCGCTGAAGGCGCCGAGGTCGAGGCCGTCGACGGCACACGCGGCACCGGCCTCGGCTGGGTCGACGTCGGCCGCCGTCACCACGGCGACGTGGAGGGGCCATACACGTGGTGGTCCATGCGCGGTCGCGCGTTCGACAACGACACCGGATGGCGCATCGACTACCACCTCGCCACCCCGGAGCTCGCCGACCGGGTCGAGGGCTATCGCATCGATCGCGCATCCACGTGGGACACCCGCTGGAGCGACCACGCGCCGGTGATCGCGGACTATCGGGTCGGATCCGTCTGACCGTGCTCTGACGGAGGGCGGTTGGGGCGGCGGACGCGATCGATAACTATGGCGTCACGGCTCGCTATGTTTCCTCGTCTCCGAGGTGGTCGACGCCGATAGGGTGGGCCCGGACCATGACGACCACTGGGAGGTACGGATGGGTTATCGGAGTGCGCACGCGCGTGTCGCCATCGCATTGCTGGCTGCGACAGCCGTCGCACTGACCGCGTGCACCGCGGCCGAATCCGACGAATCGTCCGACGACGGTCTTCACGGGCACGTCGCGCCCGTCGTCGAGGGCGCCGACACGGGCGACTGGGCGCTGACGGCATGGGCCGTCGGCTCCGGTGAGCCGATCGAGCTCGGGCGAACCACCACCGACGACGACGGCGCCTTCCACCTCGATCCGGTCACGCTCCCCGAGGACCGCATCCTGCTCGTCGAAGCCGCGCACGGCGGGGCCGAGCGGGCCGACCTGGTCGCGGTGAGCGCATCCGATGACCTCACCGAGATGACCCTCAACGAACGCACCACCGTGGCGGCCGCGTACGGTCTCGCCCAGTTCTTCGGACGCGAGCTCCCCTCGGGCGAGAACCCGGGCCTCGCCAACGCGACCGCAATGGCCGGCAACCTCGCCGATCCGGTGACCGGCGCCTACGGTGAGGTGCTGATGACCTCGCCGAACGCGTACGAGACGCAGACGCTGCCGGCCTTCACGTCGCTGTCGAACATCGTCGGCGCCTGCCTCGTCGATCGCGAGGTGTGCCACGACGTGTACGCGGCTGCGGGCGTCGACGACACCGCGTCGATGGCGTCGGCGATCGCCACCATCGCCCGCGATCCGTCTGCCGCGGCCGAGGAGCTCTTCGAGCTTTCGCAGCTCGAGCAGGGAGACCGCCCCGGGCTGAATGCGGCCCCCGCGGCGTGGACGCTCGCGCTGCGCTTCGACGGCGACGGCACCGACCTCGCCGGACCGGGGAACTTCGCCATCGATCCCGACGGCAACATCTGGATCAACAACAACTACGAGTACAACGCCGACCCGCAGACCCCGGTGTGCGGCAGCGACCAGATGTTCAAATTCTCGCCGACCGGTGCTCTCCTGGAGACATACGAGGGCGGCGGCCTGTCGGGCTCGGGATACGGCATCGAGTTCACCGCGGACGGTCTGCTCTGGTTCAGCAACTTCGGGTTCGCCGCCGCCGCACCCGGGTGCCCCGAAGACGAACAGCCGCCGCACAACAGCATGTCGCTGTTCACGTACGACGGTGAGGCACTCTCCCCCGATACGGGATTCACGGCGGGCGACCTCAGCTGGCCGCAGGGCATCGAGGTGTCCGACAACGGCGACGTGTGGATCGCCAGCTGCGGGAACGACTCCGTCTCGGTGTATCCGGGCGGTGATCCGGAGGCAGCCGAGAACTTCGCCGATCTCGGACTCGAGCAGCCGTTCGACGTCGTCGACAACGGCGAGCACATCTTCGTCAGCGGGATCGCGAACAACACCGTCGCCGTGCTCGACCGCGACGGCACTCCGGTCGACGGCTCGCCGCTGACCGACCCCGGCTTCCAGAACCCGATGGGGCTGGCCACCGATGCCGACGGCAACGTCTGGGTGGCCAACTCCGGCACGACGACCCTGCCGTGCCCGGAGCGTCCGGCCGACGCCGAAGGCACTCCCTCGGTGTCGATGATCAGTGCCGACGGGTCGACCGTCTCATCCGCGTTCACAGGCGGCGGTGTGACCCGCCCGTGGGGGGTCACGACCGACGGCGACGGAAACGTGTGGGTCGCGAACTTCGCCGACCAGCGGCTGTCGGCGTTCTGCGGCGCGCAGGCCGAGACCTGCCCGCGCGGTTTGGAGACCGGCGAGGCGATCTCGCCCGATGACACCGGCTACGCCTTCGACGGATTCACCCGCAACACCGGCCTCGCCGTCGATCCATCCGGAAACGTGTGGGTCGCCAACAACTGGGAGAACGTCCCGGTGCAGACCAACCCCGGCGCGCACCAGATCGTCGCGTTCGTCGGCGCTGCCGCGCCGCTCCCGGTGGCGCCGTTCACCGGGTCCGGCGAATGAGCCGGCGAGCGCGCCCATAGGATTGTCGGGTGAACAAACCGCGCCTCTACTCCGGAATGCAGCCCTCGGCCGACTCCCTCCAGATCGGCAACTACATCGGGGCTCTCATGCAGTGGCGCGACCTGCAGGAGTCGTATCAGGCGTTCTTCTCCGTCGTCGACCTGCACGCGCTCACCCAGCCGAACGACCCGGCCGAACTGCGCGCGAAGACCCGTCGCACGGCGGCGCAGTACATCGCCGCCGGCATCGAGCCCGCCAAGTCGACCCTGTACGTGCAGTCGCACGTGCCCGCCCACGCTGAACTCGCCTGGGTGCTCTCCACCGTCACCGGTTTCGGCGAGGCGGGCCGCATGACGCAGTTCAAGGACAAGTCCTCCCGCTACGGCAGCGACGCGACGTCGGTCGGGCTGTTCACCTACCCGGTGCTGATGGCCGCCGACATCCTGCTCTACCAGACCGACATCGTGCCGGTCGGTGACGACCAGAAGCAGCACGTCGAGCTCACCCGCGATCTCGCGGAGCGTTTCAACTCGCGCTTCGGCAAGACCTTCCAGGTGCCGATGCCGGTCATCCAGCAGGACACCGCGCGCATCTACGATCTGCAGAGCCCGACCGCCAAGATGTCGAAGTCCGCCGAGTCCGACGCCGGGGTTCTGTGGCTGCTCGACGACCCGGCGGCATCGGCGAAGAAGATCATGCGCGCCGTCACCGACTCCGAGGGTGCTGTGCGGTACGACCGCGAGAACAAGCCCGGCGTCTCCAACCTGCTGGTGATCTTCGCGGCGCTCACGGGGCGACAGATTCCGGCGATCGAAGACGAATTCTCCGGCCGCGGTTACGGCGACTTCAAGAAGGCCCTCGCCGAAGTCGTCGTGACGGAGTTCGGACCGGTCCGCGAGCGCGCGCTGGCCCTGCTCGATGACCCGGCCGAGCTCGATCGGGTCCTGGCGGCCAACGCCGCGAAGGCCGAAGAGGTCGCCGACCGCACGCTGGCCGCGGTCTACGACAAGATCGGCCTCCTCCGCCGCGTCTGAGCCGCGGG
>TARA_B100000749_G_scaffold7753_1_pt1 | contig 11244 bp, 11 predicted proteins | sample TARA_B100000749 | Tara Oceans TARA_B100000749 (sample SAMEA2621232) | marine metagenome | biome: marine biome (ENVO:00000447); feature: mesopelagic zone (ENVO:00000213); material: "saline water (ENVO:00002010), including plankton (ENVO:xxxxxxxx)" | depth 800 m
CCCAGTAGTGCTCAATGGCGCTGATAATTCATGAAATTGTGCGTCAACGCGAATTGTGGAATCGAACTTCCTGACGAATCAGCATTTTGCGAGGCCTGCGGGCAAAGGCAACAAGAACCGGCCCCCGTCCCATCCAACTTCTCCCCGCCGAGCAGGAATATCAGCATCGGAGACAGGGCGGTTAAGGTCTTGGTGGGATTTCGCCTGTTTAACTTTAGAGCCGGAAACATAACCTTTAACATCACTTCCGGCCCACCAGCCATCATCTCTATCCTAGCAGTCGTGGTCGTTGCGTTTTTATTAATAATGCCGACCGAAAATTCTCGATGCGAGTTGTTTACCACTGGGCAACCGCCGGGTAGCGGCTCCGTACTTCTAACCCCCTGCAAGAAAGTGATAACAAATTCGCGTGCGGGACCAAGGTCACCATACAGGCTGTACCGTCGGACGGCTGGGTGATTGACGCAAAGATGGAGGTTGCGGCCCTTCGACAGGCTCAAGGCGAACGGATTTCGTGACCCTGATGAACCATGTGTTGGGTGCTCTATCCTCGGCTAAGAGCCTCCCCAGCGGAAGGTGCTGTAGAGGCCGTTCCTTCCTTCGTGCTCCCATTGGATGCCTTCGTCATCCACGGTGTGGCTAGAATGGGCCAGCACGTGCTCATTGCCGTGGATGACGTTGCGGAGGTTTATCAACTTGACCTCGTCATCCGGGTTAGTGCTGCGTATGGCTTCGATATCCAGGTTGGCCACTCCCTGCACCTTGATGTGCCGAGCCCGCTGCTCTTTAGAAAACTCGATGGCCGCCCGCTTGACGCTTTTATATCGCCCATCGATGAAAAACACGGCGAGCCTTGACCACGGACCACCCGACGCTCCCGAGAATATGGCGGTCAACGCATCCTCTTGAGCGGGAGTGGCATTGTCGTCGATATACAGCAGGGAGGTCCAACCAGCTTCGAACATCAACGGTCCCGGAACGAAGGCGACGATGACGGCTTTAAGGCCGTCCAGGTTAGTCTGCCCCCACTCGCCCCGTTCGATGTGTACGCCCCAGATAGCTTCACACGTATCGTAGGTTGCTTTCTGACGGAAGGAGACGTGGCAAGGACAAAGCAAATCGCAGTTGCATGCGTCCAGCAGGTCCCCTTCGGCCCACCATTTCGTTTCTTGCGCCATCAGGTTCCGCATAATACCAGCTTAAATGTCCAGGGCTTGCCAGTAACGCCGGCCCTCAGCCCGCATAATCTTGCCGAACCCTGGCGCAGGCAGATGCACTGCGGCGATGGTGGTCCCATCCTTCTCTAGCTGCTCCATCAGAGACCGGCGGGTTATGCGGGTCGTCTCGGGGTCGATGTCGGCGCGGGACACCCAGTCGGTCTCGTGGGCCTGCACCGCGTTATGGAGTACGTCTCCCAGCACCAACCCCCGCTGGCCTTGCGAGGAAATCATGATGCTCATGTGGCCCGGCGTGTGGCCCGGCGTCGGGAGGGTGGTCAGCTCGCTGGTGATGGCGTACTCACCTTCAATAAGCTCCAAGATGCCCATATCCTCCAACGGGTATAAGCACTCCGGAGCGTTGGGAAACCGGGACTCTATCAGGTCGGGGTTGTGGCAGGCATCCCAATCGATACCGCTAAGATAGTACTTGGCATTGGGGAACGTCGGGACTACCTTGCCATCCTGGGACCGTACGTTCCAACCGATATGGTCCCGGTGGGCGTGGGTCATCACGACTTTGTCGACGTCTTCCGGTCGTAGACCTTGGGCGGCGAGATCGTTCAAGAGCTCGCCCCACGGGGTTTCCGGAGCGTCCGCTGGCTTGGGACCCAATCCAGTGTCGACAGCGATAGTTTGCCCATCGGACCTGATAAGAAAGCACGCTAGATTGAATCTGACGTGTTCGTCAGCGGTCAGGTAGTCGTGATAGGGCTGCCAATCTTCCGCCGGAATCTCCGGGAAGAAGTTGCAGAGGTCAAATTCCAAAATTCCATCGGACAACGACGTAATCTCCACGTTACCGATGTTGATTTTCTTCGCCGGCATGGTTTCTCCTTATTCGGTTACCAACATTTGGATCAACGGAAGGTTGGGGCAACCGCCTAACGGTTGTCGGTCACGACCCGGCCTTCTTTAATCACGAGACGTAGATTACCCAGGTTCTCTATATCCTGTAATGGGTTCTCAGCAACTACAATCAAGTCTCCGATCTTGCCCACCTCGACAGTCCCCAAGTCGTCGCCTCGGCCGCAGAGTTGGGCGGCGTTTCTGGTAGCCGCCAACAGGGTTTGCCACGTTGTCGCTCCGTCCTTGACCCACAGCCCCATCTCCAGCAGAGCGGACTCGCGCAGCGGTAGGATGTCGGAGCCCAAAGCCATATTAACACCGGAGTTAAGGGCCTGCTGAAACCAGGTCCGGTGGGTATCCGACGCAGCGTCGGCCCGCACGATCAAGTCGGGCGTCATGGCCCGCTGCTCCACCCAACGCTTCTCCCGATCAGAGGTAGCCTGTGACGGTGTCAGGTGGGTGATGGCCAGTGTTGGAACGTACCAGGTTCCCCCTTCCCGAAGAATCTGGACGCATTCTTCGTCCATGATATAACCGTGTTCCACGCTACGAGCGCCGAGACGCACCGCCGCCTTGACCGCATCGGGATTGGTGGCGTGGGCCATGACTTTATAGCCCCGTTGATGGGCCATGGCGAAGGCGGCTTCCAGTTCTTCTTGAAGAAAGAACGAGTGGGTGTGGCGGTCCCAGAAGGGACCCATCACGCCGCCGGACAGGTTCAACTTAACGTGGTCCACCGCATTCTTGATTTGTTCACGGATGGCTTGGACGAATCCGTAGGGGCCGTCGCACTCCCGGGCATGGCCTGATGTAAGGAAATGGCCTCCGGTGGTGGTGAGGAAATTCCCGCAGGCGAAGACCCTCGGTCCCTCGGGCTGTCCCGAAGCGAAGACGTCCCGCCAAGCAACGTCCATAAAGTTAGCGGCTCCACCGCATCGGACGCCAAGCACCCCTGCCTGGGTCATCCCCTGTATCAAGTTTCGACCGAAACGGGCGGTTTGTTGAGCGACGGTCAGCACTGGGTGGGTAACGTACTCGGGATGGATGTGGACGTCCCACAATCCCGGCAGCAGATACGCCCCGTCCAGGTCAATCACCTGGGAGTCACTGATGTCCGGAGACCGGTGTCCATCAGTCACTTCAACGATCCGGCCTTCTTCGATGGAAACGCTGGCCTGGGGGATAGGATCTGGGTTTAGACAATCGATCAACGTGGCATTGGTTAAGACTAGGCGCATAGGTACCTCTGGCGGCGGCGAGTATTCATCAACACCATAGCCGCGACATCTCTAATCAGCCTATTCAACGTCCGTCACGCACCGAGCTGGGTCAGACTCGGACAGGACTTGAGGCCGGTGGCCGGTGTGGATGTAGTCAGCTAGAAGTTTGCCAGCCATCGGTCCCCTTCCGAATCCCGAAGAGGCCATGCCGCTGACGATGTACAGGTTATCCAGTTGGGGAATCTTGCCGATTATCGGCGGGCCATCCTGGGAGAAGGGCATAGTCCCGGCCCAAGTGCGGCTGATGGGGATATCCTTTAAAAAGGGCATGACCTCTACGGCGTGTCCCCGGTTTACTTCGATGCCTTCGGCGTCGATGTTCAGGTCATAGCCGGATACTTGCCGGTCGCCGCCGAAGATTATCTCGCCAGCTTGGGTCTGCCGCCCGTACAGATGCCGGGTCGTCCGGGTTTCCCCATCATGGGTCAACTCCGGAGGAGATTCGGAAGAACTGCCCAGTTCCTGGTGCCACTGGAGGGGTGACTCGGACGCCGACAAGGTGTGGAAAACCCTGGGCGGCAGGACGCCCGTGGCCCACATCTGGCCACGCACGGGAATTATGGGTATCCGTATCCCCAGCATCTCACCCAAGGGGCCGCACCATGCTCCGGTTGCTAGCACCACTTTGTCGGCACGAAAATCCTCAACGGCAGCGGCAACCTGGTAGGTACCATCACCCAGAACGGTTATGCCCGTCACCTCGTGGTGGGTCAGGATCCTGCCGCCGTGCTGGACGGCGGCGGAAGCGAAGGCCATGGTGGCTATTCGCGGGTCGGCTTGGGCGCGCAGGGGGATATACATGCACCCTGGAAGTTCGGGGCTAAAGTCTGGCTCGATGCTGCGGGTTTCCCGGTTGGTGAGGAGTTCCACCGAATAGCCCCGGGACCTAAGCGACAGCACCCGGTCACGGATGAAATCGTACTGCTGCTCCGTTTGGATCGCCTGTATACAGCCCGAGTTCCGAAATTCGATGTCGAAACTCAAGTCAAGCTGGAGGCTCTTAAACAACTCCAGGCTTCCCATGGTCAGATGGGACTGCAGGTTGGGTGAATCTCCCCATCCGATGGCCCCGATGTTGCCGGCGTTAACACCCGAGGCTTCCGAGGCAATCTCCCCGCGTTCCAGCAAGACAACGTTATGTCCACCCAATGCCAGGTGATATGCGGCAGACGCCCCGGCGATACCGCCACCGATAACCAAAATCTCCGATTCAGTCATGTCCACTCCGAGGATTTGCCGTTACTATACGCCCTGTCGCGGACAATATATAAGCCCCACCCTTGTCGCCGCATGCGGAGGTGGGGCTTTGCTCAATGTTATGTCCGCCTAAAAGTGGCGGGGGTTACTCTTGGGATTCGGCGTTCAGCCGGTGGCGGGCACCAACTCACTGGCGTCGTTGACTTGGATGTTGGATACCAGAACCACCAGTTCGTCCAACCTCCTAATCTCGAACTCCAGGAAGTCGTCGGCCACTCGTAGGTAGCGGGACACAACCTCCCATATCTCCTGTTTCATGGACTCCATCTCATCAGTGGGCAGGTCCAGGCGGTCTTGGATCAAGACTAGTTGCAACCGCTGTTTGGCGGTGATGCCGGTTTTCTCGTGTTGTTCGGCAACCGCGAGTTGGCTCACTAACCATCGAATGAAATCACGCATGGGAATAAGCCCTCCCGCTGAGACCTACCAGGCCTTTCATCCGGTCGATTATGCTGGTTTTGGGCTCCAGACTCATGAAAGGCACTTCGTCCCCGTCGACTCGGGCCGCGATTCTAAGGAAGGCCGACCCCGACGGCGCTTTCTTGTCGTGGACCACCGGAACGCCCCGGTTGGCGGCGGTGATGGTGTGCTCATCAGCGGGGACCAGACCCAGAATCTCTACCGACAGAAGCTCCACGATGTCGTCCTTGTCCATCATGTCGCCATGCTTGACTAGGTTGGTGTTGATCCGGTTGATAATCAGCTTGGGTCGGTGCAATTCGGACGCCTCCAACAGGCCGATAACCCTGTCAGCGTCGCGGATGGCCGAAACCTCCGGCGTGGTCACTAGGATGGCTTCTTTGGCGGCGCCGATGGCGTTCTTGAATCCGCCTTCGATACCGGCGGGGCAATCTATCAGCACATAGTCGAATTCTTGTTCCAACTTTTCGCACAGTTCCCGCAGTTGTTCAGGCTCTATGGAGTCTTTATCCCTGGTTTGAGCTGCTGGGATCAAGAAGAGTTCCAGCTGGTGCTTGTCCCGAATCATCGCCTGGTGCATCTTGCATTTGCCTTCGATGACATTGACCAGGTCATATACGATCCGGTTTTCCAATCCCATTATGACGTCAAGATTGCGGAGTCCGATGTCGGCGTCGATCACCACTACCTTCTGGCCGCGCATGGCCAAGGCAGTGCCCAGGTTGGCCGTGGCAGTTGTCTTGCCGACTCCGCCTTTGCCGGATGTGATAACTATAGTTCTACCCGTCATACAACACTCCTTTACCGTACTTGAAGAACCGCCCTTCAAAGAGGGCGACATGTATCGAACGCCGCCTGACGTATGCGATAAGAGGGCCGGAATCGATATGCTTCGGTTGGGCGGCATTGCTGCTGGATACGCCGACGTGAGGCCCGATCTGAACTCGGGGCGACCCCAGGCTCAAAGCCACGATGGTCGCCTTAGAATTGCCCTCGCAGCCAGCGTGGGCAAAGCCGCGGAGGCATCCGAAGACCAGGATGTCGCCGGTGGCAATAACCTCTGCTCCGGGATTGACGTCTCCCATCACCACGACATCACCTTGATGCCGGATGATTTCGCCGGAACGGCAAGTAGACTTGACCAACAGGGCGGTGTCACGCTGGCTCTGGAGATAGCTGGCCTGCTGTGACTTAGTCGCCCTCTCTTCGCCCATCAAGAGGGGCTGCTCGTCGTCTTCAACGACGGGAGGTCCCGACTCAACTTCGTTATGTTGGGGATAACTCGTAGGAGGCTGCTCCGCTTGAGAAACTTCATTGATGGGAAGCACGGTCTGATGCGGCTTTTCGTTGCGGTCTATCAACGGAGCGGCCCGCATCCCTGGTGGCAGCGTCCCTTCGATCTGCGGCTCCGGAACTATTACTTCGTTGTGCTGAGGAAGGGTCTTGGGAGTCCGGAAGGCTTGAAGAGGCTCAATGATTTTAGGAGCAACCGGTGTCGAATCCGGTATCACCTGTGCCTGAGCTATAACCGTCGGCTTCCGGTCCGGGATGATGACCTCATTATGCTGCAGCGGACGAATGGGTTCAGGATCTGGGGCATCAGGAGTCGTGGCCATGGTTTCCGGGGAGCATGAGAACCGGATCACGGTTAGGCCGGACCCTGCTTCGATTATTTTTTTGAGCTCATTCAACTCGTCTCGGGATGTCAATCGGTTGCCAACGTTTACGGCGATCGCGCCGCCTGACCACATCCCCCGGTTCTCAATCAGATAATCGCGCACGCCTTTCCTGATCTGGTCGAATGGAACCACATCGTCGATGATGAATTCGACGTTGGTGCCTCGTCCCGATACCTGCACGACCTGAATCTTTGTCGAGTTCTGCGTCATCAAGTAATCTCCGGGTGGGAGTGAATCGACCGGCGGGAAGTTGATTCTCCGTCGCAGGCCAAGGGGCGTTATCGGCCCCGATTATGTAATGTCGTTTATATCAGCAGGACTCTGGGAGATTCAAGGCTTTGAGGGTCGAGTTTGGCTGTTTTTTGAAATTAATATTGTTTTTATAACAATGTTTGAGGCTAGAAATGAAAACACCCTCTCGATGAGAGGGTGTTGGACAGCGGGTTATGTTAGGTAGGCTAATCTAATCCCGTACTCCGAAAGCCGCGACTGAGCAGGTGAAGGAGCCGGGACGCCCACCCAGATTGTGGGTGATTCCCAGATCGGCCTTGGGCAGTTGGCGTGCTCCGGCCTTACCTTGAATCTGCTTATACACCTCGTATATCATGCGGATGCCGCTGGCGCCAACGGGATGCCCGAAGCACTTGAGGCCGCCGTCGGTGTTCACCGGCAGTTCACCTTCCAGCGAGAATGTTCCCGCCGCCACGTCCTCGCTGGCCTTGCCCCGGGGGCTGAAGCCCAGGTCTTCATAGATGATTAGCTCGGTGATGGTGAAACAGTCGTGGACCATCGCCATGTCCAGTTCTTTACGCGGGTCGGTGATGCCCGCCTCCTGGTAGCAAGCCTGACTGGCCCGCACGGTTTCGGGAAAGTGGGTGAAATCCCAGTCGCTGCGCAACACCCCGAAGGCCCCCACGGCCAGACCGATTCCCTTGACCAGAACATAGTCGTCTCGAAAGCTCTTGGCAATCTCCGGAGTGGTGATTATCGCCGCCGCCGCCCCGTCGCTGACGCCGCAGCAATCGTAAAGCCCCAAGGGCCAGGCAATCATCGGCGCGTTGACTACCTGCTCGGCACTGACCTCACGCTGGAAGTGGGCTTTGGGACTCATGGTACCGTTGTGGTGGTTCTTCGATGCGATCTGGGCTAGGGTCTGCTTCCCCTCGTCATAGGGAATGTCGTACTGGTGGAAATAGCGGGTGGCCGCCATGGCAAACTGGGCCGGCGGCGGCGTCGGCGGGGCAACGTCGGACCCCGGCGCTTCGGGGATCGCCAGACCGGAGAAACCCGAATCCTTCAGCTTTTCCACCCCCATAACCAGCACGATGTCGTAGACACCAGCGGCCACGGCATAGCAGGCGTTGCGGAAGGCGTCGGTAGCGGTGGCGCAGGCGTTCTCCAGCCGGCTGATGGGTATGTAGTCCAGCTTAAGTGCCTCGGCCAAGGGCTGACCGGTGCGGAAGGAGCTGACAGTCCCAAGCCAGGCGGCCTGGACATCCTTGCTCTCGATCCCGGCGTCGTCGAAGGCTTCGTAGGCGGCCTCCACCATCAAGTCCGCGGAGCTAGCGTCCCAACGCTCACCAAACTTGGAGCACCCCATCCCAATGATTGCCACCTTGTCTTTTATGCCGCTCATACTCGCCTCTTCTTTAAATAGCGTCAGAGTGTGGAACGTTTGGGAATCGCCTTCCAATAGTAGTTGTGGATCCCGTTGACCACCCGTAGCTTCCGGAAGCTCATCTCCACGGGCATATCTATCGACACTTCATCTAAAGCCCGGTCGGTCATCATGCACAGCATCCTGCCACCGCCTTCAAAATCCACTGCCGCGATAACCAGTGGAGTATCGACGGCCCCGGCGATGTAGTCCATGGAATAGGTGAACACAAATCCCGGCTTATCACTGAGCCGGACTGGGGTCGATTCATCCCTGGTCTGGCATTCGACGCAAACCCTTTGGGGCGGATACTGGACGTAGCCGCACTTGTCACAGGACGCGCCGTAAAGCCTGACGTTGCGGTCGCCCTCCCGCCAGAGCGCGGTTGCCGACGGCGACGCGGGGGTGGGGCGCCGGGCGGAGGAGTCGGTGAGCCAGACGTTTCGCCATCCGGCGTAGGTCTCGTAGTCATCCAGCATCAGCTTGGAGTCCAAGTAGCCGGAGACGCCCATCGGCGCTCTTGCTTGGCTGATGGCTGGGGTTGTGCGGAGTCCTACGACGTCGCTGCCGTCACCGTAGGAAATAGTCAGCAACAACTGGCCGGGTTCGGCATGCTCCAGCGCCGTCACCAGAAGCATCAGGGGGAACGCCGCGCCCGTATTGCCTAATCGACCAAAGAGGGGATCTTGAACCTGCTCGGCAGAAAACCCCAATCCCCGCGCCAACTGGGCGTGGCGGCGTCCATCAGGAGCGTAAAGGGCGACTTTCGCAACGTCACCAGCCTCGGTTCCCTGTTGCTGGAAAAAGCCGCAGACGGCCTCGCCCAATATCCGCTCCAGCCCCTCTTCGGCGGTGAACCGGTCTTCCCAGGAGCGAACGAACTGGTCTTGAGCCGAGCGCCAGTTATCCAGCATGTTGTCGGTTATCGAGTAGAAGCCTTCAAGAGACGCTATGACGTCTTCTTGGGTAACCAGAAACGCCGCCGCACCGTCTCCCGAGTTCCGCTCGGTGTCGCCTTTGGGCGCTCCTTGCCGGCTGTCGCTGGCGATTACCAGCACGTGCTTGGCGGAGCCAGCGGCCACCGAGTCTAACCCCGCCTTGAGTCCGGTGGTCCCCGCCCGCAAGACGTCGGTCACATCGGCGGAGAAAATATCACGGCGCAGGTCCAACGCTTCGGCGATTATGGCGGCGCACTGCTTCTCGGCATAGGGAGGAGTCGTCGTGGCGAAGACAAGACCGTCAACCGCCTGCCGGTCCCGTCCTCTCAGGCAGTCCAATCCGGCGGCCACGGCCATAGTCACGCTGTCTTCGTCAAAATTGGCGGCGGAGCGTTCCATTTCCGTGTTCCAACCAGACGTGCCAGCGCCGAGGCGGTGTCGGGGAACGTAGGCCCCGTATGCGGCGATTCCGACCAAGGATAGACTCCTATCAGCCTCTACTTAGGCCATGCTAGCAGCTAGGATACTGACTGGGCAAGTTTGGCACGTAATAAAAGCCCGAATCTGGATAGGCCTATGCGCCCCAGTGTGTCCAACCGTCTCACACTTGGCGTGCTAGAGATTCCCTTGACCCTAGTTGGGGTGTATGTTTTACTGAACCCGGCCTTGCGCCTGCCTAATAAAGAATCGAATCTGGTGTTCATGGTTGAAACGCTGAAACTGCGTACTATCGGGTAACACCGTGGGGGAACGTATGGAATTTGGAATCTTCATGGACTTCTTCAGTACTCCTGGACTCACCCAAACCGAGGTGTTCAATAACGCATTTGAACTGGCGGACCTAGCCGAAGAGACGGGCTTGGATTCGGTGTGGCTGGGAGAGTCTCACTTCAACCCCAATCGGTCGGTGCTTTCGGCGCCCCTGGTAGTTGCCGGTTCCATCGCGTCCCGAACCAAGCGGCTCAAAGTCGGGATGGCGGTGCAGGTATTGCCCCTGATAAGCCCCCTTCGGATCGCCGAAGAAGCGGCCACGGTGGACCAGATCAGTGAAGGCCGGTTCGAATTTGGTGTGGGACGCAGCGGTAATGCGCGGGCATATGAGATTATGGGAATCCCATACGAGGAAAGCCGGGAAAGATTTCAAGAGGCTCTGGACATCATTCTGGAGGCATGGAAGGGCGAACCGTTTTCTTACGAGGGAAAGTTCAATCACATCGAAAATGCGACGGTGTCCCCATCGCCGTATCAAAAGCCCCACCCGGTGGTTCGCTTGGCATCCAGCGGTGAGGACAGCTTTGCACGGGTAGGCCGTCTGGGTTATCCCATCTTCCTGTCCATGCGAGGCATGGACGTGCACGACCTGCAAGCCAATCTGAAGGAATACCACAAGGCCTGGAAAGAAGCGGGGCACCCTGGTGAAGGCGATATATCAGTCCGGATCCCGATGTACATTGGCCTGTCCGAAGAGGCGGCTACGCAGGAACCCAAAGAGACCATCGAGGCCTATTTCTCCCGGATGCGCGTATTCTTCGACGACGAGATTGGCTCGGATGTCGAACGCACGGCTTCCAGGCGATCCCGCTCCCAACGGCTGTCCAGCATGACCTACGAGGATATTCTGGAAACGAAAGTCATCTTCGGAACTCCCGAATCGGTAACGGACAAATTGGCTCAGTTCAAAGAGATTCTCGGGTTGAGCGCTTTCACCGCCGAGCTGAATCCCGGCGGGCGGCTTCCCAAAGAGGCGGTTAACCGCAGCCTGAGATTGCTGACTGAAAAGGTCATGCCAGCGCTTAAATAGCGGTCAGCAATCAGCCGCCAGCTTTCAGCTATTGGTTCCCTTCTGATCACACCGTCGCACAAAAACCGGCCCTTCTAATCATCCAGCTATAGGAGGTTTTCATGGACTTTCTTCCTGATAGGCTACCTTGATTTATCGCCGGCCCT
>TARA_B100000749_G_scaffold277101_1_pt1 | contig 11238 bp, 14 predicted proteins | sample TARA_B100000749 | Tara Oceans TARA_B100000749 (sample SAMEA2621232) | marine metagenome | biome: marine biome (ENVO:00000447); feature: mesopelagic zone (ENVO:00000213); material: "saline water (ENVO:00002010), including plankton (ENVO:xxxxxxxx)" | depth 800 m
TCTTCGTCGTTGGCGTGGTAAACCTGCCCGCCCTTGACCGCAACGTCGGCAAATACATAGGCCTGGTGCTCTTTGCTGTAGCCCATGTAGTCGATGGTCTCGACCACCTTGAGGCCGTACAGCTGCTTGCGCATGAGGTGATCGAGCTGGCCACCGCTGCCGGTGTACATGGCGCCGGTGGCGACGTGCAGCAGCCGCTTCTTGAACTCGGATGCGGCGGCCAGCTGGCCGCTGGTGAAGGTGGCTTTGACGGTGCCGCCGTCGTGCGGGAAGTCGATCCGCAGGTAGTACCAGGCCTCATCGGTGATCAGGTTGCGCTGGTAATACAGGGCCTGAAATGAGCAGTTGGCCAACTCCACAACGCCGCCGGCCAGGCGCAGGGCGCGGTCGCGCCGCTGCTTCTCGGTGAGCTGGCGGTCTTCTGGGCGCTCGCTGTCTTCCAGGGCTTGGCGGGCGCTGTTGTACTTGTTCAGATCGATCTTGAACCAATACAGGCAGTACTCGTACACGAACGGGAACTCCTGCCGCTCCCGCCAGCTGTACTCAATCATGCCGTAGTCCATCGCGCTTTCAGCCAGCAGCAGGTCGCCGTAGTGGCGGGCTTCACGCAGGTCTTTGTCGATGCGCTCCTTACGCTTGGCCTCGTCATCGATGGTGGCCCAGCGCAGCTGGTGCAGATCGTTCCAATCCACCTTGCGGCCGCGCTGCGGGATCTGCGCCGCGCTGCTGCGGTAGCCCAGCTCTTCTGCCCGGGGGGCGTACTTGCGGATGCCAGCGCGGGCTGACGGTTCGTTGTCCAGTGCCCACACCAGCTTGGGCAGCTTGGGTGCTTTGCCGTCTTTACCGTCTTGCGCCAGGCGCTGGTTGGCCAGGTCCTGCAGAAAGGCCTCGGGGTAGGGCGCACTGCTCATCATGGATACGGCGGCAATGCCGTGGTGCAGCAGGGCGATCGCATCGAATACGCCCTCAACAATCCACAGCTCTTTGACCTCGAGCAGATCCACGCAGGGCGGTACCCAGCATTTGCCGCGGTAACTCCAGCCCGGCTTGAACCGCGCCTTCTTGCTGCCGAAGCGGCTTGGCCGATCGATCAGGCGTTCCCAGTAACCGCCATCGGGCATGGCGAACCGCACGGTGGCGCTGCCGATGTTGAGGTGTTGGTCCCAGTAGTTTTCCTGGGTGTACCAGCCGCGAATCTGCTTGAGGTCGAAGCCGCGGTTAAAGCTCAGGTAGGCATCTGCGCTGGCTGCCGGGTTTTCCGGGGTGGCCGGGTGGTTGCGGCTGACATCCTCGAAGAGGTCGCTGAATACGTCCTTGATGTGGATCTGATGACGGCACTTGCCGCGGCCGCACATGAGCACCCAGGGCGCCTTGTGATGCGCATATAGCGACGGCTCTTTGCTCTTGCCACCGTGGCATTCCGGGCACACACCCTTGCGCAGCCAGCCGGTATTGCCCGCCGGTACCAGTTTGTATTGTTTCTCAAGGCGCTCCAGCACTGTCTGATACAGCGCTGGTGGCATTTCTCTTACTGCACTCACTGTACGGCCCCCACTTTCAGGCGGCAGCACAGCTGGCTCAGCTCAGTCATCGCACCGGACATGCTATTGGTGGTGCAGGTGGATACCCCCAGCAGGTAGCCCTCCACCCGGGAGGCATGCCATTTCAGCATTGAGGGGTTGCGCTCGGCAGCGGCGGTAACCATGCCCAGCAACCAGCGCTGCAGCATGGGGTATGTGGTGGCTGCGTGGTGCAGTGCCGGCAGGCTGCTCAGGTGCTCGCGCAGGGTGGTGCCACAGCAGGGTAGCCGGGGCGGTTGGTGGTGCTGGTGCGTCAGGTTTTGCATGTGGTTCACCGTGCTCTGGGTGCAGCTCCCCCCTACCCACGCAAGGCGGGCAAGGGCTGGGGTGTTTGGGGGTCAGTTGACGGCGGTTAGCCGCTTTCGCCTGGGGGAGGCAATCAGGTGTTGTGCAATCAGCGCCGCCGGCACCGCGTGGGTAAGCCCGGTGCGGGTATCTACCAGGGCCACGGTGTGGGGGCTGGTGGCATCCAGGTCGACCCGATAGGGCGCGTCGGCGTTCTGCAACTCACCGTAGGCGCGCAGCACCAGCTTCTCTGCCAGCGGACGGGCAACGCCCAAGGCGCATTCGAGGTGATCGGCAGCGCGGTTGATCAGCGCCTGGCTTGCGCCAAGGTGCTCGGCCTGGTGGCGTTGCATGTAGCCCAGTGCCGCGGCTTGCATATCGTCCTGATAATCCTGCGTGGTGGCGTTCATGCGGTTGCCTCCTGGTCGAGCTCTTCGAGAAAGGTGAGTTGGTCTTTGTTGGCGCTGGGCGCCAGATCCCGCATGGCCTGCAGCCGCTCTTTTGCTGGTGACAGCGGCAGCGACACCTGCGGGTTGGGCAGGCCAGACGGCGACAGGGTGTAATCCCAGGTCAGCGAGCCAACGTAACTGGCACCGCACACCATGTTGTTGCACCGGGCATACATGGTCTGGAACGTCGGGGTTTGCTTCTCGCTCTTGCGGATGAACATCGGCTCACCGCAGGCGGGGCAAAGGCAGCGGTAGCCGCCGTGGTTGGGGGCGGTCATTTGGCCTCCGGAAAGAGTTCTCCGGTGGAACCCTGGCCGCTGCGTCCGATCTGGTCCAGCGTGGGGGCGGGGATCGCCAGCAAATGACAGTGCTGCACCAACTGGGCATGCAGCGTGCGGCGCACAGCAGGGATGGTTTCTTTCTTGAGCAGGGCCAGCAGGCGTGGCACTTGCTTATGGATGGCCAGCTGCTGATTAACGCTCAGGTAACTCGCCCCCCGGCTTTCCCGCGCTTCACGTTCCATGGTGATGAAGTAGCGGCGCACCTGACGGCCTTGATCGTTGTTCTCGACCATGGCGAGTTCTTTGGCCATATCGATTGTGAGGTGGTATTCGATGCGTTGTTTGCCCGGCAAACCATCGGACCTATTCGCCAAAACGGGCGAATAGTCCTCTCCCTCGTTGAAGCCATATTGATCGATGCGCGACTTGATCCAGTTGCTGAAATCACGGCCTACGTTCAGAAAATCATGCAGGTCACGAGCATCACATAGGTGCTGCTGACGGCCATCAAGCTCACCATTGAAAACAGGGATCAGGGCGGTATTTGTATTCACGGTGTTACTCCTTGTTGCGGCTGTGCAGGGTGATGGTTGCCAGCACTTGGCCGTGGCGCTCTGCCATGTGCTTTGTGTGCAGTGCAAGAATTTCGCGCTTCTCGCGGTTGTTGATCTCGCCATCGGACAGTGCCTTGGCGATGTACTGGTCAACCTGGCCGCGCTTGCTCGAAGTGCGCAGGCTGCGTTGATGCAGCTCGATGTTGTCCAGCAACTCTGCGGCGGGCATGGGGACGAAAAAACCGGCGTATTGCTGGCAGATGTAGTCCGCCAGAAAGGTGGTTTTGGTTACTGCCTCAAGCTGGATGATCTGGCTGTCGTCCAGCGGCCGGTGGCCATTGTTCTCGTAGGCGTGGTTGTCGAACTGCTTGAGTGTCAGCCCCAGCAGGCCTGCGGCGCCCTCTCGGCCGCCGGGGTAGGCGCGTATAACGGCGCTGATCACCTGGCGGCGGGTTTCAAGAATTTCACGGGTCATCTTCTCGTTTCCCTGGATGGCGGCTGGCGGTAGGGTTTAACCGTGCGCAGGTTTGCTGTGGGTTTGCATGCCCTTGACGATCAGCAAGCGCGCCATGGCGGCTAGCGAGCGCATTTCCGCGTCCGCCATCTTGGCGAGCTGCGCCCGCTCATCTTCAGTCAGGTGGGTCATCAGCGGCTTGCTGCAGCCGCGTGGGGAAGGGGATCGCAAAGCGGTGGCGTTTTGGGTGGTCATGTCTTAGGATTCCTTGCAATGTGTAAGACGTTTGGGGTTTGCGGCAGCCGGCGTTAGCTATCCGGTTGCGTGGTGGCGACGGACTCTTCGGTCAGCGCTTCGTAGATGAGCTCCATGGCCACCTCAACGTGGCCAACGGCAAAGCGCATGTCACGCTCTAGGCCCTCCGTGTTGGTGGGCTTGGCAAAGATGCGTTTTAACTCTGCGAAGGCTTGCTCGCCGCGATCCAAGAGGTCTGCAATTTCGTCGTGGCGTTCAACAAGGTGGTTGTTCATGGGGGCTCACTCCAAGGGGCAGGTCAACGATCTGAAAAAGCGTTTGACTGAGGCCTATAAGCAGGTACTGACGGTCATGGATGGGCGAGACGGCAACCCAGGAGATCCTGAGGCAGACAGCAAGATAGAGCGTTGGATAGATGGACGAGACTTGCGGTTTGCATTGGGGCACTTAGAGGTGGCCATCAAGGAAATTCGGGCCGAGCTGGGCAAGCGATGACACTGAGTTGGTTGCTTTGGCATGACTTGGTTTCCTTCTTGAAGGACATTTATGTCCTTTCGTTTAACCGTGTAAGGCGAATATAGGACATATATGACCACTGCGCAACAGGAAAAAGACTTTTCTGTCTGTTCGCGCTTGCGTGAAGAAAGAAAGGCTCTAGGGCTGGATCAGCAGCAGATAGCTGATGCTTTGGATGTGAGCCTCAAGACCGTTGGGCGCTGGGAGAAAAACATTGCAATTCCGAGCGACAAGCTAGCGGGGCTGGCTACTCAAGGGTTTGACGTCGTTTATGTACTCACAGGGCAACGGATGCCGAGACCAGTGGAGGGACTCAGTGAACGAGAATCAGCGGTGCTTGATAACTTCCGGTCCCTCCCTGAGGAGGACCGGGCGTCGGTACAGCGCCTTACCAATGCGCTTGCGGAATCGGCGGCGCGTTATGTAGTGGATGAGAAGAAGTCGGGCTGAAAGCTCATAGGACGCAGCGTTATCAATACTTCAGACAAGGATGCCGACAATGGCCATGACTCAATGCAAAGAGTGCAAGCACACCGTTGCCACTAGCGCGAAGATTTGCCCCAACTGCGGTGCAAAAGACCCAGGAATCAAGCTGATTCACTCTCTAGCCGGGGTGCTGGCTCTGGGGATTGTGGTTGCCCTAGTGGTTTCTGCTTGCAATGGCGGGGACGAGCCAACCGCGCGGGCACCCAGCCAGACTGCCGCAGTTGCCCAGGCACCAGCCGCTAAACAGTGGTACCAGGGCGGCACGTTGCATCAGGCCAGCGGCCTTGCCTGGCAGCAAGGCGCCTACGCCGACAAGCTGGCCACCGCCGCTGACATCTTGGCCAAGCTCAACAACATTGGCCGCCTGAGCCCGCAAATCGCTGGGCGCATCAGCGGAATAGACGACTACAAACCTCTTGCCGCCGAGCTGGTGACGCAGCTTGATGAGGCTTTCGCCCCTGATCCAGACCCCGCTCAGAATGAGCGGCTGTTCGCTAATCAAACCGTGGCTTCGACGAGCGTGATGGTTCTGGCGTTGATGGGTTGGGTGCAGACGGGGGGCTAGCGCTTCTACTCGATAGTGAACCGACGCTTACCGGTTGAAGACCAGAGAGACCGGTCGACAGTAATTTCGATCAGGGAAGTAACATGACAACGAGAAATATCTATTTTTTCGACATGAAGGTAACGGCAAGAGGGAAGCTTAATCGCCGAGATGATCCTATTGATTTCAATGTGAAACCTAAGGATATATCCACGATCGCCGAAGATATAAAACAAATCTTTACCGGCGGTGACAATCTTTTGCAATCAGGTCGTAACACTGACAGCCCGTCGCATTATTTGCAAGACTGTCAGGTAGATGACGAGAAGATCGTTCTTTTGGTTAATCGTTGTGATCCGAAAGCCCCTGATATGGTGACATCTAATCCCGCAGAGAAGGAACAGATAGTTCACGCAAAACCCGCTGGGCATGGTGGTGATTTTTCGTCTCACGTCGTTATTATGAAAAAACCGGTTAGGGGTGATAATTATTATCTGTGCGTAATTGAGAGTTTGGTGGGTTCCGGCCTTAATTCTACGGTAATAAAGTCATATTTGAAGAGTGTTCTTAATAAATGCCGGTTTGAATTTAAAGATAGGTATACGATTTCAGATATTAGTGAGCCAAAAGTCAAGGTTAGGCATGTGCATGATATTGCATTCCAGGGGCACCCATCTGAAAGCTTTATGAGGGATTTGGAGAATGGCTACCTCTCAGGTGCACAGGCAATAAATTACACTGGGGTTGGGAAGCACCTTGACTCTAATGGAGCCATAACAGAAGACTACAAAACCATTAAGCTGAAGGTAGATAGTAGCCTCATTGGCGATACGCTTGCTTCGCTGAAGGCCGTAAGAAGTAAGCTGATGAGTGAGTATAAAGAGTACTCGGAGCTGAGGATTGCATTCAGGACGGATGGTGAAAATAAATCAGCTAAGCTATCAATTGAAACTGGTCAGTTAGTTGATGCTGACAGATACACAAAGAAGCATGAGCTAAAGTCTATTGTTACGAATCGGACGAGTTATGCTAAAATTAGCAGTGTCATTTTAAAGGAAATAATGTCTTATATAGGCAAATGAAATGTTTCTGACGCAGCTTTTTAAGCCGTTTGGTTATTTTAAAATCAAGCTTCGCCATAAGTGGCGTATAGATTGGGCAGTTCCTGCTATTCTAGCTTTGCTGGTTTTGTGGCTTATTGATAGAACTATAGCTGTGACAAGCATATCTGCATCTGGCGGCATAGCTGCGCTAGTGCTTAGCTTTCTTCAAACCTTGCCGGGGTTCTATATTGCTGCCCTGGCAATTATATGCAGCATCAGAAATCCGCGTCTTGAAAAGTCTTTTGACGGGGAGCCTCCCAAAATCATGGTGCGCGTTAGAGGTGAAGAGACGCCAGTCAAGCTTTCACGTCGTCGCTTTCTTGCTATGCTGTTTTCGTTTCTAACTGCACAATGCTTGTTGGTGATTGCGTACTCGATAATTTATATCGCTCTGAATGACTTTATTGTTAGCAGATATACGATTTTCTTTGGGGTAAACAATTTAATTATCTACGCTAATGCTTTTGTTTACCTCACGTTGGTTTGTCAGCTGTCGGTCGTTACTTTTTGGGGGCTGTACTACCTTGGCCACAAGCTCCACACCAGCGAGCACGAAACTGAGTAGTCGTGTTCACTACCCCAGCCGCTCAAACTCCCGCTTCACCGCCCGCTCTGCACTGCCCTTGCTCGCATATAGGTGAGTAAGGCGCAGCGGGCTGGTTAGATCCCCCTCTGTGATCTTCTGCTGTGCGCCGCTTTCGTTGCGGTACCAGGCGATTACCCCGGTGTATTCCGTTTCGACCAGGGCGGCGAGGTCGTCGTCTTCTGCCAGCTGGTTTTCCAGCTCAAGGGCGACGGTGTAGCCGCTGTCGCTCAGGTTGTGCACCACACGGCTGCAGAGCCACACCACGGCGCTGATCTCTGGCTTGATGCCGCTGAGGCTGAAGGTCATTTCCGGTATCAGGTCGGCCCGGCCAAGGGCGAGGGTGTAGCTGAGTGTGGCGACGCCACGCTGCAGCCTGCGCCATTCGCTGCGCACGGCCTGCAGGGCGCTGGCCTGGTCTGCGTAGACGTGGCGCAGGGTTTTGATGTTGTCGTCTGTGCCGATCGCCGCTTCCAGCCGCTCGGCGCTGTTGGGCTGGTAGTAGTAAGCGCGCACGCCGGTGTAGGTGTTGCGGTCTGCCTGTAGAAAGCGGTGGCTGTCGCCGCTGGCCCGAGTGTGGTGAATATGGGGCAGGGTAAGCCCGCTGGCGGTTTTGGCGGTACCCACGGGGGTTACCAGCAGGTGACCGGCTTTGATAGTGGCTATCGCGTCGTGATCCTGTGCCAGGCGGCTGAGCAGGTTGGCGTCTGATTCGTTGGCTTGGTCCTGATGCGCAAGCGGCAGGGCGGCGAGCACCCGATCTATCACCGGTTTGAGGCTGTAGGCCTCAGCGATGGTGTGGATGATGTCGCCCAGGGTTACGTCGTGCCAGCTGCGTTCGCGCTTGCGGCTGAGGGCGCTGCCCAGATCCACGCTGCGGGCGCGGATGCTGAGCGTATCCGGTGCGCCGCTGTGCTCGGTTTCGTCGACCTGGTAGCTGCCTTTGTAAACGAGCCCGGTGTCTGACCAGCCGAGCCACAGCTCAACCTGCGCGCCTTTGGGTGGGATTGCCAGTTGGCCGTCGTGGTCGCTGAGGCTGATGTCCAGTTGGTCGGCCTCGAGGCCGCGGTTATCGGTGAGGCTGATGCTGATCAGGCGGGGGCTGACCTTGCTGGTGATGTCTTGCCCGTTGACGGTGATGCGGTACGCGGGGGCCGCGTGGCGGGGCAGGGTGATCATCGCAGGATGTTCCCGATTGTGCTGAGCAGGCTGCCGAGTAGCTCGATCTGGCTGTCATCCACGCGCTGCAGGGTGATGCTGAACTCGATGCGCCGGGGCGCGCCGTCTCTGAAAAACAGGGTGTTGGTTTCCTGCAGGTTCTCGATGATCCACAGGCCGTAGATGCGGCCGGTGCCCTCGACAAGGGGCCAGGCTTTGCCGCTGTCTGCCATGAGGCGCAGGGCGTCAAGCGACACCCGTTGGCCGCTGATCTCCGGCAGGATGAGCCCGCTCAGGGTGATTGTGTCGTCACCTTTGCCAACGAACTGGCGCGCCGGTAGCGCGCCCACGCGGCTGGTGCTGGGGTGGCGCCAGGCGGTCTGGCGTTGCAGTTGCTGGTATGCGGTGGTGGATAGGCTGAATACGTACAGCCCGAGCGCCATCATCATCGGTGGTTACTCCTGGTCATACAGGCTGCTGCGCCCACGGGCGCCGGCGGCGCGCTCGCGGCGGTCCAGCTCGGCGGCGACGGCGTGGGCGATGGCCTGTGGGTCCATGCCTGGGGCGGCGTGAATGTGGATCTCGTACTGGCCGCCAGTGCTGCCGCTGTGGGCGGGGCGGGCAGACAGGGGGCGGCGGCCGTCAAAGCGTATGCCATCTGCTGCGCCGGCCATGCGTTGGGATACACCAGCCACGGCAGCCAGCGGCTCACCCTGCTGGCGTTGGATACCCTGGGCAAGGCCCTGCATGGTGAAGCCGCCCAGCTCGGCAAATACGCGGCTTGGGCTGTGGATGCCGAGCACCCGTTTCACGCTGTCCGGCAGCATGGATGCCACCTTGCTCAGTGCCGCCACCAGCCCTGGGGCAAGACGCTTGAGGCCTGCGACCAGCCCGTCGATCAGGTTGCCCGGCAGCTCTACGCCAAACCAGCTCATCACTGCGGCAAAGGCCTTGTAGAACAGCCCCAGCGGTGACCAGTTGGCGATGAGCTGGCCAACGCCGAGGATGCCGCCGTTGAATGCGGCCTTGATCTCGGACCACACCCGTTGACCCACTTCGGTGAGGTTTTGCCAGATGGCTTTGAGGCCACCCACTACGCCGTCCCAATTCTTGTAGAGCAGCCAGCCCGCGGCCACCAGCAGACCGATGGCGATGCCGATCGGGTTGGCCATGAGCATGCGGCCGAGCCACAGGAAGGCGGTGCCGATGCTCTTGATAACGGGTAGCAGGGCAAGTGATTTACCGGTGAACATCACCAGGCCGTAGCGGATCATGGCGAACGGGCCGAGCACTGATGCAATGGCCAGTGTGATGGCGCCGAATAGGGTAATCAGCAGGGCCATGCCGGCGGCGGTTTTGACTATAGCGCCTGCAAGCTCGGGGTTTTTCTCTACCCACTTGGTGATGCTTCGTATCAGCTCAGCGATGCCCTGGACCATGCCGCGCAGATCCCTTTTCGCCGTGTCTTGTAACTCAATACCGAGGTTGGCCCAGACACTCTTGAGGCTTTCCAGATCGCCGCCGAGGTTGTCAGCCATGACCTTGGCGGTGGTTGCCGCTTCGCCTTGCGCGGTGCGCAGTTGGGCGATCAGATCCTGCAGGGCGCCGCTGCCCGCTTGCTGGGTGAGCACGGTGAGCGCGCTGCCTGCCTCTTCGCCGGCGATCGCCTTGAGCAGACCGCCGCGCTGGGTGTCACCCATGTTGGCTGTGCGGTCGTGAATCTCTTTGAGCAGGTCGGGCAGGGGGCGCATGTTGCCTTCGGCGTCTGCTACCTGCAGGCCCAGCTCGGCTATGGCGTCTGCTGCCATTTTTGGTGGTGCTGCCAGGCGGCTGAGAATCGCGCGCATTGCGGTACCGGCCATGCTCCCCTGAATACCAGCATCACCCAATTTGCCTGCGGCCGCGGCCATGGTTTCGATGTCTTGCCCGTAGGCGGCGGCGTTGGGCGCTGCGTACTTCATGGTGTCGCCCAGCATCTCCAGCGAGGTGTTGGAGCGGGTGAACGCGGCGGTGAGCACGTCGCCCACGCGGGCCATCTCGCTGGCCTCAAGGTTGAAGCCGGTGAGGATGTTGGATGCCACGTCTGCGGTTGATGCCAGATCCATTGCACCGGCTTTGGCAACGTCGAGCATGGCGGGCATTGCTGCCTGAATGGCCTCTGGCGAGAAGCCGGCCATGGCAAGAAAGCCTTGGCCTTGGGCTGCATCGTTGGCGGTGAACTGAGTGTTGGCTCCCAGTTCGCGCGCTTGGGCGCGCAGCGCGGCCAGCTCGGGGCTATCGCCATCGAGCCGCGCCAGTGCCTGCACACGGCTCATGCCGGAATCAAACTCAATACCCGGGGCCAGCATGCGCGCACCGCTGTAGATCATGCCGCTGCCGGTGGCCAGCCCGGCAGCGCCGGTACCGGCCATGCTGCCAGCCAACCCTTGGGTGCGTTCGTATTGCTGTTTGGCTTGGGCAAGGCGCTGCTGCTGCGCTGTGACAGCCCTGAGCCTGCGCTCCTGCTGCTGCAGCTGGGTGTTGGTGTTGCTGATGCGTTGGCGCAGGCCGCGCTCATGCTCGCTCAGGTTACGGGTGCTGACGCCCGCCTCGTTGAGCTTGCCGCGCAGGCCTTGCAGTTGGCGTTGCTGCTCCTGGTGCTTTTGCTTGAGGGCGTGGGCTTCGCGCACAGCGCGGCGAAACTCAGCGCTCAGCGCCTTGGTTGGGGTGCTGGTTTGCGCCATCTGGCGCGACAGCTCGCGCACCCGATCGCGGTTGGCGCTGATGGCCTGGGTGGTTTGCTTGGCTGCGTTGTTGAGGGTGCGCCAGGTGCTGACGTCGCGCTGCTGCGCCTGCAGTTGCTTGAGCTGGTCGCGGGTGGTCTTGAGCTCGCGGCCAAGCCCGACGCTGCCCTGGGTGATGGCGCGGATCGGTTTGGTTGCCCGGTCGAGTGCCTGCAGCACCACCTCAAGTTTCAGCTTTTGCGCCATGCACCTGGTTCCATTGCTTGA
>TARA_B100000749_G_scaffold84029_1_pt1 | contig 11027 bp, 12 predicted proteins | sample TARA_B100000749 | Tara Oceans TARA_B100000749 (sample SAMEA2621232) | marine metagenome | biome: marine biome (ENVO:00000447); feature: mesopelagic zone (ENVO:00000213); material: "saline water (ENVO:00002010), including plankton (ENVO:xxxxxxxx)" | depth 800 m
ATATCTCTAAATGCCATAACAAAAAGACTCGAAATTTAATATGTTCTTTAAAGAGATGTGAATCTCTACAAGGTCCTTTTTAGTTCGTTGTAATTTAAACGCATGATTTCACTATCTGCTCCATTAAAAAAGCCAGTAATACTATTGGCAAATGGAGAATTTCCTGTTCATCATCTACCGAAATATTTATTGGATAATTCAGAAACGATCATTTGCACGGATGGTGCTACTGATAAACTTATAAAATATGGATTAGAGCCAACCGTTACTATTGGTGATCTTGATTCAACAAAATTATCAGAACATGAATCACCAGGACTCTGGGTTCCGGCACCAGACCAAAACAAGACCGATCTACAGAAAGCACTGGACTGGTGCATTATTAATAATATCATCGAGATCACTATTTTGGGTGCAGGTGGCATAAGGGAAGACCACGCCCTGGGAAACCTTCATATCCTTGCGGAATACCAAGGAATGGTTGAATTAAAAATGGTCACAAACCATGCAACCATAAACTGTGAACAAGGTAATAGGACCATCAGCTCACAACCTGGACAGGCAATATCGATCATAGCCATACATCCAGTAGAATCTATCACGGTATCTGGTCTAAAATATCCCATGGTAAATCAAAGATTGTTACCCTCTTCTCGGGCAACCTGTAATGAGGCATTGAATCATGAATTCTCGTTGGATACATCAGGGTCCGTTTGGCTTTTTATGAACCACACTGATTAAATGTCGCTACATTACTCAGATTGGCTCATAATTGCCGGGTATTTTTTTGGACTTTTTTGGATCGGATTCATTCCTGGTCGGAACAAAAAAAATAATCAGAACGAATTCATCCTTTCCGGCCGAAAGCTCAGTCTTCCAGGGTTCATTGCTACACTGGTCACAACATGGTACGGCGCTATACTAGGAATAGGTGAGAACACATACCAATATGGCATACAGACCTGGTTCATTTTTGCTTTTCCCTACTATGTGTTTGCTATCATCTATGCGCTCTGGGTTGCCAACCGGGTTCGCCAACAAAAACAGTTATCCATTCCAGACCATTTTCGAAGATCTTATGGCAAGACCACCGGTATTATCAGTGCTGTGTTGATCGTATTCTTATCAAGCCCGGCCCCATATATCTTAAGCATGGGTATTTTATTGCAATTTCTCTTTGATATTCAATTGGCCTGGGGTCTGATCCTTGCTACCGTTTTCAGCGTGGGTTACATCTGGAAGGGTGGATTCAACGCCGTGGTCAAAACTGATTATTTCCAATTCATGTTCATGTTCGTGGGATTTTTAATTCTATTCATTTTTTCGTGGAAAACCGCTGTTTCACCTTTTGAGCTTTTCAGTGCTTTACCAACTAATCATACTCAACCCTTGGGCGGTAATACCCTACAGTATGTACTGGTATGGTTTTTTATTGCACTATGGACCATGGTGGACCCAGGGTTTTTTCAACGCTGTGCCGCTGCAGAGTCAGCTGAAGTTGCCCGAAAGGGGCTACTGATCTCTATTGGTTTCTGGTTTTTTTTCGATTGTCTGACGATCATAACAGGACTATATGCGTATATAATTGTTGTCCCTGATCAGCCGCTCATGTCCTTTCCCGTTCTTGGAGCTGAGATCTTACCACCGGTTTATTTAGGATTGTTCTTAGTAGGAATCTTTTCCATTATCATGTCTACGATCGATTCCTTCAGTCTGATCAATGCTATCACTCTTGGACGAGATATCCTTTGGCGTATAAAGCCACCAAAGACCAATAGGTATCCCACACCATTTATCAGAAAAGGTCTACTGATCATGGCTTTGTTATCTGTTCTTCTGGCGTTCTTAATTCCGTCCGTGGTAAAGCTTTTCTATATACTTGGTTCCATACTGATTCCCGGACTGATCCTACCGTTCCTTTTTGCCCTGCAAGGGAAGAGAATGCCTGAGCATTTGGCCAATATCTGGATACTGTTTCCTGTTATAGTTTCTTTGATCTGGGAATTAATTAGCTTTATAGATGGTGTCCTCCTGTGGAACATAGAACCATTCTATCCAGGATTCTTGTCTTCTTTGATCTTATGGGTTTTATTTTATAGAAAAACATAGACCCAAACTATTTAAACGTATAGTAAAGAGATATTTTCAGATCACTAACGATTGAATATAATCTTTACTCCATATCGACTGTATATTCGCCCATAGTAGCCAGGGCATTGAGCCTGGCACGCTTTAAAAAAGCGTCCTGGGCAGCTTCTACGTTATCAGAGCTGCCTGCCCAAGTTTTTAGCGCGGGAGCCTGCAAAGCACGTCCATAAGAATAGGTCAGGTTCCATGGTCCACTACCGTTTAATAATTGGTTCATAGCATTTAAATGGGCCGTGGCCTTTTCATTGCTTTGCCCTCCTGATAAAAATGCAATACCAGGAACAGCTGAAGGTACGGTACGGCTTAGGCAGGTAACGGTCATTTCCGCTATCTCATCGGCGCTGGACTGGCTTGCACAATCATAACCAGATAGAACCATGTTGGGTTTTAAGACCATCCCTTCGTAGGTCACTCCCTGGGCATAGAGTTCGTAAAACGTGGTGTGCAGTACCTCTTCCGTAATGATAAAAGCGTCTTCAATGGTATGGGAACCATCCATCAGAATCTCTGGCTCAACGATCGGTACAAGACCATGTTCCTGACACAGAGCTGCAAAACGTGCCAGGGCATGGGCATTTGCAGAAACACATTCGCTACTGGGAGTATCATCAGTAATGGTAAGTACCGCACGCCATTTTGCAAACCTAGCTCCCTGAGCATAGTATTCAAATAGTCGCTCTGATAAACCATCAAGACCTTCGGTAACTTTTTCTCCATCGGTACCAGCCATTGGGTGGGCACCCTTATCCACCTTGATTCCAGGGATAATACCAAGTGCTTTAAAGTGATCAGGGAAAGGAACTCCATCCTTTAAAGTTGATTGTCGGATAGTTTCATCAAATAATATGACACCACTAATGAATTCTTCCATCCCAGGAGCAGTAAAGAGCATATCCCGGTATGCGTTCCTGCTCTCTGCGGTACTATCTACGCCAATAGAATCAAACCGTTTTGCGCATGTGGGTGTGCTTTCATCCGCTGCCAGGATTCCCTTTCCCTTTTCCACCATAGCATTCGCAATATCTACTAAACTATCCCAATTCATATTTGGTCTCCAATTTTATTTATTCAATATCATCCTTAATAGCTTGAAACCAATCGGCTGAATGGTCAAAATGTTTTCCACCCTGTATTCGTTCAAAACCTATCAAACCGAGTTTGCCACCATTATCTTCATCGAGTCCTGCCACTCCACTTTTTTTTTCGAGTGCTGATTCCACGGCTAAGAACGCGGATCTCTTGATCAGATCCAGGTCCCTCTCTCCAGGACGGGCAGAGCGGGCAAAATAACCACTCTTCTGCACTAATACTTTATCCGCACCCAGATGGCCAGCAAACTGTTTTGCAAACCATTGCCCTGGATTGATCTCATCCAGTCGTACGTGACCGAAGGAATCCCGTGGTACATCTTCCCCTTGAGCTTCAATCTCCCGCACAATTGTATCCAATCCTGCACCTTCGCTGAGGAAAATATTGACCCCATCCTTGTCATCCATTCGCTTACGTAATCGTTCAGCCTCCTTTTGAAAATCCCAGTCCAATTCAGGTATATAAACAGCGTCCACGTCCCAACGTTCGCGAGACATCAACAGCTCCGGGAAAAATCCTATTTTGTCAAGCCTTTTACGGTACTCATTCGCCGTTGCCGCTGTAAGCCATCCGCAGTGGCGGCCCATCACCTCATGGATTATCAATTGACGGGTACTTGTTGTATTCTCGTTGGCAATATTCTCAAAGAACACGGCTCCCTGTTCCGCGGCGGTCCAGGCTCCAAGTGTCTGCTGGATGGGGGTAACATCATTGTCCACTGTTTTAGGAAGTCCTACCACCGTCAGGTCATAGCCAGATCTCTCAAGATGTGCTGCTAATGCTGAAGCCATGGTGTTAGTGTCATCACCTCCAATGGTATGGAGAATATCCACACCATCCTCTTTCAGTTGATCCGCAGCCACATCCAGTGGGTCTTCTCCATCATTGATATATCCTTTACTAACACAGTGATCAACATTCGTTAGTTTTACTCGGCTATTACCGATTGGGCTTCCTCCAAACTGGTATAAAAGTTTATTATGATTCTTTATCTCTGGTGGAAAAGATAGTGTGTTCCCAAGAAGGAGGCCTTTGTAGCCGTGCAGGTAGCCCATGAGTTCCACGCTCGGAAATAGTTCATTATATCGCTCTACCAAGGCACCGATGGATGCTGATAGGCAGGGAGCCAGACCTCCAGCAGTTAAAAAAGCAATTTTCAAATGATTGAAATCCTATAAGATTTGTGAGCTGAACCTATTAATTTTTCCAATTATATGTCGAAGGTAAAATGAATACTGTCCTATGGAGACCCGGAGTTGATGAACTGCATAATGCAAACATATCGGCTTTTAGGGATCAAATAAACTCAACCTTTCAACTACGATTATCAACATACCCTGAACTGTATGAATGGTCTGTTAGGAACATACCTGAATTTTGGGAGCAGGTATGGCATTTTACAGATATCATTCATTCTCAATCTTATAACTCCATCGTAGATGATCCAAGCAGAATGCCTGGAGCTACATGGTTCAAAGGAGCCAGGCTGAATTTTGCCGAGAACTTGCTACGATCCCGTGATAACAGGCCAGCAATTCATTTTCAAGGTGAAGGTCAGACACTCCGAACATTGACCCATCAAGAATTATTTTATGAAGTAGAAAAACTTGCGCATTCTCTCAGAGATTCTGGGATCCAAAAGGGTGACCGGGTTGCAGGTTTTATGCCCAACATGCCGGAAACTGTGATCGCAATGCTGGCCACTGCATCTATAGGAGCGGTATGGAGCTCATCATCTCCCGATTTTGGGATCAAGGGTGTATTGGATCGTTTCTCGCAGATAGAACCACGGATCATTTTTGCTTCCAATGGATATTATTATAATGGCAAGGAATTTGATTCCTTGGGAAAGCTATGGGATATTCTAACAGAGCTACCTAGTGTTGAGCAGGTAATAGTGACCCCATACCTTAGCAGAGATATTGATCTATCAAAACACAACAACGCAACCATCTATTCAGATTTTATATCAGACGATCCTGATCCGATCACTTTTGAACAGCTACCTTTTGACCATCCTCTTTACATCATGTATTCTTCGGGAACCACTGGACTTCCTAAATCTATTGTACACGGTAGTGGCGGTACACTGATCCAGCATCTGAAAGAACTCCGGCTACATACCAACCTGAACCAGGGTGATACTATTTTTTATTTTACCACTTGCGGATGGATGATGTGGAACTGGCTAGTATCATCGCTGGCTGTTGGGGCCACCATTGTTCTTTATGATGGCTCACCGCTTTATCCGGATTCAGGGGCAATGTGGAAGATGGCCCAGGATCTTGGTATTAATGTTTTTGGTACGAGTGCCAAGTTTATTGATACCTGCAATGCAGCCAGCCTAATGCCGAATCAAGATTATGATCTCTCACAATTGCGTGCGATCCTGTCTACCGGTTCACCACTGGTTGAAGAAAACTTTGATTACGTATATCATGCCATTAAGAATGATGTGCTTTTGTCATCCATCTCTGGTGGGACCGATCTTATCTCTTGTTTTGCACTGGGTAATCCCACACTGCCTGTAGTCCGTGGTGAGCTCCAGTGTCGCGGACTTGGGATGGATGTCCGATCCTATGATCAGCATGGAAGATCTGTTACCAACAAAAAAGGCGAGCTGGTCTGTACCAAGGCCTTTCCCTCCATGCCTATTCATTTCTGGAATGATCCGGATGGGTCAAAATACCAAAAGGCATATTTCGAAACATTTCCTGGTATCTGGCATCATGGAGATTATATTGAGATAAATGATCATGGTGGTGTGAAAATATATGGCCGGAGTGATGCTACCCTAAATCCTGGTGGAGTACGGATCGGGACTGCAGAGATCTACCGTGTAGTGGAAGCCTATCAAGAAGTTGAAGATAGCCTGGTCATTGGGCAAGAGTGGGAAGATGACCAGCGGGTGATCCTTTTCCTTAAAATGTCCATGGGAAATGATCTGAGTGATGATCTCATGAAGAATATAAAAAATGAAATTCGTACTCATTGTTCACCACGGCACGTTCCAGCTATCATTTTAGAGACACCGGAGATCCCTTACACCATCAATGGGAAAAAAGTCGAGATAGCTGTCCGTAAGATCATTGCTGGTTCAACGATCGCTAACCAGGATGCCCTGGCAAATCCAGATTCACTTGGTTTCTATAAAGATCTACCGGAATTGCGGTTATCATAAATATTTTTCATCTAAAAGAGGTTTTCCATTTATCTGATCATGTTAGTGAATTATCATAGCATGTTCTTAAAAAAACAAGATGATACAATAATATTTTATTTAATTATGATCTAATAATTTTCTTCTGGCGGTGTTAATGCATCCCCGGGGTCTCCTTTCTTTCCGGGGGTCGCGATCAACTAATGTCGCCATTTTTTTGGAACTACTTTATTCATCTATGCGTAAATAAGCATAGTTGATCGCAATTAAGAAAGGAGATCCAGCATGAAGAAAAAAGATAAGAACCAATCAATACTCGTTGCTACAACACTGCTATTGGGAAGCATATTTGCTATTGCCATTGTTATTAATAACATAGATGTATCACAGGATAATGATCTTGTTGCTACAGCATATCCCAATATCCAATCAAAGGTGGAACACTCAGTGGATGAAACATTAGTTCCAGAAGCTGTTCAAAGTATTGAGATGGCAGAAAAGGATATAATACCTAATAGTGTTAATATTGGATCAGTTGAGATAGCATCGAGTGATTTCGCGGATGCTTTCAAACAGGCACGTATGCTACTTGGACCCAATAATACTTTCACATGGAACGGAATGATATACACCACAGATCTTGCTGATGAAGTGACCACCCATTCAAAGCAAAATGAATCAGTTGTTATTGAGATCGATATAGATTCTGAGATCCCAAAAAAAGAACCTACGCTTTCGCAAGTGATCGAGAACACACCATAAATAGATATGCCCCCCGTGTTCTGCGGGGGGCATATTACTCATCATAATCCTGGTAACGTTGGCGAGCCTTCATGAATGCGAACAATAATAAAATAATAAATATGATCCCAATGCTCATTGTTTAGCAGACCTTGACCAGGCTAATGACCCATACCGGTCATTCAGGACAACAATGCCATCCATATCACGGTTAGAGCCTAAATATGCTGTCGGTTGCTCGTATTTATTGAATGTTTGAACGTAGCCATTTCTTTCTGCACCGGTGCCAAGGTATAAGGTGCGTTTCTGATCTTGATTATAGGAAGTGATAAAGCCACCGTTTCCATCATCCAAGACCGTGATAGAATTCACAACAATATCACCAAGGTTCTTTTTATCATCGGCACCGGTAAGGATAAAGAACAGTGCTGCTCCCAGAATTCCTATCAAAAGACTTCTTAAATCAATATTCTTCATTTTTTATCTCCTTTTTAATTCCAGATCTATTCTGTTCTATCAAGTTTATCCATTAGGTCACCCATCTTGTTAACTGATGGATCTCGACTCAGATCATCTTTTCCAAACTCCACATGCCACATTTTCTTAGCATAGAGTATACGAGCAATTAGGATCCCAGTATAAAAAAATAGAAGTAGAAGAAATCCAACCACATGAACAGTATCATTACGATCAATAAAGACCAACATGATCAGGAGAATAAGCGGCATTAGCTTTATGATCTTTTGGATGATTTTTTCGGTCATTGTTCTTAGTTCAGCATTCCTTCGATAAATCTTAGCATTTTTTGCTGTTTTGAGAGCCACCCTAAGCGTGTTTCGATATTAATATATCGAATATTACTCTTCAGTGCTGCCCATGAGAGTGATCCATCATCTTTGTTCGGTAGTTCATCTTGAAGAACGACATTATATGGACCCATCTCCAATTTTCTATAATCCGGCTCCTCCGTACAGATAATAAAATCCCTTGGATTTTGACCACGTTTGATGGAGGAAAAACGGCTGTTATCAAGTTCTTTTTTCACATTATAACCACGAAAATTATTATGCAACGCAATAAGTAAGCCTTCATTCTCAGGAAACAGTTCAACCAGAAAATAATCCCGTTCATAATCCAGATTATCCAAAGCAGCTTTTAAAACTGTTTTATTCCACCCAGGTTTAAATTTCCTTAGTGCAGCTATAGCACCCTCTCGGGAAAAAATACGGTTTGGATCTACCTTTGTGGGTCCAAAAGGTACTTCCCGTTCACTACAATCGATGAAGAAGGCCTTGCCTGGATATGATTTGATATGATTCTCCAGAGCCATTTTTGCGGTTTGTTCATCACCGTGAAGCCAAATATATCGATTATCTGACACTCCATTTTCAATAACACGAAACTGAATTCCGGCAAAGGAAATGGATGTAGATATCGAACCTGATATATTTTGATCATTTGAGTATAGCATTGCTAATAAAAAGGGCAATATTGCAGTCTTATTTAACATAGATAGCTTTTCGGGTCTGCTTACTTTCGTTGGAAGATAAATGAATAAAATATAATCCGGTCGGATGGTTCTTTGGGTACCATTGAAAATGATGAGAACCAGAATTAAGTATGCCATTGAAGATCACTTCGATCATTCGACCTTTTATATCATACACCTTTAGCTCAACCACTGTTTCATTGTGGGAAGAAACCATAAAATATGTTGTTGGATTAAACGGGTTTGGATAATTCTGATGCAGCAAGATCCTGTCCGGTATTATTGGTATATCATATCCTATTCCCAATGTATGACAATTTTCAAGGTCCCAGCCATTTTCCGGAAAAACATCTTCCGGAAAATCAGGGGGACAGATGTCGAACTGATTATGATGAGCAAATATAGGTGTCCAGTTCAATGTATCAGCTGGTGGCTGACGGAATAATTGCATCCCGTAATCAGCATAATTACTATAGAGCGTGTTGCCTATGGTCACAGACCCGCCAACTATTGGCCAAGACGTTGAATCCACGTATATCCCTCCACCAAAATAACAGACACAATCGCATACCCCAGATACGTCATTATTGTAGATATCATTACCAAAGAGGTATGGGTATGACTCATTTATAATAGCGACCCCGCCGCCTTCTCCACCACAGGATCCAGCATGATTATTACGAATGATATTTCGATCGAGAATAGGATCTGCGTGATCGATTAATACTCCACCGCCTGTTTGGTCTGAGTATCCATTCTCAATGGTCAACCCTATCAATATTGCAGAGTGGTCCTGTCCGCCAGCAATGGTCACGACCGTACCCGTTGTATCACCATCTAAAATCGTCTCACCAATAAAGAATGGGTCGAATTCCGAAAAAAACAAGGACGCAACCGTAATATTCTTATCTAAAAAATCGATCCTTTCTCTATAGCTACCAGGACTAATTAGAATAATATCTCCATTTTCTGCCAATTCGATTGCCCCCTGGATCGAGATTGTATCTTCAGGAACCCGAAAAATCGCTGGCCCATTCTCTGAGCGCAGATCAAGAATATAATTGATCAGATATGAGTAATCATTTGGATCATCCGGTAGAAATTGCGTGATATTCATAGAATTGACCAATTGACCATCCCGATCGAAAAAATATGTGCTTCTCTGAACAGCACCATAATCTGTCCAAACAGGGTATCCATCATCTTCTGTGTCTTCGACCCAGGGCAAAATCCTTCCCTCAACCATTCCAGGAAGATCATCATTGTAGGCATCCTTCCCAACACCAATAATTGATATATCATTCACACCCATAGCCTGAAGATCAAGATATATGTCGTTCAAAAAACCGAACCGGCTTCGACAGGTAGATCAGTATTCGTGCCCAAAAAATACTATACAGATTTGACCAAGATAATCAGATGGACCGATCAATTGGCCGTAGGTCCCCGAGTTAGGATTCAGGTCTTCTAAGGAAAAATCTCCCTGACAAAGACCGACCGATCCAATTAACAGGCTAATTGATAATGGAAGTCGCCATGCCATGTATTTTACCAGGGTAATTCTTCACCCTTGAAATTATAGAACTTACCAGTATCAGAAATGGATAACTGGTCAATCACATCTATCATACCATTGACTGATCTCTTTTTTGAAACAGGTGCGATTGCCGAACCCATTCGCGTGCGAACCCATCCCGGATGTAGAGCGTACACAGCTATATTTTTCTTTTGCAGGTCCATGCTCATTGATCTTACCGCCATATTCAGCGCTGCCTTACTCATACGATAGCTGTAATAACCACCGCTGGTATTATCATTGATCGAGCCCTTAAGAGATGAAATATTCACGATCTTACATCCGTTATCAAATATAGGTAATAGATTATGTACCAGCATCACTGGTCCCGCAGAATTCACCCTGAATGCTTGGACCATATCATCCTGCGACACCTTCTCAATCCCAACCCGGTCGGTCATTATACCTGCATTATTGATCAAACAGTTCAATATTATATTCCTCTTATATAATTGATCTTTCACTGCTTTGAGTTGATCTTGTTGAGATACATCCAGAACGAGAACATTCTCGTTTGAGATGATGTCCATTAATTTCTTTGCATTACTGAGAGAACGGCTCGTCCCAAAGACCTTCCACCCTTTAGAATGGAACTGTTTAGCAAATTCCAGTCCTATTCCCCGGTTCGCTCCTGTTATCAGTAGTGTACTCAAAAATAGTTTCCTTCATTTCCTTTGGCATCGGGGACAGATATATGTCCCTCTGCCTGCCGCTCTAATTTTAACGATAGTTTCATCACAACGGTGACAAGGATAGCCTGATCGTTCAAAGATCTTTAATTGATCTTTGAAACTTCCTGGTTGTTCTCCGTCAACACGAAAATC
>TARA_B100000749_G_scaffold115410_2_pt1 | contig 10922 bp, 9 predicted proteins | sample TARA_B100000749 | Tara Oceans TARA_B100000749 (sample SAMEA2621232) | marine metagenome | biome: marine biome (ENVO:00000447); feature: mesopelagic zone (ENVO:00000213); material: "saline water (ENVO:00002010), including plankton (ENVO:xxxxxxxx)" | depth 800 m
TGCCTTCCGCGAGGTTGCCGACGGGCTGCAGGCGCGGCAAACCTATGTAGACCAGGTGGCTGCCCGGCGCGCGCTGCTGGAGGCGTCGGAGGAGTATTTCCGCTTGGCGGATCGGCGTTACAACATTGGTGTCGACAGCTATCTCACGTTGCTGGACGCTCAGCGTCAGCTGTTTGAAGCCCGGCAGAGCGTGATTTCTGACCGACTGAGTCAACTGCTCAGCGAGATCAGTCTGTATAAGGCGCTGGGCGGTGGTGACTTTGCCGAGACCCGAGCCACGCAGGCTGCCAATACGGAAGGCTAGGCTTGCAGCGTGTCTGAAGCGCCGTTCAGCCTGGGCTGGACGGCGTTTTTTGTGTCCAAAAACCAAAAAAAAGCCCGCTCAGTGAGCGGGCGAAATCCGTGATTAGCCTGATGAGGAGATAACCGTTTGTCTCGCGACAATCCTGTTATCACAGCCATCTCGCGATGACTTGTTGCTAATGATAAACGTTATCATTTGCCTGTCAAGCCCAAATGAGAATTATTTCTGCGCCTGCTGCTTGTAGTGCGTCAGTTCCTTGTTCATCAGGTCGATGCGTCGGGCCATGCTTTCAATCAGGCTGTGCGCGATGCGTGGATTGCTCTGCATCAGCGCGAGGAACTGTTCCTTAGGGATCATCATGACGGTGGTCGGCACGCTGGCAATCACGGTGGCGGAGCGCTTTTCGCGGGTGAACAGGGCCATGGCACCGAAAATTTCATCTTTCTGTACGTCACCGACCTTGATGCCCTGAACGAAGGCTTCGGCGTGACCCTCGGTGATGATGAATACGTGATCAGCCTCATCCCCCTGGCGAATCAGCTCCGCTCCCGGGGCAAAGTGCTGGAACCCTGTGACCGGCCTGACTTCGGGTTGCTTGGTGTGTGCCAGTGCATCCGACATCAGTGCGGCCTGACCCAGCACATACTGGGTGAACTGCTCCTGACGGCGGCTGTCAGCGTGAATGTGCCTGAACAGGGCTTCGCGGTCGTAGGGAATCAGAGTCAGCGATTCTTCGCTCAGATAGGTGCAGGGCGCCGCATTCAGGCCCTGACGCAAGCCGATGAGGTCACCCTCCTGGATGTAGAACAATGGCTTCCCATCTATCAGTGCGTGCAGCAGACCGCTTTTGAGCAGATAAAGCTGAGCTCCGCTGACGTGATCGTAAAGGTTGTCTATCGCACCCAGTTCAATCGGTTCACCGCAGGGCTCAAGCCCCTCAAGCAGAAGTTCCGGTATGCGTTGAAGCGAGGCAATGAGCTTCTCGGCGTAGGGTGGCTGATCACCTATCAGATACATGGCTGAATTCCTTTTGTTGTTGCCCTGATACGCCGTCGGAATCACGGGGTCGGACGGGGGCGCCGACACTGCAGGATAGCGTTACATTAGCGCAGTCAGGTTGCATTACGTCAACATAAAAGGCTGCCGGTACACGGGCAAGATGATCGCGGTGCCAGTGTGAGCCAGGTCGCTTAATCCTCGCCGGTGTCGCTGCCTGTTCTGCCCTCAAGCTGCTCGAGCAACTGGCGCTTGTATGCCGGATCAAGTTCATTCCAGTGCACGTTTTGCAGGGCGCCGGCGATTGAGAACATCAGTGCCTTGGAAGCATTGAAGCCGCGCGTGCGAACGGCGCGGTAGGCCTCTACCGGCCCCAGCTGGCGGAGCTGGTCAAGGCTGTGGATGCCGGAGGCGTGCAGCCATTGCGCCGAGGTTTTTCCAAGGTTGCGCAGGCCCAGCAGTTCATCGGTATCCATAGGGGCACTCCCGCGTGGATCGTTGCGATTCTGGGGTGCTACGTGAAGACAGCAAAGGCAGAAGGCGAGATGGGCCCGGCACGGTATCCGGGCACAGAGTAATATGCGGCATGGCGTCGGGTTCGGCTTTTGTTATTAGTGATCCCGAACTGCAGTGTAGATCGACCTTGGCTATCCGTACAGCGAGCGACGGCCAGCGCTTAAAGGCGCTGGCGAAGCTGCTCGGCAATGCTGTTCATGGCTTCCTCGCTGCTGGTATCGATCTGCACAGCCAGTTGTGCCTCCTCGTCACTGAGCGGTTGCCGGGTGGTCAGTTGGTGGTGCATGACTTCAATACCTGCGTCGGAGATGTCACCGCCTTGCTGCTGGCGTTGCTCAAGCCAGTGTTCGATTACTTCCTGCGGTGCTTCGCATTGCAGAATCAGGCAGGGCGCGCCCTGATTTTCGATAGCATCGCGGACCAGGTCGCGCTGGTTCTGCTTCAGATGGGTTGCATCAACAATCACGGGGTAGCCGCTGGCGAGTATCTGGGCGGCCAGATTGGCTAGCCGCCGGTATGTTTGTTCGCTGCGTTCCGGGCTGTAAAGGCCGGACTCCAGGCTGGCATTGTCTTCGTCGCCGAACAGGCGTTTGCGCTCGACGTCGGAACGGATGCGAATGGCGCCGAGTTGCTCAACCAGCTTGACGGCCAGGGTGCTTTTGCCGCTACCTGAGACGCCGAAGGTCAGCAGGCCGAAACGCGGCGCCAGTTCGCTGTAGCTTTCGGCCAGCGCGGTATAGCTGTAGTAGCGCTGCATTGTCGCTGCCCGCTGCTCCTCGGTCATGCCGTCGTTGAGGCCGAACAGGGCAACCTTGGCTCGTACCACGGCCCGGTAGGCCTTGTAGTAGTTAAGCACTGCGAGTCCCTGGTAGTCGCCGGTCTGTTCCAGATAGGCGCTGACAAAACGGTTTGACAGGGCGTGCAGGCCGCGGTCTTCAAGATCCATGCTCATGAACGCGACATCGGCCATGACGTCGGTCCAGCGGAAGGGCTCGTTGAACTCGATGCAGTCAAACAGCGTCACTTGCCCGTCGATCAGGGTAACGTTATCCAGGTAAACGTCGCCGTGACATTCGCGGACCATACCGCCGGCCTTGCGTTCGGCGATTTGGGGAATCAGCCGCTGGTAGGTAGTATTCGCCCACTGCTCGAGCGCGTCGAGCTGTCCAAGATCCCGTGCACTGCTGAGGAAGGGGCGGATCTGTTCAAAGTTCTGGGCAACCGGGGCATGAACCTGCTCCGGCGCGCCGAACGGGGTATCGAGTTCGGCGTGTTCGATCTGGCCGTGAAAACGCGCCATAACCTGGGCAAGTTCGTCGATATGGGCGCTGGTCAGACCGCCGTCCCGCTGCAGATTGCTCAGCAGGTCCTGCTGGCGGAACTGCCGGGTCTTGACCATGTACTCGATGGCAGGACCTTCGCCGCCCAGGGTTGGTGCGTCTTCGCTGCCGGTGACGGCAATGACGTCAAGGTACAGGTCGGGCGCGATACGGCGGTTCAGACGAACCTCTTCACGGCAGAAATGCTCGCGTTGCGCCAGTGTGGAAAAGTCGAGAAAACCGAAGTTCACGGGCTTCTTGACCTTGTAGACGTAGTCGCCGGTCAGCAGTACCCAGGAAATGTGGGTCTCGATCAGAGTAAAACCGCTCACCGGGTGGTCATACAGGTCAGGGTTCTGCAGCGCAGTTAACAGGGTCAGGCTCACGACGTTTCCTTGTTTGGTCGGCAATGCGAACATTATGCGGGTTGGCTGGTCCGAGGCCAACCATAGTCAATTACCGGCGGCAGCGGCTGCGGGTTCAACGGATGCGGAGCAAGACAGACAACGATGGCTAAAAAACGCAGGTCTCGAGGCAAGGTCAAGTCCACTGGCGGGCGCCGGTTATGGGGTTGGCTGCTCAAGTTGGGACTGGTCGGCATGGTGCTGCTGGGCGCGCTCGCGGTCTATCTGGACGCGGTTGTGCAGGAGAAGTTTTCGGGCAAGCGCTGGGCCGTGCCGGCCAAGGTATTCGCGCGGCCGCTGGAACTGTACGCGGGGCGTGCCCTCACCCGTGATGACTTCCTCACCGAACTGCGTGCGCTGGGCTACCGGCAGACCAATGCGGCCAACGGGCCGGGGCAGATGGCGGTGGGCAGCAGTCGTATCGATGTCTACACCCGCGGCTTTCAGTTTTTCGAGGGCACCGAGCCAGCGCAGAAGGTCAGCGTCCACTTCAACGGTTCAACTATCAGCAGCATTGGCGGCAATCGTGACCTGGTGATGGCGCGGCTTGAGCCCATGATGATCGGCGGTATCTACCCGGCACACAACGAGGATCGCATCCTGATTCGGCTGGATCAGGCGCCACCTTATCTGGTTGATTCGCTGGTTGCTGTGGAAGACCGCGATTTTTTCAATCACTTCGGCGTATCGCCCAAGGGGATTGCCCGTGCGATGTTCGTCAACCTGACCTCTGGCAGCTTGCAGCAGGGCGGCAGCACGCTGACCCAGCAACTGGTAAAAAACTTCTTCCTCTCGGCCGACCGCAATATCGTGCGCAAAGGGCTTGAAGCCATGATGGCGGTGCTGCTGGAGTTGCACTACAGCAAGGAAGACATTCTCGAGGCGTACCTCAACGAAGTGTTCCTGGGCCAGGATGGCAATCGTGCCGTACACGGTTTTGGCCTGGCCAGTCAGTACTACTTCGCCCAACCGTTGCAGGAACTGCAGCTGCACCAGGTCGCGCTGCTGGTGGGTATGGTCAAGGGGGCGTCCTACTACAATCCGCGTCGCAACCCGGAGCGGGCGATGACCCGGCGCAATCTGGTTCTGGATCTGATGGCTGAGCAGGGCATGATCAGCCAGCAGCAGGCCAGTGATGCCAAAGGTAAGCCGCTGGATGTGACGGTTGGCGGCAGTATGGCCAACACCAGTCATCCGGCGTTTATGGATCTGGTCAAACGTCAGTTGCGTGCCGACTATCGCGATGAGGATTTGACCAGCGAGGGGCTGCGTATTTTCACCAGCTTTGATCCGTTGCTGCAGAAGAAGGCTGAAGATGCCGTGCAATCGACGCTCAAGCGCTTTGGTCAGACACCGGACAGACCGCCGCTGGAAGCGGCAATGGTGGTGACTGGCGCGCAGACCGGCGAGGTGCTTGCGCTGGTAGGCGGCAGCAATCCGCGTTTCTCCGGTTTCAACCGGGCGCTTGATGCTTCGCGGCCAATCGGCTCGTTGATCAAGCCCGCGATCTATCTGACTGCCCTGGAAAAGCCGGAGCGCTATTCGCTGATTACTCCGATTGACGATGAGCCGATTACCCTTGAGGCCGAGCCCGGCAAGACCTGGTCTCCGCAGAACTATGATCGGCAGAGCCACGGGCAGGTGCCGCTCTATATGGCCCTGGCCAAGTCCTACAATCAGGCCGCGGTGCGTGTTGGCGTGGATGTTGGCGTGGACAATGTGCTCAATACTGTCCGGCGGCTTGGTGTTGACCACGACTGGCCGGCCTATCCGGCGATGCTGCTGGGGTCTGGCGCAATGACCCCCATGCAGGTAGCCGATATGTTTCAGACCATCGCCAATGGCGGATTCAATACGCCGCTGCGTGCAATTCGCAACGTACTGACTGCCGAGGGCGAGCCGCTCAAGCGTTATCCGTTCGAGGTGCGCCAGCGCTTTGATTCGGCGACGATCTACCTGACTCAGGAAGCCATGAGTCATGTCATGAGTGAAGGCACCGGTCGTTCGGCCTACAGCCATGTGCCGGCGAACGTGCGACTGGCGGGCAAAACCGGCACAACAAATGACCTGCGCGACAGCTGGTTTGCCGGCTTCTCTGACGATCTGGTCGCCGTGTCGTGGATCGGTCGTGATGACAACAGTCAGACGCGACTGACCGGTGCGACTGGCGCGCTTCAGGTTTGGAACGCGTTTATGGGGCAGGCGCATCCGCAGAGCCTGTCGGCAGTGCCGCCGGGTGGTGTGGTTTCGGCCTGGGTTGACCCCGCGACCGGGCTTGGCAGCGATCCGTCCTGCGAGGGCAGCGTCGAGTTTCCGTTCCGCGCCGGTTACGAGCCACTGCCTGGCCCGGGATGCCGGCCGGTGATCGATACCGAGGTCCTTCGAGACGGTGCCAATCGTGTGCTGGATACCATTCGCGACTGGCTGCGTTGAGCTGCTCTCAGTATGCTGTTGCGAATCCCGGTTCAGATGATTCAGCAGAGGAACAGACGTGAAGATGATTAAACAGGCTGCACTGACTGCAGCCGTCCTGGCGGTGCTGTCCGGTTGTACCGTTTCGGGCGGGGCGATCCCGGTAGTGGATTCGGGGCGCCCGGTATCCAATGAGGATATGCGCACCGGTGCGGGCAGGGTCGTCGGCAGTTCTCCGCAAACCTCTGCGCCGCAGGATAGTGGCGTGGTCGTGATGGTTCCGGATGGTGCTGGCGGCTCCAGTGCCGTGCAGTCCTACCCGCTGGACAGTCAGCCGGTGTTTTCGACCGATGTCGGCGGCGCCGCTGCAGGCACAGCCGGTAGCAGCACTGGCAGCAGTACCGGCGGCAGCTCCGTGCTGCAACCCGATGAGCAGCTTTCCGGCCCGGTGCTGGCGTTGCTGACGACTGCGCGGCAACAGGAAGGCAGCGGTGATCTCAATGGTGCCAATGCCAGTCTGGAGCGGGCCATGCGCATCGCTCCGCGCGAACCTCAGGTGCTGTATCGGCTGGCGCAGGTGCGGTTGCGTCAAGGGGATGCCGCCCAGGCAGAACAACTGGCACAGCGCGGTCTGACCTACGCGTCCGGCCGTCCAGCCCTGCAGGCCGGGCTTTGGGAGCTGGTCGCGCAGGCGCGTGATGCGCAAGGCAATAGCGCTGGTGCCGAACAGGCGCGTCAGCGGGCTCGCGTTTCGCTTTGAGTGCGGCTACCGGACAGGCCTTGCTCAATGCGCTTGGCGAACTTGAGCAAGTCCTTCGCGAGCTGGGGCTCTGGTCGCAGACAGCTCCGGAAGACTGGCGCCTGGAGAGTCAGGAACCATTCTGTGTTGATACTCTTGCCTTCGAGCATTGGCTGCAGTGGGTGCTCATACCGCAGATAACGATGCTCATTGAGCAGGGGCGGCCACTGCCCGGTGAGTGTCGGCTGCATCCGATGGGTGAGCAGGTTTTTGCTCACCTCGGTCGTCGACGCGAAAGTCTGCTGGCTGCTCTGATCAGTATCGATCACCTTGCTGCCCGCTGGGCTGAGGCTGTCCGTCAGTCCTGACAGTACTTCTGCAAGTCTGAGCGAGTTTCGGCGATCATGGCCTGTCGCTCATCTTCACCTATGCGCTCAACCGTGCCGTCCGGCAAGGTGCGACTCAGTCGCGGGTTGTTCTCCATCGTGGTAAGGCGATTGCGCTGTGATGCACAGTACGCTTCAAGCTCCGCTTTGGCAGCGGCCTCATCGACTGCCGGGGATACATCGTTTGTCGCTGGCTCCGGGCTGTCACTGGTCACAGGTGGGTTCGGCTGCGCCGGCGCACCCAGCTCCGGCACGGGTGCAACGTTCATGCGCTGATATTGACTGTCTGGCGGAGGTTGCTGGCTGAACTGTGTCACGCCATTTTCATCGACCCATTTGTACAGCTGGGTCGCCATTGCGCTGCTGCAGCCCAGGGCCAGTAGGAAGGTGATCATCAACTTGCGCATGGTTCTAGCATCCTTGTATTGCCGCGAAATAAGCGTTGCCCGCTACCGAGTGCGGATCCTCTTGACAAGGTATATCCCTTGGTAGGGGTTTTCTGCAACTTGGCTTGACTTGTACGTCTTGAGTGTAAACAATTCGTGGTTCTCATGAGTCAGCTGTTTTCGGAGCACACCCCGCGTTCGTGACGGCTGATTTTGTTGCTCATTCCGGGAGGCGAAACCCGTCGCCACCTGGCCTGGCACCCGCACGCGCTACCTCGCGCTGGGTGAGGTGATTCCGAAACAGCAGGAATGCGCCTCCAAGCACGTAGTCAAAGCTGATGCAGTACAACCACCGTTGTTCTGCGCTGCCGAGCAGTAAACAGGTATCCTGCTGCCCGCCATGTTGGTGGTCGGCATGCTAGAGGTGATTCAAAAGTGGAGCTTTTATCCGGCGCTGAGATGGTCGTCCGCTCATTGCGTGACGAGGGTGTTAAATACATCTACGGGTACCCGGGCGGTGCCCTTCTGCATATCTACGATGCCATTTTTCGGCAGGATGACGTAGAGCATATTCTGGTTCGCCACGAACAGGCCGCAGCCCATATGGCTGATGGTTACGCGCGCGCCACCGGCAAGCCCGGTGTGGTGTTGGTGACCTCCGGTCCGGGCGCGACCAATACCATTACCGGTATTGCGACTGCCTACATGGATTCCATTCCGATGGTCGTCATCTCCGGTCAGGTTGCGAGCAACATGGTGGGCTCCGATGCCTTCCAGGAAACCGACATGGTCGGCGTCTCCCGCCCGATCGTGAAGCACAGCTTCATGGTCAAGGATCCGCGCGAGATTCCCGAGGTCATCAAGAAGGCCTTCTATCTGGCTCAGAGTGGTCGTCCTGGCCCTGTTGTCATCGACATTCCCAAGGACATGACCAATCCGGCCGACAAGTTCGAGTACAGCTACCCGAAGAAGGTCAAGCTGCGCTCCTATAATCCGGCTACCCGCGGTCATTCCGGCCAGATTCGCAAAGCCGTCGAGATGATGCTGGCGGCCAAGCGTCCGGTCATCTACTCCGGTGGCGGGGTCATTCTGGGTGGAGCATCAACTCCTCTGACCGAGCTGGCCAAGGCGCTGAATGTGCCGGTTACCAACACGCTGATGGGCTTGGGCGCATTCCCTGGCACCGATCAGCAGTTTGTCGGCATGCTGGGTATGCATGGCAGCTACACCGCCAACCTGACAATGCATCACGCGGATGTAATCCTGGCGGTCGGCGCACGATTTGATGACCGCGTCATCAACGGTGAGGACTCTTCCAAGTTCTGCCCGAACGCCAAGATTATTCATATCGATATTGATCCGGCGTCTATCTCCAAGATGGTCAAGGCCGATATTCCGATCGTCGGTCCGGTCGAGAGCGTGCTGACCGAGATGGTTGCGATCCTCAAGGAGATCGGTGAAACACCCGATCCTGATGCGCAGGCAACCTGGTGGAAGCAGATCGACGAGTGGCGCGGCGATGGCGCGCTGTTTCCCTATGACAAGGGTGACGGCAGCATCATCAAGCCCCAGGCCGTGATCGAGGCGTTGTGGGAAGTCACTGGAGGCGATGCCTTCATCACTTCTGACGTTGGCCAGCACCAGATGTTCGCGGCGCAGTACTACCGCTTTGACAAGCCCAATCGCTGGATCAACTCCGGCGGCCTGGGGACCATGGGCTTCGGCTTTCCGGCAGCCATGGGCGTGCAGCTGAATTTTCCGGAGGCCACCGTCGCCTGTGTTACCGGCGAAGGCAGTATCCAGATGAACATTCAGGAGCTCTCGACCTGCCTGCAGTACGACATGCCGGTCAAGATCGTCAATCTGAACAACGGTGCGCTCGGCATGGTCCGCCAATGGCAGGACATGCAGTACAACAGTCGCTATTCGCACTCCTACATGGATTCGCTGCCGGACTTCGTCAAGCTGGCCGAGGCCTATGGTCACGTGGGTATTCGCATCACTGATCCGAAGGAGCTCAAGAGCAAGATGGCTGAAGCGTTTGCCATGAAGGATCGACTGGTCTTCCTGGACATTGCGGTTGATACCAGTGAGCACGTCTACCCGATGCAGATTCGTGGTGGCGCGATGCGTGATATGTGGCTGAGCAAAACGGAGCGCACCTGACATGAGACACATCATTTCCGTTCTTCTGGAAAACGAGCCAGGCGCGCTCTCTCGGGTGGTTGGTCTGTTTTCGCAGCGCAACTACAACATCGAGACGCTGACGGTTGCGCCGACTGAAGATCCGACCTTGTCGCGCCTGACGCTGACAACCGTCGGTCAGGATGAGGTGATCGAGCAGATCACCAAGAACCTCAACAAGCTGATCGAAGTGGTGAAGCTGGTCAACTTGTCCGAAGGTGCCCACATTGAGCGCGAGTTGATGCTGGTCAAGATCAAGGCTACCGGCGCTCAGCGTGCCGAGGTCAAGCGGACGACTGATATCTTCCGCGGTCAGATCGTGGATGTGTCACCGAGTGTCTATACCGTGCAGCTGACTGGAACCAGCGACAAGCTGAACAGCTTTGTCGAGGCCATCGGTCCGACGTCGGTACTGGAAGTTGTGCGCACTGGGGTATCGGGTATCGCCCGCGGTGAAAAGGTTTTGAGTATCTAAACTAATGGGTTGCGGGCCAGATGGCCCGCTCAGTAAGCAGGGGAATTTCATGCAAGTCTATTACGATAAAGATTGTGATCTGAGCATCATCCAGGGCAAGAAAGTTGCCATCATCGGCTACGGTTCGCAGGGCCACGCGCACGCCTGCAACCTGAAAGACTCCGGCGTCGATGTAACTGTTGGCCTGCGTCCTGGTTCCAGCTCCATCGCCAAGGCTGAGGCCCATGGCCTGAAGGTCAGCGATGTGCCGGCCGCTGTTGCAGCAGCTGACGTTGTCATGATCCTGACCCCGGACGAATTCCAGTCTCAGCTGTACAAGGCCGAGATTGAGCCCAACCTGAAGCAGGGCGCTACCCTGGCCTTCGCTCACGGCTTTGCTATCCACTACAACCAGATCGTTCCGCGTGCTGACCTTGACGTCATCATGATCGCACCGAAAGCGCCGGGCCATACTGTGCGCTCGGAGTTCGTCAAGGGCGGCGGTATTCCTGACCTGATCGCGATCTTCCAAGACGCGTCCGGCAATGCCAAGAACGTTGCGCTGTCCTACGCCAGCGGTGTGGGCGGCGGTCGTACCGGCATCATCGAAACTACGTTCAAGGATGAGACCGAAACCGACTTGTTCGGTGAGCAGGCTGTTCTGTGTGGCGGTGCTGTCGAGCTGGTCAAGGCCGGTTTCGAAACGCTCGTTGAGGCAGGCTACGCGCCGGAAATGGCCTACTTCGAATGTCTGCACGAACTGAAGCTGATCGTCGACCTGATGTACGAAGGCGGTATCGCCAACATGAACTACTCCATCTC
>TARA_B100000749_G_scaffold9478_2_pt1 | contig 10878 bp, 10 predicted proteins | sample TARA_B100000749 | Tara Oceans TARA_B100000749 (sample SAMEA2621232) | marine metagenome | biome: marine biome (ENVO:00000447); feature: mesopelagic zone (ENVO:00000213); material: "saline water (ENVO:00002010), including plankton (ENVO:xxxxxxxx)" | depth 800 m
ATCCCTTACGATCTGTTCCATATGGGTCAGGAGCTGGGTGATTCTGTTGGTGTTCTCTTCCATGTTGTTCGTGTTCATGTTGTTGTCTCTCTCTTCTTACTTATAATATAATCACTAGTGGTTAACATTCAAGGGCAAATCGGCTCAAGCGGTGCGATTTCCGGAGGTTGGTTGCCCTCGAGGGGGCGTGGCTAAATTGCCCGCCGCACCTGCTCGATAAACCACGACAGCGGAAAATTGACGTTGTTTTTGCCGCCCGGATCCACGTGGCTGCTTTTCCGAAAAGCCGCGCTGACCTCGAAATGGGTCGTGATGCCCGCGTCGCCGCGTCTGAGGGCGTCAGCGTCCACAAATCTGACAGGGACGTTCCAGCGACGACAGGAGCGAGCCACGAGCAGCACAGCCCGCTGTAGAGCGGGTCCGCATTCTTTGCGCCAGTCTGTTTTGAGAGCGCGGCCCACGATCTCATATTGGCAGCCGAGAGAATTCGCTCCAGGTGCGGCCCAAGCTATTTGTGTCTCGTTTAGACAAGCGATCGCCTCATCGTTGCCAATCACGTAATGAGCTGAGGAACGCGGAGCGGGGCCATTTTTCCCGGCAAAGTATTCAGCCACTCGCCGCGCAACGCCAGCCGCTGGCGTGTTCTCTGTTGAGTGCAGAACGCACCATTTCACAGCGTCGCGATCGGCGCGTGTAAAATTGGCCGCTTTGATTTCAGCGGCAATCAGCGGCCCGGAATCCGGAGAGCAGACAGATCGACCACGATCAAGCCCGCGATCGGCAAACCACGAAGACGTAGCCCGCTCGGTTGCGTTGCCATGAATTCCGTCTGCCCCGCCGTGGCCATCAAGGAACGATCCGTAGCCGTCCGCAACAAGTCTCCTTTGCCAAACCTCAACCCCCGGGCCGCGCTCTCCGGGATTTGTTACCCGCGGACAGCTCGGCGGTACAGTGTCCGCGGGCCCCTCTCGTTCATGCCGCTCATCCGCCTGCGGCGGCTGGCCCACGCCGTAACGGGCAGGAGTAACGCCCACGTGGCTAATCAGCTTCGCCTGATCGGGGTTTCCCAAAACCTCGGCCAGATCCACCTCGCGCCCATTTAGCCAGCCGCGGCGGGAGACAAATTGCGCTAACTGTGAGTAATCGACGTGATGCACACTGTGAACAGCCGCGACTGGCTGAATTACGCGCAGGCCAATATCGCTCGCTGAACGGTGAAGCTTGAGTTGGCGCCAGCGCGCATCCGATGTTTCAATGTGCCAACCGTAGTTGACGGCTTTTAACTCGGCGATCCTAGGAGACAAAATCCAATGCTTCCATCCCGACACCATGCCCTGCCGGCCCATCCGAGCCTGCTCAAGATCTGAATTGTGAGCAATTGCCGCCGCGGACTCGGAGCCGGCCGGCGGTATGCGGCGCGGGAATGGGCCGAGGCGCAGCCGGCTGGCGCGGAACATAACGTCAGCCAGTTTTGCGGTCGGCAGCATCATCCCAAGCTCATCGGCCACGCGCTGAGAGAGTTCGGCGCTCATCGCCACGCGTATACCGTTGAGCTTTAGCGCGTCCGCCATCGCGAGAATTGTCAGCCCGCCGTCCATCTCGATGGGCATCAAATCAAACGTGAGATCCCCGCTTTGCGCCGCCGCTAATATCCGATCATGAAGTTGGCGCGGGTTCATGCTCATTATGTTCCGCGCGGCAATGTTCATCTCAGCCAACGCCGCCGCAACCGGTGATACAGCGCCCAGCGTTTTGACGCTGCTTTTCCCCCGCGTTCACATGATCCGGATCCGTATGCGCGGAGCCAGCCGCCGGGCCTACCGCGACAAAGACCGCCGCACCTCGCCGCTAGGTTTAGGGCCGATCTTACGCACCTTTTTCGATCGTCAATGAGCTCGTGGCGGTCCCAACCCTCTACGGTTTTTCCATTTCCGACATTGAGTTGAAAAACGCATACAGACGATCCATAGTCGCCATTAATGCGGCCCGTATCTACGCCATGATGGAATCGACTTTCCATAAACGAGATTGCGGTGAGCATAAGCGCAGTCTTCTCAGCCGCCGCCGAGCCCGAAAAAAGCCACGGGCCAACCTCGGCCGCCTCGGAAATGTCCGTAGCGATTTCCTCGTAGCGATCCAGCGCGTCATAAAAGCTTTCATATTTAGAATCCGCCGGCGGCGTCACTAGCGAGAAGATAACGGACAAAACAAGCTCTTTCATTTCATACCCTCACAAACAAAAAAAAAGACCCGGGCGGGGGAAGGGTCGTTCTGCTTGACCGTGCGCTAGGCGCTCCGCCCGAATCTCTACGACAGCCAAATCGCGGCCAGATCGTTGCCTTATTTTATTGAGCTGTCAAGTGTGTATTGTGCGCCGCGCAGTAGAAGCGCTCTGTTGTGCCAACCCAGCCGCGCGAGACCGCGTGGCCGGAGCAAACTAGGCATTTTCTCACAATAATGTGCCTGCCGCGCCGGTATCCCAGGACGCCGCACAGCTCGCAGCGCTTGCGCTTTGGGTGCACATCATTTCGCGCCCATGAGTGCTCACACCTCAATGCCTTCATTAATTATGCGCTTGATCTCATCGTCGATTTCGCCCTCCGCCGCCACTACTGGAGCATCAACCAGCTTCGGGCGTTCCTTTCTGAACTCATCGACAACCAAAGCAATATCTTGCCCGCGCGCCGCGACAAATTTCACAAGCTCGATGAGAACAGAATCCACGGTCATCATAATGAGAGCCCCCCTGTTGCCGCGGACTGAATGAGGCGAGTTTGCGCCCTTGTGAGCGCCTGAATAAGGAGAACCAACTCGACCTCGGCCGGTTTTGCCTTCGTCCGCTCCGCTCGCTTTGCCGCCCTGATGGCCCCGCCAAGAATTATCCACGCGCTACGCGCTTGCTTGTATGCGCTCCAGATTGGCGAGAACCTCAACCGCACAGACGCCACGCGGTCTCGACGCTCCGCTTTTACCGGCTCGCTATGCGGATCACCTTGTACGCGAGCGATCGCAGCGAGCTGCTCGGAGCGGTATGCGGTCGCCAGTTTTGCATGTGCGGCATTCAGAGAAATGGCCGCGACATTTGCCGCCACGATCGCAGTGTCCACGGGTCGCGCGCAGCCGACCGAAAGCAGCGCAAAGACAACAAATGAAACAAAAGCCCGGCTCATTGTTTCGTCGCCGAATGGATCCCCATTGCGCCGAATAGCGCAACAAGCGTAGTTTGAACTATTGCCCGCGCGCCGACAGCTGAGTGAAGCGAAAGCGCCACCGCTGGCAGCACGGCAAGCATTAGTGCGGACAGTTTAATCCTGCGCGGGTCTTCTCTTAACCAAATCTTCAGCGGTGAGTAATTCTTTAGCGCCCAAACTGCAAAGAAGAGGCAGCCCGCCGCGGCCAATCGCCCGTTATCGGAGACTAATAGATCCGCTATTTGATTTGCGCCCATCGGTGTGTTCCCTGCTTTCTGCAATATGTTCATCGAGCCGCAGCGAAACAACTTCCACATCTGCTTTCAGCTCTACAATTTTGGTGTTTATGCCTTCAAGTTTTCCCAAGATGTCGGGCTGAAATCTTCGCACCTCGCGAAGCAAAAGAATGACGCCGACGATGACAATGCCGCCGGGCCCAGCGTTGAGCAACCACTGTTCCACGCTACCAAACCACGGTGATGTTTGTGGCCGTTGTGGCCGTCAACAAAACCTCTGGCTGGATGTTTAACACCTGGCCCGCGGTTGCCGGGATTGTATCAGTTATTCCAGCAAAAAACTGAAGCGCCAGATCCCCGGCTCCGCCTACGATGATCTGGCGCGGTTTTCTCGGAACACGGTCCCGCGTGTAAGTTGGTCGGCCAGTCAGCAGATCGGTGTCTGCCGCAATCGCGGCATAGGTTAGGGTTACGTCCCCAGAGTGAATTGCGCTACTTGCGTTCGTGCTCATTGGTCAGGCTCCTGCTTCCAGCTTCTCAGAAGCTGTTTCATACTCGCTACTAATATCAAAGGGCTTGCCACGTGGTGGCGGAGATTTCTGCTCCTCCGCTTGGCGGGAGTATCCGGATTGCATTATTTTCATGACAGCGGGCTCCAGCGTTTTATCTGCTACAATGTCAAATGCTTGAGCGAGCGCCAGCGCCTCAGGATATGGGAGCTTCTTCCGCTGTGCCCGAAGCTCTATGACCATCTGGGTTAGCTGGTTGCGCATAGAGTCATAGGTTGCTGGCCAAACCTCTTTTACTGCTCGCGCCTTGTCTGAGCTTACTACGCCGCTAGCGATGTCCTTGAGCAGACTCATGGGATTGAGCGCACCCATGGCCACGCGGTTGAACCTCTCAACCTCGGCCTTGCTCGGGACAGTGGTGTCGCCGTACGCTGTGGGCAGATTGCGCAGGAGGTAATCTTGCGCGGCCTGTGCGCGCTGCAACATGATTTCAGTGGTCGCCGGCAGAGCCGCCTCAGAGAGATCAGCCGCGGCCTCGGCGCGTCGCATGATCTGCCCGTCCTCTACCTCTCTCTGCTTTTTCACGTAATCCAAATTTGCGGCGGCAAATGGTACCGCGCCCGCTTTGGCATTGCGCGCAATACTCTTGACTGTGCGCGCAATGCGCTGAGGTATCGCACCGCTGAATGCGTCGGCAAGGGCTCTGCTCCTGATCGCTTGAGCTGCCCCAACGGCTCCAAGCGTTTGCACTAAACCCACGGACACCCCGCCCTCGGCCGTCCCTGACGCCGCCTGATCTAGCGCCTGCTTAATGTTGCCGGTCATCCGCAAGCCCACGCCTCCGGTGAGCACGCTAGACACCGCTCCGAGTAAGCCGCGGCCACGGGTTGCGCCCATGGTGACCTGCTCGTGCACGTCCTTATGACGCATAATGTGTTCAGCTTTTTTGAGTGCTCGATCGAGTTTAACAGATGCCTCGGCAATCGCCCTATTTGCTCCAGTTAGCCCGCTGTCTAAGGATTTGGAGTGCTTGCCAACTGCGTTGGCGAAAGCATTGGAGCGCTCGGCGTATTTTCTGATAATGTTAAATTCTGCGACATTGTCAGCGCTGGTAATATTCCGCAGCAGCGGCCCAACTTTCTTCCGATCGGCTTCGAAATACTCCTTCCAAGCTGCCGCGCCTTGCGCATCCTCGGGCCGCAAAGCCTTGCTCCATAGACGCCCGCGCCCGCGACCGGTCAGATGGTCAACATCAATCAGGCTCGCCCATGGTCCATTAACTTCTTTCTGAAGAACCCCAGCTGCGCCCCAATGTTTTTCACTTTCGAGAAACACGCGCAAATCTTCATACATTTTCGTGATAAGCGGATGCACGTCCCGGGCCTTTTTCTTTGCCCAACTGTTAATCTTCCCGACGTCCCGCTTCAGCACATCGATCCGGTTGTGTAGCTGTGCGTTGGTGCTATCACCGCCCGACTCGACGATTTCTCTAAGCCTGCGCTGGGTACCCTGTATCCCTTTAACAAGCCTCTTGTTATGTGAGGTGCCAAGCCCGCGACCGCTCCTCGCGGAAAGCATTGTTTCAGCACGGCGGCGCATCACTTCCAGTAATTCGAAAGTTGCCGCCACATTGTCTAGCTCGTTGCCCCGCTTCATGACGCCGGCAACGCTGCGCCATTTTTCCCCGCCCATCATCAGCGGAGCGACGTCCCCAAGCTGATTCTTCAGAACTGTCAGCGCGTCGACTATTTCGTTAAGCGTACCCCCCACAGAGGTATCGTGTTGTGCTATGCGCAGCGTGCGCGCCGCCTCTTTCCCAACCTCGCCGGAGCTTATTAGAGCATCAAAAATATCCTGATCGCTGGCTTTTATTGGCGTGCGCAGATCCATGACGTCGGCCAGCTCCGCCGCTTCATCTTTTGCGCCAGCTTCGACGGCTGACTCGGCCTTTGCCTCGGCCTTTGCAAAGGTTTTTGCTTCAGCCGTCGCCCTTGCGTCTGCTGTAACAGTTTGCCGCAAGTCGTGGCCGATCTGTAACTCAGTGCGGACTTCGCGCATTGCATCAAGATCGGCGCGGCGCATCTTGGCGATCGCATCAACTCCCTTTTTTGCGCCGCGGCCAAGCCAGCCAAGCCCGCGCCCGGCAATTGGCAATCCAACACCAACCCCAACGCCCAACGCTCCGCCCTGGAGGCCCGAAAAAAGCAAACCCTCAGCCGTCATTTCCTGAGCCTCAAGCGCGCTTTGTGAAGCGTAGAAGCCTGCGCCGTATGCCGCGCCCTCAATACCCTCCCTTATCGCGCCGCGAGCCATGGCGCGCTTGAGCGTTTCGCCTGCGACTTTCTCCCCTGCAATTTTCGTAGCAACACGGGCCGTTAGCGCCGAGGGCAGCGCGCTCGCGCCTTTCGCGAGCCAACCAGCTTTGCCGATCGCGCCAAGCGGTGACACAATGCCAACAAACTCGCCTACGGCGCTCGGGCCAGAATGGGCCGCTTTTAAGCCCTTCAGCGCCTTGCGCGCCCTCTCTCCAAGCTCTTCGTCGAAAGCGCCAAGACCCTTGACCACGAGCGGATCAATGAGGCCGCCCGTGGCTCCCCGGGCGATTCCTGAAATCGCAGCCGGGACGGCCATCGCGGAACCGCCGTACTTTAGATCGTTCCTCTCCTGCTCGACCTCGGCCGGACTCGCAACACGGTAGCCTTCAGCGAGTCGCCCTTGAAGGTTTTCGCCGGTGTCTGAGAAGACGCCGCCGCTCGGACCAATTAGATAGATTTTGCTTGCCATTTTCCTTGGTGGCGCTGGCGTGGGTAGTGGTTATAAACTCGGGCGGATGGATCAGGCGCTGCGCCTTAATCCTCCAAAGTCAGTCGCGCCGGAGCCTTCGACGGGGCAGATCGCGAGCCCATTCTTCCAATCGTTCTAACGCGCCCTGGTCCCGCCTTGCCTTTGGTTTTGGGCATTATCTCCCGCGTTGTTACGACAGCAGCCGCGTTGAGCGGCGCCGTGTTTGCGTCACCCAAGATCGAGTTGTATGTCTGATTGAGGGCCGCCTTTGCGTCGCCGCGCATGGTTGGAGTCCAGTCTGTAACCGCGACGCCCATCTGCGCACCCATCTCCTTGCCCTCTTGAACCCCCAGCATCCCCTGTTCCTGCAATTTGGCAAGCATCGGTCTCACGCGCTGATATAACGACACGTACTCGGAGTGTTCTTTGCCCGTTGTCACGCCTCTGCTGACCAGGTGTTTCATCTGCCCCAAACTAGTCAACACTTTTTTTCTTGTTTCGTTGCCAGCGGTGTATTTCGCTGCCGCGCTTGCCCCGCCGTTAAATAAATATTCTTGTCCGCTGGGTGCTACGCCGATTGACTTTAAGTCTTTGATGACAAATGTTTTACTGTATTTCTGACGCTCCCTGTCCCGCTCCGCTTTGGTGCGCGCCCATGCTGCGCCCTGCGCTCGGCGCTGCCGCGCCTGCAAGATTTCGCCAGCTCGGCGTGCCTCAAAGCCCTGCTCATGAAGCTCCCTAGCTTTCTGTATATTTTCAGCAGCGCGGCGCGCTTGGTCTTCCCCGATCTTAGACTTCGACATGAGAATTTGCTGCTTCGCCCGATTCTCAATAGAGCGCATATAGACACTTTTTGCGGCAGCTTTGGCGGTTTGCTCATCCGAGAAAATGCGCCGCATGTCGGCCAAAAGTCCCCGCTGCTCCCCCAGGGCCGATCGCTCATGTCGTAGATTTGCCGCCTGCGCATTCAAATCATCATCTATCGCTTTGTTGAGAATTCCCAGCGCCTCATTTGGCCTGTTGGTCAAAGAGCCGCCCAGCGATCCGAACATTACGCCCAAAATGGCCGCAATCTTCCCGCCGGTTCCAGTTCGTTGCCAGAACCGATTGGGATTAATCCGCTTGCTTTTTAAGTCTCCATGCGCCTGCTTTAAGTCGGCTCGAGCCAGCGCATAGCTAACGTTGTGTTCCTCCCGCTCCGCCTCCATTTGCTCGGCGTGGGCCCTTTCTCGCTCGGCCGCCTCACCGAGCAACCTGGCCGCCTCGGCGTCAGCTTCTGCTTGCTGCCGTCCGGCAGCGATCTGCGCGTCCTGCTTAGCCGCCTCCAGATCAAATTGCCCGCGCTCAATCTCAACCGTCCGGCCACGCAGTGAATTTTTGTACTGTTGATTTTTCCGCCACTCCTCATCCAAGTTGGCAATCAGGCGCTTTTGCTCTGGGCTCCCAGCTTCCACGCTAACACCGGTCTCTGCCTCAAATGACCGTTGCAGCCAATCGTTCTCCCAGCCGCGCGGGTAGCCCAGGGCGTAGGGCGTAGGCGGCGGCCTGCGATAACCACCGCCGCCCGTGGGTGGCGTGGGCGGCGCGGTTGGCGTGGGTGGCTCGGCCCCCACAGAGCCAGCGTAGGCTTCTCTCATGGCCTCAGCCTGCTCATCGACGCGTTGCTGAATTGCTAATCCTTCGGGCGTAGTAGGCTCCAGCAAAAAAGGGCGCATGTGGCCGCCCGGCGGCGCCGGCGGCGCCCCGAGCTGTAGCCACGACGGATTGAGCGTTGGCCCCTCTGCCCCGCGCTCTTGGCGCGCTTGAGCCTCAGCGAGCTGAGAAATTTTATCCTCGACAGGCAAAACAACGGGCTTGATATCGCCGTTCGACATTATTCAGACTCCTGCAATGCTCTCACAAGTTGCGCGTCAAATCCGTCGTCGTGTTCGTCGCTGTACCACCGCAGCGCGGAGTCGGTTCGCTCATCGGGAACGCGTCGGATATTTTGCTTTAGATTGCGGTCCGACTCATCGCCCTCCGAAACCGCAGCGGCGTAGGTGGCCCCGCCCGCGCCCAATGCGCCAAAAGCGGAGCCAATGAGCGCCATGTCGGCCCGATGTTGCGCCGTGTACCTGGCTTGCCTGGCCGCCTGATTTGCGCGCTCACGCGCGGCTGTTTGAACGTCCATCGCATATTGGCCGCTGGTTAATCCCGCTCGCAATCGGTCGGCCCCTATTTGATCCTCGCGGGCCAGCTGCTCCTCGATGCTTTGTAAAAGTCGCTGTTTCGCTTGACCCTGCGAGAGCATTCTAGATCGCGCTTGTTGTGCGGCGGCGGCCATCGCTGGATCGTATCCTAATCCGCCAGTGTCAAGCCTCGCTCCGCTAAGACCGCGCTTGAATTGCTGAGAGCCTGCACCGAGGCCCAGTCTCTGGCGCTGTAGCATTGCCTCAGTGAAAGATTGAGAGTGCTCACCGAGGCTTTCACCCGTCCCGTAGCCCGTGCTCGAACCCTGCGCGCCGTAACCGGTTTGATAATAGCCGCCCGCGGAGGGGTCGCCCCGGTCTGGGAATTCGCTAGAATATTCTCCCGCCCGCTTTTTTTGGGCCTGCTGTTGTTTGACAAGTGGCGGCAATGCGATCGGGGGATTTGTTTTTTCGAACGGAAACAAATCTTCTCCCCACCAGCCGCCTTTCTTTTTCTTCACGTTGCCATATCCGCCGCTGTACCCTGTGGGATACGGCAGTTTTTCTTTGAATGGGTCGACTGGCATTATTTTCTCCTGCCCCCAATCCGCCTATTCTTTGCGTTGCCGTATCCGCCGCCGGGTAACGAGGTCGAGGAAGTGGGCAATGCATCGTCGCGCGCATCGTCTGGAAATGTGCCCGGGGGCCAGGCGGACTTGGGCAATCCCAGCTGAGACATGTCATAAGGGACAGGGCGGTTGATTGGCGGAACAGGGAGCGGCCCCCGCTTCCCGCCCTCAATGCGCAAAATACGGCCCTCAAGCTCATCGTTGCGCTCGCTAAGCCGCCCGATCATGCCAAGCGCTGCGCCGACAGCTTGCCCGCGATCGATCGCTTTCCCACGCGGCGTGTCTACCACCATACTCCGACCGAGCGGGCCGCCGCGCTCTGCGTCTTGGGCCATAATCCCCAAGCGCCGGCCGCCTGGGAGGCCGTTCCCGGGCTTGTATTCGTATTGATACAATTTCAGAGCATCCGCCAATTCATCCGCCATCAGTCGCTGATCAGCAAAATACTCGTCTCCGATTTGCCGCTGGCGAGCGTTGAAGTCGTCCTCATATTGCTGCACGGCCCTTTTCTCCGCCTCGGAGCCCCGCCGCATCTCATCGCGCCGCCGCTGCGTCATGGTTTGATCAAAATTGCCGGGCGCCGATGGTTCTAACATTGCGCTCAAAGTACGATCAATGCGCCGATCTGGAACGATCCTGACGTCGCGCTTCAGATCACGATCGGAACTGTCCTCCCAATCGCTGCCGCCTGGGGCAGCGGCGTTATAGTCGGAATAATCAACGGGCGCCTGCGACGCCTGCGCTACTTGTGCTCCTAGTTGAGCAGTCGTCCCGAGCATTTGTGAGCCCATCCCGATCGCTTGCGCTTGCTGCTGAAGGTTCCGTGTCTGGTCGCCATAGCGTTTGGCGTGGATATAATCTTCGTAGTTTTGCATTTCTTGGCGGCGTAGTCCTCGCTCGCGCTGCATTGTTTCAGCTGAGAAACGGAGCGCGTCTAGGTATCGCGCCCGCGCCCTGGCAGACGCTTGAGTTGTTTCCATGGCCCCCCTTTCCGCTGTGCCCAACTGATCTCTTGATCCAGCGAACAGCGCCGCCCTACCTCGGAGCGCCGAGCGGCCGGCGCCTGAAAATTGCTTTGTGCGGCCGACTCCTCGCTGAAGGGCCGTGAGCTGATCAGCGCCAAGGCCGGCGCGTGTTCTGGCCGCCCCCACTCCGCCGGTGTCCTGAATGTTTCTTAGATTTTCATATGCGCGACGCTGCTCTTCGATCAGGTGCGGTTTTGTGATCGATCGTTTCACACTGGTGTGAAAACCTTTGTCAGCGAACGTGGTAGGGAGTCCCCGCTCGCGTTCCCGCCACTCCCAATCGCCGACGCCCGCCGCCCTTTTTCTTTGATCTTCGGGCGAGATCCCCTCATAGAC
>TARA_B100000749_G_scaffold134727_1_pt1 | contig 10818 bp, 10 predicted proteins | sample TARA_B100000749 | Tara Oceans TARA_B100000749 (sample SAMEA2621232) | marine metagenome | biome: marine biome (ENVO:00000447); feature: mesopelagic zone (ENVO:00000213); material: "saline water (ENVO:00002010), including plankton (ENVO:xxxxxxxx)" | depth 800 m
CCGCGGTCCAGCATCTTGCCGTCGCCGCCGGTCCATGCCGGGTGCGATTTGGAGTCGATATCCAGAACAAGGCGGTCGCCTTCGCTGCCATAGGTGGAGCGTGTCTGGTATTCGGTGCCATCGGTCATCACCACGGTGATGAAGTGATAGTCGGGATGACCTTCTTTTTTCATGGCCTTCGCCTCTCTTGAACTCTAATGACAACCGCGCTCTGCCGTGTTCGGGTGCGCGGGCTTGTCTCAGCCTGTTTTCGAAGTGGCGCGTGTAACTGAAACAGGACGCCTCTGCAAGTGGTTGCTGGCAGGGAATCTGAAAGGAACTATAGACACCCAATGGCCGATACTGACAGCTCCCTTGTAGACGATCGTCGTGCAACGCAGCCGGAGGGTGGCGAGGCCATCCATCGTCCCAAGGCGAAGTCCCTGAAGCCGCTCGCCTTGCTGCTGCCCTATGTGGCGCGTCACTGGGTGACGGTCACGGTTGCGCTGATCTTCCTGGTCGCGGCTGCGGCTGTCAGCCTTGCCATTCCCTTGCTTCTGGGCAGCGCTGCTGATGCCGGTAGTGCGGCGCAAGGAAATGCCGAAGAATTGCTGTCGCTGGTCGACCGCGCATTTCTCTGGGTGGCGCTGGCGGCAATCCTGTCTGGCGTGCTTGGCGCTGTCCGGTTTTATTTCGTCTCGCGTTTCGGCGAGCGGATCGCCGCTGACCTGCGCAAGGATCTCTACGCCCACCTTCTGAAGCTGTCCCCGCGCTATCATTCCCAGATGCGGTCGGGGGAGGCGGTCTCACGCCTGACGGCAGACATTACCCTGATAGAGACATTTCTCGGGTCATCGGCCTCTCTGGCGACACGCACCCTGCTGACGACAATCGGCGCACTGACCATGATGCTGGTCGTGAACTGGAAACTGGGGCTGACCCTTCTGGCCATGCTGCCGATTGCGGTGCTGCCCGTGATGGCGATTGGCCGCGTAATTCGAACCATGTCGAACCGGGCGCAATCGCGGCTGGCAGATGCGGGTGCGGAGGCCGCCGAAGCGCTTGATGCCATCGAATTGGTGCAGGCCTATAACCGGGAACAGAGCCGCCTTGGCGCTTTCACCGAAGCGGTCGAAGCAACGTTCGAGGCCGCGATGCGGCGGATCGGGGCGCGCTCCATCATGATCGTGCTGGTGTCGGTGCTGTTGTTTGGCGGCTTTGTGGGTGTGTTGTGGCTTGGTGCGCGCGCCGTTGCGACGGGGGAGATGAGCTTTGGCGATCTCGCCTCCATGGTGTTGTACGCGCTTTATGCCGGTTCAGGCTTCGGAATGCTGGCGGAAGTCTATGGCGAGGTGATGCGCGCTGCGGGTGCGGCGGACCGCGCGGCAGAGGTTCTGAACGCCGAGCCTGAGATCACTGCGCCAGAGCATCCGGTGGCCCTGCCTGCGACGGTGACTGGCGCGTTGGAGTTTGATGACGTCACCTTCCGCTATGGGGATGAGACCGTATCGGCGCTGGAGCATTTCTCGCTGTCTGTGAAACCCGGCGAGTTTGTTGCCCTGGTCGGCCCCAGTGGTGCGGGCAAGACAACCGTCTTCCGTCTCGCGCTTCGCCTGTTCGATGTTCAGTCAGGCCGAATTGTTCTGGACGGCGTGTCCGCGATGCAGGCGGATCCGCGCGACTGGCGACAGCAATTTGCCTATGCCCCGCAGGAGTCTGCCTTGTTCACAGGTACGGCGGCGCAGAATATCGGCTTCGGGACCGATAATCCCGACGAGGCGCTGCTGGAAAATGCCGCGCGCATGGCGGAAGCGTTCGAGTTCCTCGCCGAGAAGGATGGCCTCGTGACAGATCTCGGCCAGAAGGGGCGGAGCCTGTCTGGTGGTCAGCGCCAGCGGGTTGCCCTGGCGCGCGCGCTCGTGCGTGACGCGCCGGTCCTGTTGCTGGACGAGGCGACCTCCGCGCTCGATTCCGAAAGTGAGGCAGCTGTGCGCCGCGCGATCTCCAATGCCGCTGAGGGCCGGACGACGCTCGTCATTGCGCACCGCCTGTCGACCGTGCGCCGGGCGGACCGGATCATCGTGATGGAGCATGGCCGCATCGTGGAAGAGGGCAATCATGACCAACTCGTCGCCAAAGGGGGGCTCTATGCCCGCCTCGCCGAGTTGCAATTTGCAGAAGGCTGATCCGCCTATTTCTTGCGGAGTTTCTTGACCTTGCCGTCAATCGTGAACGCAAAGGCAAGCGACAGGACAAGGGGCACCCAGATCGGCAGCTCCCCGAGGCCCGGCGTTTCCAATGCCTCTGCCAGATGATCGTCTACACACCACCACAATAGCCAAAGCCACATAGTTCCAGTTCCTTCATCAAGCCCCTACGCGGCGGATGATATCGGCTGGCAATGACGTGTCCATTGAAAGATGGAGCAATCTGCGCCACCCTCGAAAGGTATATCAATGAGGGCGCCTCTGATTGGCTGCTGCTTCTCTGGACCGGATTTGGGGTGAAACCGCATGATACATTGGCTGCTCGTGGCTCACATTATCGTGGTGGGATATTGGCTGGGCTCAGAATTGGTCATCAATTCCTCTTTCCGGTTCGCCACCCGAGACGTTGCTTCTCCGCTCGAGGCGCGAGACCGGATGCTGCAGCATGTGATGAATACGGATCAGCACGTCCGGTTTGCGCTGGTGCTTCAGGCCTCCCTCGGAACCATTCTTCTGGCCGCGTATGGCTGGGTCCCCGGCGGCCAGACATTGATGATCGCCGCCGCTGTGCTTGGCGTGTTCTGGCTTGGCTTCGTCGAATACATTCACCGCGTGCGGCACTCGGCAGTAGGGGCCCGGCTCGCTGCACTCGACCGTGGATCGCGCTATGTGCTGATGGGCGTTCTGCTGCTGATGTCGATCGGTGTGATCGGAGGGGATTGGCCAATTCCACTTTGGCTTCGATTCAAGTTCGCGGCGTTCGCCGGTGTGATCGCGACTGGCGTTCTGGTGCGGCTACAGCTTATCCGTTTCTTCCGGGTCTGGGGCGAAATGAAAACGGATGGCGTGACCGACGCGCGCAATGCGCGCGTCCGCGCTCTGGAAAATCAGGCAAGCTTCCTGATCGTCATGATATGGGTATTCATCGCCATCATCGTGGCCTTGAGCCTGTTCAAGCCTGTTTGATTGGCCTGCCTCATTCGGCGGCCTGCAAGGCTGGCGGAACGTCCGCTTCTTCTGCGGGGGTAAAGCTCAGCACGCCATCATCAAGTTTCCCGAATCGCAGATTCATCAGGTCAGCGCTGTAGCTCTGATTCAACTTCCAGGGCTTCTCTGTATGCTGGCGAGGGAACTGGTCCATGACGCGCTGGAAATAGCCTGACGAGAAATCCACGAACGGTTCTGTCTGGTTCGGATAATGATCCAGCTTCGGCATCGCCGAGCCATACCCGTGCTGGTCCATGTAATTCAGCAGGCGACAGACATATTCAGACGTCAGATCGGCTTTCAGTGTCCATGAAGCGTTCGTGTAGCCGAACGTACACGCCAGGTTCGGCATGTTGGACAGCATGACGCCCTTATAGTTCAGCATGCGACCGGGATCGCGCTTTTCGCCATCGATGGAGACTTCGACCCCGTTCAGGAATTGCAGCTGAAGCCCCGTCGCGGTCACCACGATGTCCGCGTCCAGTTCCTTGCCGGATTTCAGTTTGATTCCCGTCTTGGTGAACGTCTCGATATGGTCAGTTTCGACGCTGGCCTTGCCGGATTTCAGCGCATTGAACAGGTCTGAATCCGGCACAAGGCAAAGCCGCTGCTCCCACGGATTGTAGGCGGGATTGAAATGCGTCTCGACCGGATAATCGGGGCCAAGTTCTTCCTTCACCATGCCGACCAGGCGGTCCCGAGCCTTGTCCGGATTTGCGCGCGTCTGCCTGAAAAAGAATTGCTGCAACAGGACATTCCGCCAGCGGATGAAGGAATAAGCCCAGCTATCGGGCAGAATCTTGCGCAGGAAGTTTGCGAACTTGTCCACGGCCGGGCGCGACACGACGTAGGTGGGCGAGCGCTGCAGCATGGTGACGTGCGCTGCCTTGTCGGTCATCGCGGGCACCAGCGTCATCGCCGTTGCGCCAGAGCCGATGATCACGACTTTCTTGCCGGAATAGTCCAGATCCTCCGGCCAGTGCTGGGGATGGATGAACTGGCCCTCATAGGTGGCTTCCCCCGGGAAGTCCGGACGATATCCCTCATCATAGCGATAATAGCCGCCGCACATGAACAGGAACCGGCAGGTCGTGACGTCCCGCGCGCCAAGGTCATCCTCATGCGTCACATGCCAGAGTTGCTCCTCACTCGACCAGTTCGCGGCCACGATCTTCGTATTGAAACGAATGTGGGGTGTGATGCCGTATTCATCGGCCGTGTCTTCAACATATTTCCGGATGGACGGGCCGTCTGCGATCGCCTTGGCTTCGGTCCAGGGTTTGAAATTGTACCCCAGCGTGTGCATGTCACTGTCCGAACGGATGCCCGGATAACGGAACAGGTCCCAGGTTCCGCCAATTGCGTTGCGCTGCTCGAAGATCTGATAGCCCAGGCCGGGGCATTTCTTTCCCAGATGAACCGCTGCGCCAATGCCGGAGAGACCGGCCCCGATGATCAGAACGTCCGTATCGGAGTGTGTCATGACTGTTTCCTGCCCGTTTTTCAGCCCATAAGGCCAAAAAATGACGCAGGTGTCACGGAGTTTCTGACCCTTGCGGGGGGCGACCCTACGGAAGGGGCCTAGTCTGCCTTGCGGGCAAATGCAGCGGCGTGGCGCAATTGCTTTTCGATCAGCGGGTGCAGGTCTTCATTCGCTGCGAGCAGGGATCCGGTCTGCATCACATCACCGCCATCAATCTCTGTGATCGTGCCGCCAGCTTCCCGAACTAGCACGATTCCGGCCGCAATGTCCCAGGGCTGCAGGCCGCGTTCCCAGAAACCATCGAACCGGCCAGCGGCAACATAGGCCAGGTCCAGCGCCGCCGACCCATAGCGACGAATACCGGCGCAGGCTGGGGTCATGGCCAGCATCTCGCGGGCGAAATGCGTGTGTTTCTCTTCGGCCTTGCCATGCCAGGGCGTTCCGGTGGCGACGACCGCTTCATGCAGCTTGGTCCGAGCGGCAACGCGCAGCTTGCGGTTCTCCAGCCAGGCACCGCGACCGGTTTCGGCCCAGAAGATCTCATTCTTGGCGACATCATAGACGACGCCTGTCAGCAGCTTGCCCTCACGTTCCAGCGCGATGGAAACGGCATAGTGCGGTTGCCCGTGCAGGAAGTTCAGCGTGCCGTCGAGCGGGTCAACGATGAATTTGTTGGACTTGTCCGTGCCCTCGACAATGCCCCGTTCTTCCATGACGAAGCCATAGCCTGGCCGCGCCTTGGTGAGGGAATTGTAGATGATCTCTTCGGCGCGATGATCTGCGTTCGAGACGAAATCAGCCGGGCCCTTCTTTGAGACCTGCAGGTTTTCGACTTCGCCGAAATCACGCGCGAGGGAGCGACCCGCTGCGCGAGCGGCTGCGATCATTACGGTGCCGACGGGGGAGGGCTTGGACATGTCTGACCTTAGTCTGCGCGGCGGAGATAAGTGGAATCGGCGGTCTGGACGACGATTTTCTCGCCGGTGCCGACAAAGGGCGGAACCATGATGCGGACACCGCCGGTGCAGCTGGCTGGCTTGAAGCTGTTTGCAGCAGTCTGGCCTTTCACGACCGGCTCGGTTTCCTCGACTTCGAGGATGACCTGCTCGGGCAGGGACACGCCAATCGGCTTCTCGCCATAGAACTCGATCTCGACAACCATGCCGTCCTGCAGGAAAGCGCCCTGATCACCGATGAAATCCCGCGGGATCATGATCTGCTCGAAATTCTCCTGATCCATGAAGGTGAAGGAGTCATCGTCTGCGAACAGGAATTGGTGGTCTTTCTGCTCCAGGCGGACCTTCTCGACGGTCTCGGATGAGCGGAAGCGAACATTGGATTTGGAGCCGTTCAACAGGTTGCGCAGCTCGACCTGATTGAATGCGCCGCCCTTGCCTGGCTTGACTGAAGCCGTCTTCAGGGCGCGCCAGACGCTGCCGTCATGCTCGATGACGTTGCCCGGCTTGATTTCGTTGCCATTGATCTTGACCATGGGAGGCGTGTCCTTTTGAAGGTTTGGCGGGGGCGTAAGCCCTAGGCTGGAAACGGTCAAGCCGGGGTGTGTTAATGCGCCTGCCAAGCGGGCTGGGCAACAAATCCGGCCCTCCTTGCCCCGACCTCTATTCACAGATGGCTGCAATCGTGAGCAGAATGCCATTTCCACTGGAATATGGGGGACACAAAATGATTCAACGCCTGCTTACTTTTGACAAGCTGATCGGCACGACGCTGATCAAGATACTCTACTATATCGGCCTCGTGGGGATTGGGCTTTACGCCATCATCATGCTTTTGACGGGGCTCGGTGTCATGGTCAGCCAGAGCTTCCTCGGCGGCATAGGTATCGTCATCGCGGCGATCATCGGTGGCGCGATCAGCCTGCTGTTCTGGCGCTTCATGTGCGAACTCTACATGCTGTTCTTCCGCATCAGCGACGATGTCCGCGAACTCAAGGAAATGAAGTCCGGCCCGACGCCGCCTGCGGCAAGCCCGGCTTCGTCAGACTTCTAGTTTGCGGATGGATCCAGTCGATCCAGCAATGCATTGAACTCTGCCACCGCGGCCGGAGCACCGGCCGGGTGGTTCCACACGCCGGAGGACACGGCGAGGAAGTCTGCGCCGGCCATGACAAGCGGCTCGGCGTTCTCGACGGTAATTCCGCCAATCGCGACGCAGGGCACTTCCATGCTTTCCTGCCAGATCTCCAGCAGGTCTGGCGACGCCTCCACCGTGTCATCTTTCGTGCCGGTGGCGAAGAACGCGCCAAACGCGACATAGTCCGCGCCGGCTTCGCTGGCCTGCATGGCCGCGTGGCGGGAATTCTTGGCGGTGGCGCCGACGATCATGTCCTTGCCGACGATCTCCCGCGCCGTTTTCACCGGCACATCGTCCAGGCCAACATGCACGCCGTCCGCGCCGAGTTCCACGGCGAGCTGAGGGCTGTCATTGATCAGTACGGCAGCGCCATAGGCCTGTGCCATAGCCGTCACGGCAGCGCTGACCTCGCGGGTCGCGGCTTCGTCTATTTCTCCGGCCTCGGTCTTCAGGCGAAGCTGAAGACAGGCCACATCGCCCGCCGAGAGGGCAGTTTCCAGCAGGGCGGCAAAGCCATCCACATCCTCAATGCGGGGAGGGGTGATCAGGTAAAGCCGCGTACGCGGGCGGACATAGTCTTCAGGTGTGCTCATGGCGCGCGCTATAGCGCAGCGGACAATCTGCTGAAAGTCCTCAGACTCGGTGATGTGGCGGCCAAATGAAAAAGGCGGCCCCAGAGAGCCGCCTTCTCATCAAGCTGTCTGCAGCGATCAGCCCGCTGCGGAGGCTGCGCAGATATTGTCGATTGTGGCGGCCAGCGTCGTGTTGAAATCCTCGTCGCTCTGCTGTGCCGAGAGGCCTTCGGTCAGGGCGCGGGAGAAGCTGGCGATCATGCCGGTGTTCTGGGAAAGCTTGTCACATGCGTCGGTGCGGGAATACCCACCTGACAGGGCAACAACGCGCATCACGCGCGGATGCTCGACCAGTGATTTGTACTGGTTCGCCTTGGTCGGCAGGGACAGTTTCAGCATCACCTGCTTGTCTTCACCGAGCGCGTCGAGCTGTTTGGTGATCTCTGCCAGAAGGATGTCTTCGGCTTCAGCCTTGTCAGAGATGGTGATCGTGACTTCCGGCTCGATGATCGGCATCAGGCCATGGCCCGAGATCTGGCGACCCACGTCGAATTGCTGCGCAACGATGGCGGCGATGCCTTCCGGGTTGGCCGCATGGATGACGGAGCGCATCTTGGTGCCGAAGATGCCCTTTGAGACAGCGCGCTCCAGCAGGCTGTCGAGGTCTGGCATCGGCTTCATCAGTTGAACGCCATTCGCCTCGTCGGCGAGGCCCTTGTCGACCTTCAGGAAGGGGACGACCTGATGTTCGTTCCAGAGATATTCAGCGGTCGGCGTTCCGTCGACTTCACCATCCATCGTGCGTTCGAAGAGGATCGCGCCGATGACTTTCTCGCCATTGAAAGCAGGCGCCTTGATGATGCGGGCGCGCATGTCATGGATCAGCGAGAACATCTCTTCATCATTGGAATAGGCGTCTTCGTTGACACCATACAGCCGCAGCGCCTTGGGCGTGGAACCGCCGGATTGGTCGAGTGCTGCGATGAAGCCATTTTTCTCGGCAATCTGCCGGGCCATTTGTGGATTGGTCATAGGAATAACGGGGCGTCCCTTGCATGCGTGAAGTTTGCAAACTTTGCATTCAAGTACCGTGCCTGTCAGACGGGTCAACAGGGCTACCTATCTGGAAAATCCCGCACGGCAGATCGCCTGAATCGTAATCACTACAGGCGATCTGGGGAAGTATCAGGGCGAAATCCGTGCAGGATTAACGGGCTCGGCCGCGCAATCAGGCTGCATAAAAATTTTTCTGATGCCCTGCAGCACTTTCTGGGAACGTTGTCATTTGAAAGGCCCCGCGCGATATGCCGCAGGGCTGTCTCAAAAAGGATCAGGCCTTGAGCGCTTCGACGCCGGGCAGGGCCTTGCCTTCCATCCATTCGAGGAAGGCGCCGCCGGCTGTGGAGACGAAGGTGAAGTCGCATGCGGCGTCTGCATGGTTGAGCGCGGCGACGGTGTCTCCGCCCCCGGCAACGGCAACCAGCTTGCCGTCCTTGGCGCGAATGCCTGCAGCCTGGGCGGCGGCTACCGTGGCCTTGTCGAACGGGGTCAGTTCGAACGCGCCGAGCGGGCCGTTCCAGACCAGAGTCTTCGAGGCGCCCATTGCGGCGACCAGCTTGGCGACGGTTTTCACGCCCGCGTCGAGGATCATCTCGTCCTCGGCAACGTCATCGACGGCGCAGGTGCGGTTCTCGGCATGGGCCTTGAAGTCCTTCGCCACGACGACATCGACCGGCAAGAGGATCTCGCATTTGTTTTGCTCGGCCACCTGCATGATCTCTCGTGCGGTGTCGGCGAGGTCATGCTCGCACAGGGACTTGCCGACGCTGATGCCTTGCGCGGCCAGGAAGGTGTTGGCCATGCCGCCGCCGATGGCGAGCGAGTCCACCTTGGTGACGAGGTTCTTCAGCAAGTCGATCTTGGAGGAGACCTTTGCGCCGCCAACCACGGCGAGGACCGGGCGCTCCGGCGTGCCGAGGGCCTTGTCCAGCGCGTCCAGCTCCGCTTCCATGTTCACGCCGGCATAGGCCGGCAGGAGCGAGGCCAGAACGGCCGTCGAGACGTGCTTGCGGTGAGCGGCGGAAAAGGCGTCGTTGACGTAGATATCGCCCAGCTCAGCGATCTCTTTTGCCAGTTCGGGATCGCCTTTTTCCTCACCGGCATAATAGCGGGTGTTTTCCAGCAGGATCACGCCAGCCGGTTCGAGCTTCTCGATGGCGGCCTTTACATGATCGCCCTTGCAGTCGGCGATGAAGCTGACATTGGAGCCGAGCACCTTGCCGAACGCGCCTGCCACGGGGGCAAGGCTCATCTCTGCCACGCGCTCACCCTTCGGGCGTCCGAAATGCGCCAGCAGGGCCACTTTGGCGCCCTGGGTCCGCAGGGTCTGGACTGTATCCACCGCTGCGCGCAGGCGGGTGTCATCCGTTACGAGGCCGTTTTCCATCGGCACGTTGAAGTCGACCCGGACGAGGGCAGTCTTGCCGGTCAGGTCACCGGCATCGGCAAGGCGTTTGAAGCTGGACATGAGGATATCTCCAATAGGCCCGGCCATGCGGGCGCAATGCGGTGGGGATGGAAAAAGAGCGCCTCCCGGCCAGGAAGCGCTCTTGGAAGAGGGGGGCTAGATCAGCTTTGACATGGCGAGCGCCGTATCGCTCATCCGGGTCGCAAAGCCCCACTCATTGTCATACCAGGACAGGACGCGAACCATCGTGCCTTCGATGACTTGTGTCTGGTCGAGCGCGAAGGTGGAGGAGTGCGGGTCGTGGTTGAAGTCTGCAGAGACCAGCGGCTTGTCGGTATAGCCGAGCACGCCTTTCATCTCGCCATCGGCGGCGGCCTTGATTGCGGTGTTGATTTCTTCAACCGTGGTTGGCTTGCCGGCGTCAAAGACGAGGTCGATCATGGAAACGTTCGGTGTCGGAACGCGAACGGCGGAACCGTCGAGCTTGCCCTTCAGTTCCGGCAGGACGAGGCCGACAGCCTTGGCAGCGCCGGTCGAGGTCGGGATCATGGACATGGCAGCCGCGCGGCCGCGGTAGAGATCCTTGTGCATGCGGTCCAGCGTGGGCTGGTCGCCTGTGTAGGAGTGGACCGTGGTCATGTAGCCGCGCTTGATGCCGACCGTATCGTTCAGGACCTTGGCGACCGGTGACAGGCAGTTCGTGGTGCAGGACGCGTTGGAGACAACGAGATCATCCTTGGTCAGCGTGGAATGGTTCACGCCGTAGACGATGGTCTTGTCGGCATTGGTGGCCGGGGCGGAAACCAGCACGCGCTTGGCGCCAGCCTTCAGGTGGGCGGAGGCTTTTTCCTTGTCTGCAAAGATGCCGGTACATTCCATCGCGATGTCGATGTCCAGTTCGGCGTGCGGCAGGTCAGCGGGGTCGCGCACGGCGGTGCAGAGGAATTTGCGGTCGCCAACGATGATCGTGTCACCGTCCACCTCGACCGTCTGGTTCAACCGGCCATGAATGGAATCGTACTGAAGCAG
>TARA_B100000749_G_scaffold144445_2_pt1 | contig 10818 bp, 7 predicted proteins | sample TARA_B100000749 | Tara Oceans TARA_B100000749 (sample SAMEA2621232) | marine metagenome | biome: marine biome (ENVO:00000447); feature: mesopelagic zone (ENVO:00000213); material: "saline water (ENVO:00002010), including plankton (ENVO:xxxxxxxx)" | depth 800 m
TTTAACCGACCCTATACGTCTTACATCAAGCCTTGTTGAGCTGTAAAATTTCAAGGCATTCCCTCCAGTTGTGGTCTCAGGATTACCAAACATCACCCCAATTTTCATACGGATTTGGTTAATGAAAACACATAGTGTATTTGACCGCTTGATGTTCGCTGTCAACTTACGCAATGCCTGCGACATCAATCGAGCCTGTAAACCAACATGAGAGTCCCCCATATCGCCTTCAATTTCTGCTTTCGGTGTCAGTGCCGCCACCGAGTCGACGATAATAACGTCTACAGCACCAGAGCGTGTGAGCATGTCGACGATTTCCAGTGCTTGCTCACCCGTGTCTGGCTGTGACACGAGAAGTTCATCAATATCTACGCCCAACTTCTCTGCATAAACCGGGTCCAGTGCGTGCTCAGCATCTACGAACGCACAGGTCTTACCCATTTTCTGCGCCTCGGCAATAACCTGCAACGTCAGTGTGGTTTTACCCGACGATTCCGGTCCATAAATTTCGACAACCCTTCCGCACGGTAGACCGCCTATACCCAGCGCAATATCAAGACTTAGCGATCCCGTTGAGATGGATTCAATATCCAGCGCTTTGTTTTCACCAAGCTTCATGATAGACCCTTTACCAAACTGTTTCTCAATTTGGCTTAATGCAGAGTCTAATGCCATATTTCTTTTTGAATCTTGTGCTTTTTTACTCATAATGTTTTCTAACCTCTCTTTAATAATTAAACATTAAACTTTTCTGATAAATACAGCAGCTTACTTCTTGTAAGCCTTTGTCTTTAAAATTCTATTTTCTTCTCTAAGCCTCTGATTTTCCTTTTCTATCATTCTCATTTTCGCCTTCAATGCGTGTGGCGTAGAGTTATCTTTTTCCAGATCTGCTTCATAGATGCGATGCATCTTTACGTAGTGTTTTTGCGTTGTAGACGGTTTTTCATGACCTGCTTGAGACGCTGCATGAATGAGTACATCTTCATCGGTATAATCGATACCTCTTGTCTGCCTTAATAGCTCAATAGCCCGCTTTGTAATATTTGTTAATCCATTTCTTCTCAGAACCTGAGGGGATACCCTCGGCGCGTCTTTTGACACGATATTGTACAATTGCCTAGTCGTAATCATCTGACCATCTTGCATGCTTGGAAATATATATCCCAAGTCCCTAAAATCATGGCCTCGATTAACTTTTCGATTAGACAATAGATTTGGTCTTGAATGGTCAATGTATTCGTAAAGTTGCATGATCAGAACAGCTGATACACTGACGTGTCTTGTTTTCTGTCCTTTTGAATCTTCAATCAGAATTTCTTGCATAGTTTCATTTTGAACGGCTTCTAAATTGCTCTCCCTACTCGGTAGATGTTTAATTTTTAACTTGCTGACCTCAATACCTCGTAGCCCAGCATCTAGCTGTAGACTAAGCATCAAGATATCTCGCTCGCAAATATCCTCAAACCAATCCCTACGCTTGTCATAAGGCACTGCTTCGTAACGATCAGCAATCCCTTCAAAAATTGCTTCTATGTCATCCTCTGACGCTAATTCTATGCGGTGTTGCTTGCGTTCAGTCCGTTTAAAATCGGATTTTGCATATCCATTTTTGGTGTATTTTACGGTTACTGGATAAAACTTACCTTTTTCCAAGTCATTGGCACCGCAGATAGTAAAGGGGAGGTAGCCACGCTCCTGCGCCCAGTGCAGTGCATTCACCAACCTATTAACATCACTCGTTCGGAAAGACTGATTATCTTCAGATTGATCGATATAACCTTCTAGATCATCGTTCACCAATGAACTCAAACTAAAGTTTCGTGTCTGGTGCAGATAATTCAGTACACGCACTAACTGATTGGCGTTTAATGCAACCGTAACCTCTTCACTGCCTTTATATTTACGTCGATAGGCAAGATAATCGGTAAACAGCCAGTTCACGTTGTAGTCTTCATCTACAATCATTGGTTGGTATGGCGCATGCTTACTTCCTAACATGCACTTATCATCCGCTGTTAAGACTTTATACTTACCCATGCCCGCTATCCTCAAAGTAAGCAACACCCAGCGTACGACGTTTAGAGGCGTTGCCGACCGCTATTGCATCATTAACCGTTGCCATATCGCCAACAACCATCGCTAATTTCTTTGCCCGTGTGAGAGCCGTATACAGCATGCTTTTGTCGAGTATCTTGCTTGGCTTAATAGGGATAATAGCCACATCAAATTCACTACCTTGAGATTTATGGACCGTAACGGCGTACGCATGATCAAAGCTTTCTTTATCGTCAGGGCCTAATTCGATTATCTGCCCCTCAAAATCAACTTTAATTAAGCCTAATGAGACATCTACTGATGTTATGGTCCCTAACGTTCCATTCATCACTCCCCTTTCATAATCATTGATAAGCCAGATAATAGGCTCACCGGGAAGGTATGATTGATGTCTAGCAGCACGCTCAACTGCGCGATTATGAAAATACTGATTGATGGCGTTTTTCCCATACAAACCAGCTTTTACAGGGCATAATATCTGTACATTATTGCCGTATTTTTTGACTGCATCGTTATGTAATGCATATAGATTTTCCAAAAACTGCTCGTCTGGATAAGACACTATGCCTATATCATCGCGCAACTCGCTGAATGTATCGAAAGACGGCAATGTGACAAATTCACCAGCCCTTACCGATTTTACGGTTGAGGTGAGAAGAGCCGCAGTTTTACTGCGTTGAACTGACTTAAGTTCTGTGACAATCTCAGGAAAAGCGTGCAGGAGCACGTGAAACACTAAGCCGGGACCGATAGGAGCAAGTTGTTCATCATCACCCACAACAAGCAAGCGTGCGCCCTTAGGTAATAATCTAAGTAATCTAGCCATCGTAGAGATATCAATCATACCTGCCTCATCAAGCACGATGAGAGCATTTTTGAATGATTGATAAGTTTCTGGCTCTTGTAAGAATTTAGCGATTGTAATCGCGTCACGCCCCGTTGATTCAGACATTCTACGGGCAGCTTTTCCAGTGAACGCCAACTGTATAATAGGCGTATCAGAACCCATGACGTGATAGACTGCCTTTAATACTGTGGTTTTCCCTGTCCCAGCTCCACCACAAATAACGCTCCAATTCAGCCTGTAAGCCTCCAGAACGGCTTTTCTCTGCTCAGGCGCTAACAGTACATCATTTTCCAGCTCGAACTCACTGAGAGCCTCTAAAATGCATTTTTGGTCAAACAAACTTCCTTGTATGTTTTCTTCCATGCTTTGCTTGAACATGGCGAATACATATTGTTCCATCTCATAGATGGGTGCTAACTGGCAAATATCCTCACTACCATTCGTAAATCCTTTTATACCCCAGTGCGAGGCTACTACATCATTCGCAATTGACTCCGCTTCGACAATATCGATATTCAATATTTTTGATAGGTGCGGAGCAATATACTTTCGCCTGATAGCTGTGTTTCCTGCATCCCAACTTGCATAAAATACAGATTCGACAGCGGCTGTGAGTCGTTTTCTGTCGTCAGGACTTATGCCCATTCTGTTTGCGATTGCATCTACTTTCTTAAACGCAATAAAAGCACATAGGACGTAGGGATTTTCTTTCAACAGTTCCAGTGAGTGATCGCCATAGATTGCAGTGAGCTTTTTATGCAGATAGATAGGCAGACCAAGCTCGCTTAGATAGCGGATTAGGGCTGATTCCACGTCTTTTTCAGACCATAACTCAATCAGCTTCAGTATTAAATAATTGGATAAAAACGGTGCCGCTTCCTTGATGAGTTCAACGTTTTTTGTGTCAAGCACATCAAACAGTTCATCACCAAATATTTCCCATAACGCTTGGGCTTTTTTATCACCCAGCCCTTTAAGTTCACTACTGCTAGCTACAAATTTCCTGAAATATACGCTTGAACGTCTATCACGAACCGCAGATTCGCAGTAGAACTGCTTCCCATAGCTGGTTGCACTGAACTTCCCATAAAATGTCCACTCCTCATCCTTGATAGGATGCACATCCAATAGTCTGAAAGGCAGTACAACCTTTTCATCCAAACGCGCAAGATCACACAAAAAGGCGTCCTGTATACGTCTTACCTGAACGATTTTGTCATGTACTACTTCGAGGGCAAGCAAAATGACAACCTCTCTGTTAATCTACCTGTACATTGCGTGTGTTCCTTCCCGTTTTTTATCTGCTCATTCTCTTTCTTGAGGCTTGCTATTGTCATTTCTTGCAGTGCCAGCTTTTTCTCTAGAGCGTTAATATCACGCTTCAATTGATCAACTTCTGACGTTGAAGCATCAACGTCAGGATTAAAATTATCGCTAGCAACAAACTCTCTCAATCGCTGAATCAATACAACGGCATCATCGTTTGTATTCATCCACGTAGGCGCACGAGCGAGCTGTCTGCAAAGCACAAGTTCAGCAACACCCTTGATGTATATCTCGCCATTTCTCATTGGTACGTGGACCTCTCCCGACTCCACTTTTTCCACGAAGCCTGACAGTAGTTCAATGTTCTTTTTAGCTATTTGCTTTGTCGTTGCCATCGCTTACCTCAGTACATGCACACTAGCTTTTCTGTCATTTAAGGATTTCATCAGCTCTTCAATCTGCATGTCCTTTGATCTTAAGCGGTCTTCAAGCAATTTAACCTGTTCCTTTAAATTCAATAATTGCGACACAAGCTGCTTGTTTTCTCGTTTGATTTCGTTGTTTTCTTGACGAAGTTTCTCTGCCTTTTTGGTTGCTGATGAGGGCTTTATGCCTCTGAGTTCAACTAACGCATCCATTAATTTTTGCGCTATCACTTTGAGTCTTAACCGCTCATTTTCTAGTATCTTGTTTTTGTCACTCGACCTTTTACTAACGAAAGCGGTTCGTCCAAAGGCCTTCAAGCCCTTTTCATCATTTTCGAACTCGCAGAATTGACTCATGCTCTCTGGAAATGCTGGATAATCTTCTTTTGCAGTATGTTCATGGTCGATATCATCGAGTAACGATTGCAGGAACAATGCCTTTTCGACCCTTTCCTTCATTAGGTTCTTCGTTCTCTTATGCTGGCTCAAATCATCTTTTTCCAATTCACATGATTTCAGCATTGCATTTAGCTCTTTTTTAAACATCTGACATCCCCCTTAGAAACGCCTGCGCCGCCTCTATATCCTTACGCGCTCGCTCACCTATTATTGAGTTTGGATTTTGCTCTAAAAGCCGTTCCGCATTGTCCAATTTTGCTTCAACAAGGTGCTTGGACTCCTCAAAACATCCGCCACCTGCACAACTGGCGCACATTGAGAATGATGCATTTTCAGGACGTGGCATTTGATATTCAGAACGCTCGTTCTGCGGTACGCATGAAGCCTTGGTTCTTAACCCTTCAGATGCGCCAAAGCATACAATTCCATATGACGTAAACCTCACCTTTAGACCCTGTCTTTCAACCTCATCAATAGCAGCCTCCTCTAACTTGGTCTTAAGGTACTGTTCTACTTTGTTTGGCCTTAGCATTTTCATATTAGCTTTAAGCTTTGCAATAACAGCCTTGCCTGTGGCATTAATGCTTTTTCCAACAGCGCCGCCGACTTTGGCACCTTTAAACCAACTGCTAGCCATACGTTGCGCCAACCACTTCTTTTCTTCCTCGTTGAACATCGATTCGCCTGTAATTTCGGTGATATACACCTTGGTCATTTCTAGCGAAAAATGCCCGAGATATTGCGATAAGGCATAGATATCTTTTGCGCCATAGCGCCAGTAAAAGAGAATGGCAAAGAAACGCCTAAATTGATGGCAGGCATATTTGATAGTTCTTCCAGACTCGTCCTTGTCGTTGCCTGTTAGTTCGGCAAAACCCTGTATAAGTGAGGCAAATGCACCGATTGTTTTATGCCCTACGCCAACTTGATACCATTGGAATAACAAGGTCTTACCTGTCTCGGGACTGGATAGTTCCGCAATTTGACGCATTATATTCACGGCTTTGACAATTAGGTCATTAGTGGGGAATGTGTCGTACTTTTGCTCTGTTTTTGCTACATATACGCTAATCAGTTCGTCCGATTTACTTGTCTCACCAAAAGACAATAAACCTTCCTTTGCTTCCGTCAGACAGTCGATTTTTAGACGTTTTAGCTCAGTATCACGCCTACCAGTGAATCCAAGTAATATAGTGATGCAAGCGCCGACAGTATGCTTAACAACATCCTTAACAACCTGCATAGTTGGTGTTTCCAATTCAGTCGTATGATGCTTCTTTATACCGTGTTTAGACGCAATCTCTGCCGCCCTATCTCGAATTAGCCTATTTCGTTGCTTATCAACATATTCCTTCACCCCAGTATCTATCATGGGCAGTTCTTCTTTTCCCCACGAAGCAGATTCAACCAACAACTTCTGTAAATCCACAGCCAATTCCCCGTAGGTGAACAGTTGGTCGGAAGCATCAGACAATAAACCAAACGCAACGGGCACGGGAATGTTGCGCGTCCTTTCGCCTCTTTTCCCAAATTCGCTTGCCCAACCGTCAACCGTATAATCACCCATTGGATCATGCTTAAATCCATCCACATCCGCTTTTTGGCTGATATAAAACAGGTCAGAAAGTGCTCTTCCGTAATCCATTAAAGTGCTAGCTTTTGGTCTTGGCGATTCCACTAAGACATCAACAAACTCATCGCGATCTTTTAAGTCAAGATTGAAATGTCTTCTCAATCTATCAAGGTGATATACATACTTAGAATCACGCAACACCCTCTGCATGAGATTCAATTCTTCTGCAATGGCTTTTGTTGATAACAGCGTTTTACTACTGTTCTGATACGTTGGTACATTACCTGTTGAGATACATTTTTTTATGTAATCTTCAATGCTTTTTTCAGAGCCTTGGTCAATATTTCCTAGCACAAGCGCTTCGCGAAGTTGTTCGGTATGCAGTGGGGTTGCCTGAGATAGACTTGCCAGACCCAAGTCTAAAATCACCTTGAATATTTGAGTCAACCTTCCCAGAAATATTTTCTGACCTACACCTACTCGCCTAATGTAAAACGCATCATCAATATCGAGTCGTGTAAGCAACACGAGCAGCTTGAACGCTTTTAATGTCTTCTTAAATCGTGCATCAGTTAAGTTACCGTGGTCACCTAACCGTCCATTAAAATCAAGTTTGATGTTATCCAGTTCGCTTTGAGTATCAGCATCTGCTGAAACCCACCATACGTTGTCTGAAAACTTACTGTGCAGCCATGGAATGTGGCCGCTCAAATTGATAATAATGTCATCTAACTGCTTATCAGACTTGGCTTGGGTGAGTTTTTGCCCGAATTCCCAGTCACTGATGGTTTTACGTACTATTGCCGTTTCTTTACTCATAGTTTCACCATAATTCCGGCATCACAGGCTTGTTAGACTGGCATATTTTCATTGCGTCTTTCTTAACCTTCATGTGAACTGGCGTATTGAGAATATCCATCACTGCTGACGTGAAGAATAACCATGGCTGCCATTTGGTTCTCCAAACGGTTTCAGAATGCAATCTGCATTGGTTTTCACTGGCTTTTAAGTGTTCGTGAAAGGTAATTAATCGAGCAATATTATTTGGCTCAAGAATGACGATTGGCTTAAACTGCTCACAACTCATGCAGTTCTCAAATGCATCACAATCTTTGTCTGACTTTTCTTTCGTTACCGGATTGAATTTTTTATCCATGCACAACGTGCCCAGTCCAGAGTCTGACATTTTCGCTATCGCTGCATCATGCTGCTCTTCTGGCACCCCAATCGCCGTTAGAAATGCTTTGACATCCTTTTGAATTGCCAGCTCATATGCGGACTGGAATGCTTTTAATTTTCCCTCAGATTGATAGGTAGTGATGTCCGCATCAATATAATGTCGGATGGATCCCATAGACCTATGGTCCGCCTCAACAATGGCGGCAAATGTGCCTGATTTTAGCGCTGTTAATAGGAGTACACGCTTTCGGATGTCATCCACACCTATGAAATCAACACCTGCTTCCTCAAAAATCACCTTTGCTGCTCTTTTTATCGCACTTCTCGAATACAGCTCAGGCCCCTTCGTACGTGCGTTTACAACGCTCTCGCTTTGTCTTGGTACAGCAACGAACAAGTATTCACTTTCTGTGTGTTGTCGATATCGTTCAGATATCGATAAATATTTCTCGATAATTTCGGCGGGTGTATAACGATAGCCTTTTCTGAATCCTCTTAATGGTTTTGACTCTTCCTTACCATCCATTTTTTTATCTGAGCGTCCTTTGTAGTACCTGATCGCTTTTGCTCTACCTTGCGCGTCGTATTCCAAAGCTTCTTCTTTAAGTCCGTAGATTGAGTCGTGATTAAGTGCAGTTTGAAGCGCCAATAGAATAATGTTTGATGCTATAAATCTGGCCGAAGGATGAAGCAGCTCGTGTATTTCATCAGCACCTACAAAACCAAAAATTCGTTCCGATATCGCACCACCAACAACATTGTCTGTTCGCGGCCACAATCCCTCTGCGTAGTGTTCTACGTAGCTCAATAGAGCATGTTGAAACTGAGATTTATCAAAATTTGTTTGAAAAGCTTTCTCAATCTGTCGATATGCTGTGTAGTAAGTTGTCCCATTTTTCTTTGTACAGAGGTAACCGTGCTCGTTAGCTAATCCCACAAGCTCATCTGATAACGCTTTTGACTTATTAATACGTCGCCCATAGTTAATTTTATCCTTACATTCGGTGTATATTTCCTCAGCCGTGTCCCTGAGCTTCTCCAAATCAGACTCAATTAACTTGACCACTGCATTGATTACCTTTGTTCGCGACTGCTCATCTTTAGCACAGGCACTTTCGGCATTTTGGAAAATATCTATGATTGGATTAACTTCAGTTTCTTTTACATCAGCCATGCTGAGCAAGGCTCTCTTAAGATGTCTGGGTATTTTGTGACTTTTATCACCCGTGAAGTTCTTGTCACTTTGCGCATTTGTGATGTTACGGGGAATTTTTACTGGAGAGCCTTTGAACTTTGAGACAACGCCTCTGATGGATAACTTCTTAAATAGTGCATTGATAGCCAGCAACCGTGACTTTACGGTTTTATCTCTTAGTTCGCTCCCTAACTGAGCGTCCTTAAATCCACTAAGTGCCAACTTCCATTCTTTTTCTGTAATCAATTCGCCATTTGCTAGCTTTTCCGCTACGGCCAGCTTACTTTCTTCCAGCAGCCACCTAAGAAATGTTCTTAATGCATAGTGATAGGGCCCGATTATTGATGACTTGGCACCTTCAACTTTAATTAGGGTCTCTATCGCCGTTCTAGCAAATGCGCGAAACGGCTCTGGGTATGATTCGATACTAATTGAACGAATACCCGATTCACCTTTTTTTATTTTAAGTTGAATGACCATATTTCAAATATTCTGACTAAATTCTCAATCTATTATACCACAATAACACCTAAATAAACAGTTCACATATTACCATGCCACCTTTAGACCACAATAAATGAGGGCTTCAAGCAATCAAACAATCGCTTAACTTCTGATACGTAGAACTTCAGCGCGTTCCCACCCGTGGTTGTTTCAGGGTTGCCGAACATGACGCCAATCTTCATTCGGATCTGATTGATGAAGACGCAGAGGGTATTGGTCTTTTTCACATTAGACGTCAATTTACGTAGTGCCTGAGACATCAATCTTGCCTGTAGGCCGACGTGACTGTCTCCCATGTCACCTTCAATTTCAGCTTTAGGTGTTAAAGCAGCAACAGAGTCAATGATGACAACATCCACAGCGGCAGAACGCACTAACATGTCGCAGATTTCCAGAGCCTGTTCGCCGGTATCTGGCTGTGAAACCAGTAGATCATCAATATTTACACCTAGTTTTTTGGCATAAACAGGATCCAGCGCGTGTTCAGCATCGACGAATGCACAGGTTTTACCGAGTTTTTGTGCTTCAGCAATGACTTGTAGCGTCAAAGTGGTTTTACCACTAGACTCAGGCCCATACAGTTCGACAATACGTCCGCACGGTAAGCCACCAATACCCAGCGCAATATCAATTTCCATCGATCCGGTTGAGATTGATTCGATATCAAGGGCTTTATTATCCCCCAATTTCATAATACTACCTTTACCAAATTGCTTTTCGATTTGACCAAGGGCAGCTGCGAGGGCTTTGGATTTATTCTCGTTCTGAGACATGTTATTACCTTATGTTTGTTAATTACAATGATAATATTAACACAATAAAGATACGTGTCAACCAGCATTAATAGATTGGATAATATCATTGACTACAAAAAAAGGCAGCCAATGAGGCTACCTTTGAATAACGTAAGAGGAATTTTAGTTCATGTAAAAGTGGTCTATTTAGCAGCGTGTATTACTTTATGCTAATTTAACCGACTTTTGTAGAGATTACTGTTTAGATGCTATGCAGTTTTGCAACCTACGCGATAGCAACCATTATATTTTTCACCAGCTAATTCAATCACTGGTTGCTTCTCGTCCTGTTTAATTAACGCATCTACAGGTGGACGTTTTTCACGTGCAGCCAGTTGATCTACAGGCGGACGCTTTTCACGTGCAGCCAGTTGATCTACAGGCGGACGCTTTTCTCGTGCAGCCAGTTGATCTACAGGTGGACGCTTTTCTCGTGCAGCCAGTTGATCTACAGGTGGACGTTTTTCACGTGCAGCAAACAATACATCTACAGGTGGACGTTTCTCGCGTGCACCAGCTGTAAATAATGCGTCTACAGGCGGACGCTTTTCACGTGCAGCAAACAATACATCTACAGG
>TARA_B100000749_G_scaffold109009_1_pt1 | contig 10749 bp, 6 predicted proteins | sample TARA_B100000749 | Tara Oceans TARA_B100000749 (sample SAMEA2621232) | marine metagenome | biome: marine biome (ENVO:00000447); feature: mesopelagic zone (ENVO:00000213); material: "saline water (ENVO:00002010), including plankton (ENVO:xxxxxxxx)" | depth 800 m
TGGATTACAAGCACGATTATCATGGCTCCATCACACCAACGATGGAGACAACACATGCGCAAACCCCGCGATTTTGATTCGGAACTGAAGGCCCTGGCCGACAAGGCCAAGCAACTGAAGGAACGCCGCGTGCGCGACCTCGGCGCGCTGGTCACGGCAACCGGAGCTGACGCGCTCGATGCCGAAGTGCTGGCGGGCGCGCTGCTCGAAGCTGCCGCAAACACCGACAAGGCAATCGAGGAGGGCTGGCGCAAGCGCGGCGCGGCCTTCTTTCAGGGCAAGTCACGCGACACTGCGAGCGGACCTCGCCAGCAGCCGGAAGGCACTCTCCCACTCGATGGCGGCGCGGCATTGGCTTGAAGCGGCAAGGGCACGAAGCGACATGCGCGAATGGCAGGTGAAACGCCGCGAGCGAACCCGGCAACTTATCGAGCTGGGGGGCCTGGTCGCCAAGGCCGAGCTGATAGAGCTGACCGACGATGATCGCGCGGCGCTTTACGGTGCGTTCCTCACTGTCGCGGCAAAGCTGCGCGGGCCGGACGGAGCGCAGGCGCTGGTGCTCTTCCGGCGCAAGGGCAAACGGGCGTTTGAGGCGGACAATAGCACCGAATAGCTCAAACGAGATCGCCCGCCGTGCCTTCAGTTCGATGCTGCGTCTTGACGTCAGCTCTTTGTTGAAGTGTCGGGCCGTGCCCACTAAAATGAAAGAAATCTATTCGCGAATACTTGTCTCTGGCGGGTTGAGCACCCCTTCGAAGCGGTCGATACCCTCGACTTGGCCGGGAGCATAGTAGCGCAGTATCTCTACGGCCTCCTTGCAGGCCGTCTCGATGTCGGCACTTAGGGGGCTCTCCGTCCACATCTTCCCACCGTGGCTCATGTCTTGGATTAGCACGCTCCGCACCTGAACTCCGTGCTGAGAGTTGACCTCGTTCAAGAACGCTTGGAGGTCCGCCTTCTTGGGATAGGCGAAGCGCCAGATGCCCTCCAGCACCGACCGGACGGCGTTAGGCGTTGAGGGGTTCGGCGCCGCCTTGGAGGTCGCTACGTCGATGATGTGTTGCAGATGGAATACGTGCGGTGCGACGAAGTCCTTCTGATGGACGACCTCGTGCTTGTGCCCGCGCGACACCAACTGAAACAGAGCGCTCTTCTGCACCACGTTGTTGTTCAGAACGACGTTGTAGAAGAAGTCATGGTGCGTGAGGATCAGCAGCTTGGGTCGGACGGTGCCGTTCGTGTTGATCCTTATGTCTCCGCCGTCGATGCGAAGGGTTTTGAGTATCTGGCAGATGCAGTAGACGTAGTCGAACGAGACGGACGAAACGGGGTCGTCGACGATCAGATAGAGCTTGCGGTAGTCGCCCACCTCGTCGATCTTCAGGTGCGACTGCGCTACGTAGTAGCAGAACGCGAGGACGGTCTTTTCGCCGTCGCTCAGGGTTCGGTCGCTGCCCCGCACCATGTCCTTCTTGTCGCGCTTCACGCTGAAGTTTTCCCGATCGAAGGAGTAGCGCCCGTGGAAGGCGAAGTTGATTAGCTCTTCCAAGGTGTCGGCTACCTTCTCGCGCGCCTCCACCTTGTCACCGCTGTTTTTCTTCAGAGCTTCGATCTCATCCGAGAGAGCACCACGCTGAGCCTCCTTTGTCGTGAGCTCTTCTAGAGCGGCCTTGTTGTCGTCCCGGAATTCGTAGCCAAACGCCAAGCACCCGCGCCGCTGCAACGCCAGCCTCTCGTTAGTGGAATTGTCTACAGTCGAGTTGAGTTTTTCGATGCGCGCCCGGTTGGTCTCTCTGACGTCGTTGATCTTCGTCTGTGGTGCTTCGATGCCAAAGTCTTCGCGCAGCTTGATCGAACGGGTGAGGTCGTCAGCCTTGCCGTCTAGCAGCGCGTCGAGCTCGTCCAGAAGATTGACTATCGCGTCCCTGTGCGCCTCGTCGGTGTCGAGCGCCGTCGCGCTCAGCGAGGGAAAGGCGGCTTTCAGCGCATCGTACCGGATTATAGACTGGTTCAGACTGGCCTCCCTCCGAGAGAGCTCCTCGCGGATTGCCGCCGTCTGGCCCTTCATGCGTCTGATCGAAGTCCGCGCCTTCGCCTCTGCGTCGGCGAAGTAGGCCACGTAGGCGTCGATCACCGCCTTGGCGTCCACGTCCAGTTTCTGCGTGCAGAACGGGCACTCCTCGTCGTCACCCACGAGCTTGGCGCCCCTCTCGAAGAACTCCCTGTCCGCCTCTATCTTGGCCTTCACCTCGGCGGCGATCGTGGACTGGTCAATCTTTCGCTCCAGCAGGGATCGGGCCGCGTCCACGTCCAGTTGAACGCTCAGCGCCGCAGAGGAGGTGGGCTTGTCGGGATCGGTCGGCACCGCCTTCAGCGCGTTAAACTGTTCCACGATAGCAGCGCTCGACGGGAGCTTCTCTGTCAGGCTGCCCAATGCGCGGCACCTGTCCAGTTCCAGTCCTCTGAAGTCCTGCAAATTGGCGCGGATTGATAGGTCGGACTGAAGCTTGTCTTTACCCTTCTGAAACGCCCTCCTGAGTGCGCGAACGGCCTCGTCGAGCTCGCCGTCGACCTTCGCAAGCTCGTCCTCCTTGTCCTGCAATTCGAGGTTCTCTTTGCCGAGAATGATCTGGTGGTCGATGTCGCCGTCGAGCACGTAGGACCGGCTTGCGAGCTCGGTGCCGACGTAGTCGGACGAGAAGACGTGGAAGATGTATTGGCTGGGAGAGCGGGTGATGAGGCCGGAGGTCTTGTCGAACGCGATCTTGGTGATCTCGGCTGTCCCTTCGAGGAGCGATAGCGCGCCGTGCGAACTCTCCTCCGAGACCACGTCCGCGGGATCGATGTCCTTCTCGCTCTCCTCGATCGGCCCATCGAGTGCACGGAGAGCTCGCGAGATGAAGGACTTCCCCGTTCCGCTGGTGGCGAACAGGAGGTTTTGGCCCTTCGGTGAGAGCTTCCCCTCTAGCTCCATGATTGGGCCGATGTGCTTGGCCTTGATGCTCAGGCAGGGGACGTCGTTCGCTGTAGTGTTCATCTAGTACACCGTCAGGGCCTAAGTGGCCGTCCTCTAAGTTCGAAGCCTGTGAACTCCGCGATCTACATTCTCGATCAAGTCTTTGCCGTAAAGTGAATTGCCGCGTGACGGCGACAGCGCATTATTGACCAGTTCCTCCCACTTCTCTTCGTTCGGTCGATGATTGGCACGTTCGCGGTCAGCCGGGGAGAGGGGCAAAATAGCCTTAAGAGCGGATTTGAGTTGTCCGTTGGTCCAAGGCTTTCCGTCAGCTAACAGTTTCAAGATTGCTTGCTGCACTTCGCTTTCTGTAACGCGCGACGAAATCGTAAATTGGGCAGTTGCAATCTCAGGTTCTGGTTCTTCGAATGTGTCTGACTCGCTGGTGTCTCTTCCAGTCTGAAGTGCCTCCTCTATCCGTTCGCGCGAAGGAGCGCGGAGACGCGAAAACCCAAATGACACGGCGATTGCGCGGGGAATGTCGTCGTCAAACTGGAAATCCCTCGCAGCCAGAATGATCTCTTCTTCCGGAATGTCTTCGATCGGCCTTTTTCGATCTTCGTCACTCGGCTCGCGCCAAGTGGTGAGAGTGTCGCAATGATGCTCGTCCCGCCAGACGAATATCCTCCCGCTGCGTTCTTGCCGGTAGTAGAAGAGCTTCCGACCGATCTTCTCTACCCGCTCGGCGATCAGGCTCCCAGTGCGCTTGAAACCGTGAGCCCTTGCGATCACGGTTGCCAAGGCAGACTTTTCGATCGGGGCCTCAGTCTCGACTGCATGCTTGATCATTTCGGCTATGACTTGGCTGTATTCGGGCTCGGCAAAGAGGTCGGGTTTGATACGTCCTGAAATGTGTTCAAAGTCAGTATGCCGATATGGTTGTCTGCCACCACGACTGGTATTTGTAGTGTCGCTGTCATCCCCTGAAATCGGGAGTTCAACCGTCGCTTCGTTCGAAGTCAGATTTTCATCTTCAGGTTGCCAGTCTTCTGAAAATGCGGTTGGGTCTGCCGTGCTGCTTGATTCAGCTTCCCTCCCTGCAAGAGCGGAGCTGCTATCGCCCGCCCCCTCATTTTCTGCGACTGGATCGGCTGTCTCGGCTTCGGAGATTACTCGCTCCCGGTCGGCCTCAAGTAGTGCGTCCAGCCGTCCCTGAACGACGTCCATCGCGCGATCGGCATTGACCCAAAAATCGGTCGACCAGATGCGAATGATTTTCCAGTTCAAGCCTTCAAGAACGGCCTGACGAACTTGATCCCGGTCACGTGCGGTAAGGGCGCTGTGATACATCGCTCCATCACATTCGATGCCGGCCAGGTAGTCGCCTGGCCGGTCTGGATGGACGATTCCCAAATCGATCCGGAATCCAGAAACACCGATCTGAGGGCGCACGGTCCAACCGCGCCGCTCCAGTGCCAGTTTCACTGCGTCTTCAAACGGCGACTCTGTTACGCCGACTGAACCTTGATGAGCTTCCGCGAGCGCGCGCGGCCCTTTTGCAGCAAACTCGATGTAGTGCTTGAGATCGCGAATGGCATTTGCACCCGTCCGTGACAGGTCGATCATCCCAGGATCGAAACTAGTAAACAGGAGCATCTCTTTTCGAGCGCGGGTAACCGCAACGTTGAGACGCCGTTCACCACCCTCGCGATTCAATGGACCAAAGTTCATAGACATCTTCTGTGATCCGGGTTCGGTCGGGCCGAAAGTCGTTCCAAGAATAATAATGTCGCGCTCGTCGCCCTGAACCGTTTCGAGGTTTTTCACAAAGACAGGCTCTTCCAGATCGTCAGAAAAATGGGCGTCGAATGCAGAGTCACCTGTCCGCGCGGTCTCCAAAAGGTCCAAAACCAGTTCTTGCTGTTGGCTGTTCAGGGTGACAATCCCGAGGGTTTCCTCGCCAGGCTGCACCCCTTTCAGGCGCCGCTTCACTTCATCAACAATTGCTTTGGCTTCGCCGGAATTCGTTTGGCCAGCTCCCTTGGCATATACGGATTCAACACGCTTCCACTCGACGGCGCTTTCGCGCGTCTGAGGTGGCGGAAAAGTGACCAGCTTGTTTTTGTAGTATCGCGAGTTCGAAAACGCGATCAGGGAGTCATGTCGGCTGCGATAGTGCCAATCGAGGCTCCGCTTCGGGATTCCAGCTCCCTGGCATTCCTCGAGAATGCTGTCCAAGTCGATGATGTCGCTGTCGTCGCCAACGGTAGCGGTTCCCTTGCTGAAGAAATTGGTCGGCGGCATCTGTTTGTCGTCGCCAGCAAGGACCAATTGCTTACCACGCGCAATGGAGCCGACGGCGTCCCAGGGCGTAATCTGCGAAGCTTCATCAAAGATGACAATGTCAAACAAGTCCTGCGTTGCGGGCAGGTATTGCGCAATTGAAAGAGGGCTCATGAGCATACACGGAGCCAGGGAATTGAAATCGCCGCCCATCTCTTCGGCCAGCTGGCGAACGGGCTTGTGGTGCCTTTGCTTCGTGAGCTCATGCTTCAATATGCCATAGCCAGAACTCCGCGCGACATCGTCCTTCCCGGGAATATTTGAGCAAAGTCGCGCGCGCACAATCCTGGCTGTCAAACCTTGAACTCTTTCGGTGTGCTCCCGGAAGCGCGCGATCGTGTCCTCGTGAATGTTGGCGTTGAAATTGGCGAGCAGCGGCTCGTCATCGATCGCCCAGTTGGCGAACCAGCGCGCATAGGCGGTATTGAAGAGCGGCACAGTTTCGCCATTAGGCAATCCAGCTTCAATGAGGTCGGCAAACTCGGACAGTCCGGCCTTTTCGACCTCCGCCCTGGCTCCGTTCCACTGGCAAATGTGCTGCATTGATGCCTTGGAGTCGACGATTGCTTGTAGACTTTGGGAAAGGCTATCGAAGTCCTCTCCCACAACGGGCGATCCACTGACCTCGATGAAATCTCGAAGTCTGTCGGACCATTCCTTCGCGGCAAACGCCAACTTCTCACTGGCTTGAGAAATAGCCCCGCCTGATTGCAACATGTCGTTGGCATCGACGACAAGCGAGCGCACCGCCTGATTTAGTCTGGCAAATTCATCAACGCCATCAGCATGTGCCGCGATGAGTCCCTTGATTGCGCGCGCCGTCCGGGCAAGCTCTTTCAGCTTCGCGGGATCGCTGCTCCGGGATGCAAGGCCCGGGAGCGGCGAGAGGCTTGGAGCTATCGCATCAAGCCGTTCTCTCAGCGCAGCTAAGCGGGCCAGAACAGGCAAGTCGTTTTCCGGATCGGGACGGGTTGGCGTTCCGCCTAGGCTCGCGAGTTCCTTCGCCACCTTGCCGCGTGCAAGAGTTTCAAAGAACCAGAACTTGTCCGCTGCAGCGGCCCATGCTGCTGCCAAGCTCTCGTGATCGACGTTTCGCTCGCTATCCTCCGCGTATCCGACGCTCAGTTGTGCAGTTTCAGCGTGATATTCACGAAGAACTTCAGCATATTGGTCCAAAGCGGAAATCGTAGAATTCGCGTCAGGGGAAAAGGCAAAACCAACGTTTGCTCCGCTAGCCCCGCACACCGCCGAGAGCACGTCTGAGAGCGTCGATGCTTCGTCTGGACCAGAAGCAGGCAGCGGCAGGTTGCTCGCCGACTGCGCGGTTATCGCTGCACTTTGATAGTTCGACGCAGCGGACTGAAGGTTCTGGCTCGCGGCAATCAGGCTTGCCTGAAAAGCGTTGTTCCACTCAGTAGCTGCTACGCTGCCGAGCACAGTCTGCGGCAAAGATTCGAGGCCAAGATGAGTTAACTCGAGCTTGCGCACCAGATCGGCCATTTGATCTAACTGATCACGACTGTGCTCTGTCCTGGCAGGCCATCGCAACGTGGGTACGGCCCGGCCTTCATCGGCAACGCTGCGCCAAATGGCATCATGGATTGTCAGTCCATTTGAATGGACCTTGTGCAGTGCCTGCGTGAAGCCGTTGAGTTCATCGCGCAATTGCGTGAGTCGCGTGGTTTCCCGCTGCCATTCATCGGATGACAATGCCCCTTTGGCATCCCAAGCTTCGCCCAACTGACGCAGAACCTCGGCCTTTGAACTCTTATGCGAATGCAACTCCAGACAGAAATCACCCAGACCGACCGCCTCGAGCCTGCGATAGACAACGTCGAGAGCGGCACGCTTTTCAGATACGAAGAGCACGCGGCGGCCAAGCGCCAGATTATGGGCAATCATGTTGGCGATAGTTTGCGATTTGCCCGTTCCTGGCGGTCCATCGAGCACAAAATTATGGCCTTGGCCCGACGCGACGACGGCGGCGAGTTGCGATGAGTCTGCCGGTAGCGGTGCATAGAGGTCCGAGAGATCGATATCCCGGTCGAGTGTTTCCGGTCGCGCCATTTCGGGCAAACCGTCCCCACCGCTGAACTTTTCGGTCCCGCGTTCGATCAGATGCTTGACGACAGCGTTTTCTTTCAGTTGATCGGCACGGTCGACCAAGTCCTTCCACATGAGATACTTGGAGAAAGAAAATATGCCGAGAACCACATCCTCTCGCACTTCGAAGCCGGGAGAATCCTTGATCGCGTGACGAATGTGATTCCAAATGCCCTGTACGTCGATCCCGCTCTCGTCTGTGGGCAGGTCGCCATCCAGCCCACCAATCGCAAGTCCAAAGTCAGTCTTCAGTAACTCCAGAAGTGTCATGTTAAAGCGAGCATCGTCAGGGTGCGCAGACAGTTTCATGTCTGCACGTGCGCTGCTCCGCTTTAGACTGACGGGCAGGAGGATGAGCGGCGCGCGGTAGCTTCGAGCATCGCCGACGTCTTTCTTCCATTCAAGAAAGCCGAGCGCTAAATAAAGGGTATTGGCACCACCTTCCTCAAGGTCAGATTTTGCCGAACGATACAGTTTGATCAGAGCTGCATCGAGTTTCTGTTTCTCCAGTTCAGCGTAGATTTCCAGGCGTTCCAAGCCTGCTATCGCATGCTCTGACTTTAAATCTTCGCGGCTACGCTGGCGGTGCAACTCGATATCCCGTCCACCGATCGCAAGGTCTGGGAGAGGCTTGACGCGCAAGTCTTTCCCGTCGGCCAGCATGTCTTCAAGGCGTCCAGGCTGCGGACAGACCAATGACAGGACTGCGCCGCTCTTTGGTAAATTGAGCAGGCGATTTCGCGCTGTCAGATCGAGCAATTTACGTTGCCAATCGACAATCCGATCCGCCGTTGGATCGTCATCTTGTTCGTCGATTTGCGATAGGTCGAACGCTTTGGGAATGTTGCCTGGTGCGATTTCGACTGCGAGGCCCGACTCAATGTCGTCGTCTTCAGGTTCGCGCGTCTCAGACATCGTCGCAAGTGGCAGAAGCTTTTGCATTCTCGCGCGGCGGATATCCAGGGCGACGAACAGATCTTCGCCCGATAGCTCTGATACCTGACGTCGTCCCTCATCCACTGCTTGCGAAAAGCGAGAGGGCGGATGGTCCGCAACCAGCGTAGTCTCGAAGAGCAGCAACTCGTTAAGGTCCATCCGGGTCCGGACAATACCTACTTCATCCGTCACTAACTGGGCGAATTCCTGCGGCTGTAGCCAGCAACCAACGAAGGCGTGCCCCTCGGTCAGCACAATAAGAGGATTAAGACGTGCCTGTTCCAGCGCGGCTGCGAAAAGGAGGGCAGTATCTAGGCATGTCGCGATCCGACCATCGAAGATTGCTCTGGGCGTGCGCACTTTTTGCCCGGATCGTTCGAAGCTAGCAGGTGGCAAGGCATAGCTCAGCTTCAATCCTGCAACAGCTGTCCAGATCGCAGAGGCGAATTCATATACACGCGTCCTGTCGCCACTTTCGTAGCCGTCGATACCGCTGGGCCGCCCCGCTCGTCGCAACGCATCCGATGCAGCCTTTAAGACCTTGTCTACGGCGGGATCGTTCGGCATTACAAAGGCAGCAAGCAACTCCGGCATCGCGTCTGTGCCGCCCCATTGGTCAGACGCCAACAATTCAGTCGGCGCATCATGCATTGCTAAAGGCTCGCCATCTTGATTGCGAAGCTTGAGAGATACCGTTCCCCGCTCGCTTTCGCTTAAGCCTTTCGTGTAGGAGGCACTTATGTCGACCCGTTGGTCGAGAATGTGAAGTGTTTCGCCAGCAGCGATGTAATCGATTTGCCAGCTGCGAGGGCTTAGGAAACCTGGGTCGGTTTCAAGAGTAAGAACAGCCTTTTCAAGCGGCTCGTCTTGGTTGTTAGTTACCGAGATTCCGCGTAATGGCGGGACCGCATTCTGTTGAGAGACGAATCCGATTTTTTCCGCGACATCGACCTGAATCGATGCAGCGTCGCGGATCGCTGAAGTGTCCGGCTTCTCATCGTCAGCAAGCTGATCGTCGTCGATCTGCGCTGACGCGCTAAAACTCAGGAGATCGCCCTTCTCATCCGCATCACCAGAAAGTTCGTCCAATCGTGATCTCAACCTTTGTCTAAGGGCGACAGCGGCCCTCGAATCTCGATGATGCAATTCCTGCAAGATCAGCCCAAGCTCGGCTGCGTCTGACCAATTACGTTCACTCGCGTCCGAAAGTGCGTCTATGGACTGCGAGAACAATGGACGTGACAAAGTAGCGACTCCCCCTGGTCGATCCCTTCAAATCAAATACTACAGGTTTGTTGATTGAATCCTATAGGATAGAGCAACTCATGCGATTGCCTGGATCAATGCGCAGCTGTGGCTCACTGGCGTACGATAAAAACACGTAAGACTCAGGGAGGACGTTTGCCGTCCTTCGACCCTATTATGACCTCTGAGACCGCAATCGTTGAGGTGCATTGTAGAATCGATTCGCACGAAATCCGGCGACGCTGACGCGGAAACCCGTTGCTGCCGTCGCAAATTCGCGCACGTCAGACGCAAAATCGCGCCGCACGAGAAAATTCTCCGAACCAAAGGCAACGAAGTGGTTTTTCCGCCAATGTCTCTAACCGTCCATAGACGGTTCAAATCGTGCAAATCATTAAAGAATTGCCCGAATTCCAACTGAAACTGACCCTTGCGCCCGTCAGAAAAGTTCTCATTATGTTCCGTAGAGGGGCTGCCAATGTCAAAGTGAGAACGCCCAATGTCGAATACTGAACGCATCATCCGTTTGAAGACAGTGCTCAACCGCACCGGCCTTTCCCGCTCCACAATCTATCGCAAGATCGCTGAGGGTACATTCCCTTCGCAGGTGAAGATCAGCGTGCATGGCGCTGGCTGGCATGAGTCAGCTATCAATCGCTGGATAGCCGATCCTGCTCACTATCGCGAAGAGGAACCGGCAGAATGAGCGGGCCGCAACTTGTCGAGCCGATCTGCGTCAGGGTTAATGATGCTGCGCGCATGATCGGCGTCGGGCGCACAAAGCTCTATGAGTTGATCTCCAGGGGCGAACTCGAAACCGTCAAGATCGGCAAGGCAACGCGCATCACGACAGCCAGTTTGCATAGGCTGGTGGAGCGGCATCGGGCGTTGAACTGACCAGGCTGCTAACTCGCAATTGGACAGTGTCAGAACGTGCCATTATGTTGCGATCACGTGCACTGCAAACCGCACGTTTATTCAGCTTTCTGACCAAAACGCTGAACCGAACCACCGTTAAATGAACGAAAATGTGGGGGAGAGTGTGGGGGAGACTTCGCGCTCAACCCAAGAAGGAAATTGATTTCAAAGCGTTATTTTTCCGGTTCGATTCAAGCCCTGCCACCACCGCCATTTTCATTCTCGTTTAGAAGTCCAGGGGGCGTTGG
>TARA_B100000749_G_scaffold279037_1_pt1 | contig 10737 bp, 13 predicted proteins | sample TARA_B100000749 | Tara Oceans TARA_B100000749 (sample SAMEA2621232) | marine metagenome | biome: marine biome (ENVO:00000447); feature: mesopelagic zone (ENVO:00000213); material: "saline water (ENVO:00002010), including plankton (ENVO:xxxxxxxx)" | depth 800 m
TGAAGATCAAGAATGACTTTCCCGGTAATCCGTGAAGAACCTAAAAATTGACACCGTGATTCAAACAAAAACGGCCGGGCTTCGGTGTCGCTCTGGTCAATTACCGAATAGCTCCGTGGCGCGGCTACTCGATGACGCTAGCCACTTTCAGCAAAGGTTATCGACCATGAGAACTCGCAAAATTTTAGCGGCTAAAACCGCGCTCCTGATCTCGCTCGCCATCGGCGGCGGCTCGCTACCGGCTCAGGCCGGGATTCCAGTCATTGACGGGGGCAACCTGACGCAAAACGTCATGACCGCCATCGAGTCGGTGGCACAGACGCTCAAGCAAATTGAGCAGTACCAAACCCAGCTCCAGCAGTACGAAAATCAGCTTCAAAACACAATGGCCCCAGCCGCTTATATCTGGGATCAAGCCACCCGCACGATGAACAACCTGCGTGCCTCAATCGACACGCTGGACTATTACAAGCGACAGCTCGGCAGCATTGACGCCTACCTGGGCAAGTTCCAGGATGTGGCCTATTACCGTGGTTCGCCGTGCTTTAACGCCACTGGCGGTTGCACAGAGGCCGAATGGGTAGCCATGAACGAGAATCGCCGCCTGGCGAGCGAAAGCCAGAAGCGCGCCAATGATGACCTGTTCCATACCCTGAAACAGCAGCAGGATGCGCTGCAAGCAGATGCCCGCACACTGGAACGGCTCCAGCACAGCGCACAGGGTGCGGATGGACAAATGCAGGCCCTAGGTGTGATCTTTCAGTAGGTTGTTCATTCGGGACATACCCGGCAGATTGGAGGTGCGAAACAACAAGCCCCCGGAGTCCCGAATGAACAACCACAAAAATGCCCGATTAACTGTCCATGGTCGAGCCCTTTTGATCACTCGTATCCTTGAAGATGGTCTGCGCCCCCGCGAAGCTGCACAAGCGATGGGTGTCAGCCTGCGTACCGCTTACAAGTGGCTCGCGCGCTACAAAAACGAGGGCAACGATGGGCTGCACAATCGTTCTTCCCGACCTCGCTATTGCCCGCATGAAACGCCACCTGATCAGCAACAGCAGATCATTGAACAGCGCCGCGAGCGCCGAGTTTATAGGCATATCAGCGCCCAGGTAGGCGTGAGCGTCGCCACTATCGGCCGAGTTTTACGGCGAGCAGGCCTGAACCGGCTGAGTGCGCTTGAGCCTGCACGGCCGACCAATCGATATGAACACGACAACCCTGGCGACCTGTTGCACTTGGATATCAAGAAGCTGGCACGCTTCCGGCGCCCCGGTCATCGTGTCACAGGTGAGTTCAAAGGGAAGTCGCACGGCGCAGGCTGGGAGTACATCCACATGGCCATTGACGACCATAGCCGTGTTGCGTGGGCAACGACTCATCCTGACGAGACGGCTGCCAGTGCATGGCGTGCGCTGACCAGCGCCATTCGCTACTACCGGTCACTCGGGATACGTATTCAGCGCTTGCTGACGGACAACGGTAGCTGCTATCGCTCCGCGCTGTTTGCACGCGCTTGCCGACGATTGGGGCTCAAGCATGGCCGCACGCAGCCCTATACACCACGAACCAACGGCAAGGCCGAGCGCTGGATACAAACGGCATTACGGGAGTGGGCTTACGCTCGTTCTTACCACGACTCCGAGCAAAGAGCAGATCATCTCAATGCATGGCTACATCAGTACAACTGGCATCGCCCACACTCAGCTATCGGTGATCTGCCACCTATCAGCAGGCTGCCGATGATGAACAACCTACTGGCTTTACACACCTAGGCTATGCCAACCAGCTTGCCAGCCAGCAGGCTAACCAGCTCTTGCAGATGCGTGCCATGTTGCTTGCGCAGCACCAGGTCATTGCAACACGGATGCAAGCCGAGGCCGACCTCGATGCGAAGCAACAGGCTGCCCATGCCGCTTCCACCGAATCGCGGATAGCGCCGACCAACAGTCCCAAGAACTGGCTCGAACTGGCCCGCTGACAAGGAGAGGCACCCATGAACAAATTCACTATTCCGATGCTGGCAGGCTTCCTTCTCGCCATCACTGGCTGCGACAACACCCCACCTGCCCCGACCATGCCGGAGGTGAACGATGCCAACTGCCAGATGGGAGAGATCATGAAGATCCAGGACAAGGCAACTCGGGAGACATTTGCCGGGTTGTGCTCGCGCCGGCCGGCAGGCAGCGGCATTGCCCCCACAGAGCAGCCGCTTAACTGGCTGGAGTTGACCGAGCCGCAAGATCGGGAGGGCAACTGATGAAGACCATGACTAGAGCAATCCTGAGCGGCGGGGTCCTATTGCTGCATTCGAGCCTCGCCAGTGCAAACCTGACCAACCAAGGGATTCTCGACCAGGTAGTAACCGATTACGCCACCCGAGCTGCCAGTTGGCAGCACGTGATTATCGATGCTGCGTCGTGGCTGTTCTGGACGCTGGTGGTGATCTCGATGGTCTGGACGTTCGGAATGATGGCCTTGCGCAAAGCAGACATTGGCGAGTTCTTCGCGGAGCTGGTCCGTTTCATCATCTTCACTGGCTTCTTCTGGTGGCTGCTGGTCAACGGGCCGGCGTTTGCCAACTCGATCATCCAGTCATTGGCCAGAATCGGTGAGCAGGCGGCTGGCGTGTCCTCGGTCACGCCGTCCGGCATCGTCGATGTGGGCTTTATGATCTGGAAGCAGGCCATCAATAACCTGTCGGCCTGGTCGCCCGTCGATGGTCTGGTGGGTGCCGTATTGAGTGCCGCAATCATGCTGCTTCTGGCCCTTGTCGCCATCAACATGCTGCTGATGCTGATCGCAGCCTGGCTACTGGCCTATGCCGGCATCTTCTTCCTGGGCTTCGGCGGATCGCGCTGGACTTCGGACATGGCGATCAATTACTACAAGACCGTCCTTGGCGTTGCCGTTCAGATCATGACAATGGTGCTGCTGGTTGGCATTGGTAACGACATGCTGTCGACGTTCTACATCAGGATGAACCAAAACGTGCTCAACTTCGAAGAGCTGGGCGTCATGTTGGTGTTCTGCATGGCGTTGCTGTCACTGGTTAACCGAGTGCCACCGATGGTAGGCGGGATCATCACAGGTTCCGGCATCGGATCTGCCGGCGGCATCGGCAACTTCGGTACTGGAGCTGCGGTAGGTGCCGTTATGGGAGCGGCAGGAATGGCAGCGGGTGCGGCAAGCATGGCAGGTTCAGCCGTCATGGGTGGTGCGGTAAATCTGGCGGGTGGCGGTTCAGCCATCAAGGCGGCGTTCGACAAGGCACAAGCCTCGATGTCGAGCGGGAGCGACATGCCCAGCATGGGAGGAATGTCGAACAATAGTCCTGGCGGCACTGGCACCAACGCCGGCGGTGACGGCAATGCCGGCAGCAGCCCGTTCGCCCAGGCAGCCGGGTTTGGTGGCAGCTCAGAAAGCGGCGCAAAGCGGGCTGTTAGCCTCGCGGCCGGCACGGCGGGCAACCTGGCCAAGGGCATCGGCGCTGTGGCCGCCGAGAAGATCAAAGACCGCGTTGCGGATACAGCAGGCGGTCGCCTGGCGTCATCGCTACGGGCAAGCACCCCGTCGTTCGAGGGTAACAGCCTGGCTGGCAGCAACAGCGGCGAACATAATCACCGTCACGACACATAACATGGGGGAGCAGCAATGGAGTTACCGGATAGCACTGAGAGCGAGCCATTCTTCATTACCGAAGAAATAGAGGCTGAAATGCAGCTGGAGCAAGAATTTACTCCCCCACCCCACGTATCCACCACGAACAGCTTGGAGTTATTCGTGGCTGCAGCCGAGGACGCGCTTTGATCAACAATCTGGGCCATTTCGCCTGAAAGGCGGGGATCACCCCGCCGAATTGCCATAACGCATGCAGTATCATACAGTGACTGCATTGAAGGCACTGGAGACTGCTGGCGATGGCCATGCTGACGGTTCGAAACCTACCCGACGAAGTACACCGCGCCCTGCGCGTCCGCGCAGCCCTGCATGGACACAGTATGGAAGCCGAGGTACGCGAGATCCTGGAGACAGCTGTTGCGCCCGAGGGGCGCATCAAGCTGGGCACTCTGCTGGCCGACATAGGCAAGCAGGCCAAGCTGACCGACAAAGAGCTGGCATCCTTCGGGTCGGCTCACACCGGGCGCTCGGCAGGTACTGAATGATTCTGCTTGATATCAGCATCATCAGCGAGTTGCTGCGCGACACGCCAGCGGCACAGGTCATCGAGTGGATAGATGCCCAGCCGCTGGAAACGCTCTATTTATCTGCCACCACCGTTGCAGCGTTGCAGGCCGCTGTAGCGCGGCTCCCCTCGGAAGAACGGCGTGCCCATGTACATGCAGGCCTGGAGAAGCGGCTACTACCCCTATTTGCAGGGCGGATTCTTCCTTTCGACCAGTCATGCACAAAGGCCTATGCCGAAGCGATAACGAAGGTCGAAAAAGGCGGCAGCGAAATACTCCCGGTAGATGGCTACATCGCTGCGATAGCGGCAGTACACGGTCTGATCGTAGCAGCGAGAGAAACCGTAGCTTTCGAAGCGGCGGGCGTGGACACCATCAATCCATGGCGAGTACACAGCCCGAGCATTAACGCCGCTCGGCAGAAATTTTAGCGGCTAAAACCCGCTTCAGGACATACCGACAGGACGCACATGGCAAAGCAAAAAACCAACAACGGCAACGCCGCCAACCTGGGCTTCGAGGCCGAACTCTTCAAGGCCGCCGACAAGCTGCGCGGCAATATGGAGCCCAGCGACTACAAACACGTTGCCCTGGGCCTTATTTTCCTCAAGTACATCTCTGATGCCTTCGAGGCGCGCCACGCAGAACTCCTGGCCGAAGACCTGCAAGCCGCCGAGGACAAGGACGAATACCTCGCCGACAACATCTTCTGGGTACCCAAGGAAGGCCGCTGGTCTCATCTGAAGGCCAATGCCAAGCGCCCGGAGATCGGCACCCTGATCGACGACGCCATGCGCGCCATCGAGAAGGACAACGAATCCCTCAAAGGCGTGCTGCCCAAGGACTACGCCCGCCCGGCCCTCAACAAGGTGATGCTGGGCGAGCTGATCGACCTAATCTCCGGCATCGCCATGAACGAGGGCGGCGACAAGTCCAAGGACGTGCTTGGCCGGGTTTATGAATATTTCCTTAGCCAGTTCGCTGGAGCCGAGGGCAAGCGCGGTGGCGAGTTTTACACCCCGCGCTCGGTGGTGCGCGTACTGGTGGAAATGCTCGAACCCTACCAGGGCCGCGTCTACGACCCCTGTTGCGGCAGCGGCGGCATGTTCGTGCAATCCGAGAAATTTGTACTGGAACACGGCGGGCGCATCGGCGACATCGCCATCTACGGCCAAGAGAGCAACTACACCACCTGGCGTCTGGCTAAGATGAATCTTGCCGTCCGCGGCATCGACTCCGACATCCGCTGGAACAATGAAGGCAGCTTCCACAAGGACGAACTGCGCGACCTGCGCTTCGATCACATCCTCGCTAACCCGCCCTTCAATATTTCCGATTGGGGCGGCGACCGCCTGCGTGAAGACCCGCGCTGGCAATTCGGCGTGCCACCGGTAGGCAACGCCAACTACGCTTGGCTGCAGCATATTTATTGGCACTTGGCGCCCTTCGGCACCGCCGGGGTGGTGCTCGCCAACGGCTCCATGAGCTCCAACCAGAGCGGCGAAGGCGAAATCCGCAAGGCCATGGTGGAAGCCGACGCCGTGGATTGCATGGTGGCGCTGCCGGGGCAACTGTTCTACTCCACCCAAATCCCCGCTTGCCTGTGGTTTCTTGCCCGCGACAAATCCAACGGCAAGCGTGGCTCTCTATCAAAAAACGGGGAAACCCTGCGCGACCGGCGCGGCGAAGTGCTGTTTATCGACGCCCGCAATATGGGCACCTTGGTGGACCGCACCCGGCGAGAGCTCAGTGATGCCGATATTCAGAAGATCGCCGATACCTACCATGCCTGGCGCGGCGAGCAGGAGGCCGGGGAGTACACCGATATCCCCGGTTTCTGCAAAAGCGCCGCCCTAGATGAAATCCGCAAGCACGGCCATGTGCTCACACCGGGCCGCTATGTCGGCGCAGCAGAGCAGGAAGACGACGACGAACCATTTGAGGAAAAGATGCAGCGACTCAGTGCCCAGTGGCGCGAGCAGCAGCAGGAAGCGGCGCGGCTGGATGCAGCGATTGAAGCCAACCTGGGGGAGCTTGGGTATGGCGAGTAAAACTCTATCAGATGTCTGCGATATAGTAATGGGGCAGTCTCCGGCAGGAGAAATGTGCAATACATCTGGAGTTGGCATACCCCTTTTGAATGGGCCAACGGAATATGGTCCACATCATCCAACGCCCGTCCAATTTACGACTGATGCTCGAAAATTTGCAAAAGCAGGAGACCTCCTTTTTTGCGTCCGAGGCTCAACGACTGGAAGAATGAATTGGGCTGATCTTGACTATGCAATTGGTCGTGGCATTGCAGCTATTCGCCATAAATCCCAGTGCAAACTTCAGCCTCTGGTTCGTGCTGTAGTTGAATTTCATTTGCCCAGTCTACTCACACAGGCGACTGGTTCAACATTTCCGAATGTGTCGTCGGGGATGCTCTCTGCTCTTCCATGGCCAGACCTAGGTGAGCATGATCAACGGATTGCCGCCCACATCCTCGGCACCCTAGACGACAAAATCGAACTCAACCGCCGCCGCAACCAGACCCTGGAGGCCATGGCCCGCGCCCTGTTCAAGGACTGGTTCGTCGACTTCGGCCCCGTCCGTGCCAAAATGGAAGGCCGCGAACCCTACCTCCCCGCCGACCTCTGGCAACTCTTCCCCGACCGCCTCGATGATGAGGGCAAGCCGGAGGGGTGGCGATCCGCCACACTAGCGAGCTTCGCGAGCCTGAATCCAGAATCCTGGACGAAGAAGAATGCGCCTGACGACATTCGATATGTGGATTTGTCGAACACCAAGCAAGGCAACATTGAGGGAACCGCTCGGATGCCTTGGTCGGAAGCGCCAAGTCGTGCGCAACGTATCCTGCGCCCCGGTGACACTATCGTTGGTACCGTACGACCTGGCAATAAGTCGTTTGCGCTGATCGGAGACGACGGCATGACAGGCAGCACGGGCTTTGCTGTGCTGAGGCCACTACATAAGCATTCCCGGGATTTCGTCTTTCTTGCGGCGACATCCCCGGAGAACATCGAGCGGTTAACTCACCTAGCTGATGGTGCAGCTTATCCGGCAGTACGCCCTGACGTAGTGCTCGCTTCGCCGGTCACTGTTCCTCCCGGAGAAATCGTCAATGATGCCCTGCGTAGTTTTGCCAATGCGGTGAGCGGCTGGGTTGATGCTGTCGAGAAAAATAAGCAGGAGTCCAAAACCCTCGCACAACTCCGCGACACCCTGCTGCCGAAACTGATCTCCGGCGAACTGCGGATCAACGATGCCGAGCAATTCCTGGAGCGCGCCGAAGATAACGTACAAAACAAGAAGAAGAGTCTGCCATGACCACCCATGATGAAGATAAGCCCATAAAGGCATTCAAGGCTCCCCGAGAGGTCGAATGGCGACCACTTGAGGCAAAACCAGACGATGACGATCAGCAGAGGCGAGCCAGAAATAATCAGGAAGAGCTGCACAATATGTTACTGGGCTCACTCCAGATGCAGCATGTGGTTGTTCTTGCTGGTTCTGGCTGTTCGCTGTCAGCGGGCGCGCCCTCCATGTCTGACTTGTGGGATGCCGTAGTAGGTAAACCGGCAACTGAAGAGGCTAAGACGGCAGCCACAACGGTCAACCATGACATCACCACCGAGAATATCGAAGCGCTATTATCCCGTATTGAAGCCTCTCTCCAGCTGAATGAGGAGGCGGCGCTCCGACAATTTCTGAATGACAGCAAGAGGATCATTCTGCAGCAATGCTCGGACTTTCTTAACGAAGAAAAGCTCGCAGCTCACCGTCGATTCCTGCATCGACTCTCACGCCGTAGGGCCCGCGATCAGCGCCTGAAAATATTTACTACAAACTATGATCTCTGCTTCGAACGGGCCGCAAGCGCACTCGGCGGCATCGCCATTGATGGTTTCTCGTTCACTGCACCACGCCGATATGATCCACGCTATTTCAACTATGACTTGGTGCGCCGTCCGCGCAGTGGCGAGGATGCCAGTTATCTTGAAGGCGTGTTCTTGCTCTACAAACTGCACGGTTCGGTCAGCTGGGCCAGAAAATCTGACGGAACATTGCTCGAAGAGATGAAGCCGACCCCGGATGAGGCCTGTTTGATTTACCCAGCAGCGGGAAAGTATCAACAAAGCTTCAGCCAGCCGCATCTGGAGTCGATGGCGCAGTATCTGTCAGCAGTTCGTGAACCTAACACGTGTGTCGTGGTTGCAGGATTTGGGTTCAATGATGATCACCTTTCAGAACCTCTTCTTGCCGCTGTGCAGTCGAACCCTCATTTACGTCTGATCATTGTTGATCCTTATGCTGAACAGCAGACTACTGGCGAGAACAAGTATTGGCAGGCATTCAACTCTTTGGCATGTAAGGGAGAAGACATTTGGTTTGTTGCTGCGGACTTTGAAGCGTTCAGTGAAATGGTGCCCGATCTTAAATCGCTGACGCCGGCCGACACGTTGATGAAAGCAGTTCAGGGAGTGATTAAGCCGTCATGAAGCCAGCCGACATTGATACCGAGTTTCCTCGCGGATTGCTGCGACCTGAGCTGTTCTTGGGCGTTGCGGCATCGATCACTGCCCGAGCGGTGGGTGTGAATCTTTCCGAAGCTGGTAGGCCCAGCGGAGCGCACTTCTCGGGCGGGCGCTATGGGCGCGGCGAAGTCGGGGAATTCGTTCTGATTGAAGGTCAACAGAGCCTGATATTGGGTAGAATTTCGGAGATCAAAGTACGTGAACCGGAACGGCGCGGTATCACGCGGGATTTTTCGGGTAACACCGATATGGACGCCCTCGGCCAGATTCAGCTGCTGGGCTGTGTGGCCACAGACCGCTTACGGGTGACAGCGGGTGTCGATGCCTACCCCAGGCTGGGCGATCGAATTTACGCTGCACCACATCGTTTTATCGCCTTGCTTCCGCAGCTCATGGAGGTAAGCGGCGCGGAAGTTCCCAGCGTCAGTCTGGAACTGGGGACGATTGATACCGCTCACGAGAGTGTAGTCTCGGTAAAGCCAGAGCGTCTTTTCGGCCGTCACTGCGCCATTTTGGGCGCTACCGGTGGCGGCAAAAGCTGGACCACCGCCCGCATCATAGAAGAATGCCTCCGGCATCGTTCCAAGCTGATACTGATTGACGCAACAGGTGAGTATCGGGACTTCCACAGTGAGCATGTTACGCATCGCCATCTCGGTGTTCCACCAATCTCTGCGGCTCAATCAGAACGGTCATCGCTACCGCCAACGTCTTTTCTAGAATCTGACTTTATTGCGCTCTTCGAGCCCTCAGGAAAAGTGCAAGGGCCAAAGCTTTTAGCCGCAATTCAAAGCTTGAGGCTAGCGGCCTTGGAGCCCGGCCTTGCACGCGACGGTTTGATAGTGAAGGAAAACTCGGTAAAAAGAGATTTTTTCAATGCTATGTACAAGCATGCGGTGGCGGTGAACAACCCAGCGCAGGAGTTCAACGTTTCGCTTCTTCCGCGTCAGATTATTAACGAGTGTGTTCAAGATTACGGGGATACCAAATGGAAAGGAAGAAATGAGGCGGAAATCGGTTATTGCGCGTCATTAATCACTAGGATCAATGGGATTCTTCGCTCCCCAACGATGAGCTTTGTTTTCTCAGATAGCGCCTTCCCATCAATCACAAGCAGCCTAACTTCTTTTTTAAGCGATGAACAACGTCTTTTCCGTATAGATTTGAGTGCAGTAGCTTACGAATTTAATGCACGTGAAATAGTTGCAAATGCGATTGGCCGGCACTTGCTGAGTACAGCCAGAAATGGCGACCTCAAAAAACGTCCATTAGTGGTCATTGTCGACGAAGCGCATAACTTTCTTGGGCGCCATTTAGGGAGTGACGATTATCAAGCGAAACTTGATGCCTTTGAAATCATAGCCAAGGAGGGACGGAAGTACGGGCTTACCGTATGCCTTGCCAGCCAGCGCCCTCGTGACATCACCGAAGGCGTTCTCAGCCAAATGGGCACTTTGATTGTACACCGCTTAACCAATGAGCGGGACAGAGAAGTTGTCGAACGCGCCTGCGGTGAAATTGACCGGGCAGCTTCTGCATTCCTGCCAAATCTTCGGCCAGGTGAGGCCGCGATTATTGGCACCGACTTTCCAATCCCAATGACTATCCAGATCAAGGAACCAGACACCAAGCCGTTGTCAGACGGGCCAAGGTATCAAGAGTGCTGGGGTGCTCCATGAAAAGCACCGAGGCTACATACTCAACCAGAATATCGGCAAGCCGGCAGTCGATCCTTGAGCTTTCTGCGGAGGAGGCCAGGGCATTTTTTCTCAAAGCAGAGAGCTATTGTGGTCTCGATTTGCCGCACTACATTCGCTTTGACGCATTGATTGAGAATACACATAAAGCTCTTGAAGGGAAGGCACTATCTGGCTTGTCCTGTAAGCCACGAGACCATGATGATGTGAATTACACTGTCCTTAACAACAAGGATGGCAAGTATGCATGGCGGCCGTTTCAGCTAAGGAAACGCTGCACAAATCAGCCCTCTGCCTGATTACGCAGCC
>TARA_B100000749_G_scaffold25496_1_pt1 | contig 10678 bp, 13 predicted proteins | sample TARA_B100000749 | Tara Oceans TARA_B100000749 (sample SAMEA2621232) | marine metagenome | biome: marine biome (ENVO:00000447); feature: mesopelagic zone (ENVO:00000213); material: "saline water (ENVO:00002010), including plankton (ENVO:xxxxxxxx)" | depth 800 m
CCTGGAACTCCACCGAACCACCGAAGCCTGTGTCCGGAATGCCATCAACCAAGTGAGGAAGTTGTTTCAATAAATTCAAGATAACACTTAAATAGGAGCAATATGTGACGAATTCGTCACATATTAACTGATATGCAATTGGATGTATCGAAAATGGAAATTAGAGAATTTAAGCTTGGGGAAGACAATAGCCTGATTAACCTATGGAAAGAGGTCTTTCCAAACGATCCTCCGCACAACGAACCGTCATCTGTTATTAAGTCCAAATTAGAAATTGATGATCTTATCTTTGTAGTAATAGAAAACGGTGAGCTTATTGGTGCGTGTATGGCTGGTTATGACGGGCATAGGGGTTGGCTATATTCCGTTGCTGTGTCGACTTGGTCACGAAGAAAGGGTGTTGGATCAAAGCTGGTCAAATACACAATAAAAGAGCTATCAGAAATTGGTTGTGTTAAAATTAATCTACAAATACGCTCCACTAATGAAGAAGTTTCTTCATTCTATCTATCTCTTGGTTTTTCTGTGGAAGATCGTTTGAGTATGGGTGCATTTGTTGGAAAAAACCTATAACAAAAAGTTCCACTCAGACACCTAAAGCTCCGCATCTTTTTGTGCATGTCGTAGAGCTCCATTTTAGCACAAAAAGCAGCTCCGCTTTAGGTGCTGGTGAACTTGGAGTTAGCAATAATAATAAATACATATCACTTCAGAGTAATATTATATAAAATTCTAGCAAATTAACCTGTCATGAACGAATCTGTAACTATAATACCTTTTACCACTTTGTTGCTGGTCTTCATACCGGTCGCAGTGGTTATCGGCATCCTGCACGCATGGTCCTTGAACTGGCAGAATACAATTTACGCTGTTGTCCGGATGCTAATCCAATTGTTGTTGATCGGATACTTCCTTACCTATATTTTTGAATCCAACAGTGCATCTATCACAATTGTAGTTTTATCAGTGATGGTTTTTGCCGCCAGTTGGATCGCCTTACGCACTATCCAGGAAAACAGGATAAAATTTTATCAGTTTGCTTTGATCGCCATCTTGATTGGCGGAGGTATTACCCTATTTCTGGTAACACAGGTAGTGCTTAATCTGAGCCCCTGGTATTTGCCGCGCTATATGATTCCCCTAGCTGGGATGATTTTCGCCAGTTCCATGAATGGCGTCAGCCTGGCAGCCGAGCGCCTGAAGGCAGAGATGGATAGGGATGTGGATTATTCCAAAGCTCGAGGCATCGCCTTGAGAGCGGCTCTAATCCCCATCACCAATTCCCTGTTTGCAGTTGGACTTGTTTCCCTGCCAGGGATGATGACCGGGCAAATCCTGTCCGGTGTGTCACCACTGATTGCGGTTCGGTACCAGATCCTGGTGATGTGTATGATCTTCAGTGCTGTTGGGCTTTCCTCCTCCGCATTTTTAGTTTTGGTAAAATCAAAAATAAAATGAAGAATTGCATTCTAATAATTGCGATTTTTTCTATCCTGTCATCAGAAACACATTAATTTATAAAAGGCATGGATTTCATCTCTTTAATCAAATAGAACAAAATTACTTTCTTCACAAATATGACGAATCCAACGATTCAAACGGAATTTATATAATTCCCCTTAAAGTGAATAATTTTGTTCAAATAAAATAAATCCTACTTTAAATATTAATCATTCTTCAGTTTCTTTTATTATAATTCCCAGTTCGTTCAACTGTGCTTCACTTACAGAATTTGGACTTTCATCCATAATGGATGTTGCCGATGTGGTTTTCGGAAATGCAATCACATCTCGAATATTTTCAGTCCCTGCCAGCAACATCACTAATCTGTCGAATCCAAAAGCAATACCGCCATGGGGCGGTGCACCATACGTTAGTGCTTCTACTAAAAATCCAAATTTTTCTACTGCTTCCCCATGGCTTAGTCCAAGTAAAGAAAAGACCTTTCGCTGTAATGCTGGTGAATGAATTCGAATCGAACCGCCGGCAATTTCGCAGCCGTTCATGGTTAAATCATATCCACGGCTTAAGGCATTGGACGGATCTGAGTCTAATGTTTCAACGTCTTCATCCCTCGGTGCGGTAAAAGGATGGTGCATTGCAATGAACCGTTTTGCTTTTTCATCATAATCGAACATGGGAAATTCTGTTACCCAAAGGGGGTTGAATTCATTCGTGTTGGCCAGAGCTTCTCGCCTGGCTATTTCAACCCGGAGATGCCCTAGAGCACTCAGGGTAACAGATGGATTATCACCAATCATAAATAAAATATCCCCATTATGCAAACCCAATTTTTCGCACATGGACTGCTGTAACTCACCGGAGAAAAACTTGGAGATGCCGCTGGTAAGCGCCCCATCTTCACTTTTCATCCAGGCCAGCCCTTTGGCCTTGTATTTCTTTACATGATCAATCAATTCTTCAATGATCTTCCTAGAATATTTTGCACCACCTTCAACCACGAGTCCCTTCACTTTTTCAGCAGATTTAAAGGTGTTGAATTCAGACAAGTCTGTGAATTCTTTTACATCCTGCAGTTTCATCTCATAACGAAGGTCAGGTTTATCAGACCCATAAGTTTCCATAGCTTCCCTATATGTCAAACGGGGAAAAGGATCAGGAAGATCAATATTCCTTACCGATTTGAAAATATGGCGGATTAGGCCCTCCATATGAAAAAAAACATCATCTTCATCCACAAATGACATTTCAATATCGATCTGGGTGAATTCCGGTTGACGATCTGCTCGAAGGTCTTCATCCCGAAAACATTTAACGATCTGGAAGTAGCGATCGTATCCTGAAATCATCAGGATCTGTTTATAAATCTGGGGTGACTGGGGCAGTGCATAGAATTTGCCATTATGTATCCTGCTGGGCACCAAGTAATCCCGTGCACCTTCCGGAGTGGATTTCATCAGAACCGGTGTTTCCACTTCAACAAACTCATGTTCAGATAAAAATTTCCGGGTTACCTGATAAGTGTTATGGCGTGTCAAAATGTTGCGCTGAAGTTCCTCCATTCTGAGTTCAAGATATCGATATTTCAATCGAAGGGTTTCTTCAGCATTTTCCCTGTCATTTAATACAAAGGGAAGAGGTGCTGATTCGTTAAGAATGGTATAATCAGAAATAAGTACTTCTATCTCTCCTGTTTCCAGTCTCGAATTAGCAGCCGATTTAGCCCGATCTCTAACGGTTCCCTGAATAGAAAGCACGTCTTCCATGGACAATTTTTTTACTGCTCCGAATTTGCCTGAAAAGGAATCTGCATCAAATACGATCTGTGTTTTTCCATAGCGATCGCGAAGATCCACAAAGATAACCTGTCCGTGTAATCTAACTGTATTGACCCATCCATTTAAGGATACTGCTTCCCCTAAGTTGGATTTTCGGAGTTCCCCACAGGTATGTGTTCGCTTAAACATATTTAATTCAGTAAAGGCATAAAAAAACCGCTCCGAAATTACGGGCGGTTTTTTTGAATTCAGTTGGAAATGTGGTTTATCTTTTTGAAACCCGTAACCGGTTCAATGCCCGTGAAAGTGAAGCTTTTATTCTTACTTCATTTAGTTCAGGGTCTTGTTCTGATTTACGTGTTCTGGCACGTTCCATAGACATTTTTGCTCTTTCTGCATTAATTTCACTGGATTTTTCAACCGACTCAACCAAAAGTTCTAGTCTATCTTCCATGATCTCTGCATACCCGCCACTGATAGCAAGGTATTCGTCCTGACTATCTTTTCTTACTTTGACCTCTCCAACATCAAGGGCAATAATTCCTTCAATGTGGTTTGCCATAACACCAAATGATCCATCAATCCCAGGACAGCGAACATAACTGACCTGACCTTCATCTAATACATGGGTCGGGGTAACGATCTCTAGCTGAATGGTGTTCATCAAGCGGCAGACTTCTTATGTTTCTCAACTGCTTCATCCACATTACCTACGTAAGCAAATGCATTTTCTGGCAATTCGTCCACTTCTCCATTCAGGATACCTTCAAACCCAGAAACAGTGTCTTCCAGACTGACATAACGTCCTGGAGTCCCGGTAAATTGCTCGGCCACAGAAAATGGCTGTGACATGAACTTCTGAATTCTACGCGCACGGTGGACCACAAGTTTATCTTCATCGGAAAGTTCATCCATACCAAGAATCGCGATAATGTCCTGTAACTCCTTATATTTTTGGAGAACTTCCTGGACATTTCTGGCAACGCGGTAATGGCGATCTCCAATCACCCGAGGGTCAAGAATCCGGGAAGTTGAAGCAAGAGGATCAATGGCCGGGTAAATACCCAATTCCGCAATTTTCCGCTCCAGCACAGTTGTCGCATCCAAATGGGCAAAAGCAGTTGCAGGTGCTGGGTCAGTCAGATCATCGGCCGGTACATAAATTGCCTGTACCGAAGTTACAGATCCCTTCTTGGTTGAGGTAATACGCTCCTGTAAGGTTCCCATCTCCGTACCTAATGTGGGTTGGTAGCCCACAGCTGAGGGCATTCTGCCCAATAGTGCCGACACTTCCGAACCAGCCTGAGTAAAACGGAAAATATTATCAATGAACAAGAGCACATCGCGACCTTCTTCATCACGAAAATATTCTGCCATGGTCAGGCCAGAAAGACCCACTCGGAGTCTTGCCCCTGGTGGTTCATTCATTTGTCCAAAGACCATGGTGGTTTTTTTGATAACACCAGATTCAGTCATTTCTCGGTAGAGGTCATTCCCTTCTCGGGTCCGTTCACCAACACCGGCAAAGACGGAATAACCACCATGTTCAGTAGCAATGTTATGGATCAATTCCTGGATCAGAACCGTCTTGCCTACACCAGCACCGCCAAACAATCCCGTTTTACCGCCCTTGGTATAAGGCTCCATCAGGTCCACAACCTTAAGTCCAGTAACAAGCATCTCAGCAGAAGTAGTGAGATCCTCCTGTTTTGGTGGTTCTCGATGAATGGGCAAACGTTTTTCCACTTCCGGAGCTGGCTTGTTATCAATGGGCTCTCCCAAAACGTCAAACATTCGTCCTAAAGTATTTTTTCCAACGGGAACCGATATTGGTCTACCCGTATCAACAACCTTGTGTCCACGTTGAAGTCCATCTGTCGAGTCCATAGCCACCGCACGTATAGTGGACTCTCCCAAGTGTTGAGCAACTTCCAGTACGATTTTACTACCATCATCCCGGGTAAGCTCCAAGGCATTCATAATTTCAGGAAGGTGGCCATCTTCAAATAAAACATCAATGACCACACTTTTTATTTGTGAAATTCTTCCTTCTGCTGCCATAAGATCCCTTCTTCCAGACTATTTTGCCAATGCCTCTGCACCACCGACAATTTCAAGCATTTCAGTGGTTATCGATGCCTGACGTGCCTTATTAAATTGCAATTGCAGAGATTGTATCATCTCACCTGCATTTTCAGTTGCATTTTCCATGGCAACCATCCGTGCTGCCATTTCTGAAGCAAATGACTCCAGTAAATATTTCCACATTTCTACATTCAGGTGCCGAGGAATGAGTGACTCTACAATTTCTTTTTTACTTGGCTCATAGATATGGTCCCCAAAGTGATTTTTGTCACCCTCGTAATAAAGGGGAAGTAATTTCTCAACCCTCAGTTCCTGCATGCCCAGATTCTTGAACCAATTGTACACAACCCTAATTTCATCTACTTGGCCCGAAAGAAAATGGCTGATAATACTTTCTCCAAATGTTACGGCATGGGGAAAATCTAACTCATTCCAAAATTCCACATACTCAAGAACTACAGAGTAATCTCTTTTTTTAAAATGGTCTCTTCCTTTCCTGCCAATGCAAAAAAGATCAGTGTTTTTCTTACCAATCTCTTCAATCTCAGATTCCACCTTTTTAATGACGTTGGTGTTAAATGCGCCTGCGAGTCCCCGGTCTGATGTCACAATTAAATATCCGACACGTTTTACTTCCCGGACCTGGAGTAGGTCAAGCATATCTTGGTTTACATCAGGTAATAAATTATTTATAACCTCCTGCAATCGTTGTTCGTAAGGGCGGGCTTGCTCCATTCGCTCCTGGGCACGACGTAATTTTGCTGCAGCGACCATTCTCATAGCACTGGTAACCTGCTGAATTGATTTAACCGATTTAATTCGGTCTCGGATATCTTTCAGGTTTGCCACTTAGGATACAAATCCTTTCTTGAATTCGTCAGTTGCTTTTTTGAGTTCATCCCTTTTCTCTTCACTTAATTCACCGGTTTGTCGGATTGAGTCCAACACTGTAACATAGTTGGATTCTAAATATTCAAGTAAACCAGTTTCGAATTCACCAACCTTTTCCACAGGTATATCATCTAAAAATCCTTCGGAGCCTGCGAAAATAATGGCCACCTGATTTTCCACAGACATTGGAACATACTGATTTTGTTTCAGTACTTCGACCATTGCCCTTCCACGAGCTAATTGCGCCAGAGTTGCTTTATCCAGATCAGAACCAAATTTTGAAAAGGCTTCAAGTTCACGGAACTGGGCCAGATCAAGACGTAACATCCCAGCAATGCTTTTCATGGCCTTGATCTGGGCATTCCCACCGACTCGAGAAACGGATATACCAACATCTACAGCGGGCCGAATACCTGCATTGAAAAGATTTGTCTCCAAAAAGATTTGTCCATCTGTAATAGAAATGACATTTGTGGGAATGTAGGCCGAAACATCACCTTCCTGGGTCTCAATGATCGGCAATGCTGTGAGCGAGCCTGCACCAAGATCATCGGACAGTTTACTGGCACGCTCTAATAAACGAGAATGCAAATAAAATACGTCTCCGGGATATGCTTCTCTTCCCGGTGGACGACGTAGTAATAGCGACATCTGGCGATAAGCCTGAGCCTGCTTCGTTAGATCATCATAGATTATCAGTGCATGTTTCCCGTTATCCCTAAAATACTCACCTATGGACGCTCCTGAATAAGGAGCAATGTATTGCATCGGTGCTGGATCAGATGCATTAGCTGTAACAACCGTTGTGTATTCCATTGCACCGGTTTTTTCTAACTCGGCTACAACCTGTGTAACCGTGGATGCTTTTTGTCCTATAGCAACATAGATACAGTATACAGGTTTATCCGTTTTATGGGTGTATTGCTGATTGATCATCGTATCTATTGCAATAGCTGTTTTACCTGTCTGGCGATCACCAATGATCAATTCACGTTGTCCGCGTCCTATTGGGGTCATTGAATCGATTGATTTAAGACCTGTTTGCAATGGTTCTTTTACAGGTTGCCGCTGAAGTACACCCAGTGCTTTCCGCTCTACAGGGAGTGATTGATCTGTTTTAATCTCTCCTTTACCATCTACGGGCTGTCCCAATGGGTTTACAATTCGGCCTAGCATTGCTTCCCCAACAGGAATTTCTACAATTCGTTCTGTCCGTTTGGCAAGGTCACCTTCCTTTACAAGAGAACTTTCGCCGAAAAGAACCAAACCAACATTGTCTTCTTCCAGGTTCAAAGCCATCCCAAAAACCCCGTTTGGCAATTCAACAAGTTCTGAACTCATAACATTTTCCAAACCAGAGACACGGGCAACACCGTCACCTACTGCAATAACTTCCCCGACCTCTGACACATCAACTGAACCATCGAATTTTTCTATCTGTTCGCGAAGTAACTGGGTTAATTGATCAGTATGTATTTCCATGATATCCTATTATTTTATGGTTGCAGCAACTCCTGCTTGAGTCTGTTTAATTGATTCTGTATAGTTGCATCCAAGAATGTATTTTCGATCCTAAGTCTTATTCCCCCAACCAAGGATTCATCAACCTTAAGAGATAAATCTATGTTCTTCCCAAGAGCAGAGTTCAATGAAGATTTTAAGGACGCAATTTCAGATTCATCCAATTCACTGGCGACCGTTCCTTCTACAGACACAATATTTTTTCCTACTTTATACCTGTGATCGAAAAGATTTGTAACATCTTGCAATTGCTGTGATGCTTGCCTCCCTTCCAAATGAGAAACCAATTCAGCGACCAGTGGCTGACCAAATTCACCCAAAACAGTGTTTAAGATCTTTGCTTTATCTGCACCTGTTATCCTCTTTGACTGAATGAAAGCACGAAATTGATTATTTTCCCGTACCAGTTTATTCAAGGTTTTTAGAGCGCTATGCACAGCATCCAAAACATTGTTCGATTCTGATACCGAGTAGAGTGCTTCGGTAAGATGCTTTGTAGTATGTCTATGCATCATAACCTTTCAGGGTCTTTAATGAGCCTTCAATGAGTTTTTGGTTATCTTCTTTGGACAGATTCTTCCTGATGACTCTTTCAGCTACGGTTAAGGTCAGGCCTACAACTTCCTGACGAATCTCATTGATTGCTCTATCTTTTTCAACCTGGATCTGTTTTTCATTTTCATCTAGAAGTTTTTTTGCATCTTTTCCAGCTTGGGCGATGATGTCTGCTTTGACCTTTTCACCGGCAGATTTTGCTTCTAAACGAATAGATTGGGCTTCAGACCTGGCTTCAGAGATGATGGTTTCAGTTTCAGCATTGAGACGTTCTAATTCCTGCTTGGCCTTTTCAGCGTCTTCCAAAGAAGATCTGATAGTCTTCTCCCGGGATTCTAATGCTGCGAGCAATGGTCTCCACGCGTACTTTGACAACACAAAGAAAAGAATCAGAAACGTAAGGATCGTCCAAATGAACAGACCCGGATCTAATCGAACTAAAGGGTTTGGAGCACCTGACCCTTCCTGAGTCTCTGTGGACTCATGCAGGTCTTCGCCTCCGGGAATAACCCAGAATTGATCCATGATTTCTTAGCTAGGTGGCGGCAGAATAAGTTGTAAGAAAATGAACACTTCTGCAAGGATTGCAACACCTTCAAGAAGAAAGAGGGGCAAGTTCACAGCACCAGTGATCTTGTCAGCGGCCTCTGGCTGTCGGGCAATACTCTCCGCTGCAGACGCCGCGAAACGACCTATCCCTAATCCAGCCCCAATTACCGTCAGACCTAATCCTACTGGTACAAATACAGTTGCTGATTCCATTGTTTATATCCTTTTTTTAATGATGAACATTGATCGCCATTCCAACAAACACAGCTGTTAGTAAAGTGAATACATATGCCTGAACCAGAACGACAATGATTTCAAGTGCCGAAATAGCAACAGCGATAGGAACAGAGACAAATGCCACACCAAATCCTGCAACTGTGCTATGAAACATTTCGCCAAAAATGGGCATGAGAGATAAAAGTGCAAGTAGCGCAATATGACCACCGGTCATATTTGCAGCCAGACGCATTGTAAGTGCGAAAGGTTTTACAAATAACCCCATGACCTCAATTGGGATCAAAATGATGTAAACGGGCCAAGGTAAACCCGGAGGAGCCAAATTTTTCCAGTGATTGATGAATCCGTGAGCCATTGTGCCAGCTATTATAATTGAAAAAAATGTGATTGTTGCTAACCCTGCTGTTACATTGAAATTACCGGTGGCGGTAACACCACCATGGAGTATTCCATTGATAAAATTATGGGAATCAGAAGCAGGGACATTCAGGATAAAACGGTTAAATGCACCTAAAACATCAAAGATCGGTATCATTCCAATACCATTCGCGAATAAAATAAAAAAGAAGAACGTCAGAACCAGTGGTGTCCATGTCATGACCCATTTGGGACCCACATTGGGTTTAACGATCGAGTCCCGTATAAATTGAATAGTAATTTCCAGTGCATTCATCCAGCCGGTCGGAACGGACCGATCACCTGATAAAAATCTTCTTACGGGTACTATCACAGCAACTCCCACTAAAAATGAGACCAGCCATAACATTAACACATGTTTCGTAACAGAAAAATCAATACCTGAGATAGTAGGAAGGTGAATAATAGGATGGGAAATGTCAGAATTCGAAACGTGGTGAATGATATTGGGCCCCACTTGTTCCATTACACTTTCGGAACCATGCTCAGCGTCAGAAATACTCATAAAATTCTCATTTAGATAACGTCAGAAAATCAGATTTTAGGCTTGGATAAATTATTGACTATAACTGCTTCCAGTGCATGATGCCCAACAAAGAATCCTGCTAAGCTACAAATTAAAGGAATGGGATAAAATGAGTAAAATTCGAACAAGATCAATATATAAATACCATAGAAAACCATTTTTACCGCGAACCCGATCGCCAAGGTTTTAGTGACTGACCCCAAATCTTTTTTTGAGGCTTGTTCAACAAAAATAATCGTGACTGAGCCGGCCACAACAGGCCCAAGCCACCCAAAGAATAATTCATATTGATATTGTGATAAAAAGTGTGCACATAATCCAAGGATACCAAAAGATGTTAAAACACCATAACCAAATAATTTCATTTTTCCCCAGACCAGATTACCCTTGCCAAATGGTAAAATCCGGTTAATAGTCCAAAACCTAGACCAATTAATAAACCTATAGGACTTGTATCTATTGATCTATCAATATACCAACCAAGAAGTGTCAAAATAAGCACTGAAGCTAAAAGCGTGTAGGATGCAGATGCTGCAGGACCAGCTTTCTGAACTATTTTTTGAAGATACGTAAATGAGCTTGCAGAATCAAATTTTGACACATCCTCAGAGTCAGACATAATTAACCGCTATCAGATTCACTTTTAGAGCTTTGAAAT
>TARA_B100000749_G_C18449668_1_pt1 | contig 10661 bp, 4 predicted proteins | sample TARA_B100000749 | Tara Oceans TARA_B100000749 (sample SAMEA2621232) | marine metagenome | biome: marine biome (ENVO:00000447); feature: mesopelagic zone (ENVO:00000213); material: "saline water (ENVO:00002010), including plankton (ENVO:xxxxxxxx)" | depth 800 m
CAACCTATGAGCAGAGCAAGAACACGCAGTGAACGTCGAGCTATTCTAGTTCTGGAGTCACCTTGGGCATTGGACGATAGCGACAGCAACCGCAGTAGTGTACGGCCCTTCGTCGAAGGCACGGCCAGGATAGAACCAGACGTGGATGTCTACAGCGCCAATTTTTACGACAAAAGCAGCTTCGGACTTGCCTTAGAGAGCCTGTGCAAGGTGAAGTTTGTTAACGCGATCATCTATGTTGCTGCGCACGGTTATCCCGGCACGATCGGCGGCGTGAAGATCACCCATGCCATGGAGATGATCGGTGATGCCGCCAGGAAGCACGGCATTACCGGATTGATGCTAGGGTCTTGCTTTGTGGGCGGAGACACCGTCAAGCTGGAAAAGTTTATCGAAGGTACCGGGCTACGCTGGGCAGCCGGATATTCCTCTAGCTGCAACTGGCTCGAAGGTACCCTGATCGACTGCAACATTATGGCCAAGATGCTGCACCTCCACAGCGAGCTGTTGTCGGAGAAAGACGAAATGATCGAGCAGCTTACCAGCGCTACCGCACTCTTTGCCGAGGACTACGAGATCGGCGAAGACTTGAATGAGGAAACTGTGCTTCTGCGTGACTCACTGGAGTTTGTGATCCAACCAAGTGGCAGCGGCAAACGCGCCAAGCGGGTGACAGATGAAGTCTTTGCACTGAACGCGCTGGAGGAGGAAGAGCAGGAGTAACGCGCTGGCTTCAGCAACGCCTAACCGCAAGTGAGCGGCTCGCTCAGTTGCGGTTTCGTGCCAAGGACGACTCTCAATAGCTGAGTCTTCGCCCCCAGGTTTCAAGCCAACCCCGCCAGTCGGGATAACGCGCCCTGGTTCTCTGCTGCTCCGACTGATTATGTAACGGCTCGTAGTCGATGAATCTGCGGGGAGTCTGCATGCGAACTACTGCTGAGCGACTGCAGGGCAATCACTACGACCTCGGTTAATGGCAGCGACTGACGCTAAAACCGATCCAAGATGCGGCAAGCAGGCCCTCGAAAACCTAGCCGAACACATGGCGACGGGGCCACCGCGCAGTTTTGCTGACCACCTTGAGCATATATATCCCGTCGGTAGAAACTGAGGCAAATTTCTACCAACAACACATCGGTAGGGCCATGGCCGCCTGAGTTAAACGAAATATCCTCCATAAAAACCGGTGCGATTTATTTTTTTAGAGGAAAGTCTTAATTAAAGAAAACTAATGCAAAACTTACAGACCCACACCTACAACCGGGCTTTGCTGACCTGGGCGGAATAGGTGAGCGACTGAGCGCCCTTTATAACGCTCCCGTACTTCTTCTGCAGCCACCGACCCAATAAATTCCCAGCGTCGGTCCGACTTGGTAGCTAGCGCTGTCTGATCCCGGCATTTATAATGGGTTGACCCCGCATGATGCCAAGATTCAACTTCATACACTTCGCGAACAATGCCTGCATAAACAGCCATTACAAATTTAGCCCTTTCACGCCTTGGTCCAATCACCCAAATACCCCGAGTGTACTCATACAATTCTTCGGCACTCATATCATATCTAAACTGCTTATTGATTCGAATCAGCAAAGCAGGGTCGGTAATTTGTGCGCTCTCTGCCTTGCTTTCGATGATCAGGTCGCTCAGGCCTCTGCGCGGATATATATTACTAAGATGGCCCTTCACTTGATTGGTCAAATTATCTATGCCAATCACTTCAATCAAGGCGGCCTCAACTCGAGTAGCCTCCTCATCATCCCGTAGCCCATGAGCCAAAATATCAATAACAGGTTCTAGCCGTGCGTTACGAATCTGTCGAATTCTGTCCACTTTTTCAGAAACGCCATTATCAGATAGATGCTCTGTAGCACGACTACCTATGCCTTTACCGATATAAAAAATCTTTTTATCTCGCGGATCAACGTAAGCGTACACGTAGTACCCCAACGCTTGTGCCAGATCTGGGGTAATGTTCATTTCAGCCATTCTGAAAACTCTCCGCACACAATTAATATTCGCCTTCTTGAAACCGCCCTATTTTTCTCACGTATAGCAATGCGATTTTGATTCGATTGATAACACAGTCCGTACCTGAGACACCAGCAGCAAAACCGATATTGCTTTAAACGAGCTCTGGACCTTACAGCGACGCCTTTACCAACATGCTTGAGATGCTTTTATAACGCTCGGTAACCTTTGACACCATGGCAGCCCACCTAAGATCGAGATGCCCGACGACCAGTATTCAGGCTGAGCCCCTAATCAGTTTTCTCTTAGACGATGGCAGACCCCATGCCTAAGCCAATTCAAAGCCGTGCCACCTCCCGACCCAATGGCGACATCTCTGTACTTAACGAGTTGATGCCAATAACTATCCGGGGCTTTCTCTTTACTACTCTTGTGGTCCACCAGCAGTGTTCCCTGCTCTCCCCTGACGACTAGGTCCACCACCCCGCTGATGACCTGTCCTTCTGAATTAAGCCCTGCGATTTGCAACTCACAATCCCACTTACTAACTGCACCCACCAGCTGCTCCATATGAGCTTTGAAGCCCTCCAAATGCTCAATGACCGCTCTCTGCATGTGGCCGTCACTCTCTATGCAACCCCGGTTTAGGGACAGCGCTTTGCTAAGTAGTCTTGGCTGCATAAAGTAAACCTGATATACCCTATGCACCCATGTTCCTAGGCCATCAGCTGATAAGTGGTCAAACGCGTCCAAGTTTAGTGCAGGATCATACTTCGTCGTTTCGGCTACTGCTTTCTGCTGACCAGACGGGTCGCTGGCTAATGAAGGGCTGATAGTATGCTGCCGTTTTTCAGGCAGATCTTTCGTGGTAATGGATAGAGTAATTCGCTCGTCTTCTTTCGCTCCGCCCTCGAAAAAGTGGGCTGCAGAGGGAAGTATCTGATTTTCCTTGTAGAATACAGACTCACCCTTTTCACTTTGGGCGTGCAGCAACGGCTCAATATAATCCAGCATCGCCCCGTCAGAATAACCTTCCCAGCAAGGCAGAATGATCTGCTCACGCGCCCTGGTTAGCGCCACATAGTAGAGGTTCTTGTTAGTCTCGGTTTCGTCATCGACCAACAGGACTGCGAAGCGTTCTTGCGTGGCCTTATCGTCAAACCGAGGCAGTATTTGCACAAAGCTTTGTTGGAGCATGCTCTCTATGCCGCCCGCTGGATATGCCATCGTTATGCTGGGAAAACGCGGCTCTGCGCATTTTTCGGCATCCAAAACCATAACCACAGGCCACTCGAGGCCTTTGGAGGCATGCCAGGTTTTCAGGACTACGGCGTTTTCCGCTTGCGGATCTGGCTCGGGCTGTTCGTCGTTAACACCTTGGTTCTGCTTCAGCCATACTTGGAAAGTTGACGAATTTTTTCCGGCAATACCCATTGCATTGAGCGTCTCAGACTGCAACGCTTCGAACGCTTCAGCAAGACCGAGTAACTTGAGCAAGTTTGCTCGATATTGCTGGCCTTTCGGATGGATACGCACAATCTCGAAAAGCCGTACCTCTTCGATAATCGTCAACAGCTGGCTTTTAATCGGCTGCGTCGTCATCTCTTTTCGCAGATGAGTAAGCCGCTCTGTTAGTTCGCTCTCGAATCTAGACTGCTCGCTGTAGCCGTTCAGCAAAGTCTCGAGCTGGCCAGTGTCGCACCCCCTAATCAAAGGCGATGTCAGAAGATCCAGCCAAGCGTATTTGTCCCGGCTATCATTCAGGCCCTGCAGTACGTTCAAGATCCACTGCACAGAATCGCAACCAAGAAATCCTGGTTGCTGGATTTGCACTTCCATACCCGCCGCGCGCAAAACATCCGCGAAGCGCATGAGCCGCTTGTGTCCTCGCGCCAGCACTGCGACATCCGAGCCACGAATAGGCCGCTTCCTGCCAGTGTATTTGTCGGTAACCTGCGTACCGCCCCTCAGCAGGCCTGCAATATGGTTAGCCAGAGCGACATTACCTTCCTTGGTGAAGCCCGGTTTATCGCTTCTCGCATTCGCGTCCTTGTTCCAGTAATCCTTGTTGAAACGAAGCGCATGCACTGCGGGCAGATCGGATTGATACGCCGCTTTGGGGACGAGGCTCTGATAGCGGTCGCCATAGAGCTTTTCCCCAACATCGTTCAGGAAGCCCATCACCTCGGGAGTGCTGCGCCAGTTGCCGTCCAGCACCTTTACAGCGTCAGGCAGGCTTTCGCTATCTTGCAGCAAGGTTGCAAATAAACGGCTGTCGGAGCCCTGAAAGCCCATGATGGATTGTTTAAGGTCGCCAACGATCAAGGTGTATTTGCTGCGGGCCTGAAGTTGGCGCAGCAGAGAGTACTGCAGCGGATTGGTATCCTGAAACTCGTCGATAATCAGGCAGTCGTACCTGCCTGCTATTTCTTCCAGCCACTCCGGATTATTGCTCAGGATGTCATTGGCCAGATGTACCATGTCACTGTAATCCACCAGACCAGCCTGTTTTTTCGTGCTTTGGTATTTATCCAGAACTTCTATTACACCCGTTATCAGACATTCGATGTGCAGCAGGCCATCGCAGAGAGGACCCGGGTGTACGTTCAGCTTTTCAGCGGCGTTCCAGATCGACGCGGCCAGATCAGAACGTGGGTGCTTCTCATGAATTTTTTTTAGTTTGTCATTGAATTGGAGCTTGCTCCAAAGCTTCCAATCGCTGCAAAGCCTTTCCCGGGTCGCGCAATAGATATCAGCAACGAAGTCTCTGGCCTTTTCGTTATTGCCCCATTGGTCTTTGCGGCCCAGTTCTTGACGGTCCGGGTATTCAGATTTAACAGCTTCAATCGCCCGCCATAGGTCGTCGGTTATCGATGCAGCGTTTTTTTGCGCCTGACCATAGGTATCGGTGACAACCGCCTGCGCCTGATCCAGCAACGCCCTGACTTCTTCCGACGTTGAGCCAACACCTTTCCCGAGGGATCGAAATTTGCCAATAAGGCTAAGAATAGTGTCCGTCAGTTGATCAACACCTTCCTGGTATTCATCTCCCTTGAACCCGCCACAGTAGTCAAAACGCTGTAGATCATCGAGCAGCGGATGTATGGCGCTTACCTGATCCAGCGCTTCTCGGAGCAGAATATTTTGCTCGGGCTCGGTCAGCTGGCGCGGCGCAGGGGAGTTGCCGGCCTCAAAAGCAAAGGTTCGCAAAATTTCCAAACCAAACGCGTGGATAGTGGAGATGGTTGATTTCTGGAGTAATCTAGCTTCCTTCATCAGCCCTTCTTTTAAAAGCGACAACCGAATCCGCTCTCGCATTTGATTGGCTGCATCAGTGGTGAAGGTTACCGCGAGGATTCGGTCTGCCTTTACATGGCCATGCTTGACCCAATCGGCCAGAGTGCTCTGAATGGTGTAGGTTTTACCAGCACCTGCACCGGCTTTGACCAGGGTGTGTTTCTGCGCAGGGAGAATAGCTGAGTTGCTCATACTGCATCATCCTCGCAGTGCCGGGTGAAGCGCGCCACAACCGGATTATCTGTAAGGGCGTAAGCTTTTATGCCCCGCTTATCCCAATCCTTTTCATCCGAGGCATGGTTGAGTCGAATGGTGCCGTTGTGTATTTCATCGAGCCTTTGCAGCACCAGCGTGACTGCGTTTGCAGACTGTTGTTCCAATGACGGCTGGGGCTGAATCACGCTTAGCTGATCACTCTGATCGAGTGATTGATCCGCTAGCAAGGTGGCGTCATTGAGAGTGTAGTATCCACTCATCGCGAGGCTGCCGGGGATCTGCTGTTGGTACAGCTCTCGATAAATCAGGGTTTGCAAGTCGTAACCAGCGTCGAGCTGTTTAAGGCGCCGGTTATGTTTGGATGTTTTGTAGTCGACAACTAGCGTTTGATTGCCGTTGGTCAGCACGGCATCCACATAACCTCTGAGCGGGGTTCCCCACAGCTCACCCTGCAACTCTAGCTCCACTTCGGAAATCCTCCAGCCCTCTTGCTGGCACCAGTTCGCGAAATCATTCAACGCCCGATAGACCTTTTTCCTGAGCTGCGCTCTTTTAAGCTGCCACTGGGGAGCATCCAGAAACGGCGCTTCCATCTCTACAGACTGATTAAACAGTTCGTCAAACAGCATCTCATTCCAGGACTCGGCTTGCCTGGAAGAAAACAACTCGAAAACCTTGTGTGCAACGGTGCCCTGAATAGCAACCTCTGGAGATTGTGGCGCCCAAACCCGTGATTTGATTCTCAGACGATTAAGTAGCCATGCAAGTGGCGATTGCATTAGCTTCTCCAGGCTGCTGGGGGACTCCGGTCTGGCGGTGCCGTCCTGACGAAACCTGATAATCGACATCAGCTCCTGGTCTATCTGAAGGTCATTGAGTTGCGGCGTTGTGGGTGTCTCCAGCTTAACTGGGGCAGTCCGGAGTAACGGGTGATCCGATTGCATAACCGGGCATTCAAGCCGCTCGGGAGCGAGTTGTTTCACACCCTGGAAACAAAGAGCCATATCCAGGAGCGTTTCGCTAGGCTCTAGGCGTGTACCTTGATAATCATTCATCGCTCGCAGGAAGGTTATCCGGCTGTCGGCGCGGCAAAGAAGCTCGCTGAAGTCTTTTTGCCATTGCAGCTGGCTCGTTTCCACCGAGTGAATGGCAAGACAGGCTTTGCTTGCGAGTTGATCCCATGCATCCCGGTTTATCGGCCCGGTATGCTCGGGCTGGTAACTGTAATTTCCCTGGTTGAATCCGAGGACAAACAGCTCGTCTACCTGAAACGGCAGTGGCTCGCCTTCCCGCACAATATTGACCGCATTCAGGTAGCGTACTCTTTCGTCCTGTGACTCCAGAGCTGCCACCGGTGTTTGACGGATAACCCGTTTGACTTGCTCATCAAAGGGCTCGTCTGCGTAAAGCGCCAACAGGCGACGAGTATTATCCAGCAGGTCTGTTAAGCGTTGTTTTCCCAGACCTTTTATTCTTGCTGCTTTGCACTGCTCAGCGATGGCGCTCAACCAAGCAATAGTCGCTATCGGTGTTTCCTCCGGCAAGCTCTTGAGGAGCTCGAGCATGGCCCCACCTTCGGCGCTCAGCTCTGCTCCCGGCTCAAGCTCCTCCCCTTCCCCAAGCTGCTCAGCGAGCTTATGACCGATGTTGGCACTCCAGGGCATCAGCGGGTTGATCATCACGCTCATTCTGGCCATGGGAATATCCCGCTGGACTAGACTAGTAAGTAGCTCGTGAACCAAGGCCGCCTGCCAGTCAAAGGTGGCGCTGCCCGGACGTAGGTTGCTGGCAATAATGCCGGCATATTCAAAGTGTGCTTCCAGCCAGGTTTCGTAATCTGCGCCTCGGGGAACTACCACAGCTATTCGCCCTGGTGCTGTACCCTGCTCCAGGGAGGTTTGAATCATACAAGTGGCCGCCTCCACTTCATGAACATGATCACGACACGTCAGCCAGTAAAGATCATCACAGTTGATAATCCCTGCGTCAGGGTGAAACAGGGCTTTCGCGAAGTGCTGGATAGGTGAGCATTGATTCGCGGGAGAAGGCGCAGGGATGAAGGCGTATTTTTCCGGCTCTGGCGCCAACCAACCTTTATCAGTAAGGATACTCAGGATCTGCTGCTGCCAAGGATACAAGCGTTCGGCATCAAGGCGAGGATAAACATAGAGCGGCTCGATACACAGTTCCTGATGCTCGGCCAGCCACTGCTCAGCCAGTTGGTCCTGGACTGGGCGCTCTCCGACTCGCTCAAGGAGCCCCACCAGATCGTTGTAATAACGCTCATAACGGTTGGCAGGCGCCTGGATTTTCGTTGGTTGAATGCCAAGGGGCAAGTAATTAAATAAAAACTGCAGCCCAGCCTTCAGCTCAACAATGGTTGCAGGCTCATCTACTCGAATACTGTCTTTCCAGAAAGCGTCGGTCATGGCCAGCGCCTGTTCCTGCAAGGCTACATCCCAGTCAAGCTTGGACGGCTCGATCAACCAGAGCGCCCCCAGGGTTTCCAACAGTACAGAGAAACTGCCAGCCTTCACACCCATGGTATTGCGCTGAGCCAGCGCGTGGCGAGTTTCACTTGCTGCAAGTGCATCCGGTACGAGAATGAAGTCCATTTCTTATCCTGTTTGATATTTCCATAAGTATATGAGCCTGTTCACCTATGCCCGGTTATTCAGTAGCAGGCATCATATAGCCAAGGCTCAGAGGCTCAACCAAGCCAAACATCTCTGTTCCGAGCCTGTAGGCGACTCTGGCTAAGCAATCAGGAGTTGCAAGTCACGAGTCAACGCTGAAATCACGATAGAACTGATCAAACAATGGCGTTGGAAGATGCTTGTCGTCAAGCAATCCAAAGTGCGCGCCTACGTTACGCCCTAGGGCCAGAAGGGTCTTAGCGGCATTTTCAGTGCCAGCGTACCCGGCCTCCAGTACATATCGAGTCCGTTCTTTTTCGGACGTGGCGCGGTCGTATGCCGTACCAGTAATAAACACGTCAACGAGGCAAACCTTTTCATGCTCGTCCCCTAAGCCGAAAGGTTTAATGTCTTCCATCGCCATTGCGCTACAAAGACCTTTCTCGCCGCCCGCAGCAATGCATTTCAAGTCAGCGAGGGAACGACTGAAGAGATCAAACTCTTGCATAGCGAATGCGAAGCAGTAACCTTGCGCGGTACTGCGTGTAAGCGGCTTACCTCTAACCCCGTGCTCCGTCATCCAATTAACAAAATTTTCCTTATCATCAGCCCTGCCACTTTGACGGTAAGCTAAATAAGCTTTGAGCACCCGACTAAATGGATGTGCCGTTGGCACCCACCCACTCCTATGACGTGGTTTGTTCTGCTTGTGAACATTCAATAAATCATCCTCCTGCTGCTGCGCCAGCGGAACCCCAAAGCATCGCAGGTCATAGCCGATCGTGAATAAGCTCGCTTCGAAGGCGTGGCAACGCTCTGGCAAAGCTCCCTGCTCGGCAAACCAGCTGGTACGCTCAAGTACGGCTCGTATAATCCAGCCTAGTCGGACCTGCCAGCGCGCCCAGTCAACATAGTGGAGCGTCGAAAACCGAGGCGCAGCAACCCCATTGAGAAAGGCTTTGGGATTGCGTATCTGGTTTCCACGAGCATCGCCGGAAGGGAAGGCCAGCAGCTGCTTGCCTACTCCGCACTCTTGGCGGAAGAGTGAATACAGCATTGAGATTGCGGCACCCACACGACTGTCGTAGATAGGCGAGCCAGATGGATCGAGCAATGCGTGTATCTTGGTCAACCCTGCGTCAAAGCGCTCAACATTGCTAATGGTCAGATCGTTCAGATCATTGGTACCGTCAAGCACCATTTTGTCAGCCATTTCTCGCAGATAAGCAGACAACTCGCCTTTCTCAGCTTTACGGTGCAAAAAGGGCTTTGCGCCGCTCACTCCGCCCCAGCGAAGAACCTCCAGGCACGCCATGTGAGTTTGCTGATCATCACCCGAGTTCACCGAACTCGCAAGCCAGCTCCGAAGCCTTCGGAGTGACTGCTGTGTTTCGGTCCAGGTTTGCGAATTTACCGAACACCGGCTGGCGTCCAGCCAGGTAGCCTGCCATCGATAATGATGAATGACACTCTCAAAGCCCTCCACGTCAAGCTTCATCCCACCTGGCACAAACTGGCTAGGTTTGAATTGCAGTTTGAAGGATAAGACTGGCAAGTTCTCTACCAGCCAGGTTACGAAAGCTTCTACGTCAGGTTGCGACAGGAAATCATGGCGATTCATACGGGTTGCCTTATGACTAATATCGAGCGTCGGGACTGGGGATTCGTGGGGACGGTGAGCTGACATTACGTCGTCTTCTCCTGGGGCATAAGAGTAAATCATCAATGCGTCAACCGTTGTCGCACAAGCATCTAGCAATGGCAGACTCCACCACTGCTCAGAGAGTTGGATGAGCTCGCGAAACAAGCCATCCTACTACTGCCACGCTTGCTTCCTGCACCCCAAACGGAAAGGTGAGTTGCAAGAGCGAGAAGCTCGGCCTCCTACCAATACGGCAGCAGAGCGGCATCAACCGTAGCCCACTTGAGCTATGATGCATGCTTCCGCTTTATTACCGCCCTTGAGAGCAGCGTGAATCTGCCTGGGCGAACGCGAGCGGAGGTTTCTGGCAAGCTTAAGGTATAACCGCCAAGAACCTGCCGTGATCACAAAAAAGCACTACTGAGAGTGCATGCACAGGGATTACTCAATGAATACCACAGAATGGGTCGGCTTGTTTGAAAGAGCTTTCCGGGGAATGGGCGAGAAGCTTGAGCAAGTACTGCAGCTAGATAGTTGTCGAGAGCACTGGATTCAGGCCGAAATCAGCCTTCACGCCTGGTTTGAAGAGAACAACATTGAAGTCTGGACCGACCTTCCGATAGGCGACAGGCGCAAAGCAGACTTGTATGCGCTTGATGAGAATGAATCCACCACAATGGTCGCCGAACTCAAATGTCTGGGCGACATATCACAAGCCAAATGTCTGGAGGGCGATTGGTCGGTGCGGGCAGACGTAGATCGACTGCGCTCTATAGATTGTCCTACCCGGCTATTCGTTTTAGTCATCGCTAGAGGCGAGCAAGAAACCAACACCGGGCGGCGCCTGCGCACTGACGAGTGGGTGGACGGCGTAAAAAGTGTCGATGTAGACCTCGGCTTT
>TARA_B100000749_G_scaffold280261_1_pt1 | contig 10567 bp, 11 predicted proteins | sample TARA_B100000749 | Tara Oceans TARA_B100000749 (sample SAMEA2621232) | marine metagenome | biome: marine biome (ENVO:00000447); feature: mesopelagic zone (ENVO:00000213); material: "saline water (ENVO:00002010), including plankton (ENVO:xxxxxxxx)" | depth 800 m
TACGTCACGACGCTCGCTCAGCGCCCCCGCCCATCGGTGGATCGAGGATAAGTGAACCTGTGGTCGAGGACGACCTTGACCGCGACACCGAAATCGAGACGACGCTCGAAGAGCTCGAGGGCTACCAGATCGTAAAGGCGATCGCGTGCGGCGAAGTGAAGCCGCAGCGCATAACCCAGCGCGATGCGAAGAGCTACTTCGCCGTCCTGCTCGATGACAACAATCGCAAGCCGATCGCGCGCCTCCACTTCAACGCCAAGCAGAAGTACCTCGGACTTCTGGACGAGGACAAGGCAGAAACCAGGCACGCGATCGAATCCACCGACGAGATTTACCAGCACGCGGACGCTATCCGCGACGCGGTCCGCCGATACGCCTAGCAAGGGCGCATTAGCAACGCCTGGGCTGCGCGAGACTCGCTCGTCGACGAAGGGGACGTACGTCACCCCGGCCAGATTCGCCCACGACCTCCCGCTTTTGGGCGAGCCCGAACGCGGATCTTCGGCGCACGCGACGGCTCCGGTCCGAGCATGCCCTGATTCGGATGCCGCTAGTGCGGCGCGACTGTTCGGCGTGGCGTCACGTTTGTTCCACCACAGGGGCGTCGGCCGTCATCGCGCGGCGGCGATAGCGGATACTGCCCTGTGGAGTCTTCTCGGTCATGAATGTGTTTGAAGTGCGCGGATCATGTCCTTCAACTCGGCGACCTCACGGCGAAGTTCTTCGACCTGATACTCGCTGGCTGCGGCAGCGAGTTCATCTGCGTCCGATCTGTCGGAGACCCGTTCGACGATCCAGGAGGCGAGTGTGGCGGTGACGACGCCGATCAGCGCGATGCCTCCGACCATCAGGCCGACGGCAACGAGGCGGCCGGCTAGAGTGACCGGGAAGTAGTCTCCGTAGCCCACCGTGGTGATAGTCACGAATGCCCACCACGCGGCATCCCCGAAGCTGGTGATCGTGCCTTCAGCTTGCTCCGCGTCGAGCACCGCGAGCGCGGCGACGAGGATCGCTAGCAATGTTGCCCCGAACGTATAAATGACGACCTGCCCGCGAAGCAGGTTCCCCGCACCGCGTTGAAAGATCGCGAGGATCGTCAGGAACCTCATCAATCGAAGTGGACGGAGCATCGGCAGGACGACGATCGCGAGATCGAGAAGGTGTCGGTAGAACCACCGCCACCGATTTTTCGCGATGGCCAAGCGCACGATGTAGTCGATAGCGAAAGCCGCCCACGCAACCCAGATGACCGCGTTCGCGGCCAACCCGTTCGCACCGCGCAGGTCGGCGGTGATCTCGAGCGCGTAGGCGACAAGGAAGATGATTGCGGCAGCAAGGAGAGGCCATTCCATGGCCTTCTCCCAGCGCGCGAGCCGGGTCCCATACATCGAACGAGTATGTCAAGCGCGACAAGCCAGCCCAGCACCCCGATCACGATGACCTCCCAAAGACGCCAACTGATCGAACAGATGCATGTGGTCGGGCCGTGCTGGGGTGTATGTGCAATTCATACGCTGGGCTCATCCGCGGTTGGCTGAGACGGGGGCAAGCTCCTTGCCGTCATTATTGTGACTCAACGTTTCTGGCGCATCGATAGACTGCTCACCGGAGGCCCGATGATGCTCGGAACGTCGGCGTGGCGCACGAACGATGCGGTGCGGTTCAATCTCGCGCGCGAAGCGCTCAACAGCGCGACGGCGAAGCTCTTCGAAGCTGCCGAGCGAGGCGAACTCGATATCGACGCGGCCGTGACACAGGCCGCATCCCTCCGACTCGAGCTATTGGCGATCGACGGATTCGATCGTCAAGCCATCGACGGCTTCGTCAACGAAGTCAACATACGCGTCGGCCGGCACATGGTGGACCAGTCGTGAGTAGCGTTGCATCGCCTGAGAGCGATTTGCAGGCCATCTTCGAGCGACGCATCCGTCCGGTGGTGTTCGCGCATGGTCCGTCGGCCGCTGATCCCGAACTGATACTCGCAACAGGTCAGTTCGGCGTGGGGCCCGCAAGGGCGTTTGGGGGGCTCGTCGACGGGCGCGAGATCGCCGCACTCGGCGCTAGCGACCTGCGGGCGTTTCACCCGCGCTACCTTGAGCTCTCACGTTCACGCTCGGCTGAAGCGAGTCTGATCCTGACAGAGTCAACGTCCGGATGGATGCGTAGCGCGCTGCAGTATGCACGGACTACGCGGCGATCACTTCTCCTCGACGGGACGGGCAGTTCCTCCGATGTCGCGCTGGCGACGGCGGGCCTATTCGCGAAGAGCGGCTTCACGACGACGGTCGCTGTGGTCACGGCCCCGAAATCCGAGAGCCTGCTCGCGACGGTGTCCGGATACCTTATCGATGCGCGTGCTGGTCGCGCGTCGCCGTTCACGACTGTCGCCGAGCACGACGCGAGCCTCGAGAGCGTCCGAGCACTCGTTCAGACCCTGGAAGCGGCGCCGAGCGTCGACCGCCTCAAGATCATCGGACGCGACGGCACCACACGATTCGACGCAGCGCGCACCGATGCGTCCGGGTTCGAGGGGGCACTCGCCACCCTCGAACGGCAGAACGCCACTCCCCTGCCTGCGCCACAGGCAATGCGCTGGCTGTCCGAGCTGCGGGCGACGACAGATTTCGCGCTCTCGTCGCGTCAGGTGGCACATCCGCTGGCGGAGGTGCTCATCGAGTTACATGAACTCGGACTCCGTGAAGTCCTGCCCAACCTGGCGCTTCCGAAAGACTCCCAGGCTCGGCCTCTTGCGGAAGCCAACCTCGGACGGCAACTCGTCGCACTCCGCCAAGCTACGCCGACCGACCAGCGCCCGGAGCGTCAGCCGGCTCCGGCCATTTCGGGCCCGGAGATCGACCGCGGCATCTCGCTATGAGCCGAACAGTGGGCTACGTCCGCGAGGTGCTGTCGGGAGACTGCGTCTCGGAGGATGCCGCCGCGCTGCGGCGGGCCGGAGCATCCCAAGTGTTCACCGACCGCCGCGGTGCGACATCCGGCCCGCGGCCCGATCTTGAGCGATGCTTGAACTCGCTCAAGAGTGGCGACACGTTGCTCATTCCGAGCGCAGTGTCGTTGTCTTCCTCGGTCGAGCATTTCGTCGGGACGGTCGCGCGGTTGAGGGCACGCGGTGTCGACATCTACTCACTCGCCGAGCCCGCCCTGTCCACCACCCCGGACGCAACCGCCGCGCCTGGCGATGTGCTCAACGCGCTGGATGCATTGCGCCGGCGACTCATCGGCGTCCGCACACGCGTGGGGTTGGATGCCGCGATCGCCGCCGGCCGCAGACCCGGCCGTCCGCGGGTGATGACGCAAGACCGGATCGAGATCGCACGGGAACTCCGCACACAGAAGCGCTCGTACGCTCAGATCGGCCGCGCGCTCGGGGTCAGCGAGTCTGCCGTCCGCCGCGCACTCAAGCCGGCAGCTGACACCTCAGCAGCTCAGCCTCAAGTCAAGTAGGCAAACTGGCGTGCGCCATCGGCACGCCATCCCGTTCAACACCACTCCTCTGCATCCTTCGACAATCGCGCATCTCGCGGTCACGGGCGGCGGAGTGCCGGGACCGTGAAGTAGCGGAGCGAGCGCAGCGAGTGAGCATACGTCGCGAAAGCCCGGCACGCAGCCGGTCGCGGCCGCTACACTCTCCGCGTTCGGAGGGTTGCCCGCCCCTAGTCTTCCGCGAGCCCCATGAGGTCGGCGAGGAACGCTCGACGATCGTGAGAAGCGTCTGAGATCACCGCAATCACGCGCGCTCGCCAGCGCTCGTATTGGGCAGCATCCATCACCCGGAGCGGTCCCATGGCCCAGTCGACATCTTCCTCCACGACGTAGCCGGGCTCCTCCGTTGCCTTCTCGGGATAGTACGTGAATGTGGCGACCGCGATTCGGGCGAGCGCCGCCTCGACATCGGACCGGTTCAGCACGGGGCGCTCTTGAGAGTTGTCGTTCATAGCGATAGTCCTTCAGACGTTGTCGATGGTGCGGGGGGGTGGCGCATGTCCCGGTCGATGGACTTGCGCACGGCGAGGCGTTTGGCGAAGTCTGTCGTTGATCGCGCGGGCGATGGCGTCCATCCGTTCCTCTTCGGCTGCCGCAACCTTCGCCTTGAGGCCTCGTGCCGTCAGGTTCTCACTCTCGCGGCGTCTCTCGCTTGCCGCGACAGGCTTCACGGCGTCAGAGTCGGCGGAGATCGCCGAAGCCAGACGGGCGCGCACGCTTGCCCGGTTCCACTGTGCAAGCTCGACGGTGCTTGTTCTTGGCCCCCGCCGCATCTGCTTCACCTCTTCACGAGTGCGGGCGCGCGAGAAGAACTCTTCTGCTTCGCTCGCATTCGCGGCGCGTTCAGCGGCCGTAACGCGGTGCAGCCTCCGTGGCGGCAGGCCCGCCTCGCGTCGACGCTTCTCTCTCGCACGCCATCGGCGCTGCGTCTCGAGTTGCTGTTCACGGTTGGCCCAGTAGTACGCGCGGCGGCGCTCGCGCACCTCGTCGCCGTGCGCGGCGTAGTACCGCTCTGCGGCGGCGCGCTTCACCTCGGGGTTGTCGCGGTGCTTCGCCCGGAGCTTGGCGTTCTGTTCGTCACGATGGCTGTCGCGCCAACGCTTGGTGCGCTGCTTCTTCGCCTTACGGTAGCCCTCCGGATCCGCCGCGCGCTGCGCTGCACGACGTTTGCGCTGGTATTCACGGTGCGCTTTGGGGTCGGCGGCGTATCGCTCACGACCCTTCTCGCGCCGACGCTTCGCCGAGGCGACCGACTTCCGGTCCGCAGCGCGTTTCACGCGCGCGCTCTCTCGATTCGAAGTGCGTATCTGCTCGAGGTGCGCTGCGCGATATCGCACCCCGTACTCCTTCACCTTCTCGGGATGCGCGGCCTTCCATTGCCGGCTCTGCTCGCGCAGCTCGTCAGCATGACGCTCGCGGTAGCGCCGTCTCGACTCGCGCCGTCGCTCAAGGCGCTCACTCTCGGTGCGCACCTTCTCGCGCGAGGCACCTTGCGCTTCGCTGTCCATGACTAGCTCTCCGCGTCATTCAGACGACGGACAAGATCGCCAATCAGATCAGGCCGGAACCCCACCCAATGACGACCTTCGTCGACGACGACGATGGGAACGGACTGGTAGCCGAGGTCTTTGGTTACGAGTGCGTGAGCCGCGGCGTTGGACGACGCGGCGAGGTTGACCTCGTGGTACCTGAGGCCGGCAGCATCCAACATCCGCGTCGTAAGCCGACACTGCATGCAATCGTCACCGGCTGTGTAGACAACGAGCCGGATCACCGCAACCTCCGCGGGGAGCGGACGGCCCGATCTCCGATGCGCTCATGAGTGTGCTCGTCGATCCACGCGTTCACCTCGGACACCTTGTATGCCACTGACTTGCCGAACTTGGTGAATTTCGGGCCGCCGCCGTTCTTGCGCCACCCCGTGAGCCGGCTCAGCGGGAAGCCAAGGTTCTCGGCCAGCTCGTGCTGCGTGAGAAACGTGTGCTCTGGATCGTCGCATTCGATCTGAAGGACTTTGAACATCGCCTACCTCCACTTGCGTATGTACCAACTGGTTTACGGTGAGTGAAGCACTATCTGATACTCTGCACAAGAGGTGAATGCGAAAGCGCCGTGCGGTTAGACAAACTAGGGAGGTGAAGGTCGACGTGAAGACACTCGATGGCCAGGAGCTCACCTGGAATGCAGCCACAGAGCCGGTCGGGTCCGCACTGCGCATAGCTCCCGCATTTATCGCGACGGCCACCGATGCCGTACTCGGCGTGAAGACGACGCTCACCGCCCGCTACGTTCGTAGCGAAGGGCGGTACCTCATCAAGGTCGTGACGAACACTGCGGTCCGTGATGACGTTGAGGTGAACTACCCCACCGTCGCAAAGGTTGGGATGCAGGCCATCGTGCAGACGGCAGCTCCGCGCTGCATTTTCCTCACGCTTGAAGATGAGGACGATCCGAACGCGACATGGCTCAGCGTGGATCAACTGACAACGTCTGGTGGGCGCATCCTGCCGCCGATGCTCGCGGCTGAGGTCGTCAAGCGTGGGGCCGGCGAGGCTCGCATGGAAGTCGTCGAGCTGCTCTACGGCAGCGCCGCGCTCGCTGGGCTTCCTCCGGCGAAGCTCCTGCAGCAGGAGCTCGGCATCCCCCACCGCACGGCATCGCAGTGGATCATCGATGCCCGCAAGGCGGGCCGCCTCGAGGGTATGAAGTACAACGCCGGTCGACCGGCGGGTGGGTAACGTCAGGCCATATCAAAGCGCGGCCGGTAGACGCTACGAAGTGCGTTATCTGAAACCCGACGGCACCAAGGGCGGCAAGCGCGGATTCGAACGCAAACGCGACGCGGAACGCTGGCTCGCCGATGTCGAGTCCTCGCGCGCCAAGGGCGCCTATGTCGATCCCAAGGCAGCAAGGGTGACCGTCGAAGCTCTTGGTGAAACGTGGCTCGAGGCAAAACGGCACTCGATGAAGCCCTCGTCCTTCGCGCCGGTGATGACCGCCTGGCGCCTGCGAGTCCAGCCAACCTGGGGGCGCTGGGAGGTGGGAGACATCCGCCACACCGACGTGCGTGCCTGGGTGGCCAAGCTGTCCAGCGAAACGGGCGCCACGGTGACGATCCGAACCTTCGGCGTGCTCGCCAGCATCCTGGATGATGCCGTCTTCGATGGCCGGATCTCCAGCAATCCCGCGCGCATGGGGCGCATTGGGCTGCCGAAGAAGACCCGAGGCCGTCACGGGTACCTGACGCATCAAGAGGTCATCCGACTCGCCCAGGCCTCCGGCGAGCGGAAGCTCCTGGTTCTCGTACTCGCCTACACCGGTATTCGCTGGGGCGAGGCCACGGCCTTGCGCGTGCGGGACCTGGACCTCGCACGCGGTCGGCTACACGTCACCGCGAACGCCGTCGAAGTACACGGCAAGATTCACGAGGGCACGCCTAAGTCACACAAGGGTCGCCTCGTACCGATCCCCCGTTTCCTCGTCGAGGAACTCCGAGGCGCCCTGCAGGACCGGCCCCGGGATGCGCTGATCTTCCCGGGCAAAGACGGGCAATTCATGCGCCGCACTCGTTCGGACGAAGGCTCCAAGTCCTGGTTCAAGTCTGCACTTACGAAGGCCGAGCTGCCGACCATGACAACGCACGACCTACGCCACACCGCCGCCTCCCTCGCCGTGCAGGCCGGCGCAAACGTCAAGACTGTCCAACGAATGCTCGGACACACGTCTGCCGCCATGACACTCGACGTCTACTCAGACCTCTTTGACAGCGACCTCGACTCAGTCTCGGAAGCCCTCGACACCGCCGCCGGCCGAGCCGGCGTCGCTTCGCTGTTCACCGACTCCGACGCCACATCTAACAGCTAAGCCAGCGCTTGCGCGCCCCCTGCCGAGGCCTGAGCCAACGTGCGTCCACGCGGGACGCAAACAGGACGTCGGCTTTCACCCTCAGGCGCCTTCCGAGAGGCGTTTTCGGGAACCGGACGCAAACGGGACGCAAATCGTGCTTCTATGAAAAACCGATGGCCCGCGATCCCAGTGTTTACAAGGGATCGCGGGCCAGAAAGTTTGGCGGAGACGGAGGGATTTGAACCCTCGGTCCCCTTGCGAGGACTCCACCTTAGCAGGGTGGTGCACTAGGCCTGACTATGCGACGTCTCCAGGCATCCACGGCACCGAAGCGCCTGAATGCACCCGGCAATCATAACCGCTGACGCGCGCGGTGACGAACCGCGGGCGTCGACGAAACGATCAGCCGAAGACGTTACCGGCCGAGCACGTCTCCTGCGCAGCGGTCGAACCGGGGATCGAGTCCGGAAGAACCGCGGAGGTCTCGGTCGGGTCGGGCGTCGGCTCACCCGACGACTCTGTGGTCGGCTCCTCCGTGGGCTCTGCGGGCGCCTCGGTCTCCTCAGTGACCGGCTCCTCGATGATCACACCACCGGTGTCGTTTGGGTCGCTCGTCAGCGTGAGCGACTGATTCGCCTCGAGCGCGGCCCACAGCGCATCGGCGGCCTCATAGTTCGGCACGACGCGGTTGGGGTCAGACGGGTCGTCGTACACGGGGTACTGCACGAAGACCATCTCGTCGAAGGGCACATCTTTCACCGCGAGCGCGATCTGCACGAGCGTCATCGGGTTCGTGAGGCTCTGGCTGGGGGTCACGTTGTCGACCGCGGTGGTCGCGAGCTGCAGCAGCGTCGACGGGTTCGACAGCACCTCGTCGCTGACGAGCTTGCGCGCGAGCGACGACATGTACTGCTGCTGGTTGCTGATGCGCGCCAGGTCGCTGCCATTCTCGAGTCCGTGACGAGTGCGCAGGAACTGCAGCGCCTCCACACCCTGGATGTTGCGGGTTCCCGCCGGCCAGTCGATGCCGGTATACCGGTCCTGGATGCCACCGTTGCCGATGCAGACGTCGACTCCCCCGATCGCATCGGTGATGTTGATCACGTTGCCGAAGCTCACCTTGGCGGCGAACGGGATGTTCATGCCACTGAGCTCGGAGATGGTCTTCGCGACACAGTTGAGGCCGCCGTAGGAGTACGCGCTGTTGATCTGCTGCCTGCTCATCGCCGACGACACCGAGCCGTCCTCATCCGTGCACTCGGGGATGGGCACCATCAGGTCACGCGGGAAGGAGATGACTGTGACACGTCGCGGCTCATCGGAGATGTGGACCAGGAGATTGACGTCGTTGAGCTGCCCCTCGGCATCGGCTCCCGTGCAGCGATCGCCGAACAGGTAGGCATACTCCGCCTCGCACTCGTCCGTGCCGACGACGAGCATGTTGACGCCACCTTCGATCGCACCGATGTCGGGCGGCACGGCATCCTGACCCTCGAGAGCGACCGCCTCGTCGGCGAAGCTCGCCGTGATGTCGTAGGCGGTGTAAGCAGCGACGCCCGCACCCGCGACGAAGACGACGGCGGCGACGATACCGATGATCTTCGCCAGCAGACCGGCGGGATGCGGCGACTTCAGCTCGCCGTGTCGTGCGACGGTGCGCCGACCACGCTTGCTCTGACTCACTCGGATCCTCTCGGGTGTCGCCCACCGCTCGTCGGCGCGCTCCCGGGTGCGGATCGCGCCGACCACGATGCTGTGGCGGAGGGTGTGGGATTCGAACCCACGGGACATCGCTGCCCACTGGTTTTCAAGACCAGCTCCATCGGCCGCTCGGACAACCCTCCCGACGAGGCCGCCGCAGCGGCATCCGTCGAACGGCGTCGAGTCTAGCCGACGGCGCTTTGCCGATATTCTCGCAACGGGTTCTGTGGATGCACTGAACGGCACGCGGATGTGGACGGTGCGCGATATCCACCGCCGTCGACCGCCTCCGAAGCGATGTCGGAGGTATGTTCTAAAGTCTTGAGCATGGACAGCGACCCCGACGAGTGGTTCGACGAAGGCGACATGCCGCCCGTCGACATCCCCCTCTCGGTGCTCATGGCGGCAGCGGCGGAACAGCCCGACGAGCTCGACGACGTTCTCGACCTCACCCAGACGATGATGCAGTTCGTCGCCCAACGGTATTCCGCGATCGATGGGATGCGGCGGCGCGCCGTCGACGAGGCGACGGCGTTCAGCGTCGATCTGGCCTCGGTCGCGTTCCGATCCGTGCGTCTCGAGCTGGCCGCCGCGCTGCGCGTCTCGGAGTACGTCGCGGAGGCGATGCTCGTCCACGCCGAGGCCCTGGTGCATCGCTATCCCGAGGTGTGGCATTCGCTTCACGCCGGGCGCATCGACGACGACAAGAGCCACGTGCTGGTCGCGGGGCTCGACGAGATCGGCGCCGAGGCTGCCGCGCTTCTTCTCCCCGAGGCGCTGGACGCCGCCGAGAACCTGCAGATAGGTCCCTTCCGGCGCATGTTGCGCCGGCTCATCGAGACCCACCGCGCGAGCACCCTCGAGGAACGTCACGAACAGGCGCTTGAGCAGCGCCGTGTCGTGCTGGAAACGCTCGGCGACGGAATGGCGTGGCTCGGAGCCCACATTCCCGCGGTCGAGGCACAGGCGATTCACCAGCGCCTCACCGCGATGGGCAAGGCGATCACCGCCGCCGAGGGCGAAGAACGCACGCTCGACCAGGTACGCGCAGACGTGTTCGGAGACCTCCTCATCGACGGCACGACGGATCACGTGCCATCAGAAGCGCGCGGCATCCGCGCGACGGTGGTCGTCACGGTGCCGGCCCTCTCCCTGCTGGAAGACGAGCAACCGGCTGGGTCCGAGCCCGCCGTCGTCGAGGGCCTCGGGCCGATCCCCCATTCCAAGGCTCGCGAGCTCTGCGGCGGGGCACGCGAATGGATGCGCGTGCTCACCCACCCTGAGACAGGGGCGGTGCTGTCCTTCGGCCGCGATCGGTACCGGCCGCCGAAAGTCCTTCGCGACATCGTGAGATGGCGCGCCGGGCGATGCATGGGTCCCGGTTGCGGGATGCCGGCAGAGCGATGCGAGATCGACCACTCGATCGCGTGGGAAGACGGCGGGTCGACCGAGCTGGCCAACCTTCATCCGCTGAGGCTGTCGCATGAATCTGCAGGTGATCGGGCGCGCCTGAGGCGGG
>TARA_B100000749_G_scaffold236505_1_pt1 | contig 10511 bp, 8 predicted proteins | sample TARA_B100000749 | Tara Oceans TARA_B100000749 (sample SAMEA2621232) | marine metagenome | biome: marine biome (ENVO:00000447); feature: mesopelagic zone (ENVO:00000213); material: "saline water (ENVO:00002010), including plankton (ENVO:xxxxxxxx)" | depth 800 m
GGGGAGCTGCACGAGCGGCTCGTCGACCCCCGCGATCACGTGTGCGTTCGTGACGACGCGATCGGCGGCGATGACGAACCCGCTCCCGGTGGAGCTCGTGCCGCACGCATACGCGGTGCCGGAGACGCGCGCGACGGATGCCGCCGCGGTGGCGAGTTCGGGGTCGTCGAGGGCGATCGGCGGCTCCGTCGCCTCCGCCTGCGGCGCAAGCAGCTCCCCCAACCGGGGGATGCCGTCATCCAGCACGATCGCGCGAAGCTGTGCCATCGCCTGCGACACCGGCGTCGGCGTGTAGCGATCGATCGTCTGCAGCACCTGCGAGGATCCGACCGCCGGAGCGAGCATCGGCGCGCCGGTGGCGGTGACGCTCGCGCCGATGAGGGACAGGGCGAGGGCGGTGGCCACCACGCCGGCGGCCGCCCCGAGCAGCCGGTCGATGATGCGCAGCGGCGTGCGGTCGACGCCGGAGCGGATCCTGCCGGCGATGCCCGCGCCGATCGCCGTCCCGCCGAGCACCAGAACGAGGGCGAGCCCCACGACGACGAGCGAGCGCCACTCGGGATAGGGCCACGCATCGTTGACCAGGGGCACGAGCCACCACGCCGCGAGCACGCCGACGACCAGGCCGATGAGGGAGCCGAGACTGGCGATGAAGCCGCGCACGGCGCCCACGATCAACGCGATGACGAGCATCACGATCAGCACGATGTCCAGCAGCAGCACGAGTCCTCCCCCTCGCACCCTAGACGCCACAGCTATGAGACCGCCGGGCGGTGCCGACGGAGCCGCGGTTGGACTTCTGGTCCCATCGACACTAAGATCGGTCGCGGAGGTAATGGTCATGGTGACACGAAGTTCCGAGACCGGTGATGACGTCACGCGCGTCGCCGTCTCGACGGTCATCTTCACCGTGCGCCGTCGCGGCGACGCGATCTCGCTCAGCCTGCCTCTGGTGCGCCGCACCCGCGATCCCCACGAAGGACGGTGGGCGCTCCCCGGAGGGTGGCTCGACATCTCCGAGGGGCTGGATGCCGCCGCATCGCGGACGCTCGCCGAGACCACCGGTCTCCAGCCGAGCTACCTCGAGCAGCTCTACGCCTTCGGCGACGTCGACCGCTCCCCCGGCCGCGTCGTCTCGATCATCTACTGGGCGCTGCTGCGCCAAGACGACGTGGATGCGCAGCTGGCCGCCCACGCCGCGGCCGGCGACGCTCCCGAGAACGTCGCGTGGTTCGATGCGACGGACCTGCCACGGCTCGCCTTCGACCACAACGAGATCGTCGACTACGCGCTGTGGCGCCTGCGCAACAAGGTCGGCTACAGCCGCATCGCGCACGGCCTCCTCGCGGACGAGTTCACCCTCGCGGAACTGCGCGAGGTCTACGAGGCGATCCTGCGCCGGCGCCTGGACCCCGCGAACTTCCGGCGTCAGGCCGAGGGCTCGGGAACGCTCATCCCGACCGAGCGGTTCCGCACCGGAAGCCACCGCCCCGCCCGCCTCTACCGCTACAACCGCGACGTCGAGCTGGCCGATCGCGGGCCGCTCGGCGCGCGCATCTGACCGCCACCATCGAGAGAAGAGAGGACGCCATGGCCGCCACCCCCGTCACGCTGCAGCCCCGTCCCACCGACGCTTCCGTCGACCACCTCATCCAGCGCATCGTCGCCGGCTCCGACCCTGCCGACACGTGCTCGACAGACCTCGCCGACGGCCCGTGGGAGATCGATACCCGACCCGGCTACGGCCCCGGCGCGTCGATGGGCGACGTGATCCCCACCGGCGCGCCCCGGCAGGGCGAGCTGCCCGCCGAGTACCGCGAGGCGAGCGACGCCGAGCTCGACGCACGCATCCGCGCCGCCAAGGACACGCTCGGAGACCGCGTCGTCGTGCTCGGGCACTTCTATCAGCGCGAAGAGGTCGTCACCCACGCGGACTACGTCGGCGACTCCTTCCAGCTCGCGAACGCCGCGCTGGAGCACCCCGATGCCGAGGCGATCGTCTTCTGCGGCGTGCACTTCATGGCCGAGACCGCCGACCTGCTGTCCGGGCCGGAGCAGGCGGTCATCCTCCCGAACCTCGCGGCGGGCTGCTCCATGGCCGACATGGCCGACATCGACCAGGTCGAGGAGTGCTGGGAGCAGCTCGAAGAGGTCTATGGAGACATGGCCGCCGTCGATTCGGACGGCCGCGTGCCGGTCATCCCCGTCACGTACATGAACTCCTCCGCCGCCATCAAGGGCTTCGTCGGCCGCCACGGGGGGATCGTGTGCACGTCCTCGAACGCGCGCACCGTGCTGGAGTGGGCGTTCGAGCGCGGACGCCGCGTGCTCTTCTTCCCCGACCAGCACCTCGGACGTAACACCGCGAAGGCGATGGGCGTGCCCCTCGAACAGATGCCCATGTGGAATCCGAACCGACCGCTCGGCGGCTCGGACGAGGGCACGCTCGACGCCGCCCGCGTCATCCTGTGGCACGGATTCTGCTCGGTGCATCGGCGCTTCACCGTCGACCAGATCGACAAGGCACGCGCGGAGCACCCCGGGGTGCGCGTCATCGTGCATCCGGAGTGCCCCATGGCCGTCGTCGACGCCGCCGACGAGTCGGGATCGACGGACTACATCCGCAAGGCCATCCGGGCGGCCGCGGAGCCGACGACCTTCGCCATCGGCACCGAGATCAACCTCGTGCAGCGGCTCGCCGCGGAGCACCCGCAGCACACGATCTTCTGCCTCGACCCGGTGGTCTGCCCGTGCTCGACCATGTACCGCATCCACCCGGGATATCTCGCGTGGACGCTCGAGGGCCTTGTCGCCGGGCGCGTTGAGAACCGCATCACGGTGCCGGCCGAGGTGGCCGATCCCGCGCGTGTCGCGCTCGAACGGATGCTCGCCGCCAAGCCCCCGGCGGCGTGAGGTGAGACCCGTGCGAACCCTCGTCGTGGTCGGGAGCGGAATCGCCGGCCTCACCGCCGCCCTGCACAGCGCCGCGCGCGGCATCGAGGTCACCGTCGTGACCAAGAGCGCACTCGACGACACGGCGACCGCGTGGGCGCAGGGCGGCATCGCCGCCGTGACGTTCCCCGACGACAGCGTCGACGCGCACGTCGCCGACACGCTGACCGCCGCCGCGGGGCTCGGCGACCCGAGCGCGGCGCGGATCGTGGCCGAGTCCGGAGCATCGGCGATCGCGGAGCTGGTGGCACGCGGGGTCGTCTTCGACACCGACGACACCGGACGCTTCGTCCGCGGTCTCGAGGCCGCGCACTCCTCCGCGCGGGTCATCCATGCCGGCGGCGACGCAACCGGTCGCGAGATCCAGCGTGCCCTGTCGGCGATGGTGCGACGAACGCCCGGGATCGCCGTGCGGGAGCACTGCTTCGCCGCCGACATCGTCATCGAGCATGGCCGCGCATGCGGCGTGACGATCCGCGACGGCGAGGTCCTGACCGCCGATGCCGTCGTCCTCGCGACCGGTGGCGCGGGGCACCTCTTCTCGCACACGACCAATCCTCGTATTGCGACCGGCGATGGCATCGCCATGGCCCTGCGCGCCGGGGCGGCTGTCGCCGATCTGGAGTTCGTGCAGTTCCATCCCACCGTGCTCGCTGCGCCCGAGCCGTTCCTGGTGTCGGAAGCCGTCCGTGGCGAGGGCGCCGTGCTCATCGACGACACCGGACGCCGCTTCGCCCTGGACGCTCATCCCGACGGCGAGCTCGCCCCCCGCGATGTTGTCGCCCGTGCAATCGCCGACGCGATGATGCGGCAGGGCGGGCGGCCCGTGCATCTCGACGCCACCGGTCTCCGTCACGATGCCGACGCCCTTACCGCCTTCCTCGCGGCCCGCTTCCCCACGATCGACCGCGCCGTGCGAGCGGCCGGAATCGACTGGTCGCGGACGCCGATCCCGGTAACGCCGGCGGCCCACTACCTGATGGGCGGCGTCGTCACCGACCTCGACGGCCGCACGAGCGTTCCGGGTCTGATGGCCGCGGGTGAGACGGCACGGACCGGACTGCACGGCGCGAACCGGCTGGCCTCCAATTCGCTTCTCGAAGGGGTGGTGTTCGGTGCGCGGGTGGCAGCCGCAGCCGACGCGGGCAGCCGGTCCGGCATCACAGCGTCCCGCGCGACCCCGCCGGTAGCCGCAGCACTTCCCGCACGGAACACGGGAGCTCCGACGACGCCGTTCACCCGCGCCGCCCTGCAGGATCTGATGTGGCGACACGCCGGACTCCTCCGCGACGGCGAGGGTCTCCGTCAGGCCGCGGAGACGGTCGCAGCATGGCGGAGTGCCCGGCCGGAGACCGCGGCGAACGACTCCGGTGCCGAAGACGACAACCTGCTGCTGGTCGCCGAGCACATGCTCGCGGCGGCATCCGCCCGTACCGGCTCGGTCGGTGCCCACGTCCGCATCGATGAGCCGAACGCCGGTCCGTCCGCGCACCGCTCCCCCGCCCTGATCGGAGCCCCATGCTGACCCGCCGTGTGATCGACCGGATCGTCGAGGCCGCACTCGACGAAGACGCGCCCTGGGGCGACCTGACCAGCGAGACCCTGATCCCCGAAGACGCCGTCGCCCGCGCAGAGTTGACCTCGCGTGAGCCGGGCGTCTTCGCCGGCGGCACCGTCTTCGCAGCGGCGTTCCGACTCACCGACCCGTCGATCGACGTCGACGTGCGCTACGCGGACGGTGAAGCGTTCGCGGCGCGACGCACGCTCGCGGTGGTCACCGGAGCGGCGCGCGCCGTGCTCACGGCCGAACGGGTGGGTCTGAATTTCGTGCAGCGGATGTCGGGGATCGCCACCCTCACCGCCCGGTACGTCGCCGAGGTCGCGCACACGGGCGCGCGCATCGCCGACACGCGCAAGACCACGCCGCTCCTGCGCACCTTCGAGCGTCACGCGGTTCGCTGCGGCGGCGGCCACAACCATCGCACATCGCTCAGCGACGCCGTGATGGTCAAGGACAACCATCTGGCGGTCCTGAAGGACCGGGGCGTCTCCGTCACCGCGGCCCTGAACGGTGCCATAGCGCGGCTTCCCCACACGACCCACGTCGAGGTCGAGGTCGACCGGCTCGACCAGCTCGACGCAGTCCTCGCGGCCGGTGTGGGCACGATCATGCTCGACAACTTCTCCCTCGACGATCTGCGCGCCGGCGTGCAGCGGATCGGCGGCGCAGCGATCGTGGAGGCGTCGGGAGGGGTCTCGCTCGAGCAGGTGCGCGCGATCGCCGAGACCGGCGTCGACGTCATCTCTGTGGGAGCTCTCACGCACTCAGCCCGCGCTCTCGACCTCGGCCTGGACATCCGGGTCGCGGCATCGGAGGCGTGAGGAGGTGTCGGGCCTCTACCTGGACAACGCCGCCACGACACCGGTGCGGCGTGAGGTGCTCGAGGCGATGTCGCCCTTTCTCACCTCGGCATACGGCAACCCCTCCAGCCACCACACCGTCGGCGAGCAAGCCGCGGCGGCGCTCGACGACGCCCGGCGCCGCGTGGCGCGGGTACTCGGCGTGCGGCCCGGCGACATCGTGTTCACCTCCGGGGGGACCGAGGCCAACAACCTCGCGATCAAGGGCATCGCGCTGGCGGCCCTGCAGAACTCCGGCGCGCGGCATGTGATCACGTCCCCGATCGAGCACGAGTCCGTGCTCGCATCCGTCGGCTATCTGCGTCGGCTGCACGGCTTCGAGGTGACGGTGCTCCCCGTCGACGCCGACGGGGTCATCGATCCCGGCGACCTGGCCGGTGCCGTGCGGCCGGACACGGCCGTGGTGAGCATCGGGCTGGCCAACAACGAGATCGGCACCGTGCAGGATGCGGCCGCGCTGGCCGACGCTCGTGGGTCGGCGCGTCTTCACCTCGACGCGGTGCAGGCCGCCGGGTGGATGCGCCTGTCCGGGCTGGGCGCCGACGCGCTCACGCTCGCAGGACACAAGCTCGGCGCCCCGAAGGGCATCGGCGTCGCGATGATCCGCGGGCGGATCCCCCTCGAGCCGGTGATCCACGGCGGCGGTCAGCAGCGCGATCGACGATCGGGGACCGAGAACGTCGCGGGCGCGGTGGGCTTCGCCGTCGCGCTCGAACTCGCCGAGGCCGAGCGCGAGGAGGCCGCGGCCCGGGTCGCGGCGGCGCGGGACGCCTTCGTCGCGCGCGTGCTGCGCGAGGTTCCCTCGGCACGGCTCACCGGTCACCCCCAGAGGCGCCTCCCGGGAACGGCGAGCTTCACCTTCGCCGGCGTCAGCGGCGAAGCGGTGCTGCTCGAATTGGAGCGTCGCGGCGTGATCTCCTCCAGCGGATCGGCGTGTGCGGCGGGAAGCGAGGAAGCCTCCCACGTGCTCACCGCGATCGGTGTCGAGCACGATCTCGCCCGCACCGCGGTGAGATTCACCCTGCCGCACGCGTGGGTCGGGTCGCTGGATGCCGTCGCCGTCGCCGTCGCCGCCTCGGTCGCCGGGGTGTGACGCGGCAGCTGGAGGATCAGGCACGTGACGAGTCCTGCGATCACCGTGATCGTTCCCGGCTGGAACGTCGCCGGCTACGCACCCGCCGCCCTCGCCTCCCTCAGGGCGCAGACCCGCGAGGACTGGACCGCCGTGCTCGTCGACGACCGGTCGAACGACACCACCGCCGAGGTCTTCGCGACAGCCGCCGCTTCCGACCGCCGCTTCCGCCTCGTGCGGCACGAGCACCGGCGCGGGCTGGGCGCCTCACGCAACACCGGGCTCGCCCGCGTCGGCACCCCGTACCTCGGCTTCCTCGACGCCGACGATGAGCTCACCCCGACGGCGCTGGCCACCCTGCTGGGCGTCCTCGAGGAAACCGGCAGCGACTTCGCCGTCGGGGCGTACACCCGACTTCGTCCCGACGGCCGCGGCGGCTACGTCGAGGGCGAGGTGCAGCCGTGGGTCGCGGCGGCGACCGCCCCCGCCCGGCGAGCGACCACTCTGGCGGCGCATCCGGCCGCCGGAGGAAACGTGGTGGCGTGGTCCAAGGTCAGCCGGTCGGACTTCTGGCGGCGAGCCGGCCTGCGATTTCCCGAGGGTCGCCTCTACGAGGACCAGGTGCTGGCCCAGCAGATGTACACGCGAGCCCGCCGGTTCGACACGGTGCCCGACGTGGTCGTGCGCTGGCGCGTGCGTGCCGACGGCTCCTCGATCACCCAGCACGAGGAGCGGGTGGAGGTGCTGCGGGACTGCCTCGACGCGATGACGGCGGGGCTGGGCGTCCTCGACGCGGCGCGCGTGCCGGCCGCCCTGCAGGAGCGGGTGCTCCTCATCCTGTCGATGGATGTGCCGCGCCTCGTGCCCATCGCCGAATCCCACCCCGACCCCGCCTACCGCAAGCTTCTGGGTGCGTTCACCCGCGATGTCTGGGATCGCGCCGAGTCCGCTCGCACGCGGCTCGATCCGGCGCTGCGGGCGACGATCGACGCGGTCAGCCTCTGGTGACGACTTCGGGGTCGACGACGTCATCGGGGGCCCGGTCGCCGCGACGTTCGGGCATCGGGGGATGCGGCTCCGCCTCCTCGGTCTCCAGGATGCGGGAGGCCGCCAGCTGCTGGGCCGCGAGTTCCGCGTAGAGGCCGCCCCGGGCGACGAGGTCGCCGTGCGTGCCGGACTCGACGATGCGGCCGCCATCGACGACATGGATCACATCGGCGCCGATCACCGTCGACAGCCGGTGCGCGATCGACAACGTCGTGCGCCCCCGCGATGCCGTCTCCAGCGCTTCCTGCACCACCCGCTCCGACACCGTGTCGAGTGCGGAGGTCGCCTCGTCCAGGAGGAGCACGGGCGGGTCCTTCAGCAGCACGCGGGCGATCGCGATGCGCTGCTTCTCCCCGCCGGACAGCCGGTATCCCCTCTCGCCGACGACGGTGTCGTACCCGTCCGCGAATCGCGCGATGACGTGGTGGATGTTCGCCGCGCGACATGCGCTTTCGAGCTCGGCGTCGGTCGCATCGGGCTTGGCGTAGCGCAGGTTCTCGCGGATGGACGCGTGGAACAGGTACGTCTCCTGCGACACGATGCCGACGTGGTCGATGATCGACGCGCCAGCGAGGGTCTCGACGTTCGCCCCGGCGAAGCGCACCTCGCCGCCGGTCGCGGCGTACATGCGCGGGGTGAGATAGAGGATCGTCGTCTTGCCCGCGCCCGAGGGCCCGACGAACGCGACGTGCTGTCCCGGCTCTACCTCGAAGGAGACGCCGTCCAGGGTCGCGGCGGTGTCCGGGGCGGCATCCGGATACCGGAACGCGACATCGCGGAACTCGACACGACCGAGCGGGCCGGGAGCGTCGTCGACGCTCATGGCGTCGGGGCGGTCGCTGATCGTCGGTGTCAGGTCGAGGTACTCGAAGATGCGGGCGAACAGCGCCGAGGACGTCTGGAGGTCGAGCGCGACGCGCATGAGGCCCATGAGCGGCATGAGCAGGCGCGCCTGCACGGTCGTGAAGGCGACGATCGTGCCCGCGGTGATCGCGTCGGCGCCGCCGGTGATGAGATAGCCCGCGACCAGGTAGATGATGGCCGGAACACTGGACATCAGCACCTGCACGACCGCGAAGAATCCCTGACCGCTCATGGCCCGGCGCACCTGCAGCCGCACCTGATTGCGGTTCTCCTCCTGGAAACGCTGCGACTCGGTGCGCTGCCGGTTGAAGGACTTCGACAGCAGGATGCCGGACACGCTCAGGGTCTCCTGGGTGATGGCCGTCAGCTCCGACAGCGACTCCTGGGTCTCGCCGGCGATGCGGGCCCGCACCTGACCGACTCGCCGCTGCACGATCACCAGGAAGGGCATGATCGCGACGGCGATGAGCGTGAGGCGCCAGTCGATGATCACCATCGCGACGAGCGAGGCGACGACGGTCACGGCGTTGCCCAAGATGCTGGTGACGGTGTTGGTGAGCACCCCGGCCACACCGCCGACGTCGTTCTGCAGACGGGACTGGATGGCACCGGTCTTGGTGCGCGTGAAGAAGGCCAGTTCCATGGACTGCAGATGCTCGAACAGGCGCACGCGCAGATCGCCCGTCACGCTGTTTCCGACGGTGGCGGTGAGCCAGGTCTGAATCACCGACAGACCTGAGGAGAGCAGGAAGAGTCCGATCATCGCGGCCACCAGCACCACGAGCAGTGAGAGATTCGGAGCCGATCCGTCGACGGGGAACAGGGCGTCGTCGAACACGCGCTGCACCAGCAGAGGCGGGATGACCGCGACCGCCGCGGCGGCGATCACCAGCACCGCGGTGACCGCGATGCGCCCCGCGTAGGGCCGGAACAGCGCCACCACGCGGGACCCCAGATTCCGCACCCGCGGAGCCTGCGCGTTCTGTCGACGCTGCGCGGCCTCGTCGACACCGCGGAAGCCTCCACCGCGGCCGGGCGGCCCGAGCATCGTCATGGATTCAGGCTAACCGTGCACGGTAGGCTCGGCTCCATGAGCACCTCCGGCGACCAGCCTGCACACGACGGATCCGACCTCGAGGCGCTGCGCGAGGAGATCGACGAGCTGAAGAAGGTGCCCGTGGAGGAGATGGTCAACCCGACGCCTCACGGCTGGCAGGACCGCGAGCCCACGCCGGAGCCGACCGACGCGATCGGGTCCGAGCAGTGGGACGACGAGGCCTCCGACAGCTGAGACTCCGACAACTCCGCGGAAAAATCCGCGGAGTGGGAATACCGGTGTCGGCTGCCGCCGTTAGCCTGTGACGTGCGCCGTTTTCGGCGCGGTTCTGCTGCGCGCTCGCGCATCCTCTCCCTCTCGCTCGCGCGACCGATCCATCGGAGACCCCATGGCCGCCACTGACGTCCAGCCCGGCACCGGCACCGTCGGCCTTCCTCGCACGGGCACGGTCTCGGCCGACGGCAACCGGGTCATCTGGCTCCTCCTGGCCGCGGCCTTCGTCGCGATCCTCAACGAGACGACGATGGGTGTGGCCATCCCCCACCTCATCACCGATCTCGGCATCACCGCCGTCGCGGCGCAGTGGCTGACCACGGCGTTCATGCTCACGATGGCCGTGGTCATCCCGATCACCGGCTTCCTCCTGCGCCGCTTCCCGACACGGGTGATGTTCATCGCGGCGATGAGCCTGTTCTCGCTCGGGACCCTCATCGCCCTGGTCTCGCCCGGCTTCCCGACCCTGCTGGTCGGACGCGTGGTGCAGGCTTCGGGCACGGCGATCATGATGCCGCTGCTGATGACGACCATCATGAACGTCGTGCCGCCGCACGCGCGCGGCCGGATGATGGGACGCGTCAGCATGGTGATCGCGCTCGCACCCGCCATCGGTCCGACGATGTCCGGCGTGCTGCTGGACACCCTCGGCTGGCGCTGGATCTTCGGCATCGTGCTGCCGATCGCCCTCGCGGCGCTCGCGGTGGGCGCGATATGGATCCGCAACATCGGTGAGACGATCCGTGAGCCCATCGACGCACTCTCCGTGGTCCTGTCCGCGTTCGGGTTCGGCGGCGTCGTCTACGGCCTGAGCCAGATCGGCGG
>TARA_B100000749_G_scaffold47956_1_pt1 | contig 10366 bp, 8 predicted proteins | sample TARA_B100000749 | Tara Oceans TARA_B100000749 (sample SAMEA2621232) | marine metagenome | biome: marine biome (ENVO:00000447); feature: mesopelagic zone (ENVO:00000213); material: "saline water (ENVO:00002010), including plankton (ENVO:xxxxxxxx)" | depth 800 m
GTATCTTACCAGCAGGTCTGATTTTTTGGTAACGTTGGTACCTGTCGATCTGGCATAGCGGTTATAGACACCTGCTTGGATAAGGGAGAAGGATATGAGCGGCCAACCCGATGGATCTAAAGGGCCTCTGGATGGGCTGAGGGTAATCGACTGGACCATGTGGCAGTTCGGTCCGGTTTCGACGATGATGCTGGCCGATATGGGCGCGGAAGTCATCAAGGTGGAGTCGCTTGACGGGGACCATGGCCGAAGCGTCGGTCGCTCTGTAGGCCTGGATTCAACCCTTCCCAACGGGGCAAGCGCGTTTTTCGAGGGGCTCAACCGGCAGAAGTTGGGCATCGCCGTGAATCTCAAGACCCCGGAAGGGGTGGAGATAATGTACAAGCTGGCGGTTAAGTCCGACATCTTCGTGGAGAACTTCAGGAAGGGTGTCGCCGAGCGTCTGAGCCTGGGATATGAAGACCTCATCAAGCACAACGAGAACATAATTTACGCATCGGCTTCCGGCTACGGTCCGAAGGGGCCCGATGCGGGCAAGCCAGCGTTCGCGCTGACCGCCGAAGCTAGGTCAGGGGCCTTGTGGTGGATCGGACCTCCGGACGATACACCTCATCAGCTGGACATTGCCGATCAGAGCGCAGCCGTTATGCTCTCCTATGGTATTCTCGGCGCCATCGTGGCCAGAGAGCGGTTCGGATTTGGGCAAAAAGTAGATGTCTCCCATCTTGGCAGCATGGTTTGGGCCAGGGGGATGCAGAACCAGATTTCGTTGCTAGTTGAGAAAGAATACCAACGGTTCGACCGGACTCAACCGGGCAACGTGCTATGGAATTATTACCGGTGTGGCGATGGACGGTGGATAGCGTTCTCCATGGGCCAGGAACGCTACTGGCTGCCGTTCTGTAGTGTTGTTGGTAGGCCCGATTTGATCGACGATTCCCGCTTCAACACCATGGAGCGCCGTTATGAGAACCGGAGAGAGCTTGTCGAATTGCTTGATGCCCACTTCCTGACCAGGACAAGTGCAGAGTGGGAGGAGTCTCTAAGAGGAAACAGCGACATTATATGGGAGCGGGTACAGCGCAATCTGGATCTGCCGTCAGACCCCCAGGTCGTGGCCAACGATTACATCGTCCAATACGACCACCCGGCGATAGGACTTTCGAACTGGCTGCAAACGCCGGTTAACTATAGCAAGACGCCGTTGTCCACCAGGAAGATGGCGCCAGCCTTGGGCGAGAATACGGAAGAGACCCTCGTCGACCTGCTGGGCTATACCTGGGATGACATCGTGGCTCTGAAGGACAAGAACGTGATTCTTTAGCGGCGTAGCCGGTAGTAGACAGGAAAGAGTCTCAGAGTTACTATTTCCCAGTTGGTCCACTGTCTGATTCATAGACAGGGGTTGTAAGCCAACGGTCAACCAAGAGATGTGTGAGGAAATATGCCCAAGATAATCCCAGTCGCTGACGATCTGAGCAAGACATTCTGGGACGGCGTTAACGAAAAAAAGCTGATATTGCAACACTGCACCGCTTGCGACAGGCTCCAATACCCGCCGAAGCCGGCCTGCCAGTTCTGCGGATCTGGTGAAAAGCTGGAGTGGAAAGACGTGGAAGGCAAGGGCCACATCTCCACGTTCATCGTTATCGAAGACGGCCGCCTGAACCGACGCATGCCCGATCAGCCCTATAACTTGGCGTTGATTACCCTGGACGAGGATACCAGCGTTAATTTTTACTCCAACCTTCCGGGAGTGCCTCCTTATGAAGTCCCGGTGGGATCCCCTGTTGAGGTTATGTTCGAGGAAGTCGCCCCGGACCAACTGATTCACGAATGGAAGGTTGTCGGCTAAATATTCCGTACCCTAGAATGGCATTTTTATTCATTTTCAAACATAGGTGAATGATGGCTACGCAACAACAATATTCATGGCGAAGAGATAAAGACGGTCTGGGAGTATGGGAGCACCGGGGCAAGGTCGCGGTGGCCGGATACGGTCATTCCCCCGTTGACCGGCGCTGGGATGAGAAGTCCATGGACCAATCCCTGGGAGCCTACTCCATACTCGCCTGCAAGCTTGCCATGGAGGACGCGGGCGTAACTCCCGACCAGATTGACGGCATCGTTTGCTGCGATAGCCATATAGCTGGCGGCAGTGGCGGCACCGCATCCAACTGGGCGCCACGTCCCTACTTCGACCCGCCTTACGACTCGGAATTGGGACTGACCCTAATCAACGGCGAATGGCTCGCCAAGGTCATGGAGTTACCCAACGTCAAGTTCGCTCCCACCGGCGTGCCGACCATCGGCGAGATGGTGGGCCTGGCCTCCCAAGCCGTGGCCGACGGCAAATGCAACACCTGTCTGGTTATCTACCCCACGGGTAACCTTGAAGGCCGTTACCGCCGTGGTGGAGAGAATGCCGACGACTACGCCAAGGGCGCTCGCCAATGGGTTGCGCCTTGGGGCAACCACGGGGGCAACGACTTCATAAACATATTCCCCCACAACCAGTATGGTCTGAAATACGGTGGTACCCACGACGACCTGGCTCCCTTCGTGATAAACCAGCACCGGAACGGTCTGCTAACTCCCTGGGGCTACAACGCCAGCCATGGGATGGAGCAGCTTACCGTTGAGGACTATGTGACGTCGCGGTACATCCTGAATCCCCTCCGCCTGTGGGACTGCGACCGTCCGGTAAACGCTTCGGCCGCATATCTGTTCACCACGGCCGAACGGGCCAGGGACATGAAGCAGCCTCCCGTGTACGTGCTCAACCACTCGCAGCATAACTTCCCTACCCGGACAACTCAGTCGGACCTGGACGAGATTGAGGATTGGACCGACCGGGCGGCTAAAAGGATGTACGAAGGCGCGGGCCTCGGCCCTGCTGATGTGGACATCTTCAACCCCTACGACGGTTACGCGACGATGACCCAGTTCTACCTGGAGGCCTTCCAGTGGCACGGCGTGAAGCGGGGAGACGCCTACGCATTCTATGCCGGTGACATCCGGGTAGAGGGTCCGCATCCCTTCAGCTCCAGCGGCGGCAACCTGGGGAACGGCCGTACCCGGACCGCGATGTATACGGATAGTATCCAGCAGCTTCGAGGGACCGCCGGACCACGACAGGTCACGGTGAAGGTAGAGACGGCGCTTGCGGCCTTTGTCACGCCCAGCAGCGGCGGCTGGATTATGTTCGGCAAGCATCCCAGTTAGCCCGATCCCGAACCATCTCCGGTCCGGTTACTGTTTGACCGGCCCGAAAACGGAAGAGACTGATGCCTGAAAATTGTATTCTTGAGGGTGTGCGCGTTCTCACTTTGGAGCAGGTGCACGCCCTGCCATGGGGAACCTCTTTCCTGGCGGACCTGGGAGCACAGGTGATTCGAGTTGAAAGCGTTGTCCACCTCCAGGACCGCAAATCGGGGCCGTTCCCCGGCGGTAAACCCAGCGAAGAATGGTGGAACGAAGGCGGCAATCTGGCCTACTTCGGTGCTCGTAACAAGCAGAGCCTCTGCCTGGAAGTGGCCGATCCCCGGGGCAAAGAGGTTTTTCTTAAGCTGGTTCAAGAGTGCGATATCGTTACCGACAACTTTCGTCCCGGCACCATGGCCCGGTACGGATTCGACCATGAGAGCCTGAGCAAGCTGAACCCACGTATCATCACCCTGAGTTCCACCGCCTTTGGCTACACGGGATCGTGGAGCAGGGCCGGTTCCAGGGCCCGCACCGTCGATGCTTCCTGCGGCATGTCCTATCTCACCGGCTACGAAGATGGTCCGTCACGGCGGGCCAGCAACAACTACATGGATCACTCGGTGGGCAACAACGTTGCCTACGCCCTGCTGCTGGCGCTGTATCAGCGTAACAAGACCGGCAAGGGCATGCGCATCGACCTCACCATGCAGGAAACCGGCGTGTCGGCCATCGGCCCGGCTATTCTGGAAACCCAACGGGGAATCTCCCGGTCTCGCCTGGGTTGCGGCCATCTTTGGAAGGCGCCACACAACGTCTTCCCCTGTCTGGGCGAGGACCGTTGGATAACCATTGCCGTATCCACCGATGAAGAGTGGCGGCGGCTTTGCAAAGCCATGGGCGACCCGTCCTGGGCCACCGAGCGCCGCTTCGACACGTCCCACGGCCGCCACCGCCACCGGCATGAACTGGGCGAAAACTTGTCGGAGTGGACCCAAACCAAAGACTGCCAAGAGTTGATGACCGTCCTCCAAGGTTGGGGCGTTCCCGCCGGTGCGGTGTTGACCGCCGAAGACTTGGTGGCGAACCCACATCTTCAGGAACGGGAATACATCGAGGAATTCGAGAACGTCAACGCGCCTCAGGCTGGTCCCCGGAAATACGCGGGGCGCCCGTTCCGCATGCCGGGCGTTGCCATGGGTATCCAAAGCGTGGCGGCCCTTGGTGAGCATAACGAGGAGATTCTAAAGGAGATTGCCGGGTTGTCTCAAGAGGAGATAACTTCTCTGGCTGACGACGGGATAATCTCCAACTTACCCCTGCCCACGGAATCCCGGCCTTAGAACGGAAAACTGAGGTGACGCCATGGCAAAGCTGGTCCTTTATACCTTTGGCATCTTTCAGCAACCGCGGGATCACGAGCAGATCAAGGGCTTCCATGACCGGAATCCATTCGTCTATACCAGTGCCGAGAACTCGGATGGATTTGTAGACCGCTCTGGCAATAGTTGGAAGAGAGATCACGCTGATCGTGAAACGGACTGGGGTACCCGCGAGGTCAGCCCCCGGTTTCTTACCAGCGGGGAGCACCGGGACGCCCCCGCCACCCTTTCCCTGTGGGAGGACGTTGAGTCGGTCTACGCCTTCACCTACTATGGTTTTCACGCCGAGGTGCTAAAACACCGCGACGACTGGTTCGTCAAAGGCGATTGGCCTGCTTTCGTGGCCTGGTGGATCCCGGATGACGAAACTCCGACTCGGACGCAGGGGGCTCAACTGCTAGAGCACTTGCACGATAACGGTCCAACGGCACATGACTTCGACTTCAAGGTCCCATTCGACTCGGATGGGCAACCCTTGCAGATGGACCGGAAGAAGATTCAAGACCGGCGGAGGTCGTGCGGTCGCATATGCGGCACGGACAGGATGTCTAAAGAGTCGGGGTTCCGGAGATGACGGAGACGGAAAACCAACGATAAAACTGGTTGAGGAGATGCGCATCATGGCTAGTGACTCGTTAGGAGGACTACATTACAGTGGCGATGTAACCGTTGAGATTGATGACCCCAGTTGACCTTTTCCAACCCCCACGGCCATCGGGTTGGACCCAGGTGGGTTCGCGGCGAGATGGTTTTCGCCATGCCTGCGGGAATCGTCCACATCGACCCTGAGAAACAGGCATACGGAAAGGAATTTGTCCTGATATACAGCATGGAAGGACCCAACGGGAGGCCGGAAAGGGTCACGGGACAATACGGCATCTACGACACCAAACCCGGAGACCCAGGATATAGCCCCATCTGGCGGTACCACTTCGTGATTGTGCCCCGTGACCATGTGGCCAACACCCTCCGGTCGGAAGACGACATCTTGAAGAGTGGATACGAGGTTATCCAGTCAGACACCTACACCAATTGACCGGTTCTGTAAGAGACCAGCGTGACTGGTCACAACGACCCCACCTCAGTGGTTCATCTGAGTATTACTCGAGAGTGACAGGAAGTTCGATCTGAATGGACATCTTATCCGACATAAAAGTGGTGGAACTGGCCCATAGCCTATCTGGAGCTTTCTGCGCCAAGTTGTTGGCGGACCAAGGGGCTAGCACCATCAAAGTGGAGCCTCCGGCATGGGGCGACCCGGCGCGCCGGGAACCTCCTTTCATCGAAGGTGTACCCGATCCCGAGGGTTCCACTCTATTCTTAGCATTCAACACCAACAAACGCGGCGTTACATTAGACCTTGACCAGGCTACCGGTGTCGACTTGCTGCTGCGGTTGCTGGTGGACACAGACGTGCTCATCGAGAGTTATCCTCCTGGGCACATGGAAAACCTGGGGCTGGGTATCCCATTCTTGAACCAGACCAACCCAGGCCTGATTGTAGTGTCTAGCACCTATTTCGGTCAGACTGGACCGTATAGTAATTACCAAGGTGGCGACCTGGTGGCCCAAGCGGTGGGTGGCTTTCTCCATGCGGTGACCGGTTCGGCGGACCAACCGCCGATGGGAACCGCACCGGAGCAGATGGAGATTACCGCTGCCCGCAACGGCGTCATCGCCATCATGGCCGCATTATTCCAACGTCAAACATCAGGGAAGGGAAGCCATATAGACCTGTCCACCATGGAAGCCGCCATCAGCACCCCTTCGGGCCTCATCCATCCCTTTACCTTCACCGGACGAAGCCCGATACGAGGGGGTAGCGACGGTAATGTGATGGACGGCATGCATCTGCCCACTGCCGACGGCGAAGTGACACTGACTACCGCCGGAACCGGTGGGCGTGCCATGGAAGCCTGGGCAGAGTTCTTGGAGGAGCCGAAGCTGACGGACGCCAGATTCGCCACACTCCAGAGCCGCATGGACAATTGGGAAGAACTCCATAGTCTGGTGGCTACGCCTCTGTCTAAGCGGAATAACCTGGACCTGATGCGGGATGCGATGGCTAAAGGGTTAGTCATCGGCTTGGTGCAGAGCCCTCAACAAGTCGTGGACTCTCCCCATCTGGCCGAGCGGGGCTATTTCGTCGAGATTGACCATCCAGACGCCGGGAGCATGAAGTATCCGGGGCCCGGTTTCTTCCTCGACGGAGAGAATACTATGGGCAGCAGACCGGCCCCGTCTCTAGGCCAACATAACTTCGAGATATTCGGTGAAGAGTTGGGGCTAACGAACGAAGAATTAGGCCTGCTCCGCGCCGCCCGAGTGATTTAGTACCGATTGGTGTACTGAGCGGTTTCAACCTACCGTTCGCCCTGAGTCTGCCGAAGGGCCCTCACGCGGATGGGTGGTTCGATAGGCTCACCACGAACGGGGTCAGTGATGCTGGACTCCGCGCGTCAGTACTCGTAAAACATCTGCTGAATCTCTTCTCGATCGCTTGTGATGGTCAGGGCCAGCATCAATAGCACGCGTGCTTTCTGGGGCAACAGGTTGTCGCAAACGATGAATCCTTGCTGTTCCTTCTTGGGTGTCATGACCACCCGCCCAGCGGTTGACCGGGAAGCCAGAACCACAGGCATGCCTTCCGATACCGCTTCAGCCGCTGCGTCGACTACCGCCGGTGGAAAAGTGCCGCCACCGAACCCGGCCAACACCAACCCCCCCGAGGCATTTGCCCGCACTGCGTTCACCAGCAGGCCATCGGCGCCCCCGTATGAATAGACGATGTCCACCCTCGGCAGGTTGGTTGACTCGGTAAGGTTGAAGGGCGTGGCTGTGGTGTGCTTCCTGATGGGCGCACGGTAAAAGACGACCTTTCCGTCGGAATCCGCATAACCCAGAAACCCCAGTTCGTTGGGCCGGAAGGTCTCAACCCGAAACGTGTTGGCCTTGGTCACGTCCCTACCGCAGTGAATCTCACTATTCAGCACCGTGAGCACTCCCATCCCCGACGCCTCGGGACAAGCTGCGATACGTACGGCCTCCAACAGGTTAAGATCGGCGTCGGTTCCCAGGGACGTCGGTGGCCTCATGGCGCCGGTAATCACCACGGGTTTGTCCGACTTCACCGTCAAATGCAGAAAATAAGCGGTCTCTTCCAGCGTCGCGGTTCCGTGGGTCACCACCAGTCCGGTCACCTCCGGCTGTTCCCGGAATGTCCGGTTGATCCTGTTAGCCAGGCTCAGCCATTCCGGTCCTCCGATGGCCGTGCTGCCTACGCTGATTAAATCCTCCGCTTCGATTCTGGCGATGTCCAATACCTCCGGGATCCGGGCCAACGATTGATCGATGGTGATGTGCTCTCCTAACTCGGGATAAAGGATGTAGTCCATGCGGTCCGGACCCACACCGGCGATACTGCCACCGGTGGCTATAATCTTCACTAGTGGTTTGGTAGTGGTCATGGGTATCCTCCAGGCTAGGGATTTGGGCGTAGGTTCAGTCGAACACTATATCTGGGCATTGATACCCGTATCAATGCTGGTAACCGGGTAGAGTATACGACACGAACTAGAGGATGATTCTACGGCCTTGCCTCAATCATAGACAAATCCCCCTAGCTAACGTTAACATTCCCCCTGCGTGAATAGCGAGCGTGGACAGAGGTGACTTAGCCTTGTGGTAGGCTTGGCTGGACTAGACCGAACGAAGGGAAAAATGAACATGCAATCAACTATCATCGGCGCACCGGTAACCCAGATCGAGGGGCCGTCAAAAGTCACGGGACAAACGCGCTACGCCGCCGACGTGGATCTGCCCGGCATGCTTTGGGGCAAGATTCTGCGTAGCCCCCATCCCCACGCCCGTATCGTGGGTATCGATGCTTCCAAGGCCTGGAGTGTTCCCGGCGTTAAGGCCGTTGTCACCGGACAGGACGCCCCTGGTCATCTGATGGGGAAGGTCCTTCGGGACATGCCGGTTCTCTGCTGGGACCGCGTCCGTTACATCGGAGATCGGGTCGCGGCGGTGGCAGCGGAGACGCCCGAGGCCGCCGAAGAAGCTATATTGCTCATCGAAATTGACTACGAGCTGCTTCCGGCGGTCTTCGATCCCATGGAAGCAATGAAGCCGGACGCGCCGCTGATCCATGAAGACGTGGCTTCGTATGTAGGCGCCCCCGTCGACGTTCTCGCGACGGACGTGCACAACGGCCAGACCCGCCTCGCCTGGGCTAAAGGCGATCTGGACGAAGGGTTCCGCCAGGCCGACATCATCTTGGAGCACTCCTTCGCCGTCCCCAGCCGTCACCAAGGCTACTTGGAGCCTTTTGCCAGCGTCATATCCATCGACGACACGGGCCGAATCCAAGCCTGGTGTTCCAGCAAAGCCCCCTTCCGAGCGCGGTTGCAGTTGGCCCAAGCCATGGGGCTGCAAGACGAAGACATCCGGGTAAACGTCGTTTCAGTGGGAGGAGATTTCGGGGGGAAGGGAGACACTCGTGATCTCCCCGTCGCCTACCTCCTGGCGAAGATGTCCGAACGCCCGGTGAAGATTGTCATGAGCTATTGGGAAGAGCTGACCGCTAGTAACCCCACTCATCCCACATTCGTCACCATCAAATCGGGAATGACCCGGGATGGGCGTCTAACGTCTCGTGAAGTCCGCACGGTGCACGCCAGCGGCGCATACGGGGCCATGAAACCCAGGTCGTTCCTCTCCACGTCCCACTACGTCGGCGGGGGGTACAAAATTCCCAACGCGTCTTTCGAGTTCCTACAGGTGTGCACCAACACCACGCCGGGCGGGTACTTCCGAGCGCCGGGGGCACACCAGTACACCTTTGCCCTTGAGTGCCACACCGACCTACTGGCCAGAGAGATTGGGATGGACCCGGCCGAATTCCGGCGGATGAACTTAGTCGACGCAGGCGATGAGGACGCCGTGGGCCGGGACCTGCGGGTGGCGGATGTCCGGCCCGTGTTGGAAGCCGCCCTGGAAGCAGGCGGGTGGGGAGAACCAAAGGCCGCGCCGAACCGGGGCAAGGGAGTCGCCATCTTCGGACGACAGATCGGCGGCGGCGCGGCCGGAACGGTGATAACCGCTGAAGCAAATGGCACGTTCACTGTCCTCAGTCCGACGGTGGACGTGGGCACCGGCACGCACACCATCGAACAGCAGATGGTAGCTACCGAGATGGGCGTTCCCCTCTCCAACGTAAGAGTGAGTCAGGGCGACACTGACAGCACTCCCTTCGACGAAGGTCCCAGGGCCAGCCGGGTAACCTACACGGAGGGCCAAGCGGTCATGAAGGCTTGCGAGCAGATGAAGCAGGCGATACAAGACGGCGCCAACTTGCCGCTGACCATCACCTTCGAACACGACGCCCCTCAACCGGAAGACGTCATGTATTTCAGCGCCCAGGTCGCTGAGGTGGAAGTTGACCCGGAGACCGGCCAGGTTAAGGTCCTGCGAGTGGTGACGGCTCATGATGTAGGCACCATCATCAACCCGATAGCGCATCAAGGCCAGATCGACGGAGGATTCGTTACTGGGCTCGGTCTGGCGGTAACCGAGGAATTGGTTACTGAGGGCGGCCAAGTCCTCAATGGAAATCTGGGGGACTACAAGCTTCCCACCATCGCCGACATCCCTTCTCTGGAAACAGTGCTGGTGCAGACCGGAGGCGGAGAGGGACCGTATCAGGCGAAGTCGATCGGCGAATTGGCCAACAACGCCACCGCAGCTGCCATCGCCAACGCTGTCGCCGACGCAGCCGG
>TARA_B100000749_G_scaffold203443_1_pt1 | contig 10319 bp, 8 predicted proteins | sample TARA_B100000749 | Tara Oceans TARA_B100000749 (sample SAMEA2621232) | marine metagenome | biome: marine biome (ENVO:00000447); feature: mesopelagic zone (ENVO:00000213); material: "saline water (ENVO:00002010), including plankton (ENVO:xxxxxxxx)" | depth 800 m
GATAGCATTCATCTGCGTTTTACTTGCAATAAACTATGTCTTTAACCGTTTCCTGTCTCATCTGTTTCTAAGTATTCAAAGAGGCCTTGCATATGGGCTCGGGGCTATCGCTACCTATTGGTTCATTGAAAGACTGCCAGCTTTGCTTGTGATCTAATTCCCAGAAATTCGATGACTAAATCTTTATCCAAATACGATGTAGCGATTATTGGAGCCGGTTTCGCTGGTCTTTACGCGCTTTATAAACTCCGCAGCCTTGGGTTTTCGGTACGTGTTTTCGAGTCGGGAAGCAATGTTGGGGGTACCTGGTATTGGAATCGCTTTCCTGGTGCGCGCTGCGATGTGAACAGCCTGGAATACTCTTACCAGTTTTCTAACGAGCTTCAACAGGAATGGAATTGGAGTGAGCAATATTCTCCGCAATCGGAAATTCTTGAATATGCAAACCACGTTGCAGACCGTTTCGATCTGCGCACGGATATCCAGTTTGATACACCCATTGTCTCCCTCCTGTTTGATGAAAAGAGTGATACCTGGCTAGGGGAATCTGAGAAAGGAGAGCGCTTCGAGGCTAGTTTCTGTGTTATGGCTACTGGCTGCCTGTCAAAAGAAAATATACCAAAATTCGACGGAATCGAAAACTTCACCGGTAATGTGCTACACACCGGTAAATGGCCTCACAGACCGATGGATTTCTCCAGTAAACATGTAGGAATAATCGGCACCGGTTCTTCAGCTGTCCAAGCAATTCCCATCATTGCAGAGCAAGCGGAGACACTCACAGTGTTTCAACGCACGGCAACTTTTTCGATACCAGCTCGTAATGCACCGATGGACAAGAATCACGAGAAACACATCAAGAATCGCTATGCGGAGTTTAGAGCCGAAAATTCCCGACGCTACACCGCTCTTAACAACCGTCCAAATCATATGTCAGCGTTAGACCTGGATGAGGAAGCGCGAATTGCCATTTACGAAGATCGATGGCAGCTAGGAGGCTTACCTTTTCAGGCGAGCTTTAATGATCTTGGCATGAATCTCGACGCAAACAAGACAGCAGTAGATTTTGTAAATGGTAAAATTCATGAAATCATCAATGATCCTGAGGTTGCTGAAATTCTGTCCCCACGCACTGTATTAGGGTGTAAACGTTTGTGTGTTGATTCTGGTTACTACGAAACCTATAACCGGGAAAACGTGACTCTCGTAGATGTTAGCGAAGCCCCCATAAAAAAAATTACAACAAATGGTCTTCAAACCATACGGGGTGAATACCAGTTCGATACACTTATACTTGCAACTGGATTCGACGCTATGACTGGCGCTTTGCTCGCTATAGATATCCGCGGCAGGGATAATTTTTCCTTACAGGAAAAATGGAAGGAGGGTCCTGCCAACTACCTGGGGCTGGCTATTACAGGATTTCCGAATCTGTTCACAATTACCGGGCCCGGTAGCCCATCGGTTTTGGCCAACATGATAGTTGGTATCGAACAACACGTGGACTGGATAGCTGACTGTCTTACCTATCTACACACCAATAAACTGCGAACTGTCGAAGCCAGTGCCACCGCGGAACAGGGCTGGGTCAATCTTGTGAACGATATTGCCAACGAAACACTTTACCCAACCGGTTGTAATTCCTGGTACACAGGCGCCAACATTCCAGGTAAACCAAGAATTTTCATGCCGTACCTAGGCTATCCTTCCTACGTCGAGAAATGTAACGATGTTGCTGAAAATGGTTATCGTGGATTTGTGCTCAAGTAAGAAGAGTCGGCTATTGATTTTGATATTGTTGATGACAACTTTCACAGGGGGGATATAGGGCATCATTACCCGCATTAAAAAGAGCCTCTTCATCCTTTTTTTCTGCGGCCACTAATACTTGCCTGGCTGCCTTGATCATTTGATTATTATAGCTTTGCCAGTCAGTCTCGACAGCAGTTACTTCTTCACCTTCTCCGGCACCACCTCTTACCAGCAGGTTACCGGCAGCAATAACGGCCAATGCAGCATTAGAGACTTCCTGCCATTCCCCGTCGGTTTCCAGATCATAGGCCCCCCAAATAATAGCTGTCATCGGTGTAATAATGGCATTCATGATTTCTTTGATTGTTAAGAGGGACAGACTGGCGTCTCTATCCTGTGACCGAGAAGGTTGAGCCAACAAAATAAATGCTAGAATTATGAATATATTGACTTTTTTAACCATTTTTACTAAATCCTTTGTTCTGCACTCACTCCGTTTTTACAGAATAAATTTCTGATGAGATAATACAACAATGGAGGTCCTAAGAATAAGCAAACACAGGGAACGATGCCGTAATCCTCTTTCGTAAATTACACCAAGTGGAATAATTCAGTTAAACATTTGATTGTAAATCTGTTTTAATTCTACTTCTCACAAACAAGGAAAATCAGAAGCCATCGAAATAGAATTAAGGCTCTACCGGTTTTCACTATCCCCCCAATCTATCTCGGATAATTTGACATGCAAAAATATTTCTCCCTTATTACTATCTTTTTTTCATCTCTGGTGCTGTTTGGAAATTCTGTAAATGCTGATCTCTGGGATGAGGTTGAGCATGGCTATGCTGACAATAACGGCACCAAAATACATTATGCCATCACTGGCGAAGGGCCTTTAGTCGTTATGATCCATGGCTTTCCGGATTTTTGGTATAGCTGGCGCCATCAAATGGAAGGACTAAAAGATAATTACAGAGTCGTAGCAATTGATCAACGGGGTTATAACCTTAGCGATAAACCAGAAGGTAATGAAAATTATAACATGCAGTATCTGGTGTCAGATGTTGCTGCTGTCATCCGCCATCTAGGTGAAGAGAAAGCAACAATTGTTGGTCATGATTGGGGTGGAATTGTCTCATGGCAGTTCGCCTTCAACCTTCCCGATATGGTAGACAGGCTGATAATTCTGAACCTACCCCATCCAAATGGCATGGCCCGGGAGCTAGCTACCAACCTTGAGCAACAACAGAATAGTGGCTATGCCCGCACGTTTATTGAAGGATCTCCTTCTGACCCTGACATCCTATTCGGTGGCCCAATGACAGCGGAAAGCTTGTCGTTCTGGGTAGCAGACCCGGTTGCCCGGGAGCGCTACGTCGAGGCTTTCGCTCAGTCTAGCTTCGATGGGATGCTAGCTTACTATAAACAAAATTATCCCCGTACAGATTCGAACACTCCTGCCCCACCGCCAGCGCCTCAGTTGAACGTTCCATTACTGGTATTTCATGGTCTACGGGACACCGCCCTGCATTCCAATGGATTGAATAATACCTGGGACTGGAATGACTCAGATACCACTATCGTGGCCGTGCCAACCGCTAACCACTTTGTACAACAGGATGCTGCCGAGTTAGTGACGACTACCATAAAATGGTGGTTACAGGCACGCGAATAGTGCTGTGGCAATATCTCAAAAGGGGGAGAGTTACTAACCCTTTCTTATTGAGACTTTCCCCAACCACCCTTGATCGCATAGAATCGTTAGACTTCCGTTTATACGAAATTTTAACTACTTAAAGCAGGGGGCTCCTGGTATGACTTCGGTAATCTACCCCAACACTAACCTGAAGCAAGTGGAAGAACTGAATATAGTTCGCGGTGAAGGCATTTATGTCTTCGACAAAAAAGGTAAGAAGTACCTAGAAGGTCTCGCTGGCTTGTGGTGCGCCTCACTAGGGTATGGAAATGAAGAACTGATCGAGGCTATAGCCGGGCAATTACGAACTCTTTCCTACTCCCATATGTTCGGAGGCCGTACTCATCAAGTAGTCATGGATTTGGCAGAAAAGCTCACCAACATGGTACCTATCGAAAATGGTAAGGTTTTCTTCGCCAACTCCGGTAGTGAAGCGAATGATTCGCACATGAAAATGCTCCGTTACTATTTCAATGTAACGGGTGAGCCGCAAAAGAAAAAAATTATAACCCTGGAACCTTCTTACCATGGAGTGACGCTAGCGGCTGCAGCACTTACCGCATTGCCAGTCATGCATACGCATTTCAGTGTGCCTGTCGATGAACTGGGTATCATCCGCACCCAATCACCGCACTATTACCGCAACAAATTGGAGGGAGAGTCTGAAAGTCAATTCTGTGCCCGCCTGATTGAAAACCTCGAAACCATGATCCTTGCGGAGGGGCCAGAGACAATCGCCGCTTACATCGCAGAACCGGTTGGGGGAGCCAGTGGTGTTATCGTGCCGCCTGACAGTTACTTCCCGGAAGTAGAAAACCTGCTTACGAAATATGACATCCTATTCTGGAGTGACGAGGTAATATGTGGTTTTGGTCGCACAGGCAATGATTTTGGGTGCAACACCATGGGATTCCATCCCCAACTGATGACACTAGCAAAGCAATTATCCTCTGCCTATATACCCATAAGTGCTTCCATTATTCCTGAATTCATGTACCAAGCGATGGTAGAACCCAGTTCCAAAGTTGGTATATTCGGTCATGGATATACCTATAGCGGGCACCCTGCTGCCTGTGCAGTAGCCCTGAAAACCCTGGAGATCTACGAACGGGAAAACCTTTTCCAACACGCTGCCAAAATGGGTGAATGCATGCAGGCTAAATTAAAGGAAGTTGCAGATCACCCCCTCGTTGGAGAGGTACGAGGCAAGGGACTGATAGGCGCTGTTGAACTGGTTGCGAACAAAAAGACCGGGGAGAGTTTTAAGGATGGTAGCGTGGGCGCTTATGCCAAGCAGGCGAGCCAGGAGCATGGGCTATTAATCCGCGCGGTTGCGGGAAACTCGCTTGCCTTCTGCCCTCCACTCATTATCGAGGAAGACCAAATCAACGAGATGATCGATAAGTTTAAGCTGGCCCTGAAAGATACTATGGATCATGTTCACTCCTCTGGACTTTTACAAAGCCAATAACAAACACGAGAGTAAAACAATGAAAGATATAGTGAGAAATGGCATTTTACTTATACTGTTTGCAGCATTGCTTAGTTGCGGGCAATCCGAACCAGATCAAACAAGTGTTCCGGTCGCTACCCAGGTTGATCTAATCCTGACCAATGCCAAGATCATTACCGTCGACGATAATTTCTCTATCCAGAATACTGTTGCGGTCGATGAAGGTCTAATCGTTGCAACCGGGGGACAGTCTTTGCTCGACGAATACCAGTCAGAGCTAACTGTCGATCTCCAAGGCAAAACTTTGATGCCAGGTTTTATTGATTCCCACACCCATATCCGGGGCCGACCTCAACGATATATTGAATTGGGTGATGTTAGTTCAATTGCGGAAATACAGGGCCTGATACGAGCTAAGGCCGAAGAGCTTGGTGAGGGTGAATGGATCACTGGCTACGGTTGGTCGGAAGATGAATTAATCGAAGGGCGAAGACCAATAAGACAAGATTTGGATGAAGCAGCGCCCGACAATCCTATTACTCTCACGCGAGCCGGAGGACACAGTGCCGTGGTAAGCACTCTCGCGTTAACATTAGCAGAGATTACAAATTCTACTCCCGACCCTGAAGGTGGTGTTATAGAGCGGGATCAGAATGGAGCAGCAACTGGCATCATACGAGAACGTCAAAATATTGTAGGTCGACTTGTTCCCGACTCGACTTATGACGAACTCATAGCCAGTCTAGAAATCAATCTAAATGCGCTGCTCGGCAAGGGTATTACCAGTATTACCGACGCCTCAAAAGCACCAAGGGAGTATGCTATGTGGGAGCAACTTTATGAAACTTCCACCTTACCCTTGCCGAGATCTGCCATCCAGTTTCAGTGGTTTGATACCGAAGCTATTGCCGAAGTCAAATCACGGGTGGCAAGTGGCACCGATTTCCTCAAGATAGGCCCCATCAAGGTATTTGCCGATGGCGGTTTCACGGGCCCTGCTGCCTATACCTTGGAGCCCTATGTCAATCAAGGTGATTACCGAGGCTACCTCAATATGCCAGAGAATGATCTAATTACCCATTTAAACGAAATTCATGACTCGGGCTGGCAAATGGGCATTCACGCAATTGGCGATGCAGCCATCGTGCTGGTGGTAAATACACTTGCCGATGCATTAGAGCGTAATCCTCGCGAAGATCATCGACACTATCTAAATCATTTTTCCATGCGCCCACCCGATCTAACTATGGAGCTAATGGCAGAGCACGATATCCACATCACCCAGCAACCCAATTTCACTTATACACTCGAGGGTCGTTACGCGGCAAACCTAGATGGCTGGCGATTGGATCATAACAACCCTCTGCGCTCACCAATGGATCATGGCATAACGGTAGCTATTTCCAGTGATATATTGCCTATCGGACCGATGGTTGGCTTATATGCTGCCGTTACTCGAAAAGGAATGAGTGGGCAGGTTTATGGTCCCGATGAAATTATTACTATTGAAGAGGCAATTCGCGCTTATACTCTAACCGGTGCTTATCTCAACTTCGAGGAAGAAGTGAAAGGTTCTCTGGAGCCTGGAAAGTTCGCCGACATGATCGTGTTGTCGAATGATATACTCACTATCGATCCTGAGCGTATTATGGATATCGAGGTGGAACAAACCTATGTGAATGGCAAGCTGGTCTATGAAAAACCGTAAACATAGCTACCAGGGTGCGAGTATTCAGCGCACCCCATCACATTAACCTAAAACTAATCAGATAACGTGAAAACCCATATTGTGCCCCCTTGGGGGACTCTATGAGATTCACCTCTTACAAGATTTAATAAGTTCTGTTCGCGTTCAGCATCTACGCCCCAGCCAGCTTGAACGGCTATGTACTGCTTTCCGTCTAATGTATAGCTAACTGGTACTCCATTAACCCCGGAATTAACCCTCTGTTCCCACAAAACGTCGCCCGTATTGGCATTGAAGGCTCGAAAGTAGCGATCATTAGTACCACCCATGAATACGAGGTCACCAGCTGTAGCCAGGACTGGCCCCCAGTTCTGGTCAGGGAATGTTGCTGTCCAAACACGCTCGCCGGTATCCACGTTCCATGCTTGTAATTCGCCTATATGATTCGTGCCAGGCCTGATCATGAAACCTCCATTCTCGGATGGCCCACGACCCGTAAAAGACCTACCGGGTCGATACTCGATTTCTTCTCCAATCATAATAGAACAGACATTATCGTTGGCAGGAATATATAACAGACGTCTTTTGGGACTGAATGCCGCTGGTGGCCAGTCCTTACCGCCCCAAAGTGAAGGACAGAAAGTTGCTTCGTACCCGGTACCTGGTTTCTTGCTCATGTCATATTCAGGCCTACCAGTAACTGGATCAAGGCTCGTAAAAACGTCCTGATACACATAGGGATTAGCATCTATGAAGCCAATACTGTCGGCATTTCGCTCAAGAAACCACAAGTAGCCGTTACGACCTGGATGAATCATACCATTGACCGTTTGCCCGTTTCGTTGGAAGTCAATCAATAGAGGAGCTGAGACCTCGTCCCAATCCCAAGAATCATTCCAGTGGTACTGGTGATACGCCTTTAACTCACCAGAGGAGACATCAAGAGCAACAACGGAAGTTGCATAAAGATTATCCCCTGGCCTCGTATCACCCATCCATGGCCCACCGTTGCCGGTACCCCAATAGGAGAGGTTCAACTCAGGATCATAAGAACCGGTGATCCAAACAGGTACTCCGCCGGTTTGCCAGGAATCACCTGGCCAGGACTCAGAACCTGGCTCACCAGGAGCGGGGATAGTATAGGTCTTCCACGCTTGTTCGCCTGAAAATGCATCGTAGGCGGCAACAAATCCACGAATACCCAGTTCACCGCCTGACACACCTACCATTACTTTACCATCAGCAATGAGCGGAGCCATGGTCATATAGTAACCATCATAATAATCTTCAACCGCCTGCTCCCAGATTACATCTCCAGTCAAAGCATCTAGAGAAACCAAGTATGCATCTACAGTTGCCAGATAAACACGATCCTCATACAACGCGACACCACGGTTAGTCGGATGTAGTTGCTGGAGATCATCGGGCAGAAAACGCACGTATCTCCAGATTAAATCCCCAGTTCGCGCATTCAATGCAATGATGTGATTTTGCGGCGTACTGACGTACATGTAGCCATCATTTACAATTGGGGGGGCCTGGTGTCCCTCTCTAAGTCCCGTTGAGAAACTCCATACCATTTCGAGTTCGTCAACGTTTTCCGTATTGATTTGATCTAGCGTGCTATAACCATGTGAATCGTACGTGCCACGATACATTAACCAGTTACTCTCTTCAGGGTTAAGCAGTCTCTCCTGAGTTACCGGGTTATAAGGAGGTAGGGACTGAGCGAAGCTCGTGACAACCCAAAACAGGATTCCGCTTCCCAAAACTATTTTTTTAATTAAACTCAACATGGATATTCCTCTTGTGGTTTTCCTTTTAGCTAGAACTGCTGGGTGAAGCCAACCCGTCCTCGAAACGAGGCAGCTACACGTACAAACCCATCGATAATTTCCAATGGCAACATAGCAAGTGGCCGGGGCGCTGGCCCACCTACAACTCTACCGCCATCATAGATATCGAATTGAGATTCATGACATGGACAAGCCATACGTAATTGCGCGCTGTCCCAATTGATAACATCACAACCAGTGTGTGTGCAGATCGCAGAATAAGCAATAACTCCGTCCGCTGTATTATCACGATATCGTTCAGTGAGTTTATTATGATCAATACGGGTAATCATAACTCGGTTGAGGCGGGAACCGTCACGGACCGTATCTGTGCCAGGGTCCTTTGCCAATGCCGAAACAGGTTGCTGGTTCAGATCCAACATTTCTGGCCTCACCAGCTCACCGAGATTGGGCTCCTCATCAAATATTATAAAGTCACCTGATTGGGGTCGCATCCTGTTTGGTGGCTGACTAAGCGCTGGTATGGGAACAGCGATACCTGTCACGATGCCCATCTTGATCAGCGTCCTCCGACTAACCGAGCTAGCTGTATCGTCATTTTTGCTCATTTCTGGTCCTGTTAACTAGCAGTCTTGCAAATACAAGCAGGAAAGGTATCAGAGTGCCAAAAACGCTGCAAACGCAGAAATATCCGAGCGAGTACCCATTTCCATTCCGGAAACGGTTGCCATTAATACTCAGAAATCTGCATACTCTCTCTTAATTTCCTGTTTGGGAGTGTTTTCCTAATGCGTATTTCCTTGCTCCTCCTTTGTCTTTTGCTATCCCTAAGTGGTTACGCACAGAACACCGCTAATATGAGAGCAATCCAAATTCAAGAATTTGGTGATCCTGAAGTTCTGCGGGTTCAAGAAGTTTCAATACCGGTCCCTGGACCAGGAGAACTGCTGGTTCGCGTGCATGCAGCGGCCGTGAATCCCGTTGACACATCGATAAGAGCGGGCCGAGCCGGAGGGTTATCTGGTGCATCACTTCCCTATGTGCCAGGATTTGACGTCAGCGGCACCGTAACAGCAATTGGCTCAGGTGTGGATGTTTTCGAAGTGGATGACGAGGTCTTTGCCATGGTGAATCTGCGTCGCGGCGGAACGTACGCAGAGTATGTCATCATCCTTGAAAATGAAGCTGCCCTCAAACCAGCAAGAGTATCTCATGCGGAAGCTGCTGCTATACCTCTGGTCGCACTGACTGCCTGGCAAGCATTATTCGAAGTAGCAAAACTGCAGCCCGGCCAGACGATTCTTATTCATGCCGGTGCTGGCGGTGTTGGCTCAATAGCAGTCCAACTCGCCAAATGGCGAGGTGCACGAATCATTGCGACCGCGTCCGACTACAATCACGATTTCCTGCGGGGACTTGGTGTCGATGTTCCTGTGGACTATCGCACACAGAACTTCGAGAACTTTGCCAGTGATGTGGATGTTGTATTGGATCCGATTGGAGGAGACACACAGGTGCGGTCTCTGCAAACCCTCAAGGAAGGTGGTATTCTGGTTTCTATTGTAGGACTAACATCAGAAGGCAGAAATCCGTCCCGCAATGTGCGTGCCACATCGATCCTCGTGCAACCAAATTCAGGCCAGCTATCCGAGATAGGTGGATTAATTCAAAATGGAATAATCAATCCGATTGTGAGTTATCGATTTCCTCTCGAACAGGCCCCGCTGGCCCATGAACAAAGCCAAACCAGAAGAACTCGGGGGAAAATAGTAATTGAAATTGATTAAAACTAAACGGCTCGGGTCAAACTTTTCTCAAAACTTTGGTCTTTCTAGTTAGCTGTGGGGCGGTGATTACAATCTAAGCGCTATTAACTCGCCCGAATGCCCTCCTCCGCTCACAGCAAGCACAATGTACTGTTCACCGTTCAGCATA
>TARA_B100000749_G_scaffold124106_2_pt1 | contig 10305 bp, 9 predicted proteins | sample TARA_B100000749 | Tara Oceans TARA_B100000749 (sample SAMEA2621232) | marine metagenome | biome: marine biome (ENVO:00000447); feature: mesopelagic zone (ENVO:00000213); material: "saline water (ENVO:00002010), including plankton (ENVO:xxxxxxxx)" | depth 800 m
AGCAAACTGGCGCCGATAATCTGCAGCATCACGGATGGTCCCAACTGGTGCCACCTTGGGTGACAAAGGTGCTTGCTTAACAGCCTGCGGATAGGCGTAATAACTAAGAGATACTTCTGAAGGCGTCGCATGACTGCCTTCTGCCCCGCCAAACAATTCTCGGGACAATCTGCGAACCCGCTCTCCGGACCACCAGTTATAAAGCCGCAATCGGGGCGCGGGCTGCGACTCGCCGGCGAAACTCGCATCGGCCCAGATTTCTGAAAAAGCGGCGGTCACCGTCGCAATATTCCCGCCATGGCCATTGAGAAAATAAATGCGATCAAAACCATGTCGTAACAGTGAACGCACGACGTCATTGATGAGTGCCATCAGTGTCGATGGGCGGAGCGCTATGGAGCCAGGAAAAGCAAGATGGTGCTGGGCCATGCCCAAGGACAGCGTGGGGGCCACCAGCGTGACCGTTTGCTCAGCCACACCTCGGGCCACCACTTCGGGACAGATGGCATCTGTACCGATCAGTCCAATGGGCCCATGCTGTTCGGCCGATCCTATCGGCACAATGATAGTGGTCGATTTCTCGAGATAGCGTTCGACCTCAGGCCAGCTACACAGTTGTAATTGCATATCCGCGCCACGCTCCATAACTTCGCTTCGTTGCACTCGAAAGTCAGCCTCGCACCGCTGCACGAAGATTACTGACCGTGGCAGTCGGGCTAATGGTCTCCGGGTCAATCTCCAGTTCGAGTAACGCGGGTGCCCCCGTAGCCTGGGCACGGCGAAACGCAGGTAAGAAGTCTGCCGTGGCCCGCACCTTTTCACTATGCACACCGTAAGCCGCTGCCAACAGGCAAAAATCAGGATTAACCAGATCCGTATTGCTTACCCGGCCAGGATAGTGTCGTTCCTGATGCATACGAATCGTGCCATACATTCCGTTGTTGACCACAATGATGATAACCGCAACAGCATACTGCACCGCTGTCGCAAGTTCCTGGCCGGTCATCAAGAAACAGCCGTCACCGGCGAAGGCCACCACCGTTCTTTCGGGGTAAGCCAACTTAGCCGCAATGGCTGCCGGTAGGCCGTAACCCATTGAGCCGGATGTGGGTGCCAACTGACTTGGCAACCCACGGAAACAATAATGTCGGTGAACCCAAGCACTATAGTTGCCAGCACCATTGGTGATAATCGCGTCGTCTGGCAACTCATTGGTCAACCCGTCAACGGTGGCACCGAGTTGCAGTGGTCCCGGATGCGCCACCGGTTGCCGCCAGGCCAAATACGATTCGCGCAACGCCGCACGTAAGGCAGGCCAGCGCGGGGCCGGTGGGGGCTCAAGCCCCAACAAAGCCTGCGCAAAACGGTTCGGCCCGGCATTAATGGCCAGGGTAGGCTGATACACACGGCCCAGCTCTTCGATCCCCGGATACACATGCACTAGCTGCTGGCGCGGACAAGGCGGCACCAGCAGAGAATAACCTCCGGTGGTCATCTCACCCAACCGTATGCCAATCGCCAGCAAGAGATCGGTATTGCGTACCGCCTCAGCCAGTACGGGATTGATTCCGATACCTACGTCACCCACATAATGGTCATGCGTGTTATTGAAACGGTCCTGGAATCGAAACGCAGCGGCAACCGGAAGCCCCCAGCGCGAAGCAAAAGTCTCAAATGCCTCCCGCGCCTCTTGCCGCCAACCATGCCCACCAACAATCGCCAGCGGTCGCTCGGCGCTGTTCAGCAACTGTGCCAATTGTGCCAAATGCTCATCCGCAGGGGCTGCCTCCGATCGGTGATACGGGCCGGTGTCTGGCACTTTGGCTTCCGCCACCAACATATCTTCGGGCAATACCACCACTACCGGCCCGGCTCGACCATTCACCGCCGTATGAAAAGCGCGGCTGACAATCTCCGGCATTCTGGCGGGATCCTCAACCTGCTCAACTGCCTTGACCATGTCGGCAAACAAAACGCGGTACTCAACTTCCTGGAACGCTTCGCGACCCGCCATGTCTCGACCAACCTGCCCCACGAAAAGAATCAAAGGAGTCGAATCTTGCGCGGCAATATGTACGCCTGACATCGCGTTAGCGACACCGGGACCACGCGTCACCATACAAATCCCGGGGCGGCCCGTCAGTTTGCCATGGGCTTCCGCCATCATCGACGCACCGCCTTCCTGACGGCAAACAACGGTGCGAATGTCGGTCACATCGTGCAACGCATCAAGCGCTGCCAGAAAACTCTCGCCCGGCACACAGAAAATATGATCCGTCCCGTGGCGACGCAGTGCATCAACCAGGATGCGACCCCCTGTTCGTGTTTGCAGCATTGTGGATACCCAAGCATCAAGTTCGCCATGGAGTATCGGGTAGCACTTCACGCGCTGGCAACTCTTTAGCAACAACTTTTGTGCCCACAGCCCGTTGGTCGTGCGGCCCACGGTGTGTTGCTGCAGTAACGGACCCGTCCTTAGCGCCGAGAAACTTTGAGGCGAAGCGTTTTGATACCCATTGCGGTGAGACGACGGTTGGCGGCCTCCATCTGTGCCATATCGATAAAAGGCCCAACGCGCACGCGATAAAACTGCCCCTGCCCCTGAATTGTCACCTGCTGCTTGATCGGCCGATAACCCGCGAGAGTCAGTTGAGCTCGCAGGTGATCCGCTGCACCGGCTTCTCGAAAAGACCCTGCCTGCAGCATGTAGTGACTCTGGCTGGACGGCTCCTTCTCCTGGGCAGGGAGTTTGTCAGGTGTGCCTTTGGCCGATGGTGTCACCTGCGCCTCAACACCTTGCAGTGTGGGCAGCAACTGCTCAATTTCTGGCAGGACCGTATAAAAGTCAAAGGTTGCGCGTTCGGGTAACTCTGCCTCATTTGCACTATCGTCGGGGTTAGTGGGCCGCTTATTAGTCGACGTGAACAAGGTCATGATCCCCGCACCCATTCGATCCGATTCACCACTCTCGATACCCTGATACGCCAGGCTTGCAACAAATCCCAGCCCCACACCGATAGCCAGTAGAACGATAGCGCCGAATGATTGGGTCCCCCTGGACTTAGTTACTCGGGCACTCTGGTTTTTCGAAGGACTTTGCAAAACGAACGCCTACATGCTCGACGGCGCAGAAACGCCCAGCATAGAAAGCCCGTTGTCGATAACCTGTCGAGTGGCATCGATCAGGGCCAGGCGGGCCAGGCGAAGACTATCTTCTGCCGCAATAAAAGGGTGGGCGTTGTAGTAGGTATGGAAATCGTTAGCGAGTTCGCGCAAAAAATAAGCCACCTGATGGGGTTCTCGCGAACGCGCTGCGGACTCAATGACCTCAGGATAGCGCGATAACGCACGGAGCAACTCAAGCTCCCGCTCCTCGTTCAGCAACTGATGATCAGCTCGTTCTAGATTGACCTGAATGCCTTTCACTTCCAATTGACGAAAAACACTGCAAATACGCGCATGGGCATACTGAACGTAATAAACCGGATTATCGGCTGACTGGGACGCTGCAAGTTCAAGATCGAAATCCATATGCTGCTCGGGTTTTCTAATCGCATAGAAAAAGCGGGCAGCATCGCTTCCCACTTCCTCTCGTAACTGCCGCAACGTGACAAACTCACCGCTACGTGTTGACATCGACACCTTTTCCTCACCCCGATAGAGCACAGCAAATTGCACCAGTAGGATATGCAACGCGCTCGAATCACACCCAAGTGCAGATAACGAAGCCTTAACCCGACTGATATAGCCATGGTGGTCTGCGCCCCAGATGTTAATCAACTCATGGAAACCACGTTCCAACTTGTCAAAGTGATACGCAATATCGCTAGCAAAATAGGTCGATTTCCCATTCGCTCGAATCACCACCCTGTCCTTTTCATCACCAAAATCGGTTGAGCGAAACCACCAGGCACCGTCTTTTTCGTAAAGGTAACCATTGTCTTTCAGTTTTTGCACCGCTCGTTCCATCGCGCCCGACGCCATCAGACTTGTTTCCGAGAACCACTGATCGTAATCGACAGAAAACGCGGAGAGGTCACGACGAATATCCTCGACCAATGTGTTTGTCGCCAACTCATGAATTCTTTGAAAACCTTCCGAGCCGAGACAACGTTGCGCCCGTTCGATGAGCATATCCGTGGCGCCATCTTCATCGGTCGGCAGGTCCTGCATCAATGGGCTAACCACGTGCTGGTAGCGTGCCCCCCCTTCGCGGTGCAGGATTGCAGCAATGTCGAAAACATAATCACCCTGATAAATTGAGCTCGGAAAATCGAACGACTCGCCGCACAGTTCAAGGTAACGCAGCCAAACACTCAGCGCCAGAATATCCATCTGCCGCCCCGCGTCGTTAATGTAGTACTCGCTCTGAGTGTCATAACCCGCGGCTCGCAAAACCCGTGCCAAGGCGTCACCATGCGCCGCACCACGCCCGTGACCGACGTGTAGGGGTCCGGTGGGATTGGCCGAGACAAATTCCAGCAACACGCGCTGGCCCTTGCCGATGCGGCAACAACCATAGTCTTTCTGTGCCTTGCGCACATCATCGATGACCTGATAGTAAGCTGCTGTGGACAAATAAAAATTGATGAATCCTGGGCCTGCGATCTCGGCTCGCGTGATCCAAACGGACGCAGGCAACCGCTCCAGGACAGCCTGTGCCAGATCTCGAGGTTTGCTACCCAGTGGTTTGGCCAGCACCAGAGCCACATTGCTCGCGAAATCACCGTGGCCCTTTTGTTTCGTTCTTTCCAAGGTCCACAGTGGCATTTCGCCCGAATCGATTGAGCGCTCTTGCAGCAACACATCGACTGCGCGAGTGATGAGTGAGCGAATTTCGGATCGCATGGCTTGGGCTTGGCTATTCGGTCAGGTGGGTTGGAACAAGCCGAACCCTACGGGTGGAGAGTAATGCAACGACGCGGGGTCACGAATTGTACCCGTTTGCCATCACACTTGGACACACGATAACCAACACCATGTAGTACCCTATTCACGAAATAGGATTAACCCAATCAGTAGACTATCAGTATTGTGGATCATCTTTCGAACAGCACAGCAAATCTGTTTTCCAGTGTCACTGTCGATCGCGCACCAGAATATCGGCTAAGCAATGAAGAACTGTCAGTGCTGGCCGACAGCACCAACGCTCGATTCCTTCCTGTGCTTGGCTCACAGGTATTGGTGTCGAGCAGCACGACGGGGTACGCCGTTGCGGCGCTGACTCGATCTATCTTTGACGCCGAGTTCCACCCCGCCGGGCCGATGATTTATCTCGGTCGCTTCAATGGCGGACACCATTTCGCGATCGATATCGAGCCTGCCTCATCTGCGCACACTGCCGGTCACCTGTTTGGTGACCTGCGTCAGTTCGCACCCCTGTTGCCTGACGCCGATTGTGCGCTTCTCGGTTACACACGGGCCATGGTGCACTGGCAGCGAACACACCGTCACTGTGGCCGCTGCGGCACACTTAACGAAGCACGAAACGGAGGCCACGTCATGCGGTGTACCGCCAAGGACTGTTTTCGCCAGCAATTTCCTCGCACCGATCCGGCCATCATCGTGCTGGTTGAAAATGGAACACGCGCCCTGTTCGGCCGCCAGGCGCAGTGGCCAAAGGCGCGTTACTCCACCATTGCCGGCTTCGTGGAACCAGGAGAAAGTGCCGAGCAAGCGGTTGTACGAGAAGTCTCGGAAGAAACAGGGGTGGAAGTGGTTACCATCACTTACCACTCCTCGCAGCCATGGCCGTTCCCCGGCACCTTGATGCTCGGCTATCACGCCAAGGCGGGCGACACCGGAATCCGTCTTAACGACCATGAACTTGATGAGGCGAAGTGGCTGTCCCGTGCAGAAATCGAAGCGCAAATGCGCGACGGCACCTTCGTTCCACCGACGCCCACTTCTATTTCCTTTCGGCTAATAGAAACTTGGTTTGACCAAAATGCCGCCACGCCACTGCGCGTGTTACGAAAAACCTACTCAGAACTAGAAACATAAGCGTTTGCGTCCGGACACAAGACCGTTACAATGCCAACCAGTAGCGGTCGGGCAGCCATTTTTCCGACCGTCTGCTTTGTGAAGTAATTAGACTGGAGGAGTTATGTCCGAGCGGCACAACGGGACCGTTAAGTGGTTCAACGAACGCAAAGGCTTCGGCTTCATTGCGCGTGAAGATGGGGCTGATGTATTCGTGCACTATCGTGAAATTCGCGGAGATGGTTTTAAAACCCTGGCCGAAGGCCAACGCGTGGAATTTAGTCTGGTAACGCGGGACAAAGGTCCCGCCGCCGAAGACGTCGTACCTGCGGACTGACTGACAACCCTGCCACCCGTTGTTACGACCGGGCTGGCTCACCTGTCGTTATCCGTCCTAGTCCGTTGAGGCATTGCCACAGCGGTAGGTTCGGTGTGGCTACTCTGTAACCAGCCAATTCATTAAACGCCAAAGCCTAGACGCGATGGCTCATGCCATCGCGTCTAGGGCTGCGGTCGCTTTTTCAATAGTCTGATCGATTTCCGTATCACCGTGGGCTATTGACATAAAAGCAGTCTCGAATGCGGAAGGTGCAAGATAAACCCCCGCCTCCAGCATCGCGTGGAAAAATACCTGAAACCGATCCGTGTCGCTTGCCATCACCTCACTGAAACACGTAACGCTTCCGCTGGCAGTAAAGAAAAAACCAAACATACCACCGACCTGATTCACAACCATCGGCAGACCCGTAGTCTCGCCGGCGCGTCGCAACCCATCGACGAGACGGCTGGTCTTTTGCTCAAGTCGTTCGAAAAAGGTGGGGGCCAACACCTTATGCAAAGTGGCAAGACCTGCCGCCATCGCCAGCGGATTGCCCGAAAGTGTCCCTGCCTGATAGACCGAGCCAACGGGCGCCAGATGCTGCATGATGTCCGCACGACCACCGAATGCTCCAACCGGCAGCCCGCCGCCGATAACTTTGCCGAGCGTCGTCAGGTCAGGGACGATCCCGTAAAGCGCCTGCGCACCGCCGGGTGCAACGCGAAATCCTGTCATAACCTCATCGAAGATCAACACTGCACCGTACTTGTTGCACTGATCACGCAACGCCTGGTGAAATACTGCCGACCCGGGCACACAGTTCATGTTACCTGCGACAGGCTCCACGATTACCGCGGCAATCTCGGGACCCATTCGACTGAATACGTCCTCGCTCTGCTGCGCATTATTAAACTCCAGCGTCAGTGTGTGCTGTGCCATCGCCACCGGTACCCCAGGAGAGGTTGGCACACCCAGTGTTAGCGCACCGGAACCGGCTTTTACCAACAGCCCGTCAGCGTGTCCGTGGTAACAGCCTTCGAACTTGATCACCTTGTCTCGGCCAGTAAAGCCCCGCGCCAACCGAATGGCACTCATGGTCGCCTCAGTGCCGGAATTGACCATTCTCACCTGTTCGATCGAGGGCATGGCCTCGCAGATCAGCTCGGCCATTTCCGTCTCAGCCACCGTCGGCGCACCAAAACTCAGACCATTCTCAACCGTGGTCTGTACCGCCAACACCACGTCCGGGTCAGCATGGCCAAGGATCATCGGCCCCCATGACCCCACATAATCTATGTATGATTTCCCCTCGCTGTCATATAGATAAGGCCCCTTTCCGCGTGCCATGAAAACGGGAGAACCCCCCACCGCTTTGAAAGCCCGCACCGGTGAATTTACCCCCCCGGGGATTACTTGCTGAGCGCGTTCAAATAGTTTGCCAGATGCTTGGGTCATCGCCTTGATATCCAAAATTAGTGAGTGGGTGCAATCGCAGGTAGTGTCGACCAACTCCTTGTTGTATCCAACCTTTGACTAAACTACGTTAGAATCGTGATGGTTTTTTTTGCTCTCATGGAATACAAAACTTGGATGTGTGTGATCTGCGGCTTTGTCTATGACGAAGAGCTCGGATTACCGGAAGAAGGGCTAGCCCCCGGAACACGTTGGGCCGATATCCCTGAAACTTGGCAATGCCCGGATTGTGATGCGACAAAGATCGATTTCGAAATGATTGAGATCTAGGCATTTCAGCACTTCGTAAACTTGCGTTGGTGTAACCTCAACTCCTCCTTCGATAACAGGAAGATCACCGGATCGCCGTCGCCCGACACCAGCCAAGTGAACGGCACTGTCGGCCACGCCAGTTCTACCTGCGAGGCCGCGGCACCGACTTCGACAAACAACGAGCCGCCTGCCATGAGCCGCGGCTCAACGTCAGCCAATAAGCGACGCACAACGGCCAGACCGTCCTCACCACCCGCAAAAGCGATTGCCGGTTCGTGCTGGTATTCATTAGGCAGCGTGGTCATTGTCTTCGCATCGACATACGGTGGATTACATACGATCAGGTCATAGCAACGATCACTAATCGGTTCCAATAGATCGCCTTCGAATAAATGGACCCGATCGCTAACACCATGTCGTTCAACATTCTGCTTCGCGACTACCAACGCTTCTGCTGAAAGATCGGTTGCATCAATCCTGGCCTCTGGAAATTCAAGCGCCATCGCAATGGCGATACACCCACTGCCAGTACAAAGATCCAGCGCCTCCGTCACCGACGCCGGGTCCAACCAAGGCCGCAGTTGCTCAACAATCCATTCACCCAGATGCGATCGGGGCACGATCACTCGAGAGTCGACGTCAAAGCGGTATCCAGCAAACCAGGCGTGCCCGACGAGGTAGGCGAGCGGTTGTCGACTGGTGATGCGCTGATTAGCGAGATGCGTCACAGCGCAACCCTGCGCAGTTGACAGGGGTTGTTGCCAATCAATCACTTTTTCACTGATAGTGATATCAGCGGCACACATCACCAGCCAGACCGCTTCGTCCCACGCGTTGTCAGTGCCGTGACCGAACCATAGATTGGCCTCGGTCAGTCGCCTGGCCACCTCTTCAACACAGTGCCTCAGGGTCGCTTTGCAGGAGTTGTCAGGCATCGCTCATCAGTACATCACGCACCGCTGCGAGTACCTGGCTGGCCTCGAGTTCATGACCAAGCACTTTTTCGAGGTGGCCATCGCGCCCGATCAAGTAGGTTTTAGTCGAATGGTCCATCAGGTACCCCGCCTGCGATTCGCCAATTTCGGCTTTCTGATAAAGCACCAGGTACTGCTTAGCGATCCGATCAATGTCATCAGGTGTGCCGGTCAAACCAATAATCGACGGATGGAAAAAGCGGGCGTAATCTGCAATCCGTTGCGGCGTATCCCGTTCAGGATCAATGCTGATAAAAAGACCCCGCACCCCTGCTTTTTCAGCCGGTGTTAACGCATTTAACACTTGACCCATCCGTGCAAGATCTGTCGGACAAACATCCGGACAATGGGTGTAGCCGAAGAAAACCAGCACTGCCTTGCCTTCAAAGTCAGACAACGCCACTGGGCCTGAGATGGCAGATAAAGTGAAATCACCGCCCATTCCAGGATAAGGTTGCGGAGATTTCGTTGGTACTAACCAAACACTGGCGAAGATGCCGACCAACAGTGCTGTGACAACGAACAACGCCGGCGTCAACCAAGTAGGGCACTTCATCAACTGATGTGTCGGTTGTGAACTGTTTTGTGGGCCAGCACCCCATTCCACATAGCATTAATCCTGTTTGTGTTTCTTCTTATCATGGCCCGATGTCATGGACATCCCCGCGATCATTTTCACCGGAACGCGCATGCTCTGCTTTTGCCCATTGTCGAAGTGAAACTCCAACGAGACGTACTCCCCTGGTTTCAACTGTTTCACCAACCCCATCAGCATGATGTGCAACCCACCTGGCTGCAGGACTGTTTCCCCACCAGCCGGTACATCGATGTGCTCGACCCGCCGCATCTTCATCATACCTGCGTCCATAGCGTGACTGTGAGGCTCAGCAACCTCGGCAACATCCGACTTTACCGACACCAGTCGAATGTCACGCTTTGCATTGTTGCGTAAAACCAAATAAGCCGCGGCGTTAGGCTGCCCCGGCGGCGTTGCTCGCACATAGGCATCGTGCACCATTACACCCATGGAGTGTTTCTTATGCTTGTGCCCTTGAACATGTCCGCCCAATGGACTGACCTGCACTTCGCCAAACATCATGGTTTTCACCACACGATCCCGCTCCGGCTTAGAAAAATCCATCGTGATCGCCCATTCTCCATACTTCTTCAGTGCCATCCTAAAACCGTACCAACCCTGTCCGTGTTCCTGCACCACCACTGGCTCCACTCGGTGCGCTCCGGCCATCGACGGCATCTGCGCCCCCACCATGAACTGTGCTCCCACTATCGCCCCACCAGTCCCGG
>TARA_B100000749_G_scaffold242082_1_pt1 | contig 10254 bp, 17 predicted proteins | sample TARA_B100000749 | Tara Oceans TARA_B100000749 (sample SAMEA2621232) | marine metagenome | biome: marine biome (ENVO:00000447); feature: mesopelagic zone (ENVO:00000213); material: "saline water (ENVO:00002010), including plankton (ENVO:xxxxxxxx)" | depth 800 m
GAACCCCGCCGAAACGGGGGCGCTTACTTCGACCTAAGCCTGATCGATGCTATCAGGCTTTGATGATGTAGGGCAGTGCCTCGGCGGTGCGGTCGGGCAGCAGCGGATCTGCACCGGATACGCCAAAGGGGTTGCCCTGGGCAATCAGCATGGCGCGCAGGTTGTCGGCGGTGCCGGCTGCCAGGGGGGAGCCGTCGCACAGCAGCCAGCCCGCTGGCGGTGTGGCGCTGACGGCATAGACCACTTCAACGCCGGGCATGTGCTCCCACATTTCCAAAACCTTGCTCATTGTTGTTGCTCCTCGATCAGGGCTTGCACGTCTGGGTTATCCGCAAGGAAGGCGGCCAGCTTGGCGGCGGGGCTGGGTTGCTCTGGTTGGCGCGGGCGGTTGACCAATGCCCAGGCGGCGCCCGTCCAGCGGGGCCACTTGTCTTCTGGCCAGTCGTCCGGCGGTGGGGTTTCCACTGCGCCGGCGGGCATCAGGTAGACACCGGGTTCCAGCGGGGAGGCGTCGGCCTCAATGGGGCCCAGATAGTGGCCGGCGCGGTCGGTTTGGTAAACGGTTTTGCTCATGGGGTGGCCTCAATACTTGATGCAAGCGAGCAGCGCGACGTTGCGTGGTCGGGTGTCTGGCTGGTTTGCGAACCGGATATCGACGTCATAGGCGGAAATTCGATCACCAGTGTTAATCCATTCAGAGGGGAAGCCGGTTTGCGGAACCGTGACGGTGCGATCTTCTGGCACCCCAACCAGTGAGTATCTTGATTCGACGGTGGCCAGCCCGCCTGACTGCCCCTGCACGCTGCCGAACACGCGGCCCACGTCTTGCCCACGCCCATCATCGAAACCGCGCACAAACTCGCCGCGCAGATCCGGCAGCTTGAATGTGTTGAAGCCATCGCCAGCGCCAAAGGTGGTGCCGATGGCTGAAAACAGGCGGGCATACGCGGTGCGGCTGACCAGCGCGCCGTTGGCTTTGAGCCAGCCCTGCGGCGGGGTAGCCATCGCAAAGTGGGCAACCTTGCCAGCGGGTGCCAGCAGGTCGGATTCTGCCTTGCTGTACACGCCCAGGTGGTTGCGCCCGGCGGCCTTGTCTGGCACGTCGGCCAGGTTCTGGTCACGCTGCAGCGGCGGGGATGCCATGTTGCTGGGTTCGTTTTGCACCATCAGCACTTTGCTGCCTGCCGGCCAGCTTTTGCCGAGGATGATTGATGCCTCTTCGTCTGCGGGGTTCTTCTCCCATTCGGTCGCCAGCGCGCCCTGGTTGATGCGGATCCCTTCGATGTACACCGCCAGCCCGCGCGTGGTGCAGACCGCAAGGTCGATCTGGGTTTGGCCAGCGGCGAGGGTCTGGCGCTCTTCGATCATATCGACGGTGACGTTTACCGCGTCCGGATCGCTCCATTCGGTGTCGCCGTCGGCGTTGCTAACCTTCTTGAGCACCTGCCCGGTGGTGCCGCCGGGAAGCAGCTGGGCGCTGGTGAGGTTGTTCAGAATCCAGGTGCGGGTTGCAACGATCGCGGCCGGGTCAATCAGGAAGGTCACGTCTTCGGCGTTGGTGACCAGGAACTCCATGCGCAACACGGTATCGCTGAACGCGCCGTCGCCTACGCTGGGCTTTTGCGCGTCTGGCAGGTTGCACACAGCAAACATGGTGCCGTTGCTGTCGAACACAGCCAGTTCGCGCATGACAAAGCCGCCCACGTCGGCGGGGATGATCAGCTCAACAGTCCAGCGGCTTGGCTGATTGGGGTTCTGGGTGGCGCTGTTGATCACCGCGCGGTAACGCTCGCGCACCAGGCCGGTGGTGAGGTCCTCCGGATAGACGGGATTGCCGTTACCGTCGCCCACGGCCATATCAACCAGGTTGATCGGCACACCGCTGGCTTGCGCTGCGGCCATCATGGCCAAGCCGGCCGGGGTGTGTACTGTGCGGTATGCGTTCATTGATGTACCTCAGCTACGCAGCCAGAGGCCGCGTGGTCTTGTAAGGATGGCTGGGCTGCATATTGCCGGTGAGTCCATAACGGTGATGCGCCCAGCCGAACAATCTGTCGATCTCCGCCTCACCCAATGCATCGGAGGCGACCCCGAAAAGCATGCAGCTGGTGTCTATGTTTGCAAATCCACTATCCGAATTTGCATGGCGACCGATCGCGGGAGAGGAATAGCTAGGGGTGTTACTAGTAAAGCCGGGGGTTGTAAGGATCTGTACGGCGTCAAGTCGGCCGTCTATGTAGATTTTGCCGGTGCCGCTTGTCCAGTCCATGAGGTACAGCACTACATGGAACTCGGTGTCGGAGACTCGCGACCCCGCCAGGGCAGAGAAACCATCGCCATCCAAACGCCTGACCCCAAGTACGTACCTGTTAGCCCCATCAGGGACATCTGCCGATCCGATCTCTGCGGAGAACCTGGTGTAACCTCTGGTAGCGTGAGCGACGTTGATGCGGAAAAGGAATCTCGACGTGGCAGAAATGTCTAATTCACGCTTACGCACAACAGAGAGCAGCCAGCCACAGCCCGCGTTGCTATACAGAGTGCGAGCGGCTTGGTCTGAGCTGAATAGCCACTGACCGGGCGACTCATCTGAAAAACTTACATATCGACGCCCGTTCAATCCGCCCTCAACGGGAGAGGGGCGTACCGAAGCGAGTGGCTGTGACCAATTTAAACCGTTGCCGCTGCGGTCATACCAAGTGATTAGCTGCCCGTTGTTGACGTCTATTGGGCTGCCATCATCCAGCCACGACTGGACTCCGCTGGAGAGCAAAGAAGGATCCCACCACAACGGCGTTGCTGTGTTTGATGCCGCAACTACGCCCCGAATCATGCCGCACCCTCCAGCGAACCAAACAACGTCCACAGATCCGCGCCCAGGCGCTTGAGGGTGACGGGGGATCCCTTCTTGCGGGTGGTCAATGTCTCTTCCGTGATGATGGTGACGGCGCTGGCGTCGATGGTGACTTGGCCGTCGCCGATCTGCTGAATGTAAATCTCTGCGTTATCCGGCCAGGCGACGGTGGCCTGAGCCGGCAGCGTGAGTGTGACGGCTGCGGCGCTATCCACGGCCAGGTATTGGCTGGCGTCGGCCAATACCAGGGCGCGGCTGGCGTTGACAATTTGCACCGGCACCGGGGCGGGCTTTGATTCCAGCGCGGTGAGGCGCTGCAGGATCGCGGCGGTGTCGAACTCGTCGCCCACGGCGGCGCGCAGTTCGGCCATCAGCTTGGCGAAGCTGTCGACGGGGCCGCCCTCGGTTTCTGCCGTGGCGTTCTCGTCGCCATGGATGATCAGATGCGCCAGGGCGACATCCAGTGCGAATTGCTCCACGTTGTTGTACAGGCTCATGTGCTCACCAGTAGCCCGGCGCGGGCATTGTTTCGTTGATCAGGGTGTGCAGCGCGTTGGCTGCGGATTCGGTCTGCTGCATGCCGTTTACGGCCCCTTCCAGCAGCAGGGCCAGATCATCCACGGCGTAACTGACGCCCACCTCATGGCCGCAACAGGTAACGGCCACGCTGCGCAGCTCGGCAGTGGTGGTGGCGCTGAGCTGCGCCAGGGTCATGTGGCTGCGCAGGTTTTTGGACTGCTCGAGCACGGCAATGAGTTGGTGCAAGTTGCCGAGCGTGACGGGGTATTGGCTGGCGTTGATCAGCAGGTGGAATGTGCCCGGCTCGCCCAGGGGGATCTGGGCGAACCACTCTTGCACCTGGACGTTGATGCCGATGCCGGCCAGACCGGCGCGCACAGCGCCAATGGTGCCTTTGTGGCGGTGGATGGCGATTGATGCGGCGATGGATCCACGGCGCTGCTCTTCGCTCCAGGTTGTGTCCCATTCATCGACTGAGTATTCCCACGCGAGCCACGGCAGCAACGCCTCGGGGGCGGTGAGCCCGTCGTGCAGGGTGCGGTGTGGCACTTCCAGAGCAGTGAGGCGAGCGGCGGCGCTGGCGAGCGCGCGCTCTGCGGCGGTGGCGTTGGGCGGCAGCAGCGATGCGTCAGACATCGGGCACCCCGGCCAGGGTGATGTTAATGGCGGTGCAATACGGGGCTTCGTTGTCTGCGATCTGCAGCAGGCGGCCCTCGGCGTCAGCGGCGGGGGTTGCGCCGGTGAGCTTGACGCGCTGGGCGCCGGGCTGGTGCAGGGCGGCGAGCACGCCGGATGCGGTCACGTCGTAGCCCATGCGGTGCACGCTGTCGCAGTACGCCTGCACGGCGGCGTAGGCGGCGGACACAACCAGGCCGGCATCAGGGCCAGGGTATGGGGTGAGCTCGGCCTCGATCACATATTCCACAATGCCGGCTGACAGCACGGTGACCAGATCGGTCATGGGCCGCACTTGCTCGGCGTTGAGCGCGGCCGCTACCTCGGCGAGCAGCAGCTCGTCTGCCACGCCGTCGGCGGTGCGTGACAGCACATAGACCGTGACTTGCGTGGGCGCAGGGCTCGTGGCGCTGGCGTCTTTAACTTGGCCGCTGGCACTGAGCGCGTGATAGATGTAGCTGCCGGTAGAGCCGGCGGTGGTGAAGGCCTCAAAGCTGAGCTGGATGCGGCGGCGGAAGTCGTCGTCGGGCTCCAGGGTGGCCGGCACCGGGGGAATGGCGGTGGCGTCGCCGGGATCCACAACCAGGCGGGCGACATCGTAGCGGGCGCCGATGTGATCCAGATCAGCATCTGCGGCAAATGCCAGCATGGTGGCGAGCGCGGATTCGTTGATGCGTTGGCGCAGGTTCAGCTCTCGATAGGCGACAACCTGGGCGATTTTGTAGGCCGGGTCGGATTCGACCAGGGCGTCGAACTCGGGGAACAGGGTCTGCAGGTCAGCCAGCACGGCGGCGAGCACGGTTTCGTAGTCCAGCTGCTCGATCACGTCTGGCGGCGGCAGGCGCGATAGGTCTACCCCGGTGAATGCGCTCATGCAGCAGCCCCCAGTTGCAACGGCACTTGCAGGCTGACTGCTGCGCCGGTTTCGGTGTTTTGGCCTTCCAGATCCAGCAGTGCGGATCCGGCGGCGGTGTGGGTGATGTTCAACCGGCTCAGGCGCAGGCGCGGTTCCCAGCGCATGAGTGCTGAGGTAATGGCGCTATACAGGCGCACGGTGGTGGCGTTGTTCTGCGGTGAGTCGATCAGCGAGGGCACCAGGCTGCCGTAGTCGCGGCGCATAACGCGGGTGCCGATGGGCGTGGTGATGATGTCGGCAATGGACTGGCGCAGGTGCTCCACGCCGCTGATGGCCTTGCCGGTGGTGCTCATGCCGTTCATGCGGGCGCGTCCGTTTGGCTGTTGCCGCGTTCCACGCCGGTGTGAACGTGGTGCACCAGGCTTTTGCCGCTGGCGATCACGTCTTCGCTGACGGTGACGGTGCCGGTGATGGTGACATCGCCGATGATCTGCACCCCGGCCGGGGCGTTGATGGTGGCGCTGCCACCTGCTGGCAGGGTGGCGGTCAGAGTGTGGGTTTCGCGGTTGTAGCTGATGACCGCGCCGTCGCTGAAATGGCTGCTGTGCAGGGCCGGGTTGCTGTGCGGGGCGGGGTACTGGTCTGAGTTGATGCCGACCAGTACCAGGCCAGCGGCAATCACGCCGCTCGGGCTGAGTACCAGGCACTGTTCGCCGGCGGTTGGGTGCTCGGCGGCGCGGCGGGATCCGGCGCGGTGCACAAAGTACGGCAGCCAGTCGGTCAGCAGCTCGCCGGATTTGACGCGGCAGCGGGCCTGCGATGCGTTCACGGCGTAGATGGTGCCGGGGCGCAGCAGGTTGTCGAGACGGCGGGTTAGTTCGGCGATCGGGTTCATGCGGGCCAGAATTGCCCACCCGCGCGCGCGATGCACTCCAGCGCGGGTTGATCGGGGGGCGGCTGACGCGCTGTTAGGTTAGATGATCGAGCAGGCGGGTGCGAATCATGTCCAGGTCATCGGCGGTGAGGCCCAGCAGCTCGCGCCGTGGGTATTCAATTTCTGGCCCGCCTTTGATGGCTGTGTCGCGCAGGCCGCGTTGGTGTACGCGGGCAATGCGGGCGGTGCGGCCGACGAACTCGACGCTGAGCCCGTCGGCGGTGGCCTGGGTCTTGAGGTACTTGGCCTGGCTCAGTTTGGTGAACATCTTGCGCTGGCGAATGCGGCCGGACTTGGCGCGCAACTGCTTTTTGCGCGGGGCGTAGGGCGTGCCATCCGGGTTGCGCTGCGCCCTGATGCGCTGCTGCTGGCTGCGGCGCAGATCGCGGGCGATGCTCTGGCAGAGCTGGCGGCGGGCCTTTGGCTCAAGGCGGTTGAGCAGGGCACCTGCCCAGTCTTCGAGGGCGCGCAGGTTATCAGTCATCGGTGGTGCTGCCAAAGCCCGGCAGTGGCGCACCGCTTCGCCACTCGGCCAGCAGCTCGTTGCTGGCGTCGCGCAGCTCATAGGTGCCCGCAGGCAGGAACGGTTCGAGCTGTGGCTCTGGCGGGTGGCTGACGTTGAGCTCGCCACCGGCTTGGGATTTGACGATCACCCGCTCGGTCAGCGGCAGGCTGATCTCGATGTCTACAAGGTCATTGGCGAGCACCTCGGCGTTGAAGCTGATGGCCTGCTGCCGTTGCTCGTGGTTGTCCAGCAGCTCGCGCTGGTGCTCACCGACCCACGCCAGCAGGGGGATGAACACGGCGTCCGGCTGGCCGGCGTAGTCTGTGATGATCAGGGTGAGGGTGTAGCGGTATTCAAATGACAGGCCGGGGGCGCTGGAGCACACGACGTTACCCTCATCCATGAACACCAGCACCCGATCGGGGCTGCGCTGCAGCTCTTTAACGCTGTTGATCAGGTACTGCTTGAGGCTGCTGGGTTTGTACACGGTGTTGCTCCTGGTGCTGGTAAACCATATCGACTTTGGCGGCGCACTCGGCCCAATCGGCCTCGATTACGTCTGCGTCATTCAGCAGGTGGCCGTTGGCCTGTGGCTGCGTTGGTGACAGGGTGCAGGGCGTTACGGCGGGACAGCCAATCTCGATAGGCTGCGGCGCCGGTAATTGCGGGGCGGGTGCGCAGGCTGCGAGCAGCATCAGGCAGCTGAGTATCAGCCCACTCGCGTAGATATTCGTTTTCAAGTTTCAGCTCCTCGATCTGCTGTTGGCTGGCGCGCAGCTCTTGGCGGATGCCCGCTTGCTGCGCCTGTAGTTGCTGCTGTGCGCTGCGCTCTGATTCCAGAGCGGCGGTTAGCCTGGTGATGGTTTGCTGGCGGCTTGCGCTCTGCTGCTCTGCCGTCTGGGCGCGCTCGGTCGCCAGCTGGGTGGCGCCCCGGGCGATCTCTACCCGTTGGTGCTGGATGTACAGCAGGCCGGCCAGGGCAGCGAGCAGGGCGAGGCCGTAGAGGCTTTGGCGTAGGGTGGTCATGCGGCCACCTCTGCGCAGCATTCGGCGTGGCGCTGATAGGCACGGGCCAGCTTCACGTCATACAGGTTGCGGGCGTAGGCAGGGCCGTTGTAGCGGCGGGCGAACTCGGTCCAGCGTTTGGCCTTGAGTGCTTTGTGCAGCGCAGGGTCTGCTTCGATGAAGCGCACGAAGGCCTCGAACTGTTCGTTCTCGTCTTTGGCCATGCGCTGTGTGAACTCCTCCACGCTGGCGTAACCGAGTGCTTCGGCGTGGTAGCCCATGATCTGGAAGGCACCCCAGCTGGCCGACTCCGGCGCGCAGAGTGCATCGATCATGCGGGCCTGTGCCAGGCGCTGATGCTCGGCTGTGCCGCCGGCGTAGCCGCCGGGGCGCGGGTTGACGAGGTTGGGGTAGAGGGTTGCCAGCTCTGCTGCGTGGGCCTTGAGCGCTGCAACGTCGTCGCTGTCGTGGCGCTGCAGGCTTAGCCGCTGGTGCATGACGTGGCGCTCGAACAGGATCTTTGGCTTGCCGTTGGCCAGGAAGCCTTCGCCGAGGCTTTCCACTTCGTTGACGGCGTAGATGGCGGCCACCTCAACACTCAGGCGCGTGGCCGCGGCCAGCAGGGTGCTGTTGCGCAGCAGCTGGCAGCAGTCGCCACCGGTCAGCGCGTGTTGAGTTTTGGGGCCTGCGATGCCGTCTGCTACCAGGCCTTTGCTGAGCTGGTACGCGCGCACGGCCTTTTCTGTTTCGTCGCCATAGTCACCATCGGGGAACAGCTTGGCGCCCTTGGCGTTGAGCTGCCGCTGCAGCTGGATAACGGCGCGGCCGGTGCTGCCGTGTTTGAGTACGGTCATGGTGTGGGCCTCAGCAGGGCGGCGAGGTTGCCGCGGGAGCGATAGACCAGGATCAGCAGCAGGATGGATAGCGCGCCCTGCCAGATGCTGACCGGTTGCTGGAACAGGATGATGTCGACTGCGTTGCAGAGCAGTACGCCGATCAGCAGCGACGCCAGCACGGCGATGCCGCGGCGGATCCGGGAGCCGTTGCGGCGATAGCAGACCAGGCGCAGGGCGGTGGCGACGTGCAGCGCGGCGACGATGGTGGCGAACAATGTGCTGAGCACGGTCATTCCCCCTTGTCTCGTTTGAACCAGCTGGGGACCAAGCTGGCGAAGTCGGTTTTCTCCACTACCTCAAGCGACTTGAGCACCACCGGCACCACCAGCACGGCGCCTAGGAAGCCAGCGGGGGCGGTACGGGTGATGGGGGTTTGGGTGACGATCTCGGCGGCACTGACGTAGCCGGCGCCGATCGATACCAGCAGGCCGAGCAGGCGCTGCCAGCCCTTGATGTCGCGCTGATTCAGTGCAATCAGTGCGGCGCCGATGATGGCACCAAACAGGGCGTTGCCATCGAGCTGGGGTGCCACGGCGGCAAGGCCAACACCTGCTACGGCAGTGGCGACGGCGGTGGTGGTGGTTGGATCGGCCATGGTGCGTCCTTGTCAGTCCCAGAGGTTGAGCGTTTGGGTTTCGTTGGCGGTTGGCGGCGCGTCTGGCAGCTTAATTAGCGTGCCGCTGGCGATGATGGGGCCTTGATCGGCCAGCCCGGGGTTGAGCTGGAGCAGTTGCTCGACGACGCCAGCGGTGCGGCCGTACTCCCGCCATGCGATGGCGTCCAGGGTGTCGCCTTGCATGGCGCGGGTGGTGGCCATCAGATCAGCTCGATGGTGGCGTGACGGGTGCCGAGCAGGTCGCGCAGGGCGTGGCGGTAGTCGCGGCGGAAGTCGTCCGATGTGCGGCCGAGCTCTTCGTCTTCACGTACTCCGCTTTGGGTGGCGTCGTAGCCGCGGTACCGGTCGGCAAACTCAGCGGCAACCAGGGCGCGCACGGCGCGGGTGTACAGCTGCTCGAGGACGTTTCTGTCTGCGATGGTTGCCGGATCAACGTGTGCCAGGGAGGCGTGGCCAGCGGCGAGCCACTCGGCCTTTTTTTCCTTGAGCTCGCGGTTGGTGGTGAGCATGGCGTCGACGATGGCGGTTTCGAGGCGTTCGTCTGATACGTCGCCAGACAGGCGCACGGAAGCGCGCAGGGCATTGGCGTCGATCTCGGGGAAGAATGGGTCGTTGCTGAGAACGAAAGGTTGGGTGGCCGCTTGGCCGATGAATCCGCTCATGGGGCAGCCCTTATAGTCGGCGGTGGTCGGGGCGTCACAGCAGGCAAGGAGTAAACCGCTGATCAGCCCCGAGCCGCCGGTGCGTGGGGAGACGCTCTGTTAGCCGTTGTTGCTGTCGGCGTATTTCTTCAGGAGGCGGGTAACGCCTTCCAGGATTTTCTTGCCACCGCATTTGTCATGCAGCTGAATGGCTCGGGTGAGGTGCTCGCTTGCGGCTTCCAGCAGGCCGGCATTGTCTTCGCTCAGGTTGTCGGCGGTGATGCCGTGGGCCTGTGCGGTACCGATTGCCAGGTGCAGCTTGGCGCGCGCCTCGTCGGGCATATCCTGCTCTTGGGTGATGCGCAGCGCTTCGAGCAGCGGTTCAACCGGGAAGCTGTTGCCAGCACGCAGCGCGCGCAGGGCCAGCTCGGCGGGTTCTTCTGCGATCAGGCAGGCGGCGCTGCGGTTGAAGCGGTCGGGCATGGTGAGCCCGTGCTCGACAACGTAGGCGCCGATGCGCATGCCGGCGGCGTAGTCACCGGCATCGAAGTTCCAGAGCATGATGGTGGTGAGCACTTCGTCCTGTGCGCCTTTGCCTGCGCTGAGCACGCCGTCCACGTAGGGGGCGTAGTCGGGCAGAATCCGGCGCTTGAGCTCGGCCTTTTGCTCTTGGCTCTGCACTTGCTTGAGCTGCAGGCTGTGCTGATGCAGCTGGGCGAGTTGGAGCTCGTAGGCGGTGGCGCCTTCCATGGT
>TARA_B100000749_G_scaffold273236_1_pt1 | contig 10238 bp, 8 predicted proteins | sample TARA_B100000749 | Tara Oceans TARA_B100000749 (sample SAMEA2621232) | marine metagenome | biome: marine biome (ENVO:00000447); feature: mesopelagic zone (ENVO:00000213); material: "saline water (ENVO:00002010), including plankton (ENVO:xxxxxxxx)" | depth 800 m
GAGACGGCCATCGAAGAAAAGAAGCTTTCCGAGCTCAACCTTCTCCGGGGTCATTGGGTTGTCAGCCGGCACCGGGACAGGACCAAGAGGAGCCAGGGCTGCAACGCTTCCTGGCGCAACTTCGGGTGGTGTGTAACTTTCGGGCAATTGTTCTGTTGCCTGCTTCAGTGCCCGAATGATTTCATCAGCACTTGCGTTAACGGTAGAGTCTTTCGCGTTGGCAGATGATTCCGCATCGGATGCAGTCTGCTTGGCACTCAACTCCGTACAGCCCACTGAAACGGTAACCATCAAAATGGAGGCCGCAAGGGTAGTAGCCCTCAATGGCCGCCGCACCCGCCCAGCCTTACCGGCCCAACTGCATGTCGGTTTCGATGTTGTATTCATTTGGCCTCCTTAATTGGCCGTTTTGCGCCAATCGGTGATTGGTTGGTAGCTGTATTCCTTGTTTTCCGGTACAAAATCAGCGCCGTTCAGAGGGTCACCGGACAAGGATTCCAGAAAATTCACAAGGTCGTTCTGTTCCCTGACGGACAACCCGAGAGGCTCCAGCAGCCCGCTTTTCCGCGCATCTTCTCCACCGCCAGCGTTGTAAAATGCGACAACCTCCGGCAGGCTCTTCAAAGTCCCGTTATGCATGTAGGGCGCGGTATAAGTGAGCTCCCGCAAAGCTGGTGTCATGAACTTGCCGATATCACTACCGTCGGCTTTATGGGACTGGACATGCGCTCCCAGGTCTCGCTTGATATTCATGATGTTTTCATTGCCCATGAACTTGTTGTAAGCGAGAAACGCCTGATAGCGCTCAGGCTCCAGAAACACGTCGAAATTCTCGGGAACCCCGGTATTGTGAGCCTGACCATCAGAGAACAATGGGCCGGAGTGGCATTGCGCGCACCCACCCTTGCCTTTGAATAGCTCAAAACCGCGTTCTGCCGACGCAGATAGCGTCCCTTTATCAAAATCGCTGTTTCGTGAGACCAGCGTTTTCAGAAATTCCGGAATAGCCTTGCGAACCAATCCATTGGACGGCTCCGCCCCATAAGCATCCTTAAACATCTGGACATACACCGGATCTTGCTTCAGTCGCTCCTGCATCAATCTCATATCCATGTTCATGAGATAGGTTTCAGTAATCATTTCCCGCGTGACATCATTCAGATTGGTTCCCAACCGGCCGTCGTGCATCCAGATTTTCTTCAGCGCGGCGTTAATCAGAGTGGGTGAATTGCGAAAATGCCCGTTACCGCGGTAACCCGGAGACAGTGCGTCCGGATGTGAAAACCCATGTTCAGGTTGATGACAGCTGGCACAGGCCGTAGAGGTATCACCGGAAAGTCTCGCGTCATAAAATAACCGCTTACCCAGTTCCGCTTTTACTGGATTGATCTCTGGAGCTTGCAACGGTGTACCGGGAGACACTGTTTCGGCGGCGAGCGTTGCCGCCGCCATTGAGACCACCAAGCCGATCAGTCTCGGCGACAGTCGTTTCACTATGTTTGAGATTGGTATCGATCCCATGGATTTCTCCCTTCTGTGAGGTTTATCTATGGCCGACCCACTGCGATTTTCGTACCATCTGGCAGAAAATCGATAAATTACTTAAAAAACAAATGACTGGAAATGGTCAAGAATTCTTCGAAGCTGATTCCTAGACCATCATTGAACGTTTCATTCAATCAATTCCGGAGCCGCTGAACGATTCATTCAATTCAGACCGGCGTTCCCTTTCTTCCCCTCAACCGTGACAGCGCCAGACAGGTTTGATGCAGCGGTATTTCGCGATCTCCCCTTATCTGGCACAAATAATGCTAAACCTTTCCGAGACAGCTTCAAACTCTTCATCAAGGTCTCGGGAATGTGCCCTATGAACCTATCCAGTCTTCCTCGCGAAGCCTTATTACCAGAACTATTAAACCTTTTGAAAAACGGGCTTCCCGCCGAGCGGGTCGACTGCGCCAGATTGCTTGGACGATGGAAACACCAGGATGCAAAAACAATCCTGTATGACTTTCTAGGTGATGCGGAAGAGGAAGTCTGTGTGGCCGCTGCCGAGGCTATCGGAGCCTGTGCCGGTCCATCAGTTATTCCGTTGCTTGGGGCTATGGCTCGCGAACATCCGGATGGAGAAGCCAGAATGGCGGCGGTTGGCGCACTGGCAAGAATAGACGTCGAGGAAGCCCATGCCGAGCTTTTAGCGTTGGTGAATCTGCCTGAGGCCAGCGAAGGGCTTGAGGAGGGCTGGAATCCGGCCTGGGACGTCCAGCGAAAAGCCATTTCCCTCCTTGACGCCCCCCTCGCCGAGAAAGCAGTGCCGGTCCTGATGGATTTGTTGATGGTTCAGGAAACCGATGATCTGGAGCCAGAACTACTTGCCGCTCTCGCGCGGGCCGGCTCCCCGGCAGAGGACGCTTTCCGACAACTTCTTTCTCACCCATCATCAAGATTGCGGCGACGGACCGCCAGAGCAATAAGACATTGGCGGTGCAAGTTCGCACCCGTCATTCTTTTCCGACTCCTACAGGACCAGCAACCCAGAGTCCGGATAGAGGCGATATCAAGTCTGGCTTACCGGACAGAGACAGCCTATATCCGAGACATCCTTCTCTGCCTCGAAGACCCGTCACCGGATGTCCGAAGTGCTGCCATTGATGCCATTCAGTCCATCATGGACAAACTGGATAAACCGGTTCTCGATCAGCTTGGGGCGGAGAGATTAAAACAGTTATTTACCGATGATGACCCCCGTATCCGCCAGCTTGGCTGGCAGTTAATTGCCAACCAACACCACTCCGTCGATGAAAATATGGCTCAGTGGCTTGAGCATCATTCGGAAAACCTTCATCCCGATGAAATCTGTTCAGCACTGGATGCAATACCGAAACTCAAATTGAATGAAACAAGGCACCGCCGCATTTTTGAGAAGCTGTGGGTCAGCTGGGACAGGGAAGATCCCGAACTCGGAGCGGCGCTGGCCAAGCAATGGCCAGGTCTCCAATTGGAACAAGCAGATAACGAAAAATTCGGGGATCTTCTTGCTACAAAACCGGCCTGTATTCGTTTCGCCGCTGTTAACAGCCTTGTGATGTGCACAACGGGCCCGCAAAAAGACCTGGCCTTCAATTGGCTGCAAGACATCCTGCGCGGAGAATCTCAACTCCTTACCAACCCTTCGGCAGAGTTAAAACAGCAGTCTGGAGACCCACAGCGGATTCCTGTCAGGAATATCGACACTGAAGAAGCGGGTGAGGATACCTTGACGATTCAGGAAATCATGGATCGGGCCTACCCGGAGTATGAGGAAGCCCACCCTGAACCAGTAATGCAGGTCAATGACACGCCGATATCGACACTTGACGCAGTGGCCAGAAACAATGTCCGTCAAGCACTTGCGACGGCAGCCGGAGAAGCTGATCAGGACGGTCAACTGGATAACATGCTGAATGAGCTACCTGAAGAGATGTGGTCATATGCTCAGGTGGTTCGTGAACACGTCGAGGCCGGCGATAAACTGTCCCTTAACGGCCGAAAGAAAGCCGATTTTCCGGATTCGCCCAACGCAACTCTAGTGATCCGGGCCCTCGGCACCTCTGAGTCGAATCTGGCCGTGAAATGGCTCCGAGAGCATTTATTGGCGTCCGACACCACCATGCAAGCGGAAGCAGCGAATAGCCTGCGAAGGATTGCGGAACGGCGTCCCGATCTTGCCGAACTGAGTAGTTGCCTGGGGCCGCTGGGAACACTTCTATCGGCAGGAACTCCCTCTGTTCGTACAGCTTGCGCCAGTGCCCTGGGCGCTCTGGGTCACCCCAATGCGATGCCATTGTTGCTCGCTGCACTTGAAGACATGCACACCCCGGTCAGGCTGGCAGCCATGGCCGCCATCGCATCTTGCCTGCCTGAAAAACAGGCTTCCTTCAAACAGCGACATGACGTAGTGACAGAGCCCACAGAAAATCAACAGATTCTGGCAAAGCTGAATCGGGCTCTTGGCGATCCCGAACCAGAGGTTCGCGCTGCCGCCCTGCGAATCCTGGCGAAAGCGCAAGGCGAATCGATCCGTAAACTTCTCCTTGACACTGCGTTGAATGACCCCGACCTGACCGAACAAGCCAGCCAGCTACTGGCGATTCTTGATCCCGAAACGACAGTCAAGGAACTGACCCCAACCCTTAAAGACTCCGACCAGGCGAGCCGGGCCGTTGCGCTTCGCCTGTTACTTGCAATCCCACCCAAACCTTATGAGGAGACTCTATGAAACTAAAAAATCTGGTCGTTACCACTGCGCTATGCACCTTGCCAATGGCCGCCATAAATGCCCTGGCAGCGGGCGACCCTGACGCAGGTGCGCAAAAAGCAACGGTGTGCGCTTCGTGTCATGGTAAAGACGGCAAGGCTATCGTTCCCACTTACCCGAACCTGGCCGGGCAAAACGCACCCTACCTTGTGGCTGCACTGAAGGCATACAAGCAGGGCCATCGGACAGGCGGTCAAGCGGCCATGATGCAGGGGCAGGCCGCCGGGCTCAGCGAAACAGACATGGAGGATCTCGCTGCGTACTTTTCCAGTCTGAAATAAAACCACTCCCAAATCCAAATAACCGCTGACAGGGCACCAACATTTGATTCATATCAAGTGCTGGTGCCATCTTCATCAATAAACTGAAGCCATATCCCGCATCAGGCTTTGGTCATGTCCTACAACGTCCCCTCAGGCAAGGCTTGGAAGATCCGGCCTCTGTATCTCGAAGCTCTCAAGTTTTTTCTACCGGGTCTCTTGCTGCTTATCACTGCGTTCGGCGTCCACTTCGCCGTCCTGGCTCATGAACAGAAAATACTGGTTGCCCAGGAAGAGTCACTAAAGGTTGAGCAGACCCAAAAAAGACTGGAGCAGCAGATTCTGCAGATGCAGACCGACACTCTCCGCTTTGCCGAACTTGTCGGACAACAACCGGAGTTGGCATTGAAAGGAGACGCGGTAGCACGCCAATTCAGCCACATAATGGCTTTCAAACCCCAGTATATGCAGGTGCGATTTTTATCGACCGAAGGTATCGAGCGGGTTCGGCTTGACCGGGTGCACGATAATGTGAACCGTCAACCGGCTGATCTCTTACAGGACAAATCCCACCGCCCCTACTTTAAAAGGGGGATCGTCTCAGAACCCGGCCAGGTCTACCTCTCGCCACTGGATTACAACGTTGAATGGCATCGCCCTCAAACCAACCGGTTAACAATGCGAATGGCGACACCTGTGTTTACAGACAGCGGGGAAAAGCTGGGGCTTCTTGTCATCAATTATAACGGAACCGCCCTTCTTGAGGAGTTACTGGGCGTCTTCGAGGATACCCAGAATCCAGACAAGTCATTTGGTACGTTCCGCCTCACCAACAACCATATCACGGTTGAGTTTACCCAGGCTGACAATCAGAAAGTCTACTTTACTGTACTGGAGGAGGCGGCATTTTTCGAAGAACAATCTTTATCGAAAAACCAGACGGTGCCTGACAAAGGGCAGCTGTGGCAATCGGAAGAGCGCCTCACCACTTTCTCAAGTTTGTCACCATTGGGCGGCACTGGACGTTCCCCATGGCGGGTTAGCCACACCACTTCAATGCAAGATCTTATTGAAACCCGACCCAATGTTATCGCTAGTACGCCTGTATACGCTGCGCTACTCATCATCCTCGGTGTCGGCTCACGTCTACAGGCCGGTCACCGCCTGACCATTCGCCAAGTTCAGGAAGAACGACTGCACCAGCTGACCCGTATCGTCGAGCAAAGCCCGAGCGCGATTATGCTGACAGACTCTGACGCCAGAATTTTCTATACAAACGCCGCGTTCACCCGGTTAACCGGCTATCAAAGCGACGAAGTCAAAGGCAAGACACCGGGGTTCCTGCGGTCGGGAAGAACGGCTCCCGAATGCTACAGGACCCTCTGGAACACCCTGAAACAGGGACAGCCGTGGCACGGCGAGTTTCACAATCAGAGAAAGGATGGAAGCCTGTTCTGGGAGGCAGCCCTTATCTTCCCCGTCTCCCACCCCTGGAATCACGAAACATGTTATGTCGCCATCAAACAGGATATATCGAGGGAGAAGGACTTACAGGAAAAACTACAACAGGAAACTGAGGCCCGTCTTCATCAGGAGCAACTCGCGAAAATCGGGCGGACGGCCAATATGATTGCCCACGACCTGCGCAACCCACTGACTTCAGTCAAGATGAGTTTGCAAATGGCTCAGCGCCGCGCGCTACGTTCCGTCGACCGACCCGCTCGGCAAGATAAACTCTGGGGACTCGCGCTTGGACAGGTCAACTATATGGAGCGGATTCTCGAAGGCATCCTGAACTATTCCCATCAAGGCCAGTTGCATCTTCAGGAGCTTGATACCAACGCCCTGCTCCAGAGCATTATGACCGAGATGGAAGAGGGACTCCTCGGAGCACAGGTAAGACTGAGCTGGAACCTGGCTGACCAGCTGCCAACCGTCAAAGCGGACCCGGTTAAATTACGTCAGGTCTTTCAGAACCTTGCAGCAAATGCGTTGCAGGCAACCGAAGCCTCGCGAGGAGAAAGAACAATCGACATTGAAAGCCGGTTTGTCCATAAAAAATCCGGTGCGTTTGTCCAAATTACCATCACGAACTCCGGCATCGAGCTGGACAAACAAACGAAAGATCAGGCCTTCGAGCCTTTTTTCACAACCCGGGCCAAAGGCACCGGCCTGGGCCTGGCCATCGTCAAAAACCACGTACTGCGACACGGAGGCCAGGTCAACATCGAGAGCTCTGATGGCGTTATAAAGGTTTGTGTAGCTCTGCCCTTATCGCCCCCTGCCTCTCTTTTCAAAGAAAGCATTTCCCGCGGGGAGAGGAGTCTCATGCATGCAGTCAACGAGGAGTCACGGACCTATGGCACGCATTCTGATCATTGATGACGACGCAGCAATACGTGAAACATTGCAGGCGCTTCTCTCAGAGGAAAATCACCAGCCCCAGTCCTGTGTCTCCGTGGAGGAGGCCCTGAACCTCGGCCCGGCCAATTCTCCCGCATTGATACTGCTCGATATTCGCCTGGAAGGAATGAGTGGCCTCGATGGCCTGCCGGCTCTGAAGGCCCGCTATCCGGACTGCCGCATTCTTATGATGACGGCCCACCACGATATGGAGTCTACCATCCAGGCCATGCAGCGTGGCGCCGACGACTATCTTCATAAGCCACTTGATCTGGACGAGCTTGAAACGGCAATTAACCACTCCCTGGCGCGCCTCAAGTCAGACTCGACCTGTGACGGACTAAATATCCCCCTGCAATATACTTCCGGTATGGTGGGCAGCAGCTCCAAAATGCGAGAGATATACAAAACCATCGGGTTGATATCCTCCACTCTGGCTACCGTGCTGATCACCGGAGAGAGCGGCACCGGCAAGGAGCTGATCGCCAGGGCAATCCACAATGCCAGCGAAAATTCCGGTGGGCCCTTCGTTGCCGTCAATTGCGCTGCTCTTGCTGAAAACCTGATCGAGTCCGAAATGTTCGGCCATACCCGTGGCGCATTCACCGGGGCCGTTGAACACCAACCAGGAAAATTTACCTTAGCCCAGGGCGGTACTCTATTCCTCGATGAGATCGGCGAACTGCCACTCCAGCTCCAGGCAAAACTCCTACGGGTTCTTCAAGAAAAGGAATACTCGCCGATTGGATCCAAGAAGGTGCTAAAAGCAGATTGCCGAATCATTGCCGCCACGAATGTCGACCTCCCCGAAGCGATCAGAATGAAACAGTTCCGGGAAGACCTTTTTTATCGACTTCAGGTCATAACTATCCGGGTTCCTTCACTACGGGAGCGGGAGGAAGATATTCCAGAGCTTGTAAAATGCCTGGCAGCAAAAGCAAATTATTTTCTCCAGGGAAAGGTCCGGCGAATTACCGATGAGGCACTTCAGGTATTGAAGCGTTATGACTGGCCCGGTAACGTCCGGGAACTTGAACATCAGATATTCAAAAGCATAGCGCTCGCACAAGGACCTAATCTGGACGCAGTGGACCTGTCAAACGAAATTAAAGTAATGGCTGACGCCAGATCGGAGGACTCTGAGGGGCCCGGCCAGGATAAGCTCTCTCTGGCAGAGGTTGAAAAAAACCATGTTTGCCAGGTACTGGACGTTACAGAGGGGCACCGTGGCAAAGCATGTGACATTCTCGGTATTTCCAGACCGCGACTGCAACGAATCATTGAGCGTTTCAACCTCGGGAACGCCTGAACGAGGTAACCCACCATGGTCAACGCCTCCATGACGATTGGAACTCTCGCAAAAGTCGTTGGCACTCACGTCGAAACCATCAGCTATTACCAGCGCTGCGGGCTAGTGACGGTCCCGGAGAAGCGTTACGGCGGTATACGGCGTTACGACGAGAGCGCCCTGGCGCGGCTGCACTTCATCCGCTCGGCCCAGTGGCCGGGGTTCAGCCTGGATGAGATTTCCGAACTGGTGGTACTGGAAGAAGAAGCCATCCCATATCATGGGCGATCGCCGAGCCGGAACAGTAAGGGGCACGAATGTTCGCTTCTGTTTAGGAAGTCGGGGAGCCCGGCCTAGTCGCAAAGCAGGCATTCTAATAATATGTCTGACAAGCTGCTTGAATGTTTGGCGTATGGACAATCGACCGCCAATCTCTTCAACGGTCCGGCTGCGGCAGTTTGGGTAGCATGGCTGCCACGTCAATCGTGTAGTTAGCGAAAAAGGCTTCCGCCGCTTCTATAAGATCCGCCTCTGTTTTGAGTATTCCGAGATAGACCGGCCATTCGGCGTCAATCAGTTCCGTGCTGTAAACGTCTGGATCGACATCCCAAAGCAGGGCCAGAAACCGGAACTCCGTTTCGTTCATGACAATGTAATCGCACCGTTTGTTCAGAAACATGAGCAGCATCTGCCGGGCATTGTAGGCGTCATGGCGCACCAGATGGCTCCCGATCCCCCGCTCGAGCTGATCACTGTATACAAACCATTTGCGAAGACAGATGCCTCCCTCGAGATCATTGAAGGAATCCGTTTGTTGACCAGGCTGCGCGAACACGCGGTCACGCCAAGTTAACACCGGCCCTACGGCGTGCATGCGGTCCGGCAACGGCATCCACAGCGGGCTGGCGAAAACAGCGTTGGCCAGTCCTCGTTGCAGGGCCCAGGCCTGGCGTTTGCGCGCCATCGGGCGGAACTCGGCTTCGATACCAGTCTCCAGGGTGAAGTCATTGATCACCTCAATCAGAATTCCCATGCTGAGGTTGTTACCGTAATAAAATGGGAGAAAGCCATCGTCCGAACCCATAATCCGGAGCGTTTGGGCAGAAACTGGAAAGAACCAGAATGCTGTGATGATAAACAGGCCTATTCTCATTCGGTCCTCATTCGAGTGGTCAATAGGATTAGACCGGCGCTTGCCCGACTCTGCCTTGCTGGTTAAAGACAGTGTGGCCCGGATTCTGGCCACATGCCATGAGAAAGTCGAGACCGCTGCGAATCATACCGGCGCTAATGTCCGCTTCTGTTTAGGTGCTGGTCGCAAAGCGAACATTCTGTCCCCCATCCCTTCAACCACGCGTAATCCTTCGTCGAGCCTTTGAATGTCTGCGAGATGACACTCCGTCGTATTCGCCCGATTAGCCAAACGCCACTGTTGCCAGTCCTCCTCCGCGCCAAAATAAGACGTTCAGCTAGTCATCGGAAAGTCCACTCCCTTTCCGACCGGGCGAGTGTGTTTTGGGAATAGAAAAGTGCTAAGATCTTCGGAACTGACAGAGTAATTGCATGTCAGAGCTCATGTCCTCAAAGCTTGGTGCTAAAGATCAGGATGTCCGCAAAGAACCGCCCAATCATCTCCCTATTGCTATCACTGCTTCTTGTGATCAGCGCGCCGGCGTTTGCTTTGTCAAAAGTAGCAGGCGGCCAGGCGGAGCCAGCGATGGCGGATTGCGGCACCATGATGATGGACCAGACTGAAGACACCGCTTACTCCTCAGACACAGAACCGGATTGTGTTTCCGCCCCGGAAATGGCCTGTCCAAGCGCCACTGGGCCGGTCAAATGCGGCGTCAACGTAAGCTTTGCCCTACTACCGGGGCATTCTATCGGTTTTACCGACACCGGTTCCCAAACGGTGTTGATCGGCCGAGCGGCCCTTTACCAGAATCCGTTCCTGGCCTCTATTACACCCCCTCCAGAACATCACTCCTGA
>TARA_B100000749_G_scaffold280731_1_pt1 | contig 10148 bp, 5 predicted proteins | sample TARA_B100000749 | Tara Oceans TARA_B100000749 (sample SAMEA2621232) | marine metagenome | biome: marine biome (ENVO:00000447); feature: mesopelagic zone (ENVO:00000213); material: "saline water (ENVO:00002010), including plankton (ENVO:xxxxxxxx)" | depth 800 m
ACCTGGTAGAATCGTCTGATGATGACATGCGGTCCATCTGCAAAGAGCATCACATTGATGTAGGAAAGAATGCGAATTATGGACAAATGTTGGATGAATTGATGGGAACCCTGGTAGAACCAAACTTGGTACAGCCGGTATTCGTGGTAGATTATCCAAAAGCGATATCGCCCCTGGCTAAAACCCACCGGAATGGGAACCCGGATCTCGTTGAAAGGTTTGAACTCTTTATTGGCGGAACCGAATTTGCAAACGCATTTACAGAGTTGAATGATCCGGTGGATCAACGACAACGGCTGGAAGCCCAGGCTGCGCTTAAAGAGCGTGGTGACGAGGAGGCTCAGCCCGTGGACGAAAATTTCATCCAGGCTTTAGAAGCCGGCATGCCACCCACAGGTGGTGTAGGTCTGGGTATCGACCGGTTGGTTATGCTGCTTACAGGAAACCGCTGGATTAAGGATGTGATTCTTTTTCCGGCCATGAGAATAGATAATCAATAACGATGAATTTGAGCCTGAGGTTTGTCCTGCGCTATTTACGTGCCCCAGAGAAAGGTAGTTTTTCATCTTACACCAGCAAGCTATCTATAATCGGGCTTTCTATTGGGGTGTCTGCCCTGATGCTTACTGCCAGCATCATACGGGGATTTGAGAATACTCTTTCAGATAAACTGTCCGGGTTTGATGGGATGATACGGGTTCAACATATGCTGGGTCATTCCATTACTAGTAATATCTCAGTATTGGATTCCATGTTAGGTCAATTTCCTTTGTCCATAGAGTACAAACCCTACATTCGAAAAGGTGCTATGATTCGCGTAGGTAATAAAGCTGAAGGGATTCTGGTGGAAGGCATCGATCATTTACCAACTGGTCTGGAATATAATATGCATAAAAGTGCAATTTCCTCTGGTAAGATTATTCTAGGTAAGTCGCTTGGCTCAGTAATGGATGTTGAATTAGGAGATCGGATTATTATTTCAGATTTGGAAACCATGATGCAGCCTGGTTCCTCTCAGCGGATTTCAAGTGTTGAAATTGGAGGATTTTTTCATTCCGGAATGCTGGAATATGATAAAACAATTGCTTTTGTTTCTTTATCCCAGGCTCGGACTATATTTAATATGGAGTCACAGATTACCGGTTATATTATTAACTCAGATGAATCTCTAAAGGATATAATGGATTATTTCGTTGAAAATCTTAGTTACCCTTATTACCCTGAATCCTGGCAGGACAGGCACCGCATCCTATTCGAATGGATTAGCATACAGCGTTGGCCGGCCCTGATCATATTCGGGATGATTGCGCTGGTGGGTATTGTGAATATCCTGGCTACCCTGGCTATGATAGTTATTGAGAAATCCGGTCAGGTTGGAATGCTCATAGCGCAGGGTATGCACCGTCGCACCATCCGGAAGATATTTCTCCTCCAAAGCAGTGCCATCGGAATTATTGGCGGAATCATCGGAACCTGTGTGGCAGGATTATTTATATTTCTCCAGCATCGATACCATATAATTACTATCCCTGAGGACATATACTTTATGGACCACATCCCGGTGCATGCGGACCCGGGAATGTTTTTATTAATCTTGTCTGGTACTCTCATAGTATGCTTGCTGGCATCACTCTGGCCAACTAAAGCAGTTATGGATATTCTTCCTGCTGACGTCCTGAGGTACGAATGAACCTGACCCGGGAAATTGCACTCAGATTTCTAATGTCTCGGAAAGGGCCGGGCCGTTTTACAGGGATTGTTTCCATGGCAGGTATGGGAGTAGGATGCTTTGCCCTGGCAATATCACTGGCTGTGTTAAATGGATTTGAGGGACAGGTACGTGAAAAACTTCGGGGTTTTGATGGTGACCTTCGCTTGACTGGAACCGAACTGGATGCCACGATACAACTCTTGGAAAACCGACCTGAGATTCAGTCAGTTATGCCTTTTAAGACCCGCCAGGGGCTAATCCAGTATCGATCTAATCAGCGGATGGTTACATTCAAAGCGGTGGATATGCAAATGATGCAGTCATTTTACAATGTGTCAATACAAGGTGAAATACTCCAAAATAATGGGATCCTTATTGGCCGGGACACCGCTGCCCGTCTGGGTGTGCGCGTTGGTGATGAAATGATAATCAGTAGTCCTTTGGACCAGACTCCATCGATTGGATTTCCGCACCGGTTAAAAACTATAGTGAATGGAATCTTTCATTCCCAAATTTTAGATTATGATGACCGTATAATTTTTTTGCCCGCTGAAACCGGGGAACTTTTATTTAGACGCCTCGATCGATGGGACGGCATTGATCTTCGTATTTATCCTGAGACAACCATAGAAGATGCTGAAACAAGCATTGCGGCTGTTTTGCCGAAAGGGGTTATTCTTCAAACATGGGAGGACATCCACAGTATCTTGGTCAAAGCCATGCGGTTGGAAAGGCTCGGTGCCATAAGCGTTCTCAGTTTGATTATTCTCGTGGCGGCATTTAATCTGACAGCTACCTTATCGTTGATCACCGTTCAAAAGATCAAGGAGATTGGCATTCTCAGGGCTATGGGTACGCCAATCCATACCCTGAAAAATGTATTGGTTATTCAGGGGTTCTGGCGCGGAGGATGGGGAGCGTTTTCAGGTCTGTTATCAGGATGTTGTCTGGTTTTCATTCAAAATATTACCGGCTTTATTCCCCTACCCACAGATATATATTTTATGCGAACCCTTCCCATGCAACTATTGCCAGCTGATATTTTGCTGATCACAATTATTGCCAGTGGCTTTATTTTGATATCATCTTGGGCAGCAAGTCGCAAAGTCGCTATTATTGAACCGAGAGATGCACTTCAATGGACAAAATAGTAATAGAAGCCGACCAGATATTTAAAACTTATTCCAATGGAAGGAGAGAGTTAGAGGTTCTTTCCGGAATTGGTCTCAATGTGAATTCCGGGAATATTATTACCATTATGGGTCAGTCTGGGGCGGGAAAATCTACCCTTTTGAATATACTGGGTACCTTGGATAAACCAGACAAAGGAGTTGTAAAAATAAATAATATTAGAGTCGATGTATTGCTTGAAGATGAACTGGCCGAACTGCGAAATAAACATATCGGATTTATTTTTCAGTTTCATCACCTTTTACCGGAATTCACCGCGCAAGAAAACATGTTATTACCAGCGTGGATCAAAAATGGGAAAAAGATTCCTACGGACTGGGGAATGGAATTACTGGAGACCGTGGGTTTAACTGAAAGGAAAGATCACTTACCATCGCAATTGTCTGGAGGAGAACGGCTACGTACTGCGGTAGTTCGGGCACTAATTAACCAACCGGATATACTGCTTGCTGATGAACCAACTGGGAATCTGGATATAGAAAACGCACGGAAATTAATTGACCTATTACTACGAATTAACAGAGATTTTGGCCAGACAATTGTGCTTACAACTCATAATCCAGAAGTGGCAGAGATCGGTCATGTCAAATATGAATTATGTGCAGGTCAACTAAGAATTATTTAGCAACATTATTATGAAAGAGAATTTTTCAAAAAGAGTACAGAATATTTTAAAAAAAGCAAAGGAAGAAGCCATACGGTTAGGGCATAGTTATGTTGGTTCAGAGCATATACTTTTAGGTCTTTTGAAAGAAAAATCAGGCGTTTCCCATAAGTTACTTGATGCAAATGGTATTGACTACCTGGAAATGATTGTCATGATCGAAGATTTGATTAAAGAATCCGGCGGAACCATGACTCTTGGGCATCTTCCTCTGACACGCCGGGCTGAACGTGTCTTGCGGAATGCTTACAGTGAGGCCAATTCAAGGGGAAGCTCCATAGCTGATGATGAGCACCTTTTTTTAGCCATGCTTCAAGAGAATGAAGGTATAGCCTTTGAAGTATTAAAAACTTTCAGTCTAGATTCTGATTTGGTATCAGACTATTTGACGGATATAGTTCTGGAAAAAGATACTGGTTCACCTAACATAGAAAAATCATCAAAAAGCCAGACGCCGACCCTAGATCATTTTTCCAGGGATATAACTAAACTTACCCACATAGGGAAACTCGATCCGGTTATAGGACGCGAAAAGGAAATTGAACGTGTCGCACAAGTTCTTACACGCCGTAAAAAGAACAATCCGGTCCTTATTGGCGAGTCTGGTGTTGGGAAAACAGCTATTATTGAAGGATTGGCACAAAGGATTATTCGTAAAACAGTTCCACGTGTACTCCACAACCAACGCATTCTATCCCTGGATTTGGCAAGTATTGTTGCTGGTACTAAATATCGAGGTCAGTTTGAGGAACGAATGAAAAGTATTATGATAGAACTTGAAACGAATGAGAATATTATTATTTTCATTGATGAACTGCATACTTTGGTAGGTGCCGGGGGAGCTTCTGGTTCTATAGATGCTTCAAATATGTTTAAGCCATCATTGGCCCGAGGAGATATACAATGTGTTGGTGCAACGACCATGGATGAATACCGAAAGTATATTGAAAAAGACGGTGCATTGGACCGGCGCTTTCAAAAGATAATTATTAATCCATCCACAATATCTGAGTCGTTGGCTATACTTCATGGCCTAAAAGGAAAGTATGAAGACCATCATAATGTTCACTATTCAGATAAAGCCATCGAAGCCTGTGTTCATTTATCCGAACGATACGTATCTGATAAACATCTTCCGGATAAGGCAATCGATATGATGGATGAAGCTGGTGCACGAGCTCATATGTTCAATGCCGAAGTTCCACCTGATATCATTAAAATTGAGATAGAAATAGATAAAATTAGGGAAGATAAGCAAGCGAAAGTTGCCAATCAGTTATTTGAAGATGCTGCTTTATTACGAGATACAGAACGCACACTATTAAAAAGGCTTTCAAAAGCCCAGCAGATATGGCAGGAAGGCGGTGAGCATAAAATTATTGATATTTCTGATGAGAATATTGCAGATGTGGTATCTTTAGTTACAGGTATACCTATAACTAAAGTAGCTCAATCAGAAGGCCAAAAATTGTTGAAACTTTCTGAAAAACTCGGTGAGTTTATTATCGGGCAAAACGATGCTATTGAAAGCTTATCTAAAGCTATTCGCAGAGCACGAACAGGATTAAAAAATCCTAATCGACCAATTGGGGTATTTATGTTTCTTGGTCCCACTGGTGTTGGCAAAACTGAATTGGCTAAGGTATTAGCTAAATATCTATTCACGCATCATCAAGCTTTGGTGAAAGTGGATATGTCAGAGTTTTCGGAACAGTTTTCTCTTTCACGTTTAATCGGAGCACCTCCTGGTTATGTAGGGTATGATGAAGGTGGTGAATTAACCGAAAGAGTGCGTCGCAATCCTTATTCGGTTGTGTTGCTCGATGAGATTGAAAAGGCTCATCATGGCCTGTACAATATTCTTTTACAGGTATTTGATGAGGGTGTACTCACGGATGGTCTAGGTAGAAAGGTAGATTTTTGTAATTCCATCATTATCATGACCTCTAATCTTGGGACAAAGGAAATAAGATCAAATGGATTGGGTTTTGGCGGTAAATCATTGGGAGATAGTTTCCAAAAGATGAAATCAAGTATCCTTGATAAGGTTCAGGATACTTTTTCTCCGGAGCTACTGAACCGAATCGATGAATCAATCGTGTTTCATTCTCTAACAGAAGATCATGTTTATAAAATTATAGATCTGCAGTTGAATGATTTGGTGAAAAATCTGGCTAAAATTGGTTTGGGATTAAAACTCACACTATCAGCCAAGCAGTTATTAGTAAAGAATGGATTTGATCCTAAATTTGGTGTCCGTCCATTACGACGCGAAATCCAGGCATCTCTTGAAGATCCTATTGCAGAAATGTTATTGAAATATAACTACCCAGAAGGTACAGTGATTAAAGTGGATTCGTTTCGTTCGGGATTCAAATTCACAGATAATAGTGAAAAAATGAAAACCAAAAATAGATCTAATAAAAACTGATAATGATTTCCTAGATCAATTTAGACGAAGTCATGTTTCTGTCAAATAGGGAGAGAATAGTTTATTATCTGTCATTTAGGGTTAGTAATCTTAGTGGAATATTCATTGTTAATGTATAAATCATTACATCAAATTTTTCTATAAGGAAATGCAATGGGAAAAATTATTGGAATAGATCTTGGAACCACTAATTCTTGTGTAGCTGTTCTGGAAGGAGGAGAACCAACTATTATAACGAATCCTGAAGGAGGTCGCACAACGCCTTCGGTTGTTGGTTTTACGAAAAATGGAGAACGTTTGGTAGGGCAGCCAGCTAAACGTCAAGCAGTAACAAATCCTGAAAACACAGTTTTTTCTATTAAACGTTTCATGGGTAGAATGTACGATGAAGTAGATAATGAAATTTCTGAGGTACCGTATCAGGTTAATAAGAATTCAAGTGGAGCAGTAGTTGTAAAAGCTGGTGGAAAAAATTATACTCCTCCTGAAATCAGTGCTATGGTGCTTCAAAAACTAAAACAAGATGCTGAAGAATATCTAAGTACAACTATCACAGATGCTGTTATTACAGTACCAGCTTATTTTAATGATTCACAACGTCAGGCAACAAAAGATGCTGGTAAGATTGCTGGTCTTAATGTGCGCCGTATAATTAATGAACCGACAGCAGCTTCGTTAGCGTATGGATTAGAAAAGAAAAAAGATGAAAAAATTGCCGTCTTTGATTTAGGTGGTGGAACATTTGATATCTCCATTTTAGAGTTAGGGGATGGTGTATTTGAGGTTAAATCATCCAATGGCGATGGACATTTGGGTGGGGATGATTTTGATCAACGTGTTATTGACTGGATTGCCAATGAATTTAAGAAAAGTGATGGAATTGATCTTCGCAAAGATTCGATGGCGCTTCAAAGGCTAAAAGAAGCGGCAGAGGCGGCTAAAAAAGAATTATCTACTTCAAAACAAACGGATATCAATCTACCTTTTATTACAGCAGATTCATCTGGGCCAAAACATCTTAACCTGAGCTTATCTAGGGCAAAGTTTGATGATTTAGTCGGTGACCTTATAGAACGTACAGTACAACCCTGCAAAAAAGCATTATCTGATGCAGGGTTAAAAGCTTCTGAGATTGATGAAGTTATTCTTGTTGGTGGGTCTATACGTATCCCAAAAATTCAGGAAAAAGTGAAAGAGATATTTGGGAAAGAGCCAAATAAAAGTGTTAATCCGGACGAGGTTGTTGCTTTGGGTGCAGCAATTCAAGGTGGTGTATTAGCTGGTGATGTAGATGATATTTTATTATTAGATGTTACACCACTTTCCTTAGGGATTGAAACGCTTGGTAGTGTAAATACACATCTTATAGAACGTAATACGACCATTCCCACTAAGAAATCTCAGATTTTCAGCACAGCTGCTGATAATCAGACCACCGTTGAAATACATGTATTGCAGGGTGAACGGGAATTGGCTATAGATAATAAAACGATTGGTAGATTTCATTTAGCAGATATTCCTCCCGCACCTCGTGGGGTTCCGCAGGTAGAGGTCACCTTTGATATTGACGCTAACGGAATATTAAATGTTAGTGCACAGGATAAAGCAACAGGGAAAGAACAAAGTATTCGTATTGAAGCATCCAGCGGATTATCTGAATCCGAAATTGATAAAATGGTCAATGATGCAAAAAATCATGAACAAGAAGATAAAGAAAAGCGTGAGAAAATTGATTTGATGAATCAGTCAGAGAATTTGACCTATGAAACAGAAAAAAATATAAAAGAATACGGGGATAAATTAGGAGATGAAGAAAAAACATCATTAACTGAAAAGGTTGATGATCTTAAGAAAGCCAAAGATAGTGGCAATGCTGATGATATAAAAACTGCTATGGAATCTTTGAATAATGCATGGTCTCAGATTGCATCGAAGATGTATGATAGTACAAAGGAATCAGAAGGAAGTGCGCCAGGCGAAGGCCAAACGACCAAAAAAGATAAAAAAGAAGGCGAAATTGAAGATGCTGATTTTGAAGTAGTTGATTAAAAGCATGTATTGATTTGACAAAAAGCGTCCGTTAGGACGCTTTTTTTGTTTTTGGAACACCCATGTACCTAACTTCGTTCCATTCACAGTTAGAAGAAGTTTACGTGTTTAAAAATATCAAGAAAACATCGGCGATTATTGTAATTCTTTTATTAATGAATTGGATATTATTTCGTGCTGTATTGTGGGAATCATTAATTCTGGAGAAAATAAATGAGAGTTTAGTGTCTACTGATTGGTCCATCACAACTGCAAATTTATCGGGTCATCTTTTAGGGTCCGTATTTTTAACTGATCTCACTGCCATTCATCCTGAATATGACACATTATCTATTGAACAAAGTAATGTGAACTTAGATTTCATTTCTACAATATTTAATAAATTAACGTTCGATATAATTGAAATAAAGGGATTAGAAACATCCGTAATTCCAAAGATTTTTTCCATCTCCAATTCGAACCAAAATCAACACCTATTAAAGTTCCCATTTAATATTAATCATTTTTTTATTTCTGGCAGTTTTCCATTTCAGATCACTGATTCACTATTTATGATATCTGGAATACTTGCTGGTGAACTGTCAGGTGGTGATATTTTGAAGGTAAATTTTTCAACCCTAAAGCTGAATATTGATGAACCGAATCCATTTGGAGTCACTATGGAAAAAATGATGTTTAGGGCTGATGAAAAAGGAATATTTGTTAAAGAATTTGATGGGAAAATTGGTCAGGTTCCATTAACTGGATCCGTTAGATATCTATCCGATTCATCCATAGTTACTGGCTCTATTTCAATGAAAAAATTCCTTATTTCCAAAGAACTTTTTAGTCGGACACCTTTAAAAGGAAAATTCTCACAATTATCAGGTCAATTTGATTTTGAATCAAATTTAGGAAATACCATAGGTAAACTATCGATTTCAAATGATTTGGGCCTAGAGATGGAAGGTGATTTTAATCTTTTAAACCAAGGTCCTATCTGGATTCTCAGGTCTTTAAAATTATCAGGGGAAGATTCCAAGCTAAAGTTAAGTGGCACGTGGGAAGAAAATGGTCGTGTTAGCGGATATTTTTATTTAGACAGTCTTGATTTAAGTCGATGGTTGGTTGAACAAAAACAAACATTGGTAACCGGTATGATGATATTAGAAGGAAGCTTAGATGAAAAAAATGCCTTAGACCAGATCGAATTGACAATGGAAGTTTTAGAATCAGAGCTTTATTCGGGAAGGGAAAGTTTATTTCATGGAACTGTGGGTTATCGTGATAGCGTTATTTCTGCAGTTGACCCTGTTATGCTGATTATTGGAGAAAGTATTTTATCTATCAATGGTTCGGTTGATTTCAAGACCAGTGATGTGGATATAGTAGTTGATTTGGAAAATGCTGACGTAGAACTAATAAATCAATTTTGGTTGGATGAATTTTCAAGTGGATGGGCAACAGGTAGGATGCATGTTCGCGGAACACTTGATACCCCAGACGCTGTGGCTGACTTACAGTGCAGGGATATCAGTTATCATGATTTTTCTCTGAATTCATTAATCTTTCATTCAGAAATGAAAACCCGTGATGCTTTTCCTTCCGGATTCGTTAATTTAAAAATCGGACAAGGAAATTGGCGGAATAAGCAATTTGATAGTGGAACAGTTGATGTTTCATTTGCGAAGAATCGTATGGTTGTTGAAAATTGTCATTTTAAGTCAGGTGATGATTTCCTGCAGATATCTGGGTCTTGGTTATCTGAGGATCAGTACAAGTTAGATCGTGTGCAGTTGGCATATGAAGGGAACTATTTAATTAATTCTAAACCGATCTTTTTGATGTTCCAAGATTCAATTATCGTGGTTGAACCATTTGAGTTTCATATTAATGATGGGATTATGGATGGTGTTTTAGAGTGGGGAAAGCATGCTGAAGGTCGATTGAAGATGTCAAATTTTGATGCGCAAGTAATAACACAATTCTTTGACGATCAACGGCTGAAGTTCTCAGGGATTATTTTTGGTGAAATCTGGTTCATGTCTGCTGATGTCGCATCGGCTTTTGATGTTGATATTTCATTAAAGCGCGGAGAGTATATGAAAGAAACATTCGATGAA
>TARA_B100000749_G_scaffold215974_1_pt1 | contig 10127 bp, 8 predicted proteins | sample TARA_B100000749 | Tara Oceans TARA_B100000749 (sample SAMEA2621232) | marine metagenome | biome: marine biome (ENVO:00000447); feature: mesopelagic zone (ENVO:00000213); material: "saline water (ENVO:00002010), including plankton (ENVO:xxxxxxxx)" | depth 800 m
TTTAGTGCGTCGATCAGGGCCTTCTCGTCGACGATCGGCCCCCGGGAAATGTTCACCAGGTAGGCAGTGGGCTTCATAAGTGCCAGTTCAGCCGCGCCGACCAGACCCCGGCTGCGGTCGCCGAGCACCAGGTGGATCGATACGATGTCCGCTTCTTTGAACAGCGTTTCTTTGTCTACCAGAGTGGCGTCGCATTCCTTGGCCCGCTCGGCGGTCATGTTCTGGCTCCAGGCGATGATGTTCATGTCGAAGGCAGCGCCGACCCTGGCGACCAAAGACCCGATGTGGCCCAATCCAATCAGCCCCAAGGTCTTGCCCTTGAGTCCCACACCCACCGTGGTGCCCCAGGTCCCTTCTCTGGACCGCTGTTCTTCTTCATGGATATGGCGCAGCATTGAGATGATTAAACCCCAGGTGAGTTCGGTGGGACCTTCTCCGGAACCGGGGGCGCCGCAGACCGGGATGCCCAACTCGGTCGCCGCTTCCATGTCGAAGGAAGCGTTGCGGAGGCCGGTGGTCATCAGCAATTTCAATTTCGGCAGTTGGGAGAGAATGGAGCGGGTGAAGGGTGTGCGCTCCCGCATGCCCATGACCATGTCGAAGTCTTTAAGCCGGTCCACCAGCTTGGCTTCATCGACGATGTGGTCTTGAAAGAACTCGATGTCGGTCCCCGGGGATAACTGGGCCCAATCGCCAAGGTTCTTGGCCTCCCCTTGGTAATCGTCCAATACTGCTAATTTCAACTCGGTCAACTCCCTGTCGGTTTATATCGGGGTATTACTTGAAGGCCGGCATGACCTTCTCAGTGAGTATGCGCAGGCTGCGCAGCACCCGTTCTTCGGGTATCAGGCCTCCTGGGTTCAGCTCGGCCACGACGCCGTCAAGGCCCAGTTCTTCCTTGAGTTGGGTGAAGCGGTCCACCAGACCCTCAGCGGTGGCGAAGGCGATCTTGGTCTCCAACATCTCGTCATAGCTGAGTGCGGCCAGCCGTTCGGCCCGGCCGTCCGCCAACTCGGTGACTCCCAATCCCGCCTTCCCGGCCCGTTCGCGGTAAAGGTTGCCCATGCGGCCGAAGTAGCCGCTGATGCTCTCGAACGGCTCGTCCATCGCCTGTTGTTGGGTCTCTCCAGCGTAAACCGGGATACGGAGCGATACATCGCCCTCGCCAGGGTGTCCAGCCTCGCGCCAGCGCCGGCGGTACTCCAGAACATTCTTACTCAGTTCAGGTATATCCATGCCCCGGAGGCCGACAAAGATGGGGTGGCCGGCTTGGCCCAATCGGGTGAACGTATCGGCGGAGTTTGCCGCGATGCGCAACGGGGGGTGCGGCTGTTGGTAGGGCGCCGGTGTGACGGTGGCGTTCTCCACCGTATAGTGGTTGCCTTGGTAGGAGAACTCCTTGCCTTCCCATGCCTGCAGAATGATCTCCAACGATTCGGCGAACCGTTCCTGGCTTTCGTTATAGGGGATGCTGAATACATCGTAGGAACGGGCAAATCCGCTGCGGCCGATGCCGAACTCGAAGCGGCCCTCGCTGATGTGATCGACAGTGGCCACTTCCTCGGCTATGCGAAGTGGGTTGCTCAGGGGCAACACGTACACGGCCATGCCCACCCTCAGCCGCTTGGTGCGGGTTGCTATCGATGTCGCCACGATGATGGGAGACGAGAGCACCGACCTGGCCGGGTTGAAGTGCAGTTCGGCCAGCCAGACGCCGTCCAGACCCATCTCTTCCGCCGCGTCGACCATTCGGAAGCCCTCTTGAAATGCCTGGGCTTCGGGGACGCCGGCTCTATTGCTAAATTCCATGAATGCGCCAAAGTGCATGTGGTGCTCCAATAGTTCGTCAGATGCGGCCGCCTGAGGGGGCCACGTTCCAAACTACTTCATGGCGGCCTAAGGGTCAAGAAAATCAAGACGCGGCTCCTTCTTGACCGTCCCACCCCGGCGGACTACCCTTTAGGTTCACCCTTGCCGGTTCTGGCCGGTCCAAACAGAGTTTACGAGGCGGCAGATAGATGGAATCGAGCCAGTATGACATCGTGATTATCGGGGGCGGCATCTTGGGGCTGTCCACCGCGATGCAGTTGTTGGAACGCTCCCCCCAATGGCGGGTGGCGGTCGTTGAGAAAGAGGAAGAGCTGGCCACCCACCAGACCGGGCACAACAGCGGCGTGATGCACTCAGGTATCTACTACCGGCCCGGCTCCCGTAAGGCGCAATTCTGTGTGGCGGGACTGAACAACATGATCAAGTTTTGCGAAGAAAACGAGATCGAATTCCAGCAGTGTGGCAAGGTCATAGTGGCGCTGCACGAGTCAGAACTGGGCCGATTGCAGGACCTATACGAGAGAGGGACGGCCAACGGCGTGCGAGACCTGGAGATCGTCGGCCCGGAACGACTTAAAGAGATCGAACCCCATACTGCCGGAGTGCGCGCCCTGTGGGCGCCCCACACCGGGATTGTAGACTTCACCAAGGTGGCCGCCGCCTTCGCCAATAAGTTCCAACAGGCCGGCGGAGACATCTTTACTGGTGCCGCGGTCAAGAAGATCACCCGTTCCACCGGCTCGGTGGCATTGGAGACGACCAAGGGGACACTTCAAGTCAAATATCTGATCAATTGCGCCGGGTTGTATGCCGACAAAGTGGCGTCCATGACCGGCGAGAACATCGGCGTCCGGATCATCCCATTCCGGGGCGAGTATTACACCCTGCGCCAAGAGAGTCATCATCTGGTGTCCGGGTTGATCTACCCGGTGCCAGACCCCCAATTTCCGTTCCTTGGCGTGCACTTCACCCGCAACATCAAAGGGCATGTGGAAGCCGGCCCCAATGCGGTGATGGCCCTACGGCGGGAAGGGTACCGGAAACGGGACTTCAGCCTTGGCGATAGTCTGGGCAACCTGGCCTATCCCGGGTTCTGGAAGATGGCCCTTAAGTATTGGAAGATCGGCATGGGGGAGGTCTACCGCTCCTACAGCAGGCGGGTGTTCTTGCGCGACCTACAGCGGCTGCTGCCGGAGATACAAAACTCGGACCTAGCCAGCGGCGGCTCCGGAGTACGGGCTCAGGCCGTGGCCAGGGACGGCTCGTTACTGGACGATTTCAGCATCATCCAAAGCGGCGACGCCATCCACGTTCTGAACGCACCGTCTCCAGGCGCAACATCGTCTTTGGCCATCGGGGAGCATATTGCAGGGCTAGCTATAGAGAACTTCGGAGCGGCAGTTTAGTACCGGGAATCGCATACCCAAGGCGTGCATCAAAGCTGGCTAAGCGGGGTGTACATAACGTTGCTGGGGAGTCTGAGTGCGGGTATAATCGGGCGTGCCAAATATACCGGCGTTGGATACTGGGATACTCAGGGTTTGCCGATGTTTCATCGGGGACCGGCGGCGGTGCAGTGCAGGGAGGATAGCTGACATTGCTGGTAGAGGTCGAGCGCAATTTGGACTTAGGCTCATTCGATGCGACACAGGACTCAGTAGACGAGTACCTGAGATCGGTCGGGGACGCCCTTCCCGTTTATAAAGAGACCGGTTTGGCGCCGCCTTTGTACTCGGCTGCCTCGGCTTTGGGCGCATTGCTACGAGAGCTGGCCCTGCCACCGGGCGCCATCCACAGCCTGCAAGAAATAGAGACCCTGACGCCCGTCGTCATAGGCAACAGCGTAAAAGTCAGCGCGCTAGTCGAGAAACCACGCCGCCGCGCCGGGCTCGAGTTTATAACCGTGGTCTGCAGTGTGGAATCAGACGGAGCGTTGGCCCTGACCTTGAAAAGCACCGTTCTAGTCCCCAGCCAAGAGCCACCTGCAGGTACGCCTAGAGACATAAACGTGCTGGGAATTGAGTCGCTAAAGAGCGGCTTGGATGTCATCTCAAAAGAGATCAAGCAAGAAGACTTGAATGCCTACGCCAAGGCATCCGGCGACGATAACCCGCTGCATCTTGACCCAGAATTTGCCGCAAAGACACAATTCGGGGGAATCATCGCCCACGGTATGCTGACCCTGGCATTCGTATCTGAGATGATGACCGCCGCCCACGGGCGTGACTGGCTGGAATCCGGTGGCCTACGGGTCAGGTTTAAGGGCGCCGCCCGCGTGGGAGACCGAGTTGAAGCATGGGGTAACCTGGCCAAGGAATATGAACAGACCCTGGGCTATTCGGTGGGAGTTAGAAACAGCACCAGCGGACAGGAACTTATTGCTGGGACCGCTGGTTTAGCCATAAAACAGGAGTGAAAACCTTTAGCGAATGACCGGAGGACTTCTCCAGCGTCCGTGGTCAAACGAGGAAGGAGCAGCATGCAGAAATCGACGGAGAATGGAACGGGGCCAGTCCGAGTGGCGATGGACGCTATGGGTGGCGACCACGGGCCGTCCGAAACTGTGAAAGGCGCATTGGCCGCTGCTAGATCAGCTGGAGCCGAGATTATTCTCGTGGGCGACCAAGGACCGGTAGAACAAGAATTGGCCCAGCACGATACCTCGGGAATCTCCGTCCAGGTTGTGCAATCCGAGGATAAGATCCGCGACGACGAGCACCCGCTTCAGGCCATGCGCACCAAGCCGAGGTCTTCGGTCGTTGTCGCCACCAAGCTGGTCAAGACAGGCGATGCCGACGTAATGGTTTCCATGGGGTCCACCGGCGGTTCCATGGCCAGCGCAGTTCTGAACTTGGGGCTGATGGAAGGACTGGCCCGGCCCTGCTTGGGTGGTCCATTCCTGGGGTTGGCCCCCAATACCGTGCTGGTGGATATTGGCAGCAATCTGGACTGCCGTCCGGAACTGCTGCTCAGTTTCGCGTCCATGGGTGTCACTTGGGCCCGCACATATATGGGGATCGAAGACCCCCGTGTGGCCTTGCTTAGTGTTGGCTCCGAAGCGGCCAAGGGCAACAAGCAGGTCCGGGACGCCTATCCGGTATTCAAAGACAGCGGCATGAATTTCGTCGGCAACGTCGAAGGGATGGATTTCTTCACACAGACAGCCGAGGTTATCATCTGTGATGGTTTCGTCGGCAACATCCTGATTAAATTCACCGAGGGCCTGGGCGCTGCTTTCGCCGCCTATGTCAAGAAACGGTTGGCCTCCGATCTGGACGAGATCAATCTCTCCAAATTCGCCGCCGAGTTGGTCCAATTGACCAACCGTACCCGGACCAACGGGGGGCCGTTATTCGGGGTCAAAGGGCCGGTGATTCTCGGCCACGGTTCCAGCCGGGCGGATGAGATCACCGCCGCCGTCAGCACCGCCGTCCGCTATGTTCAATTGGGTCTTGTCGACATCATGCGCGCGGACCTCGAAAGCATAAACAAGAATGCCGCGGAGAAGGCTGGCGGCAGCGACGCGGGCCGGTAAAGCCGCCCGATGACCGGTATCGACCTCAGCGGCAAAGTAGCACTGGTCACCGGGGCATCCCGGGGTATCGGCGCCGTTGTTGCCGCTCGTCTTGCCGAGGCCGGTGCTAGGGTCGGCGTCAATTATCATGCCAGTTCCGACGCCGCGACCGTGGTCGTTGACTCCATCAAGAAGGCCGGCGGGGAGGCCTTTCTGGTGGGAGGCGACGTTTCCCAAGAAGACAAAGCCGAAGCCGTCATAAAGAACCTGGTGGAGCATTTCGGTGGAATCGACATCCTGATCAACAATGCTGGCATCAACAAAGACCAACTCCTGATCAGGATGAAGCCTGAAGACTTCGACAGTGTCATGAACGTGAACCTGCGCGGCGCGTTCCTCTGTACCCGCTACGCCATGACCCACCTGATCCGGCAGCGTTCGGGACGGGTGATAAACATGTCCTCGGTAGTGGGGCTTTCCGGCAATCCTGGCCAGGCCAACTACGCCGCCGCCAAGGCCGGGTTGGTGGGTCTGACCAAGGCCGTGGCGCGGGAGGTCGCCTCCCGAAACGTCACCGTTAACGCCCTGGCTCCTGGTTACATCACCACGGCGATGGTCGATGAACTGTCGGAAGAGACCCAGGCCAAGATACTGGAGCGGATCCCGATGGGCCGGTTCGGCACTCCCGAAGACGTGGCCGAAGCTGTGGTCTTCCTCTGCAGCGACGGCGCCAGCTACATTACCGGCCAGGTCCTGACCATCGACGGCGGGATGATCGCCTGAACAGCCGCTCTTTTCCCGATTAGCCCCCCATTCCCCAGAATTTACGCCGATAGACCGATGTATAATACCGCCACGTCCAAAAACCGCAGGCAGACCGGAGGCTTCTATGCGCACCACTACCAGATTCCGCCAGTTGCTCAAGGAACCGGGGATTATCCAGGCGCCGGGGGCCTACGACTGTCTCACGGCGCGATTGATTCAGAAAGCGGGGTTTCCGGCGGTATATATGACCGGGGCCGGAACTTCCGTAGCGCAACTTGGCTATCCCGACCTGGCGCTGGCCTCGATGACGGAGATGGTCCAGAACGCCGTCACGATCACCGAGACTCTGGACGTTCCGCTGATTGCCGACGCCGATACGGGCTACGGCGGGGTGTTGAATGTGCGGCGGACAGTCAGGCAGTACGAGCGGGCTGGCGTGGCGGCTATCCATATAGAGGACCAAGAATCGCCCAAACGTTGCGGCCACCTGGACGACAAGAAGGTCATCTCCACCGAGGATATGGTCCAGAAGATTCGGGCCGCGGTGGACGCCCGCACCGACGATGACTTCACCATCATCGTGCGCACCGATTCTATCGCCGTAACCGGCTGGGACGATGCCATGCACCGCTGCAATGAGTACGTGAAAGCCGGGGCCGATGTGTTATTCGTGGAAGCCCTGCGCACGACGGAAGAGGTGGAGCGGGCCGCCAAGAACCTCGACATTCCTCTGCTGTTCAACTTTGTCGAGTCGGGAAAATCTCCGTTGCTCTCGGCGTCAGAACTGGAGAAGCTCGGCTTCAAGATCGTCATCTATCCGGCCAGCGCCCTGTTGTCGGTGACCCACATAGTCGGGCAGGTGATGGCGGAGTTGAAAGAGACGGGCACCACCGCCCACCTGATGGACAAGATGGTCAGCTTGGAGGACTGCTTCGAGGAGATGGGGCTATCCAGCATGTTGGCCGAGGACGCCCAGTTCGCCAGCCCCGGGTAGGCGTGGGGAAACCATCTAGAGCATCGCAACATTCAGCCGCTTCTGCACCGTGGGAACTTTTTCGCAGTGTCCTGCGTCTCTAATATATAGATATGGCACAGAGTGTTAGATCAGAGTGAGGGCGTTGTGCCGCAGCGCAAACCGTAGAGCGAGGCAGGAGCATGTCAAACGTAGTGCTGGTCATCGACATGGTAAAAGGATTCCTGGAGCCGGGGCACAATCTCTACTGCGGCGATGAATCGCGGGAGATCATACCCAAGATTCATGCTCTGCTTACCACGGAACAGGCAGCGGGCTCAGAAATTCTCTTCATCTCGGACCACCACGACCCCGACGACCTGGAGTTTCAGGTCTTCCCGGTCCACTGTGTGAAAGGAACTGAGGAACCGAACGTCATAGACGAGTTGGCCGAATTCGTGACGGGGGAAAATGTCATCCCGAAGAACCGTTACAGCGGTTTCTTCAACACCCCGCTGGAAGCAAGGTTAGCAGTCACGAGTCCAGAAAAGATAATCATCTGCGGCGTCTGTACCGACATCTGTGTTCTCCACACCGCATCCGACGCACGGAACCGGGACTACACGGTTGCAGTGCCCGCCGATTGCGTGGCCAGCTTCAAGCCGGACGCCCATGAGTGGGCTCTTTCCCATATCAAAGAGATACTGGGCGCAAAGGTGGTCTAAGCGAGCGCGCTTTATTGGATGGCTTCGGCGATTATCGCCTCGGTGATCTCTTCGTCGGTCATCCCTAAGACCTCGCGGAGCACCTGCTCGTTATGCTGGCCCAAGACTGGGGCTGGAAAGCGCGGGCCGTTGTCATATCCTTTAATCCGGAATTGGTGGCCGGCGTAAGGCACAGGGCCCATTTCCTGGTGCTCTAATGTCCGAAAGTACTTTCGGTGGGCCAACTGGGGGTCGGACTCCAGATCGCTGCTTCGCTGCACCATGCCGGCCGGCACCCCGTGGGACATCAGCGATTGCATCAGCGCCGTCGTCTCTTGGTCCTTGGTCCACTCGCCGATGTGCTGGTCGATGGCGTCGTGGTTCTCTAACCGGCCTTCCATAGAATCAAACTTGGCGTCTTGGGCCCAGGCCGGAATCCCCATCGCCCGTTGCAGCGCCTCCCACTGTTCCTCTGTCTCCACCGCGATGGTGCACCACTGGTCGTCTCCGGCGCAGGGGTAGGCCCCCTGTGGGGCGAAGAATTGGGACCTGTTTCCATTGCGAGTGACGCTACGCCCACTGGTGCTGTAATCCATGATCTGCGGCGACAAGAAATGAAGAGACATCTCAAGCTGGGCGGCGTCGATGTGCTGCCCTTGGCCCGTCCGGCGCCGGTGGTCCAGTGCGGCCATGATGGTAGCCGCTAGAATCCGGGGGGACACGCCGTCCGTGTAGGCCACCCATGGTCCGTCGGGCGCCAGGTCAGGCCAGCCGGTGGTCTCGTAAAAACCGGCGATGGAGGCCGCATGGAAACCGTATCCGGAGAAGGCGGCGGCGCCGCCGGTCTGCCCCATGAGGCAGGTGCTGGCCATCACGACGGATGGGTTTATCTCACGGTTAGCCTCGTAACCGATGCCAAGGGAGTCCACGATTCCCGGCCTGAAACTCTCGATCACGACATCGGCCCAGGATATAAGTCTTTTCGCTATTTCCAGACCCGCCGGGTTTTTCAAGTCCAGGGAAATACCCAACTTGGAGGTGTTGATATCCCCGAAAAATTGAGTGCGGTCGGCGCCTGGAACGCCGTCTTTGAACGGGCCGGCGGTGCGCAGGATATCCAAAGGCGCGGCCGCTTCCACCCGGACCACCGTCGCGCCGTGGTCGGCCAAGTATTTGGCCGTGGTGGGACCCACGATAACCCACGAAAAGTCGGCCACCTTGAGTCCGTCAAAGGGCAACAAATCTGCCATGATGCGCTCCTCTAACCGGCCTTGCCATCGGTTGCCAGATGTATTTCCTCATCGCTCATTCCCAGCAAGGTGTTCAGGACTTGGCCGTTATGCTCACCCAGCGCCGGGGCCCAACTCCTCACGCTCATGGGGGTTTCGGATAACCGTGCGACTAACCCCGGCGTGCGAGCGTCGATGCCGTTGGGCAAGGCCGCCTGCAACCAATAATCACGATCTTGCAATTGCTGGAATTCGGTCAGGTCTCCCATGTCGTTGACCGGAGCTAAGGCCACTCCTTCCCTTAATCCCCGCTCCAGTAGATGATTCTTGGTGTAATTCGCTACGTATTTCGTGATGGCCGACAGCACCTCTTCCGCGCTGTAGGAGACGGGCTGACCTTGCAGCAAACGGACATGGTAAGTGGGCCACTCTTCCGCGTCGATCCAACTTTCGGGAACCACCCCGTCCTCCACGAACCAGGGCACCATCACCACCAACGTAGGGCCACTAGGGATAAGCACGATATACCCGTCGGCACAGTCGAACACCACCGGAAGGTTTGCCTGTCCCAGTTGGAGCAGACTGCCGGCACGTTGGTAGTCCCGCCCTTGAATCGCATGAGCGGAGATCCCCTGGAGCATGGTCGCAATCATTGCCGTCTGAGCGGAGACATCAACAAACTGGGCCTCTCCAGTCCGTAGCATCAAAGCATGGGCGATTAGCGCGGCTGTCGCGGCTTCTGACCCTGCGTGCAGCCAGACCTGCGGGACCGAGATACGGACTGGCGCCCGGTCAGGCACACCTTGGAGGCTCATGGGACCGCCCATGGCGGCGATGGTCAGGTCGCTTGCCGGATAATCAGCGTAGGGACCGTCCAAACCGTAGGCGGAGATGGCAACGTGGATGATCCTGGGGTTGATCTCCTTCAACACATCGAAGCCTAGTCCCAGGCTGTCCAATGTCGCGGGCTGGCCTGATTCGAATAAGAAATCCGCCTTTTCCACCAGGCCTTTTAGGGCGTTTTGGCCCGCCTCGGTCTCCAGGTCTAGGGTGATCCCCTGCTTGTTCCGGTTGAAGGCGAAGAAAGGCAGGCTGCGCCCATGTTCGGGACCGCCGTCGAGGAACGGCGGCTC
>TARA_B100000749_G_scaffold161705_1_pt1 | contig 10124 bp, 7 predicted proteins | sample TARA_B100000749 | Tara Oceans TARA_B100000749 (sample SAMEA2621232) | marine metagenome | biome: marine biome (ENVO:00000447); feature: mesopelagic zone (ENVO:00000213); material: "saline water (ENVO:00002010), including plankton (ENVO:xxxxxxxx)" | depth 800 m
AGCAAGACCTAAAGCCCTGATAACCCAAGTGATTTTCAGGGCGTTTTGCTTTCTGGCTTATGCCAGTGTCGCAAAAGTGTCGACATCAGGCACTCGTCGCATTTTTGCAGGTAGGCGACCGGGGCGATCCAGCAATAGGGGTGTCAGCCTGAGGCTGGCACCGCGCTATTTACCTTCAAGGCGCATCAAATACCAGCTTCGTGGCGTTAGCCCTTAACCAGTCACGGCACTGCTGATAATCCGGCATCACCCGCTCCACCTCGCGCCAGAATGCCTGTGAATGGTCGTGGCGGATCAGGTGGCACAGCTCGTGGACGACTACGTAATCGACCATACGCGTCGGCGCCATCATGATCTGCCAATTGAACTCAACGGCGCCTTTGGCAGTGCAGCTGCCCCAACGGGACTTGAACGAGCGCACACTGACGCCAGCGGGATGAGCACCGACCATCGGTGCGTAGCGCGTCACCTTTTCCTGCAGCTTCTGCTCGGCTTGCCGCTTGTACCAGCGCACCAGCGCGTTTCGCACGATATGCGGCTGCTCCGCGCCAGCAGGTACCGTGACCAGCAGCCGACCATTGGTTAGTTTCACCGGCGCAAAATTGCCCGTTTCCACCTTCAGGCGGTAGTTGCGGCCCAGGTAGCTGAAGGCTTCGCCAGAGACGTATCGTTTGGCCCTGACCGGGACTGCCTCCTGGTGCAGGGCGATCTTTTCCCTGATCCAGCTACGCTTGCTGGCCAGCAACTGGTCGATTTTCTCTACCGGCGTGTCGAGCGGAACCACCACCGACACCGCGCCCTCTTCCACGCGGATATCCGCTGACTTGCGGCGGCGGGTGCGGATGACCTCGACAATAAAGCCGTGACCATCGCGGTATTCAGGTTCCCGGGCGGCCGACATCAGGCGAACTTACTCTTGGCCAATTCCATAAAGCGATCCTGCACCACCTTCACCAGCGCCGGGTCGGCGAAGGCGCAATCGAGAATGGCGCGCTTGATCGCCTTTTTCATGCGCTTGATCTCTTCATCCTTCTTGAAGAAATCAACGATCTGGGTGGCTTCGTCGAACATCTCGACCAGCGCACGGGTGATCGCCTTGATCTCCTCATGCACGGCCTCGTCCACCACCTCGTCGCCACTCAGGCGAATCACCTCGGCCATCAGGATGTTGTAGAACGCCAGCTCGGTTTCGGTGAGGCCCAGATCTTTGGCGGCCTGCTTACGGTCGCTCTCAAGGGTACTGACCATGGCCAGCAGCAATTCCAGTTGCTGATCCCACTTGCCGTTGGTCTTCTCGATGATGTCGCGTAGGCGCAGGCTGAGTGATTTGTAGTATTCCGGGTCTTCTTCCAGGTTGACGGTGATGTGGTGCTTGATGGCGCTTTCGATCTCGGAGGCGCGGGATTCCGGTGACTTGATCTGCTGCACCGATTCGCGAAAGTTGGCCGCCATCAGATCCACAGGTGGAATCTTCGGATCAACACCGGTGCTGAGGATGTGCTCATTCACCAGCTGCCTGACCTTTTCTCCGGCGTCATCGATATTCAGGCCCGGATCACGGTAACGGGTGCGGGCGGAATTTTGCACCTTGCCCCACAGCTTCAGGTCGGCAATAAAGGGCCGAGCTGCCGGGTCGGGCAACACCACGTCCATTTGTTTGGCAAAGCGTTTGAAAGCCAGCTCAAACTGCTGGCGAGGGTCTTCTCCCTTAAGCGCCAGCACGTAGGCATCAATGTCCCTGCCTTGCACTCCCGCAAATAGCTGGGCAACGCGCGTGTGCGCAGCCTTCAACTTCGGGATTTCATCTTTGAGGGTGTGGTAGGTACCCTCTACGTCGTCGCTGCTGAACTGCTCCAGCGCCTCGGTGAGGTAATCCGACAGCCCGTAGTAATCCACCACAAAACCGGCCTCCTTACCCTTGTAGGCGCGGTTCACCCGGGCGATGGCCTGCATCAGGGTGTGATCCTTCAGGCTGCGGTCGATGTACATCACCTGGGCAATGGGCGCATCAAAGCCGGTCAGCAGCATGTCCTTCACGATCAAGAAGGCCAGCGGGTTTTCGCTCAGGGGCTTTTTGAAGGCATCAATGGCCTGCTTGTGCCGGGTTTTGTCGGTGTATTGGGCAATGTACAGCGGGTCATTATGGTTGCCGCTGATGATCACCTCGGATGGCGGCGCGCCCAGCTCATCCAGGGCATTCTTGTACAGCGTGGCGGCGTGGCGGCTGCCCACCACAATCATCGCCTTGAAGCCGTCGGGCTGAATCTTTTCCCGGAAGTGCTTGAGCAGGTCGATACACACCCAGCGAATCCGCGCCGGGGCTTCGCGCACTGCGCGCTCTACGCCATATTTCTTTTTGATCTCACGCTTTTCGTCGTCGCTGTAATCCTTGAAGTACTCGTCGAACAGCGCGTCCAGCGACTCTCCCGCCACCTCTGTTCTTACCTGACGGCCTTCGTAGATGATGCGCACCGTGGCGCCGTCTTCCACCGCTTCGTTGATCTTGTACTGGTCGATATAGCCGCCAAAGGCCTGATCCATTTTCTGGTTTTTCAGCAGCGGCGTACCGGTAAAGCCGATTTTGGGTGCGTTGGGCAGCGCCGCGTTAATGGTCGCGGCCAGCCCGCCAAACTGGGTGCGGTGTGCTTCATCGGCCAGCACGATGATCTTGTCGCTGGGGTTAAGGTCGGCAAAATCACCGGCCTCGGCAGCATCCTGAAACTTCTGCACCATAGCCGTCACAATGTCGGACGCATCGCGGGTCAGCAGCTCCTTGAGCTTGGCGACCGAGGTGGCGTTGTGGATGGTTTCGTTCTGCGCATCGCGGAAGGTGGCCGAGAGCTGGCTGTCCAGCTGAGTGCGGTCGGTGACGAACACCAGCTTGTACTTTTGCAGCTGCGGGTCGCGGCGCATTTTCACTGCCAGCATCACCATGGTCAGCGACTTGCCCGAGCCCTGGGTGTGCCACACCACGCCAGACTTTTCCTTGCGATCCTTGCCGTGTTTCAGCCGTGCGATCACCTTGTTGACCGCGCGGTACTGCTGATAGCGGGCGACCTTTTTGATCAACCGCCCTTCCACCGGCTCGAACAGAATGAAATTGCGGATCAGGTCGAGGAAGGTATCGCGGCTGAACATGCCCATCAGCAGCCGCTGCTGGGCAGTCACCTCATCAGCAGTCGCGGCGTTGCCCGCGGCCACCTGCTGCGCAGCCACCAGATAGGCCGCAGAAGGGATATCGGTGACGCTCTGTGTCGCTGCCGGCTGCGCCAGCGCCTGAATATCTGCATCGGTATAGGGGTAGGCGTCTTTCCAGTCGCCGTAGTGCTGGGCCATGGAGCTGATGGTGCCAACCCGCGCCTGATCCCGGCAGCTGGCGACCATCAACTGGTTGTACCAGAACAGCTTCTGCGCGCCCTCGTCGTCTTCCGGGCGGCGCAGGTTGGCGTAACGGCGCAGCTGGTTAATGCCCTCACCCATGGCATCGGCGGCATAGGGCGATTTGCACTCGATCACCGCCAGCGGCAGGCCGTTCACGAAGCAAACAATATCGGGAATGATCGTCTGGTTAGGCCCTTCGACCTTGAACTGGCTGGTGCAGAGAAAGTCGTTATTGGCCGGGTTATCAAAATCCACCACGGTAACGGTCTGGCCCTTGCGGCCTGCGCCAAGATCCTGCTCCACGGCAATGGCGTTATCGCCGGTACCGCAGAGCATTTCCCAAATGGCCTTGTTGTACTCAACCAACCCGGCAAAGTTGGGGTGAGTAAAGCCGCGCAGCACCTTGCGCAGGTTCTCGTCGCTGATCCACGGGTTCAGGCGCCGCAGCGCCGCCTCCAGCCGCCTGGCCAGCACCACATCGCGATAATACGTCCGCTCCTGACCAGCCGCGTCAGGGGCTAGCGCAGCTCCCGGAATGAAGCACCAGCCCAATTGTTGCAGCTGAGCTAAAGCGGGGCTTTCAACCTTGTCGTATTCGTCCTGAGTCACTCCAACTCCTCGTCCCTACCGAGTCTGTGTAATACGTCCTCTAGCGTTTTATACGCCTGCAGATGGCTTGGCGCGCGCATCTGCTCAAGATTTTTCATCTTCCAACGTACCGCGGGCAGCGCCTCAATGCCTTCCAGCCCCAATAAGGCCCAATCCGGCGTTTTGTTTTTAAAGGACAACAAAAACTGCTTTTCAGCATCACTGATAGAACAATGGAGCAAGCGGATCAGCTGCTCTCTGGCCGCCTCCAGAGTCTCTTGTGGCACATCATCGCTTGCCATGCCGGCAAATTCACCACGATACACGTCGCTAATGTCTTTGCGGTGGGGGTTTAGCAGCTCGGCTATCGGTCGATGATGACTGATGATGTACACCAAGGTCGCTTTGCGTATTGCCTCGGTCAGCCCTTCGTTCTGCAATAGCAGGTGGATGTCATACAAATCGCGAGGGTGCTGCCTGTCCAAGGCAGCGCAAATCTTACCGGCATACAGGTCAGCCAGGCTGACAACCTGCATCTCGGCATAGCCGAATTCGTCTTCAACACGTTCGGAGACGGCTCTGCGCTCGGGTTCATACACCGAGCCCCGTAACACCGGAGACAGCTCTACCTTGACCTGCACCGTGCCGCGCTGCACCACCAGACGCAACGCATCCGGTTTTGCTTCATAGGCTTGGGTAACGGTTACCCCGCGCAAACGGCGCTCAATATCCTCGGCAATACGAGCCAAGGCGCGCTGAATATTCTCCAGCGAGGTATCTCGACTTTCGATAGGCAAATAGACCAGGTCGATATCCACAGACAGCCGCGGAAAGTCCCGAACGAACAAGTTAATCGCCGTGCCGCCTTTCAAGGCAAAGCAGCGCTCCTTGTCCACCAGCGGCAACACCTGCAACAGCAGCTGCACCTGCTTGCGATAGCGCTCTGTATTATCCATTCAGCGCGGTGCTCATCAGGTTTGGTCGTCGGGATAGTCTTGACACAGGCTGGCCGGCACTGTTATCCAATAGCGTTTATCCAGGCGCCCGCCCTTTTCGACCACCCGCTTGCCCTTGCCCAAGTCCACCTCCTGGTCGTTCAGCGTTTTCCACCAGCTGTGGGAGTGCCGATCAGCAAACCAGCAAAACAGGCGCTTGGCCTTGATGCTCTTACAGTGCGCCAACATCAGGCTTACCTTGCGCGGTGACAGGCTGGTCAAGCCTTGCATGATCTCATCGGCGTGCTCAAAACTGATCTGCTCCGGCACCTCATGCAGCAGCTCGATATAGGCCGTCTCGGCACGCGCCAATACCTGTGCATTGGCGCTGGGGCTCCAGGGGCGATGGATCACGCCGATTTGCTGTTCAACGGCCTCCGGCTGCCAGAGGCGCTGCGTTTTGTACCAACGAAAGCGCACACCCTCAACTTGCCCGGCCAGCACCTGCAGCCAGCTGGGTTCTGGCAAGGTGCTGTATACGTCTATCACCCGCTGGGCGCCCAGCGTGAGGTACTGGCTGTAGCCGTATTCCTCCAGAGCAGTCAGCCCCCCGGCATAGGCCGGGATATTCATCGACATGGAGAAGGACGCCACCACATTCTCCCAGTTCAATGCCGCATGCTGCTGACAAAAAACGCCCCGGGCCAGTTTTCTGAGCCGACCGCTTTTGACATGGTTATCCAGCCTGTCCTTGCTCAGGCCGTGCGCCAGCAACCACGCCCGACTCGCCACCATGCCCATCGGCAGGAGCGTGCTCAGAGTATCAGCGCCATCGGCGGCGGTTTTAGGGCGGGAGTCATCAGACATAGCAGGCTGAATACACCATAAGTGAGAGCAACGGTTTAAGTGGTTAAGACTTTACGGCGATAGGCGCCGTATTTATAGGGATTTTTAAACCAGCGTAGCGTACTGGTTTAACTTTTCAAGCCATTGCGGCGAAAAGCACCGTATTCCACGCGATTTTTAAACCTTTCGCAGCTCTCACGGTAGCTGCATCTTGCTGTCAGGCATTCGGCTTCCTGGCTACTGCTGCAGCTTCAAGCAGATAAAGTGAATTCACCAGCATAAACTCGCGCACCGCTTCGTCATCGCTTGCCGCTACCTCACGATGCGCACGGGGATTGCGATAAGCCCCGAAAACCGATTTGAACAGGTTGGCTTTGCTACTTTGCTCGCTTGGGTTTTCATCACCCCAGTGGAGAATAGAGCCCTCCCCCAAAAAAGCCTTGGTCAGCAACTTGCTGCCACTTTCTCCCGGCATATCGATCCGCCGGCGAATCAGGTCTTCCAGGCGTTTGAACGCAGAGTCAATGGCATAGCCAGGGTTGGCGGAGAAGTCCAGCGCCAGGTCCACAAGGCGCTTGTCCAGTAACCCGAAATTAATGGTGGGTGGAAAGTATCGCTGCAAGTCACGATGTGAACCCAGCATGTAGTCGTAATAACGCACGGGCAAAACCGGCGTAGCCCGCTCCAGATCATCCACATCTTTGCTCAACAGGCAGCCTGCATTGAGACGCTCCATGATTGCGGGTGAAACATCGTATTCTTCAATGTCTGCCCCCTGCCACTGCAACATCCGCAAGACCGTTGATAACCCGGTGGGGCCTTCGCCGTTATAGCCAGAAGAAAAGCCGGGCTTTATGGCAACAAAATGCTCATGCTCCATCGTTAACAGCAGCCCGTGATCACCGCAGTTATGGCGATCAAGGCAGGTGAGCAGCTTGGCCACATAGATTTTCTCGCCAAAGTGGATCAATCGCGCTACAGCATCCAAACAGTGCTGAGTTATCCCGCTTGCCCCGTGGTATTCGATGGAGGCCAGATCTTTGGGTTTGAATGAAGGCATGCGGTTAACTCACATTTACGCGGACCTTTCCGGTAAGGAGGTCTTGCATTAGGGCTTTTTTTACTTTCCCTACTTGATCCAAACGGGCTTCTGCAGTCGAGATTTTCTTCGCAACAGAGTCAACAACACCGAATATCGACTTCTGCTCTTCCAAAGGCGGCACAACAATAAGAAGGTTCTTCATGTCACCCACGTTAAAATGTTGCTGGGCAAGCCCGCCTTGTGCTTTCAACACCTGTCCTTTTCCGCCATCTGAATTAACCCACATGCTGAAGAAATTGGAGTTCATTCGCTCAGATGGACGAGTTATTACTACATCAATGCAGTTACAACCCTCAAACCCGTCTGTAACGACGGCGGTAGTTCCTGGATAGCCCGTGCGAACAGTAAGCAAATCCCCTTTTCTTAACTTGCTTTTTTTTAACTTCTCATTTGACTCTATAGAGAAATACTTCAGATTCTCCATAGTCAAACCATTCTCTCTGACATTTGCCGATCGCAGTGCAGGAATACCGGAGTCTACATAGTATTGTGTCGGCTTAATGACGACACCAACCATAACCTCTTCGGCGACCTCAGATGCCATACATACGGCCCACTCCTCCGGAATCCGCCCCACCGGCGAATCCTTGAACGCGGTATGCGGAGCGCCGTCCGGTCCAATCCCCTTGGTCAGCAGCTCCTGCATCACGCCGGTTTTCAGGTCTTTCAGCTTGTCGATCTGGGCGCGTGTTTTTTCGATCACGTCGTCGACGGAGGACAGGATGGCTGCGATTTTTTGTTGTTCGGGGAGTGGGGGTAGCGTGACCCGGAGCTTTTTTACACTCGAGGATGAAATCTCAGAAAAAGTGCTTCCCGCGGACATTTTCTCTAGTTCTGGCCGAAGCCAGGTTATGTACTGATAAAGGTAATCAGCCAAAGCACCGTCTTTGCAGCGTAAAGACTGAAAGCCTTGATTGGTCGCCATAGGTACTGTGTTGATCGCCACAAAGCCAATACTGGCGCGGCTAGTCATCAATACTGTGCCTGGAGGATGAAGCTTGGCAGAGCTTTTCTCCAAGCCTTTATCTGTGATCCGTTCTTTTGTTTCAGAAATGTATTTTCTGAATGACGATGTTATCTCGGTTGGAGAGGCCCATGGAATGTCGCCTCCCCAGAACTCTCTTACTGACCTATCAGGCGTCCCGCCACCGACAACATCGCAAAACTCAGCCAATAGCGAAGAAGTCCACCCCTCAGGGACCGAGTTACTCATACCCCAGCTCCTTCAAATACCCCTTCATCACGCTTTCCGCTTCCGCCACCTGGGCATCCAGTTCGGTAAGCGATACCCGATACTTATCCCACCAGCGTTCCAGCTGGGTAATAACCTGCGCATCAGAGTCGCCGGCGGCCTCACGGATGGCGGCCTTGCTGTCGATCTCGGGCTTGAAGTCGTAATACTCAAACGCTGCTGGATCGCCGCTGTCGCTGGAATCGCGGGGAACAAAGACCCTGGATACGTCAAAGCCTTGCAGAATTTCTTCGCGGATATACTCGCTCTCCACTTCACGCACCGGAATACCGCCGTGGAGGATGGCGCGCACGTCGAAGATTTCCGGCGGTGGGCTGGTGTCGGCGTAGCGGCGGATGTTGAGGTTAAAGTCGTTCTCTGCAATCTCGGCCAGCGCGACGATCTTGGAGTAGCGCTTGAGTTCGGCGTAGGTCTCGAAGGTGTGGACAATCTTGTCGATGTCCTGCTGGCGCAGTTTGTTCTGGTTTTTGCCTTCTTCAAATTCCAGCTCGCTGTTGATAAACAGCACCTTGCCACGGCGCTCGACAGGCTTGCGCTTGTTGATGATCAGCAGGCAGGCGGGTATGCCGGTGCCGTAGAACAGGCCGGACGGCAAACCAATCACCGCTTCCAGCAGGTCATCCTGCAGTATGCCCTGGCGGATGGCCTTTTCACTGGCGCCGCGAAACAGCACCCCGTGGGGCATGACCACGCCCATCATGCCATCGGCATTGAGGCTGGCGATCATGTGCTGAACAAAGGCCAGGTCGCCGGCATCCTTGGGCGGGGTGCCATAGGGGAAGCGGCCATAGGGGTCGTTGTCGGCTTCGTCCTTGCCCCACTTCGCCAAGCTGAAGGGCGGGTTGGCGATTACCCGGTCAAAGGTCATCAGCTCGCCGTGTTCGGTGTGTTGTGGCTCGCGCAGGGTGTCGCCCTTGCGGATGTCGGCGCTGTAGACCCCATGCAGGAACATGTTCATCTTGCAGATGGCCCAGGTGTTGAGGTTCATCTCCTGGCCGTAGAGCGACAGGTTGGCTGCGTTCTCGCCGTGGGTGGCCAGGTAGTTGCGGGTTTGCACCAGCATGCCGCCGGAGCCGGCGGTCGGGTCATAGATGCGCATGCCGGCGTGGGGCTTAAGCAGGGAGACCAGCAACTGCACCACTTCCGAGGGGGTATAAAACTCGCCGCCCTTTTTGCCGGCACTGTCGGCAAACATCTTGATCAGGTATTCGTAGGCGGTGCCGAGCAGGTCGGGCCGCTCAAAGTCCTGATTACGGAGCCGGTGCTTGCTGAAGTGGCTGAGCAGGTCGCGCAGCTTCTTGTCGCTGAGCTTGTTCTTGATGTTGAAGTCGATGGACACCAGCACGCCTTCCAGCGCGGTGTTGTATTCCTCGATAGCCTCGGTGGCCTTGTTCAGCTCGGCGCCGATATCGTGCTTTAGGTCTTTCAGCGCATCCCAGCGGGCCTGGGGCGGAATGTAGAAGGTCTTGTCGTATTCATCTTCGTCATCAGCCAGCGCTTCGGCCTGCTGCCGGGACTTGCCCTTGCCCACGTAATAACGCACCACCACCTCGCGGGCTTCCTCAAAAGCATCAGACAGGCGCTTGAGGAACATCATGCCGAAGATGTAATCCTTGTACTCGGAAGCATCCATGTTGCCGCGCAGAATGTCGGCGGCTTCCCAGAGGTAGGATTCGAGTTGCGGGAGGGTAATGCTGTGACTCATTCAATGAATTCCATCTATTGAAATAGGCGTGAGCGCCGGTGCCCAAGCGCGTAGCAAAAGGCTTTGAGTCTATCGGCGCCGGGTGAGACCGGCAATGTAAAAGGACGCCAGCCGCATGAGCCTTACTGCTAACAACCTTTAAAGCACCAAGGGGACTGCATGTTTCCCCACGTTACTCCCCGCAGCCGAGCCTGCGGATCAGGCAGCAACAGTGGCGAGCAAGGCGCTGCATACGACTAAATTGCCAATACGCTTGCTCGATTGCCCACCCATTGACCCAGCAAACAAGACAGCCGTACCATCGCATACGCTAAT
>TARA_B100000749_G_scaffold278829_1_pt1 | contig 10114 bp, 9 predicted proteins | sample TARA_B100000749 | Tara Oceans TARA_B100000749 (sample SAMEA2621232) | marine metagenome | biome: marine biome (ENVO:00000447); feature: mesopelagic zone (ENVO:00000213); material: "saline water (ENVO:00002010), including plankton (ENVO:xxxxxxxx)" | depth 800 m
TTATGACATTACTGTTCAGGTTGGAGCCGGGATCAGGGCCACTGCCTATCACTCCAGCCAATGAGTTCGCCCACTCTAGCACTCGGCAGCAACCGCGACCAAGGTCGTTGCCGGATCTCAAGCGGCTCATTCAGGTGGCCCCGAAGATGGCCTTCAGGGCATCGTCAAAGACGCAAAATGGATGGGTAGCCTGCCACATCCACCCCAAACCGGGTGTTCTGACGCAAGTGATCCCTCATCTCCTCCAGCGCCTCCGGATCCCCGTGGATCAGATTAATCGTCGTTTCGGGGTCCTGAGCACTCTGGGCAAGCCATTGTTCAATCTCTGCGAAGTCACCGTGGATCTTCACCCTCTCCGCTCCAACAACCATCTTGGCGCCTCGTGTTCCCCCGGCCTGATAGCCGGCAAAAATAACGGTTGTGCGGTACTGGGTCATGGCGACGATTGCCATACGTTGACTCCAGCATCAGCATGTCGGGTTGCATGATGGGTATAAACGTCTCACCCGCTTCAACCAGAAACTTGGATCCGGTAACCGTGTCGGTGCCACCCAGGAACGTAATATTCATCGGCTCTTACTCCTGTCCTGATTGAGAAAATGCCTGATCGACGGCGCCAGCAACTCACTGATATCAATCCCGTTGGTACGGTGTGGAATGGTGTTGGTGGTCACCAGAGCCTGTAAACCCGTGTCCAGAAGGTACTGGTCCGAGGCCTCGGCAAAGATGCCGTGCACCGCAGCACAGAGAATAGCCTCCATACCCTGTGACCTTAGCGCTTTGACGCATTCGCCAACCGTGCGGCCACTGGAGATGACGTCATCTATGATGATGGCGGTGCGGCCCTGGTACCGGGATATATCCGGCAGTGCGACTTCGACACGCCGGTCGCCCAGGCGCTGCTTGGCACCGATGACATAAGGGTGACTGCTGGCCTGGGCAATACTGGCAACCCATTGCTCACTCTCGGCATCCGGGCCCACCAGCAGAAGATCGCTCTGCCCCCTGAGCCACCCCGCCAGTGCAGGCGCGCCCTGAACAACCTGGGTGGGTACGCTATAAATTTCACCGAGGGCGTGATATCGATGCAAATGCGGGTCAACCGTAATCAGCCAGTCGATATGGCGCGACAAGGATCGCGCAAACACACCGGAGGTGACCGCCTCCCCGTCCCGGAAACGACGGTCCTGACGCATGTAGCACAGATAGGGGGCGACCAGCCCCACCGAGCGTGCACCGAGCTCCCGCAGGGTCTCGAACAGGAAAATGTGGGCGAGGTATCTGGCGCCCGGATTGGACAAGTCGGCCAACACGATACACCGGGCGCCACTGACCGGAGTATCAACGCGCAGGTAGGTCTCACCATCGGGGAACCTGCGAAACTCCAGGCGCCCCTGCTCCAAGCCAAGCTGATCACACAGCTTTTCCCGTAAGGGATGGCTTTCCAGGCAAAACAGAACCACTCGCCCGCTACTACTGCCCATAGTCACCTCTCCGTCCGAAGAGAAAAAATTGGCACCTCACCCGCTACATAGGCCAGGGCGTAATCCCGTTCGCCGCTGCTTTCACTCAGCAACTCGTAGAGCGGGTCCCCCACCGCTACGGTATCGCCCACGTTGGCAAACAGCCGCAACCCGGCCGCAGGGCTCTCCGGTGCACCGGCGAGCTTGGCCAGCCGCGCCAGCCGGCGGTTATCAACAGACAGAATGGTCCCCGGTTGGGTGGCTAATACCCGGTGCCGGAACCGGGCATTCCCCAATTGTTTCAATCCGCCCTGCTCCTGAGCAATACGCCGGAACTGTTCCCAGGCCCGACCACTTTCAAGAATGTCCCGGGCCTTCTGCTGGCTGGCCTCCAGTCCGTCGTTATCTGCCATGTCGAGCACATGGGCCGCCAGGAGCAACGCTCGCTCTTTAAGGTCATCCGGAGCTTCCTGCCTTCCCTGAAGTACCGCCATCACATCCCGAGCCTCCTCCACCGGCCCTATGCCCGAGCCGACCGGGCGGCTGCCATCCGTCAGAACACAGCGGACGACCAACCCGCAGGCAGCGCCCACTTCAGAACACAGAAAGGACAGGCGGTCAGCCTCCTCACGGCTTCGGACTTTTGCTGTCGCGCCCACCGGAATGTCAACCACCACATGGGTTGAGCCGGCAGCAATCTTCTTCGATAGAACCGAGGCCACGAGCTGCCCTTCACCATCAAGATCCAGTGCCCGCTCAATTCGGATTAGCAGGTCATCCGCCGGGCTGAGGTTGATGGCCCCTCCCCAGGCCAGGCAAGCACCGGTGTTCCTGACGACACGCTGAATGTCTGCAAGCGCCAGATTGACAGTCGTCAGGGCTTCCATCGTATCCGCCGTGCCGGCAGGCGAGGTAATGGCCCGGGAAGACGTCTTGGGCATGACCAGCCCTGCCGCACTGACAATGGACACCACAAGCGGTGTGGTCCTGTTTCCGGGGAGACCACCCACACAGTGCTTATCGAACACACGGGCGGTGCCCTCCCATGCCAGGTGTTCTCCGCAGTCCACCATGGCCTGGGTCAGCCCGGTAATTTCATTCAAAGCCAGCCGGCCACCGGCGCAAACGCTTAAAAAGCAGGCAATTTCAAGATCACTGTATCTCTTGGCTCAGTGCGTGGCCGAACACTTTCTTTCGCATCAGGCTCAGTGATTCAGTAACCGGCGCGTGGTGGACTAATACCGGCTCCTCTGGCGATACGCCCAGCCGCTCCATGGCAATGTTGGAGAGCCCCGCATAGCCTTCCGGAACCGCCCCACCATAGACCACATTGAGCGTCGCGATAATAGTTTTGTTCTTTGCCGTCACACCCACCCTGGTGCGGGCGGCCAGCCCCTCTGATCGGCACACCTCACAATCATCCCGCATGAAGATAACGGGCTCCTGATGCGTATCAATGCCGATCAGAAAGGCGTTTAACTGGTTAGTTGAACCCATAGTCCCTCTCTGCGAAAAACTGACAACTGTTTACAAAATTAACAACTCTGAAAGATCGTCCATGCGACCAACCTTACGGGCCATGAAGACTTCCTCAGTTGGCCGGTGTTCCCCATTGCCATTGTATGACTTCCGGCATATCCACGCCGTGCTCGGTGATGTAATGCTGGTGCTCAATGAGCCGGTCCCGCAGCCACTGTTTGAGATAGGCTGCCCGCGCCCCTAATTGCGGAACCCGGTCGATAACGTCTGCCACCAGATGGAAACGGTCCATGTCGTTGCGCACCACCATGTCGAAAGGTGTGGTGGTGGTGCCTTCCTCCTTATAGCCACGCACATGGAGATTCTTATGGTTGGTGCGCCGGTAGGTCAGGCGATGGATCAGCCAGGGATACCCATGGTAGGCAAAGATAATCGGTTTGTCGGTGGTGAACAGGGTGTCGAAGTCCTTGTGCGACAGCCCGTGCGGGTGTTCCGCCTGGTCCTGCAGGGTCATGAGATCCACCACATTGATCACTCTCACTCTGAGCTTGGGCAGGTGGTGGTGCAGGATATCCACCGCTGCCAGAATCTCCAGGGTGGGCACGTCGCCGGCACAGGCCATGACCACATCCGGCTCGCTGCCCTCATCGTTGCTGGCCCACTCCCAGATGCCGATACCCGCGGTACAGTGCTTGATGGCCGCGTCCATGCCGAGCCACTGTGGCTCGGGTTGCTTGCCGGCCACGATCACATTCACGAAGTTGCGCGAACGCAGGCAGTTGTCGGTTACACACAGCAGGGTGTTGGCATCAGGTGGCAGGTAGACTCGAATAACGTCGGCTTTCTTGTTCACCACATGGTCGATAAAGCCGGGATCCTGGTGCGAGAAGCCGTTGTGGTCCTGGCGCCAGACGTGGGACGTCAGCAGGTAGTTGAGTGAAGCAATGGGGCGACGCCAGGGGACCTCCTTGCCAGCAACCTTCAGCCACTTGGCATGCTGGTTGAACATGGAATCAATGATGTGAATGAAGGCCTCGTAGCAGGAAAACAGCCCGTGCCTGCCGGTCAGCAGATAACCCTCCAGCCAGCCCTGGCAGGTGTGCTCGGAGAGGATCTCCATGACCCGGCCGTCCGGCGCCAGGTGATCGTCTCCCGGCAGAGTCTCGGCCATCCATGCGCGGTCGGTCACCTCGAACAGCGCGCCAAGGCGGTTGGAGTTGGTCTCATCCGGGCCCATCACGCGGAAGTTCCGCGTCTCTGTATTCAACTGCATGACGTCGCGCAGGTAGGTGCCCATTACCCGCGTCGATTCCGCCTGCTCTGTGCCCGGGCTGGTGACGGCAACGGCAAATTCGCGAAAGTCGGGCAGTTGCAGATCCCTGAGCAGCAGCCCGCCGTTGGCGTGCGGGTTGTTGCCCATGCGCCGTTCACCTTTCGGGGCCAGGGCTGCCAGCTCCGGTTTCAGGGCCCCGTTCGGGTCGAACAGTTCTTCAGGGCAGTAGCTTTTCATCCAGTCTTCAAGCAGTTTCAGGTGCTCCGGCTTGCCCGCCATCGCGGAGAAAGGTACCTGATGCGAGCGCCAGGTCCCCTCACTCTTCAGGCCATCCACTTCTTTCGGGCCGGTCCAGCCCTTTGGGGTGCGCAGGATAATCATTGGCCATCGCGGGCGCCCGGCGGTGCCCCTGGTGCGGGCTTCGTGCTGGATTGCCCGGATCTCGGCCATGACCGTATCCAGGGTCGCCGCCATACGCTGGTGCACCCGCGAGGGCTCATCGCCCTCGACGAAATAGGGCCGGTAGCCGTAGCCGATGAACAGACTCTCCAGCTCCTCACGGGGAATGCGCGCCAGCACAGTGGGGTTGGCGATCTTGTAGCCGTTCAGGTGCAGAATCGGCAGTACCGCGCCGTCCTGGGCAGGATTGAGAAACTTGTTGGAGTGCCAGGCGGTAGCGAGCGGGCCCGTTTCGGCTTCGCCGTCACCGACCACACACGCCGCAATGAGCTCCGGATTGTCGAATACCGCGCCGAAGGCATGGGACAGGGAGTAACCGAGCTCGCCCCCTTCGTGGATGGAGCCCGGAGTTTCCGGCGCCACGTGGCTTGGTATGCCACCGGGAAACGAGAACTGCCTGAACAACCGCTGCATGCCCGCTGCGTTCTGCGGAATGTTCGGATAAAGCTCGCTGTAGCTGCCTTCCAGCCAGGTATTGGCCACCAGGCCCGGCCCGCCATGTCCGGGACCAGTGATGTATATGATGTTCAGATCCTGCGCTCGGATCATCCGGTTCAGGTGCACGTAGATGAAGTTCAGCCCCGGGGTGGTTCCCCAGTGCCCCAGCAGTCGCGCCTTGACGTGCTCCAGCGTCAGTGGCTCGGTGAGTAGCGGGTTGTCGCGCAGGTAGATCTGCCCTACCGAGAGGTAGTTGGCGGCCCGCCAGTAGGCGTCCATTCCGTGGAGTTCACCCGGCGTCAGCGGGCCCGGTTCAGCATTGCTTTTTTCGGCTTGCGTCGTTTGTTTCAAAATCAGATCCTCCACAAAAATCCAGCATGGTGGTGCTTCAGATCAGGGCCGCACCCGGATAGCATAGGGTTACGTCAGCAAAGCACAGCTACCTGAATCCAAACTGAATTATTGGAACGGATCGAGCCGCACGTTGATTTCAATCAAACCCGTAATCACCCAACAAAAAATAACAATGCTGTAGCTTGACGTATGACTTGTGCAAAGGTTTTATCATGGCCTTAATAGTCAAAGTCGTTACTCTGCTTGCCGTCCTTCCTGGGTTCAAAAAGCATTTAAACCAGGGTATAGGTCACCGAATTCGCCGCGTCATTAGTCCCTCTGGCTTCTAATGGCAAGGCAGCCCCGTAGGGAGACCGGTCGCAAGGACGATTGCCAGGTGATTGCTTGCCGTGCCAACTACGGGCAGCAAAGCGTATTCCGCGAACATAAAGATTACTGAGGCCGGGAAGTCTGATTGACCGGAAAATAATAGGGGGCTCCATAATGCATTCAAGTCGCTTGCTGTGCAGGGGTTGGGTTCTCGCTATGATGATCTGGTCCGTCAGCTTTTTTTTGCACTTTTTCTGGGAAATGATCCAGGTGCCTTTATTTATAGGGATGGCTGAGGCGTCTCATGGAGAGGTAGTTTGGCTATGCACCCGGGCTACGGTGGGCGATGCCAATATTGCGCTTTTGGCTTATGGCGCTGCTGCTTTAGTAACGAAAGATGGCTTCTGGATACAGGGCCCTTGGCGGGGCCGTACCTTGGGGACCTTTCTGGCAGCCGGCTTACTGATAACCGTGCTTTTCGAAGCTTGGGCCACCGGCACAGGTGACCGCTGGCAATACAGTGAATCAATGCCCGTGCTACCACTCACCGGAACCGGAGCGGCTCCGTTATTGCAATGGTCACTGATTCCACCCTTATCACTTTACGCCCTGCGCTGGATGTACAGTGGGTGGATTGAGCAGCGTTGACCGCCAGTTACTGATAGCCGCCAATGGCGGTCATACATGATATGGCCACCTCCAATGATTCAGATATTTATTGCTTCGGTTCAAGTTTGATCACTCGCAAACGCAGCGCATTCACAATCACGCTGACCGAAGAAAGGGACATGGCGGCAGCCGCAAATATCGGCGACAGCAGTATGCCGAAAAACGGATACAGAACACCCGCGGCAATGGGAACGCCGGCCGAATTGTAGATAAAGGCAAAAAACAGGTTCTGGCGGATATTGCGCATGGTTGCTGAAGACAGTCGACGCGCCTCCACAATCCCCATCAGATCGCCCCGTAACAAGGTTATACCGGCACTTTCGATGGCGACATCCGTGCCGGTGCCCATGGCAACGCCGACATCCGCCGTTGCCAGAGCCGGCGCATCGTTCACGCCATCACCGGCCATCACGACTATGCGGCCTTCGTCTTTCAGCCGCTGGACGATCTTGCCCTTGTCTTCCGGCAGGACTTCCGCCTCCACTTCATCAATGTGCAGTTTTCGGGCAACCGCCTCGGCCGAGGTGCGGTTATCACCGGTCAGCATCACTACCCGGATGCCATCTTTCTGGAGGGCTGCAATGGCCGCTTCGGTGGTTTCCTTCACCGGGTCGGCGATGGCAAGCAGGCCGGCCACTTTGCCGTCGACGGCTGCAAAAATAACGGTGGCGCCATCCTTCCGAAGCTGATCGGCCTCAGATTCAAAATCCGAGGTCTCAACACCTTCGGCCTCCATTAGCAGACGATTGCCAATCAGTACCTGCTGCCCCTCAATCTTGCCCGTCACGCCTTTGCCGTTCGGGGAATCGAAGCCTTCGGCGTCTGGCAGTTGCAAGTCCATCGCTTTGGCTTTGCCGAGAATAGCGTGGGCCAAAGGGTGCTCACTGCCCTTCTCCAGCCCCCCGGCAAACCGCATCAGCTCTTCCTCGCTAAATCCCTCGGCAGGAACCAGTTTCGTGACCTGAGGTTTGCCTTCGGTCAGGGTGCCAGTTTTGTCCACTACAACCGTATCCACCTTTTCCATGCGCTCCAGAGCTTCCGCATCGCGGATCAGCACACCGCTTTGGGCGCCCCGGCCGACACCGACCATGATGGACATGGGCGTTGCCAAGCCCAATGCACAGGGGCAGGCGATGATCAACACGCTCACCGCGGCAATCAGGCCAAATGCCATAGGCGGCGTCGGTCCGACGAATGACCAGACGATAAAGGCGATAACGGCGACCAGGATCACCGCCGGCACAAAGTATCCCGCCACCTTGTCAGCCAGCCCCTGAATCGGTGCCCGGCTGCGCTGGGCGCTGGCTACCATCTGCACGATCTGGGACAGCATGGTGTCCCGGCCAACCTTGTCGGCCCGCATGATAAAGCTACCCTGCTGGTTGATGCTGCCACCAATCACCTGATCGCCCGATTTCTTGCTGACTGCCAGCGGCTCCCCGGTGACCATGGATTCGTCCACGTTGGAGCTGCCCTCAAGCACCTCACCATCCAACGGCACCTTGTCTCCGGGCCGAACCCGCAGGCGGTCGCCAACCTTGACCTGATCCAGCGACACATCGGCCTCGCCGCCGTCATCATCCAGTTTTCTGGCGGTCGCGGGCGCCAGATCCAGCAAGGCCTTGATAGCGCCTGAGGTTTTCTCCCGGGCTCGCAGCTCCAGCACCTGCCCAAGCAACACCAGTACCACGATGACCGCCGCTGCTTCGAAATACACGGCAACCGAGCCATCGTCCTGCCGAAAGGCTGCCGGGAATACCTGGGGAGCAAGGGTCGCCACCAGGCTATAGATCAACGCCACGCCGGTGCCGATGGAGATCAGAGTGAACATGTTCAGATTGCGACTGACCACGGATTTCCAGCCCCGGACAAAGAACGGCCAGCCACACCAGAGGACAACCGGCGTTGCCAGCACCAACTGGATCCAGTTGGATAGCTGAGGGGCGACAATGTGATCGAGCCCGGTCAGGTGCCCGCCCATTTCGAGAACAAGCACAGGCAGAGTCAGAACCAGTCCGATCCAGAATCGGCGGGTCATGTCCGTAAGCTCTGCAGAGGGGCCCTCGTCCAGGCTCACCTGCTCCGGCTCAAGCGCCATGCCGCAGATAGGGCAATCCCCCGGCCCCTGCTGGCGAATTTCCGGGTGCATGGGGCAGGTGTACATGGTGCCCGGCGCTACCGGTTCCTGCTGCTTCTGCTCCTCACCAAGGTACTGCCCCGGGTTGTCTTCGAATTTGGCCTGGCAGCGAGGCGAACAGAAATACCAGGTTTTGCCCGCGTGCTGGCTTCGATGCTCCGCGGTGTGCCGATCCACCGACATCCCGCAGACAGGATCCCTGGCCTTGTGTTCGCCGGATTCCTCGTGATGATGCTCATGATCGTGATGATGGGCGTGCTGGTGCTCAGCCATTGCTGCCTCCACTCTTGTCCGCCGGCCAATCGGCGAAGGCAATGAAATAGAGCAGAATGAGGTTGACCAGAGGGACCAGCATCAGAAAGCCCATCCAACCCGGGTAACCCGTGCGCTGGCAAATACGCCAGGCCGGGATGACAACGATGATGGCGATCACCAGCATCCACAGCCAGTGCCCCGCCCACATGGTATTGCCAAACATGTTATCTCCCATCACGGCCCTGCCCTCCACGTTAAAAAGTACCAGTTACTGATGATGGTCATCATGCGCCCCTCGTGTTCCGATTGCCGGGCATTCCCGGACCTGGTCAGGAAAATCTGCTCGGCCACGGCGGTCACGATCATTGTGACAACCGCTACGCCGATTACAAACGGATCGGTATGGAGTTTGACCGAAACAAAGCCCCCCAGCACCAGGAGATCCAGAATAATGGCGGTGGCCGGCACCCAGATATTGGCCTTTATATCCTTGCGCAGATACCGCAGTACACCCCAGTGAATGGCGATATCCATAACCAGGTAGAACACGATCCCGAGCGCGGCAATCCGGGAAAGATCAAAAAAAGCCGTGAGGACAAGCCCCAGAACTACAGTGTAGACCAGCGTGTGCTTCTGGATGCTGCCCGGCATGCCAAAGTGACTGTGCGGAACCAGTTTCATCTCGGTCAGCATGGCCAGCATCCGCGAGACTGCAAAGATGCTGGCAAGGATGCCTGGCACGACCAACGTTCCGGTGGGGGTCTTTGACCTCGGAGCCACTGTTGGTGATCGTGGTGAATCCCTTGAAGGCCAATATCCCGAGTGCGGTTGCCCCGAAGAAATTACCCAGGGTTCCGGCCTCTCCGGGGATCGAGAAGTCTATCGATAGGGAGTCGGCGATCCAGACACCCACCAGCCCGAAGGTCAGGATACCTCCGATTTTCAGAATCCCGATAAATGACGCTACCCCCTGGATCATTCGGTTACCCAGCAGGTTAACCAGAAAGACAGCCAGAATGAGCGATACGCCGAGAACTGGCACCATCCGTTAAGCGCTTCGGCCTCATTTGAGGAACACCGCCCCACCGTAATCCAAGGTGGGGCGATACAGGCGATTTCCTTTTGCTCAATATTTCCTAAGCGGCACTTTTTAAACCTTTCCGCCAGTCACCCAAATCCTCAATTAACTTGTAGAACAGCGGCACAAAGAACAGCGCAAGTGTGCTGGCGGCGATCATACCCCCAACCACCACGGTACCAATCTCCTGTCGGCTAGCA
>TARA_B100000749_G_scaffold280467_1_pt1 | contig 10109 bp, 11 predicted proteins | sample TARA_B100000749 | Tara Oceans TARA_B100000749 (sample SAMEA2621232) | marine metagenome | biome: marine biome (ENVO:00000447); feature: mesopelagic zone (ENVO:00000213); material: "saline water (ENVO:00002010), including plankton (ENVO:xxxxxxxx)" | depth 800 m
GCACACCAGCAAGCAGGAAAAACACAAGGACCAGGTCTGATACGCCACGGAGCAGCGGCCCATGTTTGATATCGGCTTTTCCGAACTGGCGTTGATTTCCATCATCGGTCTGGTGGTGCTGGGCCCCGAGCGTCTGCCCAAGGCGGCGCGCACGGTGGGCTATTGGGTCGGCCGGGCGCGCTCCACCTTCAACCATCTGCGCAACGAGCTGGAACGGGAAGCGCTGAACCAGGACATGCGCGAACGGATGGAAAAGCAGATGCGCGAAATGGGCCTGGACGAGGAGAGCATCCGCGAGGCCCGCGACAGCCTGCTGTCTCCGGAGGAAGTGGCCCGCGCCCGGCGCCGGCCTGAGACCCTCGACCAGCCCGACAATCAGGACAACGGCCAGACGCCGGAGGCCGAGAAGAAACCGAATGAGTGAACAGCGCCGCGACGACCAACGCCCCGATGACACCCCGCAAACCCTGGTCAGCCATCTGCTCGAACTGCGCAACCGCCTGCTGAAAACCCTGGTGGTGGTGTTGGTGATCTTCCTGGGGCTGTTCTACTTTTCCCGCGACCTCTACACCCTGGTGGCACGCCCGCTGATGGACGCCATGCCGGCGGGCACCAACATGATCGCCACCGGCGTGGCGTCGCCCTTCCTGGCGCCGTTCAAGCTGACGCTCTACCTGAGCATCTTCGTGGCGATGCCTTTCATTCTCCACCAGGCCTGGGCGTTCGTGGCGCCGGGCCTGTACCGCCACGAGAAAAAGCTGGCGGTGCCGCTGCTGGCCAGCAGCGTGCTGCTGTTCTACGGCGGCGCCGCCTTCGCCTACTTCGTGGTGTTCCCGCTGATGTTCCAGTTCTTCACCACCATTGCCCCGGAAGGGGTGGCGGTGACCACGGACATCAGCAGTTATCTGGATTTCGTGCTCGCCCTGTTCCTGGCCTTCGGCGTCGCCTTCGAGCTGCCCATCGCCATCGTGCTGATGGTGGCCACCGGCATCACCACGGTGGAGAAACTGGCCGCGTCACGGGCCTATGTGGTGGTGGCCTGCTTCGTAATCGGCATGATGCTGACGCCACCGGACATCATCAGCCAGACCCTGCTGGCGGTGCCCATGTGGCTGCTGTTCGAGATCGGCCTGGTCTTCGGCCGCATGGTGCGCCGCCAGCAACTGGACCGGGAACAGGACGACCCTCAGAACCGGTAGCCCGACGCCGGCGCGGCCCGGGCCTCGACGCCGGACTCCGACACCGGGGCCGGCGCCCGATCCTGCTCGGCCGGGGTGGAAGCCGGCGCCTCCGTCGGCGCCGGGGGACGCGCCGCGCATTCATTATCCTGCATAAACGCCACCAGACGATCACGCACCGCCGGATCGCGAACGCTCTGGGTATGCCCGCCCTTCAGGGGTTGAAACGTCTTGGGGGGTTGAGCCGCCGCATAGAGCCGGCGGCCCTGCTGGTAAGGCACCACTGGATCCTCCTTGCTGTGCAGGATCAACAGGGGCCGGGGCGCCAGTTCCGCCACGTGGCGCTCGGGATCGTTGGCGCGCGCCGGCAAGGTGGGCAGCACCATCCAGCGCAGCGGCCAGAGCAGCCAGCTGCGCGCCATCACGTCCGAGGCCACGTCCCGGTAGCTGGCGAACGGCGCCTCCAGCATCACGCAATCGACAACGCCGTCGTTACGCTCGCGGGCCAGCACCCCGGTGGCCATGGCACCGCCCAGGCTTTGCCCGAACAGCACCAGCGGCGCCCCCTCCAGGCGGCGCGATTGCGCCAGCCAGTCCAGGCCCAGCTGGATATCGGCCTGGGCGCCCTCCAGATCCGGATCCCCCTCGGACAGGCCGTAACCCCGGTAGTCGAGCAGGAAGACGTTATACCCCCGCTCCGGCAACCAGTGCACGTTCATCAGATGGGTGCTGATGTTCTGGGCATTGCCGTGCAGGAAATAAACGGTCCCGCGGGCGCTGCCCCGGGCGGGCAACCACCAGCCGTGTATACGCAGGCCGTCGGGGTGTATCAGCACCACGTCTTCATAGTCGAGCCCCTGGCGGGCCGGGTTCTGGACCCAGGGTTCCATGGGGTAGAAGAACAGGCTGCTGCAACCCTGGAGAAGCAAGGCCAGACAAACGGCCGGAATCAGTCGAAATACCATCGCCACTGTACTTTGAATTCGGTTTCGCCATCGCCGCGCCAACCCTCGCGCTCCAGTGAGGCGCGCAGGCCGTGCTCACGGGCCAGGGCATACTGTACCGCCAAGGTGGAACGGTGGCGGTACACGTCATTACTGAAATAGTGGCCGGCACTGCTCAACTGCCACTGCCAGCGACCGGCATGATACAGCATCCCGGCTTCGGCGCCGCCGCCGGGCGTGATCAAGGGGCCGAAATCACTGTTGTTCTCCGCCCGGACGCTGGCCAGCAGATAGGGCTGCCAGGGTCCGCTGCGCCAGCTGCCGCCGGCCCCGCCCTGCACATAACGGGTCAGCCGCCGCCGTCCGGCCCAGGCCCGTTCCAGGCCGCCTTCCACATACCAACTCAGCGGCTTGGAGAAGCGGCCACGCGGCGACAGCGAGCGAATGCTCACCAGGTCCAGCTCTTCAAGCCGGGCGGCGCCGGATTCGGTGCTGCGCAGGGTGATGCCCAGCCCCTGAATCTGGGCACCGTCCAGAAAGCCGCGGCGGTTGTCCAAAAGGTCGTGGTAGGTAAGCCGGTAGCTCACTTCACCGAAGTCGTCACTGCCCCGCTGGCCGCCGGACGCCGCCAGCATCTGCGACCCGTGGCCGGATTCCGGCGGCGCTTTATCCGGCAGCTCCGGGTCCTCCACCGACGGCAGCCGGTTGACCAGCGTCAGCAACGCGAAGGAACGGCCGGCGATGTCCTCGGTGCGTGCCGCCTTGCGGTTAACGAAGCGCACGTAGCTGTAGGCGGTACGCGCCATCATCGCCTGCCGCCGGGGCGGCCGCGACTGAAAGGCGGCACTCTCCGCCACCGCCGGATCCGCCGCCAGGCGCCGGGCCAGCGTCTGCTCCTGGTCGTTGAGCCGGTCGCTCAAAGCGGCCAGCTCCACTTCCTTGGAGGGCCGGTAGTGGCGCTCCGTCACCAGGCCGCGCTGATCCAGCGCGCGCACCGTATTCACCGGCAGCTCGGCGAAACGCAGCTCATCCAGCAGCCCGCTTTGCGGACGCGCCACCTGAATCAGCTCGAGCAGACGGAAAGAGCAGTTCTCGTCAAAGAAGTAGTAGTCGAAGTTAATATCCTTCAGCTCCCAGAGGTGGTCGATCATCCAATCGATCTGGCTCTGGTCCAGCTTCAGGGTGTACTCCCAGATATCCCGGCTCTCCATGTTCGAGTACTGCTGGATCTTCTGAACATAGGGCACCAGGTTGAAGCGGCCCGGATAGCCGCCCGCCAGCCCCCGGTAAATATAGAACAGCGAGTTATCCTGCTCGGTGGTCACGGCGCCGAAGTTGATCGCCCAGGACAGCCACACGGCGCCGTCGTCATCGCCCTGGTCCAGCCGCAGCAGGGTGTGACCGAACATGGAGGACGGGCTGTTCAAATAGGAGGCGGGGAAAACCAGCACCGCGCGCTTGGCGTGCACCGAGCGACGCCACTCCTGATACTCCGCGCAATGGGCGAACGGCTCCGCTTCCCGCCAACCGAGTGCTTCGGCGACGAAACGATAGCGGGCGGGAAAGCGGCAACGGGCCGGGGAGGCTTCCTGCTTCAGCGCCTCCACCGTGGACGCCAGCTCCGAGACCGGATTGGCGGCGCCGTCGGCGGCCAGGAAAAAGTCCGCGTCATCCACATAGCTGCGCTGGCGGTCGCGCAGGGTGGCGCCGGGGTTGATATGCAAAAGCGCCTGCCAGCGTGGCTGTTGTGCAAGCTGTTCCAGGTCCCGGGCCTGGGCGACGGTTGTGCAAAACAATACCAGGACGCACAGCAAGGCGGCACGCATGCGAATTCCATCTTCAGGTGGGGACTTAAAACCCGCCTCCGGACGGAGGCGGGCTCATGGGGCAGTTTTTATACGTACTTAGCCAGTTTTTGATCGTTCTGCATGACGGCGGTGATCTGCTGCATCACTTCACCGGCACTGACGTCCTGACGGGGAAAGATGGACGCGAAGTTTTCGTGCATCACGCTGTTGAAATAAGCGCGGTCGTCACCGGAAACGCCGATGGAAACGGACAGCGCAGTCAGGGCTTCGCCCTCGCCGGTGGCCATGTCCTGAGCCACTTCTTCCAGCACGCCGTTCATGCTGAGCAGGCTTTCGCCGCTGTAGGTCAGCGCACCGTTGGTGTCACAACCGTTGGTGCCACTGGTCATACCGAAGGTGGCGTTACCGGAGGTGCCGTTAACGATGGTAGCCAGCAGGTGTACCGGCATGCCGGACTTGCCTTCAAAAATCAGGTTACCCCAACCACAGCCGGGACCACCCGGAGCGACGGCTTGAGCGGAAACGGAAGCGCCCAGCAGCGCTGCTGCCAACAATACTTTTTTCATAAATATCTCCATTTATTTACGCTTTCTGGTTGCGCCCCCATGCGGTTTCCCCCGGGAGCTTAAAATTCATCATAAAGCAGGGTCACGTCTTTGCAACATAAGGGGACAGCAACGGCGTCACAGATTGATAAGGAAGGTTACCGGCCCGTCGTTGACCAGGCTCACCTGCATATCGGCGCCGAATTCCCCCTCGGCGACCGGCAGCCCCGAATCACGCAGGCCGGCGGCCAGCGCATCGCACAGGCGCCGAGCCTCCTGAGGCTCCGCCGCCCGGGAAAAACTGGGCCGCAGGCCTTTCCCGGTGTCCGCCGCCAGGGTGAACTGCGACACCAGCAGCACCGAGCCGCCGACATCGCCCACGCTGCGGTTCATCCTGCCCTGCTCATCGGCGAACATCCGGTAGCCGGCGATCCGGCCGGCCATCCGTTCCACGGTGGCGTCGTCATCGCCACGCTCCATGCCCACGAACGCCAGAAGCCCGGAATCGATCGCGCCGACCACCCGGCCGGAAACCCGCACTTCCGCCGACGTTACCCGCTGCAATAAAACTCTCACCCGGCCTCCTTAATTTGCACGCCTTGAACCCGATCGCCGGGCCATCATTGCCCGTCCGTTATGGGCGCACCATAATCGGTTCTGGTTCCCACTGCTATTGAGGCCTATGCCGCACCGACCGCTGTTTCTCATCGCCCTGCTCGTGTCACTCTCCGGCTGCCAGTTATGGGCGCCGCCCGACGAAGGCAGCCGCCTTCCGGCGCCGCCGTTCGGCGAGTACCGGGAGATTCAGCGGGGCCTGGAAATGCGCGTCGGCGACGACATCCATGCCGCCCGGGCCCGCTTCAGCCTGACGCCGGACAGCACCCATATCGTGATCACCAATGAGCGTGACGAACTGATGGTGGAAATGCGCTACCAGCAGAAGCGCCTGCAGGTTCGCCGCACCCCGCGGCTGCCGCCGGCGATATCCGCCGACGATCTGATCGCCGATCTGCAGCTGGCTCTGTGGCCGCTGGAACGGCTGCGCGCCGGGCTCACGCCGGGCTGGACCCTGGCCGCCGACGACGAGGGGCGGATACTGCGGTTCAACGGCACCACCGAGGCCCAGGTGGACTACCAGAGCGACGAGCCGTCCAGCCGGCCGCTGCCGGTGTATAACGCCCGCCACGATTACCTGCTGATTCTCAGCCCCGCCGACCCAGGCGCCTGACCGCCGCCACCAGCGCCTCGGCGATGGCCGGCTCGGCGCTGCTGTGCCCCGCCGCCGGCACCCAGTTGAGCCGGCTGTCCGGCAGCGCCTGATGCAGCAGCCAGGCCTGCTCCGGCGGACACACCATGTCATAGCGGCCGTGCACGATCTCCACCGGACAGGTGAGCGCGCCGGCGCGGGGCAGAATCGGGCGTTCCAGAAAGCCGCCGTTGACGAAGTAATGGGTCTCCAGCTGCGCCATGGCGCGAGCGTTGTGGTCGACGTTGATCTCCGGCGGCGGATCCAGGCTCGACAGACGCGCTTCCCAGAGCGTCCACTCCCGGGCCAGACGTTCGCCCTCCGGCCCCGGCAAGGCGCGGTGATAACGGGTGACCAGGTCGCCCTCGCCGGGCGGCAGCGCCTCCACCAGGCGCGCCCACAGGTGCGGGTAAAAGCGCGCCGCGCCCCGGTCGGTGTAGAGCCAGTCGATGTCCTGTTGCCGGCAAAGGAAGACGCCGCGCAACACCAGCGACGCTACCCGCGACGGGAAATCCAGGGCGTAGGCGAGCGCCAGGGTGACGCCCCAGGAGCCGCCCAGCACCACCCGCCAGCGGGGAATCATCAGGTGCTCGCGGATGCGCTCCAGGTCGGCGACCAGATCCGGCAGGGTGTTATGCTCGGTGCTGGCGTAGGGGCGGCTGCGTCCGGCGCCGCGCTGGTCGAACACCACGATGCGGTAGCGTTGCGGGTCGAACAGCCGCCGCAGCAACGGCGAGCTGCCGCCGCCGGGGCCGCCGTGCAGGGCCACCACCGGCTCACCGTCCGGGTTGCCGCTCTGCTCCACATACAACAAATGGTCGTCGCCCACATCCAGGTACTGGCGATGGTAGGGCTCGATTGGGGGGAATAATGACATGCGTGAAATCCGCCGCTGGGCTCGGCTGACAGCATACTGTCTGCTGGTGGCCCTGCAACCGCTGCTCACCGGCTGTGAGACGCCGCCGCCGGAAGCGGCCCTGCGCGAAGCCGTCGCGGAGCTGGAAAGCGGCCTGGAAGGCGGCGACGTGGGCGCGGTGATGGACCGGCTGGCGGCGGATTTCCGCTACCGGGATCTGGACCGCAAAGCGGCCGGCCGCCGTCTGGTGGGGGTGTTCCTGCGCTACCCCAAGCGTCAGGTCAGCTTTCTCAATGTGCAGGTGTCGCTGGATCCGGTGACGCTGCGCGAGGCGGAGGTCACGTTTAACGCTCTGGTGTGGGGCGGTCGCGCCACGCTGCCGGAGGACGCGGACAGTTTTCGGGTGCGGAGTCGTTGGCGCGAAGAGGGTGGTGATTGGGTGTTGGTGGATTTGGAGGCGCGGGGGTTGAGCGAGTAGAGGGCCCGCTCGCACAGGCCCTGCCCTCATGGGCCACTGGCATCCGAGCTGCTAGTCGTCGCCGCTGAACTCCGCTTCCATGTCCAGCTCCTTGATTTTGCGGGTGAGGGTGTTGCGGCCCCAGCCGAGCAGCGCCGCCGCGTCGCGCTTGCGGCCGCCGGTGTGCTGCAGGGCCACTTCGATCATGGTGCGCTCGAACTCCGGCACCGCCTGCTCGAGAATCCCGCGGTCGCCACGGGCCAGGGCCCGATCGGCCCAGTGGCGCAGGGATTTCAGCCAGTCGCCACCGGTTTCCGTGGGCTTGCTGCCGCTCTGGCGCAGCTCAGGCGGCAGGTCGTCGACCAGCACTTCCCGGCCGGAGGCCATCACCGTCAGCCAGCGGCAGGTGTTTTCCAGCTGCCGCACGTTGCCCGGCCAGGGCATGGCGGCGAGATATTTTTCGGTGTCCTTGTGCAGCACCTTGGGGTCGACACCCAGCTCCTGGGCGGCGTGCTGGAGAAAATAGCCGGCCAGAGCGGGAATGTCCTCGCGGCGCTCGGCGAGACGCGGAATGTGAATGCGGATCACATTGAGGCGGTGGAACAGGTCCTCCCGGAAGTCGCCGTCGCGCACCAGTTTTTCCAGATCCTGGTGGGTGGCGGCGATGATGCGCACGTCCACGTGGATCGGGGTGGTGCCGCCCACCCGGTAGAATTCGTTTTCCTGCAGCACGCGCAGCAAGCGGGTTTGCGCTTCCAGCGGCATGTCGCCGATCTCATCAAGAAACAGGGTGCCGCCGTTGGACTGCTCAAACCGGCCGACCCGCTGGCTGTTGGCGCCGGTGAAGGCGCCTTTCTCATGGCCGAACAGCTCCGATTCGATCAGATCCTTGGGGATCGCCGCCATGTTCAGCGCCACGAAGTTCTTCTCGCGGCGCATGGAGTGGCGGTGCAGGGCCCGGGCCACCAGCTCCTTGCCGGTGCCCGACTGGCCGTTGATCAGCACCGTCACGTTGGAGTGGCTGAGCCGGCCGATGGCGCGGAACACCTCCTGCATGGCCGGCGCCTCGCCGATGATCTCGGTGGGCGTTTCCGCCGCCGGCGCCACGAACTCCTCGTCGTTCTCCTTGCGGTGCTTGATGGCCCGCTTGACCAGTGCCACCGCCTCGTCCACGTCGAACGGCTTGGGCAGGTATTCGAACGCGCCGCCCTGGTAGGACGCCACCGCCGAATCCAGGTCGGAATGGGCGGTCATGATGATCACCGGCAGATTGGGGTTCTTGCGCTGCAGGATCTTGAGCATGCGCAGGCCGTCGGTGCCCGGCATGCGCACATCGGAGATCAGCACGTCGGGCTCGGCGCCGCCCTCGTCGAGGCGGTTGAGGGCCTCGTCGGCGTCTTCAAAACATACCGGCTGGTAGCCTTCCTGGCCGAGCGCCTTTTCCAGCACCCAGCGAATGGAGCGGTCGTCGTCGATCACCCAAATGGTTGCGGTCATGATCCTTTGCTCTCCGTTGTATCCACCGGTTCCATGGGCAGCAGCAGGCTGAAGCAGGTGCGCCCGGGCTCGCTCTCGCACTCAATCAGCCCCTGGTGCTGGCTGATGATCGACTGGGCGATGGACAGCCCCAGCCCGGAGCCGTTGGCCCGGCCGCTGACCATGGGATAAAAAATCGTTTCCTGGAGCTCCTGGGAGATCCCCGGGCCGTTGTCTTCGATGTCCACCCGCAGCACCAGCCGGTGGCGCTGCACGCCGATGGTGAACTGGCGCAGCGCGCGGGTGCGCATCACCACGCGGGCGTCCTCGGTGCCGGCTTCCAGCAACGCCTGCATGGCGTTGCGCATCAGGTTCAGGAGCACCTGAATCAGCTGGTCCCGGTCGGCGATCACTTCCGGCAAGCTGACGTCGTAATCGCGGCGCAGCAGCACCCCTTCCGGGTACTCCGCCAGCAACAACTGGCGCACATGCTCCAGGCATTCGTGAATATTGACCGGCGCGAACGCCGGCGGCTTACGCGGGCCCAGCATCCGGTCCGCCACCGAGCGCAGACGGTCCGCCTCGTCGATGATCACCCGGGTGTACTCCGCCAGCTCCGGATCCGGCAGTGCCCGCTCGAGCAGCTGGGCGGCGCCGCGAATACCGCCCAGGGGGTTCTTGATCTCATGGGCGACGCCACGCACCAGCGCGCGGGTGGCCTGGTGGGCGTGCATCAGCCCCTCTTCCCGGGTAATCCGCAGCAGCCGGTCCAGGGACTGCATCTCCACCAGCAGCGCCATGTTCTGGCCACGCTCATGGATCGGGCTGACGCTGTAATCGACCATCGCCTGCTGTCCCGGCGCCACATTGAGCCGGGCTTCGCGGCGGGTGAACGGGTGCCCTTCGTCCATGCACTGTTGCAGGGCACCCCGCGCGTCCTCGTCGTCGAAAAAGTACTCCGGCAGCCGCTGCCCGAGAATGCGTGACGCACTGGTGGCCAGCAGCATTTCCGCCGCGGGATTGAGGTAGCGCACGCGCAGGTCGCCGTCGAGCATCATTACCGCGGTACGGAGATGATCCAGCAGCCGTTTTTGCAGCACCGTGTCTGTCGTCATAGTTCGGGCCATAACAGGGCATAAGCAATTATCAGGCCACCCGTGAGAGCGCCTTCACAGGGCAGCAGGCGGATGGAGGATGTGTCCGTCACGGTGCAGTCTAGGAGGTATGGCGGGAGGGTGCACACTTTTGGTGCACAAGGGTTCAGTCGTCGGAGGGGCGGATAACGCGCTGGGCGCTGCCGCCCACGGCGGCACCGCCGCCACGCTCCGCGCCGGCGCCCCGGTCGGCGCCGCTGCCGGTGGTGGCGGCGCCGCCACGTTCGGCCCGGCCACCAAAGGTGGGAAAGGCGGAGCCTTTGCCCTCGCCCTGGCCGCCGCCGCTATCGGCGGTGGTGCGCATCACGTAGAACAGCACCGGCTCGGATTCGATCAGCACTGTGCCGTCGCCGTCGCGCACCTGGGCGACCAGGGTGTGCTCGCCGGGATTGGGAAAGTCCATGGCGCTGCCCTCGAGCGGCGTGCCGTTGTCGAGAATCACCAG
>TARA_B100000749_G_scaffold273982_1_pt1 | contig 10077 bp, 8 predicted proteins | sample TARA_B100000749 | Tara Oceans TARA_B100000749 (sample SAMEA2621232) | marine metagenome | biome: marine biome (ENVO:00000447); feature: mesopelagic zone (ENVO:00000213); material: "saline water (ENVO:00002010), including plankton (ENVO:xxxxxxxx)" | depth 800 m
GAGGCGTCTTGGGCGTCGTTCAGCACCACGAACGCTTCGGGTTTGATCAGTTCGTCGGAGTCGGGGCGGCCCACGATGGCGGCCTCCAGCACCTTGGGGTGTTCGATCAGGCGGCTTTCGATCTCCACCGGAGAGCACCAGATGCCGCCGACCTTCAGCATATCGTCGCTGCGGCCGCAGTAGACGTAATAGCCGTCTGGGTCTTGGAAATAGGTGTCTCCGGTGTTTAGCCACCCGTCCACCATGGTCTCGGCCGTCTTTTGCGCGTTGTTCCAGTAGTAGGGAGAGGTCGAGTCGCCGTGAATCAGCAGTCTGCCAGGCTCTCCCACCGGCACGCCGCCGTCCTCATCGTCCAAGATCTTCATCCGGTAGCCCGGCACCGGTTTTCCGCTGGTGCCGGGACGGTAGTCGTCCATGGTGTTGGAGATGAATATGTGCAATGCCTCGGTGGAGCCGATGCCGTCTAGGATCAGAGTGCCGGTCTTCTCCTCCCACCGACGGAAGATGTCCGCTGGCAGGGCTTCACCGGCAGAGACGCAGCAGCGGACCGAAGAGAAATCCCGGGAGTTCTCGTCCAATGCCCGGAGTTGAGCGGCATACAGGGTCGGCACGCCGAAATAGATGGACGGTCTGTGCTCCTCGATGATGCCGAAAGTCATCTCAGGGGATGGCCGCCAGCCGCTGAGCACTGCGGTCCCGCCGACCCACAACGGGAAAGTCATGGCGTTTCCGAGCCCGTAGGCGAAGAATAGCTTGGCGGCCGAGAAGCAGATGTCCTCTTTGGTCATTCCCAGGGTATCAACGGCGTAATGGACGCAGGTGGCGACTATGTCGCGGTGAAGGTGCACGGCGCCCTTGGGACGGCCGGTTGAGCCAGAAGAATAGAGCCAGAAGCACTCAGAGTCCGCAGTTGCCGGCGCCGGCTCCAAGATCGCGGAATAATCTTCCGAGATGCCGGACATTCCGCTGGGGCCCTCAGTACAAAACACGAAATCCGGATGGCACCCGGAGGCGGCGAGGGCGGGAGCGACTTCGGACTGGTACTCCGGCGAATAGACTAGGCCGGCGCAGTTCGAGTCCTCGATCATGAACTGGTAGTCGCCGGCCCGTAGCAGTGTGTTCAGGGGCACGGGCACCAGTCCAGCCTTGATGGCTCCCCAGAAGATGTAGAAGAATTCGGGGCAGTCTTTGACCACCATCAAGATTCGGCCACCTGGTTCCGACGTAAAGGAGCTAAGTAAGTTGCCCCAACGGTTGACCCTTTCGGCCAGTTGCTGGAAGGTGACCCGTTTGTCTACGCCGTCTTCTGGGTCGTCGGTGGCGTCCGCGTTGATGATGGCGGGGTAGCCGCCCCGTCCTTCCGCCACGTGACGGTCGATCATGGTGACGGCCACGTTAAAGACCGGGGAGTATTCGATCGTCGAAGGTGTCGACGAATGATCGACGATTACGGTGTGGTCGGCCATCGCATCACTCCTCGGGGAGACGCCAACTCAATTGAACCGGACATACTCGTAATCCCATGGCTTGCCGTCTATACCTCGCACCGGCGGGGCAATCCAGGCGGCGATCTTCCCGAGTTCGGTCACCCGGTTCATCAGGGAACCGACGAACGCTTGGTCCTCCGCCGAAGGTAGCCATGCGCCCTGCTGGGCCTGCCACTCGGATTCGGAGATGACCTCGCCATGGGGCGAGACGTTGATACCCGCCGACGTCCCGATGTGGCGGTTGAAGAACCGGTGGGGCAGAGTGAACCGGAAATCCACCCCGTGGGATTCCAGCACCCCATTCCAACGGTCGATCCCCCGTTGGGAGTCCTTGACGTAATCGTCCCGAAGCCGCTCGTTGACGGCGGTCAGGGCGGGCCAGTCTTCAAGGACGATGCGCCCGTCTTGAACCAAGTGCACCGGCCACAGGCTATCGGTCAGGCGGTGGTCGTCGTCCAGCCGTGATTCCAGATAGCGGCCCTTGAGGCCGGAGCTGAAGTAGGTTGCGGCGTTTGTGGAAATTTCTTGGCCGAACAAGTCCACGGACACGGTGAAGTGCAGGTTGATATACCGCTGCATAGTATCCAGGTCGACGGCCCCCCCTTCCCGCACCCGTTTGGGGTCTTCGCTCCAGACCTCTTTCATGACCTCACAGGTGCGTTGGACCACCCTCATGATGCCCGTCTCGCCGACGAACATATGATGGGCCTCCTCGGTGAGCATGAACTGGCAGGTACGGGCCAAAGGGTCGAAGCCAGACTCGGCCAGCGCCGCCAGTTGGTATTTGCCGTCGCGGTCGGTGAAATAGGTGAACATGTAATACGAGAGCCAGTCCGGGGTCGGCTCGTTGAATGCGCCCAAGATGCGCGGCTTGTCGGCGTCGCCCGAGTGGCGCTCTAGCAGCATATCGGCCTCTTCGCGCCCGTCACGGCCGAAATAGGCGTGGAGCAGGTAGACCATGGCCCACAGGTGCCGCCCCTCTTCTACGTTGATCTGAAACAGGTTACGCAGGTCGTAGAGAGAGGGACAGGTCGCCCCGAGGTGGTTCTGCTGCTCCACCGACGCGGGCTCGGTGTCTCCCTGGGTGACGATCAGCCTGCGGAGCGGGGCCCGGTACTCGCCCGGAACGTCTTGCCAGGCTGGCTCGCCCTTGTGGTCTCCGAAAGTTATCTTGCGGTCGAGGTCGGGCTTGGCCAGGAAGATGCCCCAGCGGTATTCCGGCATCTTTACGAAGCCAAAGTTGGCCCAGCCGTCGCGCTCGACGCTGATGGCCGTGCGCAGGTAGACGTCGAACCCGGTGCTGCAGTCCGGCCCCAGCTCCTGCCACCACTTGATGTAGTTGGGCTGCCAGGACTCTAGCGCCCGTTGCAATCGCCGGTTGCCGGACAGGTCAACGTTGTTCGGTATGCGCTCGGAGTAGTCGATGTTGGAATGTTCTATAGCCATGGCGTACTTACGTTTCTCCGGTCCCGGCATCACACCCGGCCTTTGTCGAATGGAGGTTTCGCTCCGGTGCCGTATAACTGGAGGGCTCCCTGTTCGCCAGAGGCGTTGGGGCGCTGGAAGATCCAGTTTTGCCAGGCGCTGAGCCGTCCGAATATCTTACTCTCCATGGTCTCAGGTCCACCGAAACGCAAGCTGGCTTCCATGCCGGTCAAGGCGTCGGGCGAGAAGCTAGCCCGTTCTTCCAAGGCCAAGCGTACCTCGTCCTCCCAGTCTATGTCGTCGGGGATGAAAGTGACCAACCCCAGGTCGAGGGCGGCCTGGGCGTCCAAGTCGCTACAGCTCTGTTCCCCGATGGCTTCGATGGCCTCCGGCTGGCCCAAGAACCGGCCCTCCAGACGAGTGATGCCATTGACCATCGGGAGGGGGCCGAAGTTCATGCCGGTGAGCCGTACAGCCGCAGGGGCGGACGAGGCGGCATCGTCTTCAAACTGGCCGTCCAACATGTAGCACCGGTCGGCGGCTAACGCCAGCTCGAGCAGTGTACCTGTGAAGCAACTTCCCGGTTCAATCAGTGTGACTAATGACCGGGAGCTGACGTCCAGGCGTTTGAACGTGCGCTTCAAGTACAGAGTGATCTCCCGCACCAGCCAATCTGAGGCATGTTCCAGAAAGAGATTATCGCAGGCGGCCACCAAGTTGTTGTCGCCGCGCGTGCGGAACACCCAGGTACCGGCCTCGCTTTCGTTGAGCCTTAGATGCAGGATGGCGTCGTCCAACTGGCGGGCCAATGCCAACGGCCAGAACTTATCGCCTGCGGCATGGATTCCCTCGAGGCTAGGCGGCGGTGCTTCAGTCGGCCCTTCGATCAGGATGTGGGCCACTCCCAGGTCCCGATCCAAGTCTATCTTTACGTGTTCGTAGCGGACTTGGTCGGCGGCGATCTGGCGCTCCAGGGGCGTCAGACCGATGCCTTGGGCGGTGGCGGGCCTATCGGACCCCTGGGCGGTTTCCAATGCCTTTTCGGTGACTGAATGGTCGAAGGCAGAGCGAGGGGAGAGTTGGTCCACCAGCCGCCATTCCAGGGCGCGGTTCCCCCGGATGCCCTCCGAAGTGGTGCAGAGAAAATCGGCGTGGTCGTGCCTTACCCCGCGTTTGTCCACCAAGCGGGTCAGTCCGCCGGTGCCGGGAAGTACGGCAAGCATGGGCAACTCGGGGAGTGAGACCGTGCTGGAACCGTCGTCGATCAACACGATGTGGTCGCAAGCCAGGGCCAACTCGTATCCGCCTCCCGCGGCAGGACCGTTGATGGCGCAGATATAGGTCTGGCCCGAGTTAGCCGAGGCGTCTTCCATGCTGTTTCGGGTCTCGTTGGTGAATTTGCAGAAGTTGACTTTGAAACCGTGGCCCGACTGACCCAACATCTTGATGTTGGCCCCGGCGCAGAAGACCCGCTCTTTGGCCGATGTGATAACCACCGCGCCGACCTCAGGATGCTCGAACCGCAGCCGCTGTATCGCGTCATACAACTCGATGTCCACGCCCAGATCGTAGGAATTGAGCTTTAGGTCGTAACCGGGGACCAGGGGCTGGTCTTCTTGGACGTCCAGGCTCAACCGCGCGACCCGCCCGTCGATGTTCAGCCGCCAGTGTTTGTACTGGGCGGGATTGGTGGCGAAGTCTACGAATATGCTGGTCTCGCGACCGGTTGCGGCGCCTGTGTCGGCCATCTCGCTGCGTCCGTATCGGAACGATTTGGTCAATCTTATCAGAACAGGCGCAGGACGGACTGCATTGACAGTCGCTGGGGCCGTCAATACACTGCCGAAAAAACGGGAGAAGAAGCATGAAATACGGTTTCACCATACCTGGTAGCGGTCCACTCTCGGCGCCGGAGTCCATGCGGGCGCTGGTCCGCCGGGGCGAAGACCTGGGGTTCGACACAGTGGTCTGTCCCGACCACATAGTCTTTCCAAAGGACATTTCTTCGCCCTATCCCTACAACCCTGAGGCCGTCCACCCCGGAACTATCGGCGGGGCCTGCCTGGACCAGCTCACGGTGCTGGCCTTCATCGCGGGCCAGACCACCACGCTGCGCCTGGGCACCAGCGTCATGATCGTGCCCCACCGCAACCCCATCGTCGCTGCCAAGGCCCTGGCCACACTGGATGTGCTGTCCAACGGACGGGTGACCTTAGGTGTGGGCGCCGGCTGGCTGAGAGAGGAGTTTGAAGCTCTAGACGCGCCATCTTTCGACGATCGAGGGACGGTCACCGACGAATACATCCGGGCCTTCATCGAGCTCTGGACATCGGAAAACCCCGAATTTGAGGGCAAGTACGTAAACTTTTCCAACATCCACTTCTTGCCCAAGCCGGTGCAGAAGCCCCATATCCCCATCTGGGTGGGTGGCGAAAGCAACCGGGCCATTCGGCGGGCCGCCCGCATGGGGAACGCCTGGCACCCACTGGGGACCAATCCCGCCTTCCCGCTGGGAACCCCAGAGCTGCTCAAGGCGTCAATGGACCGGTTGGCGGCACGCACCGAGCGCGAGGCACGAAACCCCAAAGACGTCGAGGTCGCGTTCCGAGTTTCCACCTTTAATCCAAACTCGAACGGCACCGAGGGGACCCCCTTTGCCGGCCCACCTGACAAGGTGGCTGAGGACATCCGCGCCTACGAAGCTATGGGGGTAACCAACCTGATCTTCGACTTGGGTGGGGTGGCCAGCTCCAAGGCCGGCGACCCCAGCGACATCATAGCCATGCAAGAGGTCCTGGCCCTGCAGGTCTGGCCCAAGGTATAGCCAACCGTATCCATCGCTACGGTCGACGCCAGAGAATTCATCGAACGCTGTCTAGCACTAGAAATTCACGACTTCCGCGTAAACAACATATCTGTTTCAACTAGTGTGCTCTTGGACCATCCTTCGGTCGCGATAGACGATCAATTGATGACCCAGGTCATCATAAACATCTTGAGCAACGCGGAACATGCCTGCGTCTCGGCACACGGACGCGGTCACATTTCGATATCGGTCTAGGAGACCGGCGGATCGACCCGGATCAGCATCGCCGATGACGGACCGGAAATACCTGCGGTCAATGTTTCGTAGGTGTTCGACTCATTTTTCACCACGAAGGAAGCGGGCCACGGTACGGGATTGGGCCTGAGCGTTTCCTAGGGAATCATGGCCCAACTGGGTGGCTCTTTGTGGCTGGAGAGCGACGAAGGCTCAGGTACCACCTTCAAATCGAAGTTCCTTCAGCGATGGACGAGCAGTTGACGGAATCGCTGAGCAACTCAGACGCTGCCGGTCTTCCGGGGGAAGCAGCCCGCTCCCCGCTTCGCCTGTTGGTGGTGGACGATGAACCGGACCTCCGGAACATGATCGTCAGGCTTCTAAAGCGAAGGAATCATAAAGTTGACGCCGCCGGCGACGGCGATGAAGCCTGGGGGAAATTGCAAGGCCAAACCTACGATTGCATCATCCTCGATCTGCGCATGTCTGGGACCGGCGGCCAAGAATTATTCCAACGATTGAACTCGATGGACCCCGCCATGGCTGAGAGAATCATCTTTCTCACTGGAGACATGGCGAATTCCAGCACCCGTTCTTCCTTCGACCCTCTAGCCAATCTAGTTCTTCAGAAACCGGTCTCCATCGGGGACCTTGAGCAGGCGATACCCGCGGTCACTGGAAACCTACAGCGGTAAAGGTGCGTAGCCCCCAGATCCTAGGGGATGGTAATACCCGCCTAGAAACCAACCCTATCGAGAGTTGTAGACCGGGTCCCGTTTCTCACGGAAGGCGGCCATCGCCTCGTCGTGGTCAGGGGAGGCGATGGCGATCGATTGGCGGTGCAGGTATTCCTCGAAGAACTGGCCGTGGGGCAGGTCCTGATAGGCTGATAGCATCAGTTTGGTCTGCCGGGCGCCCTCGGAACTGAGGGCCAAGTACCGCTGGGTTAGCTTTTCAACTTCCCGGTCGAAGTCTTGGGGTCTCACCGCGTAATCCACCAACCCGATGCGCAGCGCCTCGATGCCGTCGACGTTCTCGCCGGAGATGGCCATTCGCTTGGCCCGGCCCAGGCCGATGTACCGGGGCAGCCGGTAGGTGCCCAGCCCCGGGATGAACCCCTCTTTGGCTGCCGGTAACCCCAAAACCGCGTCTTCCGTGGCGATACGTATGTCGCAGGCCAGCGGGAGTTGTAGGCCGCCGCCCAAGGCGTATCCCTGGATGGCGCAGATGATTATCTTGTCGGAAGTTTCAAGGAGGCGCAGGGCCTGGTCCCACTGCACGAAATAGTCGTGGGGAGTCTCCTCGGCCGCCAGTTCCTTGAGGTCGATGCCGGTGCAGAAAGCCCGGCCGTTACCTCGGATGAGCACGGCCCTGGCGTGGGGGTCGTTGTGGATAGCCTGGGCCGCTTGATGCAGTTCCAACGTGCCCTGGTAATTGACGGCGTTCAGGACGTCGGGCCGGTCCAAAGTCAGACGGACCAGGTCTCCGTCTGTCTGGTATCTCGTCGTCTGCAATTCCATTGGCTTGCCTCCAGTGGGCGGATGCTCGCTATATCTGTCGGTTGTCTATTACCCGGACCGCTTTGCCCTCGCTGCGGACGATCTCTCCGGGGGCCAATATCGTCACGTCGCAGCCGATGCCCAAGGCGTTGCGCAGATTTGTCCCCAATCTCCTTCTGAGCTGCATGTGCTGGCTAGGGTCGCTGGTCGATTCGACCCTGATCTCTAGATCATCCATGTGATCGTTGCCCCGTTCCACTACCAATTGGTAGTGAGGCTCCACCTGGCCCATGGCCAGCAGCACGGCCTCGATCTGCGAAGGGAACACGTTTACGCCGCGGATGATCAGCATATCGTCGTTGCGGCCGAGGACCTTCTCCATGCGGACCGTGGTGCGGCCGCAGGCGCAGTCGCCGGGCAAGAGCCGGGCCAGGTCATGGGTGCGAAAGCGAATCAGCGGCAGGGCCCCTTTTGTGACGCAAGTGAAGACCAACTCTCCCTGCTGGTCCAAGGGCAGCGGCTCCAAAGTCTCTGTGTCGATTATCTCCGGGATGAAGTGGTCCTCGGCGATGTGCATTCCAAATTTGTGGGTGCATTCCATGGCCACCGCCGGCCCCATGACCTCGGACAGGCCGTAGATGTCCAGGGCCGTGATCCCAAGTCGGGACTCGATCTCGGTGCGCATCTCCTCAGACCAAGGCTCGGCCCCAAAGATGCCCAGCCGCAGCGGCCCGGTGCTCAGGTCGTAACCGGCTTCCACCGCAGCCTCGGCCAGCACCAAGGCGTAGGAGGGAGTGGCGCATAGGACGGTCGTGCCGAAGTCCTGGAGCAGCATGACCTGCCGGGCAGTGTTTCCTGATGACGTCGGCACAACGGCCGCGCCCAGTTTCTCGACACCGTAGTGCAGCCCCAGCCCACCGGTGAACAGACCGTACCCGTAGGCGTTCTGGACGATGTCATCCCTGGTTACGCCGGCCAGGGCCAATGCCCGCGCCGCCAGACCGGCCCAGATATCGATGTCGTTGGCCGTGTAACCGACCACCGTGGGCTTTCCCGTGGTGCCGCTGGAGGCGTGGATGCGGACCACGTTGGCCATGGGCGCCGCGAAGAGCCCAAAGGGATAGTTATCCCGCAGGTCCTGCTTATTGGTGAACGGCAGCCGCGCCAGGTCAGTCAGAGACTGAATGCTAGCCGGTTCAAACCCGGACAACCGCTCTTGGTAGAAGGGCACCCGTTCTTTGACCCTGCCTACGCAGTAGCGTAGGCGCTTCACTTGGAGCTGCTCCATCTCTTCGCCAGAGATGGTCTCGACCGGGTCCCAGATGGTTGATTGCAACCTTCCTCCGGGGGCAGGAATCGTGTTCAATTAAGCCAAGTATATGGGTGGTGGCGCGCGCTGAGCAACTTATCCGGTGTTTGACCGGCCAGGCACCGGCGCATACAATTGGCCCACTCGCTTGGAGGTGACCCCGGGGTGCCCGTTTCAGTCAAAAATTCTGAGGTCCTTTTTGCGGCTCTGAAGTCAGCCGGCATCAGCCTGATATCGGCATTGCCGGAGACCTGGCTGGTCCACCTGATGCGGATGGCCGATGACGACCCCGACATGACCCTGATCCGGTTGAACAAGGAAGAAGAGGGCGTGGGCATCTCGGTTGGCGCCCACTTCGCCGGACGGAAATCGGCCATGTTGATGCAGAACCACGGCCTGCTTACTTCGATCAACGGCATCGTCTCCGTGGCCCAACTCTACCGGGTACCCCTGTTGATGTTCATCAGCTATCGGGGCGATATGGGCGAACGGGACCCCTGGCAGACCGAGGGCGGGCGCGTCACCGAGCCGGTGCTTCAGGCCCTGGGCATCGCCTACCACAAGCTGTCGGACCCGGCCACCGTGGCCCACGAGATAGAGCAGGCCCAGACCCTGGCCCAGAGTTCGCTCCGTCCCGTGGCTCTGCTGCTGACCCGCGACCTGATGTGGGAGGAGTGATGCTGCGTGAAGAGGCATTAAAGGCGGTCTACCCACGGCTGAAAGACCAGGTGGTGGTGACCATCATGGGCGCAGTGGCGGTGGAGTTGTACAACCTGGGCCACCAGCCCAATTTCTTCTATCTGGAGCACGGCATGGGCCTGGCTTCGTCCATGGGACTGGGGCTGGCCGTGTCCCTCCCCAAGGAGAAAGTCACGGTTTTAGATGGTGACGGCTCGGTGCTGATGAACCTGGGCTCGCTAAGCACCCTGGCCCGTTACCGGCCCCCCAACCTGACACACTGGATCTTCGACAACGAAAGCTTGCTGTCCGTCGGCGGATTCCCCACGGCCACCGGCACGGGCACCGACTTGGCTGGCATCGCCGAGAAGGCCGGCGCGGAAAGCGTGGTACTGGCCGATACCATCGAGGCCGCCGAGGAGGCGTTCGCCGAGGCATCCGAGCGGAATGGCCTGTCCGTCATCGTTTCCAAAGTCGAGGCGGTGGGACCGGCATCCTTCGCCATGGACATCGGCTTGCTGGAGAACCGCTTTGAGTTCGCCCGGCATCTGGCAGGGCTGGATGGCGGTTAGGAATCAGAAATTGGGTATAGGTCCGGGCTAGATGCTGCGTTGCTTGGGGTCTAGACGTTCCCTCAGC
>TARA_B100000749_G_scaffold34843_1_pt1 | contig 10036 bp, 7 predicted proteins | sample TARA_B100000749 | Tara Oceans TARA_B100000749 (sample SAMEA2621232) | marine metagenome | biome: marine biome (ENVO:00000447); feature: mesopelagic zone (ENVO:00000213); material: "saline water (ENVO:00002010), including plankton (ENVO:xxxxxxxx)" | depth 800 m
CGGGCAACCAGTTCGGTCATCCTCATCCCGAAGTCGCGAACCGGCTTGAGGAAGCACTGGGGCTGGAAGGAATCTTCAGGACGGACCGGCAAGGAACCGTCGAGTTGATTACAGATGGCACCGATCTGTGGGTGTCTACCGAAAAGGACTACCCGTAGACTTGGACGGCTTCTGAATGTGGTCCGGTCATGTATACTGGGGGCAAGTTTGCGATAGACACGAATCGTGACTAGTTTGATTTCCGGAGGGAGCCAACTTTGGTTAGAGTCGATGGTCGGCAGTGGGACGAAAGCCGACCGATTACCATCACATTAAATTACCAGAAATTCGCCGAAGGCTCGGCGATGATTGAGATGGGCAACACCAAGGTGTTGTGCGCCGTCTCCTTGGAAGAACGGGTGCCGCCTTTTTTGAGAGGCCAGGGCAAGGGCTGGGTGACCGCCGAATACGCCATGTTGCCCCGCTCCACCAACACCCGGACGTCTCGCGACCGGGACGCCGGGCGCATCAACGGGCGCTCTCAGGAGATACAACGGCTCATCGGACGGTCACTGAGGGCCGTGACCGACCTGGAGGCGTTGGGCGAGCGGACCGTGACGGTGGATTGTGACGTCATTCAAGCGGACGGCGGCACCCGGACGGCGGCGATAACCGGCTCCTACGTTGCGCTGCATCAAGCGCTTAAGATGCTGGTCGACAACCGGATACTACCCAAGCTGCCGATCCGAGATGCAGTCGCGGCCATCAGCGTTGGCCTGATTGACGACGAACTGTTGCTTGACCTTTGCTACGAAGAAGACTTTCGCGCCGACGTGGATTTCAACTTGGTTCTCACCAAGAGCGGCGAGATGGTGGAACTCCAGGGAGCCACCGAGGCCGCGCCTTTCCCCCGCCAACGGGTGGTAGATGTGCTGGACCTGGCTGCCAGCGGCATGGAGGTCCTGTTCAAGGCTCAGCAGGAAGCCCTTCGCAAAGGGTAACCATCTGTAGGCCGATGGGATCACTTGGACGATTCTTAACAAGTCAACTAGGATCTGTAGAATGAGTCTCGAATCCATGCCTCCCCACGGCGGAAAAGACAGCCCGCAACGTGAGAAATGTTCTCTGAGGTACCGGCTTGGGAGCTTTAATAAGCCCCGCATATTCATCGGATCACTAGCCGTTCTGGTGGCCCTGATGGTTGGCGCCGCTTGCTCAAACTCCACTCCAACTCCAGAATCCGAGCCAGAGCCCACTACGGCGGCGATGGAAGTTCCCACCTCGGCCCCGACTCCTGAAGCGGTCTCCGAACCTGTATCAGCCGAAGTGAATACCCCACAACCCACGCCGACGAAAGTCCCATCTCCGACTGCCACGAGCATATCCGAATCAACCCCCGTTCCCACGATCCCCCCTGCGCAACCCGAACCGGCTCCGATGCTGGTACTACCCAACGTGGCCGACACTGTGGAGCGGGTGCGTCCGGCGGTCGTTTCCATCGTTGCCGAGGCAATCTCCCGTGACCGGTTCGGCAATGAGCGCTCCAGTTTTGGCAGCGGGACGGGAGTGATTTTCTCCTCCGACGGTTTGGTACTGACCAATAACCACGTCATCGAAGGGGCTGCCAAGATTACCGTCACCATGGACGATGGAAGCCAACTGGAAGCGGAACTTTTGGGCGCCGATGGCATCGCTGATCTTGCGGTACTGAAGCTCCCCGGAACTTTCGAGACGTCTTTGCCCTTAGCCCAGGACGTTCAACTCCGGGTTGGCGAATGGGTCATCGCCATCGGTAATGCACTGGCGCTGCCCGGAGGACCTACCGTGACAGTCGGGGTCGTGTCGGCGTTGGGCCGCACCATCGGGGGCTCGACCGGCTCCCCTCTCTACGACCTGATTCAGACCGATACCGTGATAAACCCCGGCAACAGCGGTGGCCCATTGATAAGCCTGGATGGACGATTGGTGGGCATAAACACCGCAGTCCTTCGTGGTAGTGGCGGCGGCGGACCCGCCATCGAAGGGATAGGCTTCGCCATCAACATGGAAACGGCTGTCCTGGTTGCCGACCAACTGGTCAAAGACGGCCGGGTGAAGTGGGCCTGGATGGGGGTGTTTCTGGCGGATCTCATTCCGGAAATGGCTGCGGAGTTAGGGTTACCCATCCGAGAAGGCGTGGGGATTCAGGACGTTCTGCCGGGAGGACCCTCAGATCAGTCGGGAATCAGACAGGGGGACATTATCCTATCCATGGGCGGCAGCAAAGTTGCGACGATAACAGACCTCACGAGGCTACTTCGCAAAGAGTTCGCCGCAGGTCAAGACATTGAAGTGGAATTATTCCGAGAGGGATCCACCCAAACCCTGACTTTGACCCTGGGGGAAAGACCCAGCCGGTAGGGTGACAGCAGCGGGACCGATTTACGGCAAACCACTTGGGCGCTAAGTTTGGTTCCAAGCGCCCATCCAAGTACCCAGCAAGGTGGTTCGACAAGCTGACCACGATCGGTGCGGTGCGATCGGTTAAGCCCTTTCGAATACCCTGGGCATCCATTCTGTAACGTGTTCGAATCTGTCCTTAGCCGATCTTCTCCCCATCAGCGTTCATCAGCACCACAGGTAGGCCCAACTCCCGCAAACCAACTTCTATCTTTTCCCGGTCCCCCACTACCAGTAATTGGAGGCTGTCGTCTTTGATTCGTTCGGCGGCGACACGATGCGCGTCCTCCAGCGAAACGGCGGTGATGCCAGGGCCCACCGACTGGAAGTAGTCGTCAGGCAGGTCAAACACCAGCAGTTGAATCAGGTGGTTCAACACCATCCCCGACCGTTCGAAGCTGGCGGGGTAGCCCTGCAGGATGCCGGCTTTGGCCGCATCAAGCTCTTCCCCGGTGATCGGGCGGCCACCGCGAATCTCTTGGAACTCCTTCAGGGTTTCCTGGACCGACTCTTTGGTGACCTCGGTCTGGACGCTGCCCCCGGCGGATACCAGGGATGTTCCCTGATACCAATGGACCGACGACTGATAGCCGTAGCTATATCCCTTGTCTTGACGCAGGTTCTGATTCAAGCGGGCAGAGAACTGGCCGCCGAACACGTAGTTGACCAGCGTGAGACCGAAATAGTCGGGATGCTTGCGGGGTATGGTTGGCTGTAGGGCACGAATCACCGACTGAGCGGCACCCGGCTGGTCTACGAGATATATCGTGGTGGAGGGCATCGTTCCATTAGTGTTGATGGCTTCTTGAGGAACGTAGCTGCCTTCACCGGACCAATCGCCGAAAAGATCTTGGGCTTGTTGGGTCACTTCTTCCAAGTTCGTGTCGCCCACGACGACCAGCGTGGCTCGTCCCGGCGTATAAACGCCTTGGAATAGCTTCTGTAAATCATCTCGAGTCAGAGCCGACGCCGAGTCTTCAGTGCCAAATATATAATGGCCGTAGCCGCTATCTTTAGAGAAGACAAGACCGGCGACGAGACGTTCGGCCACCGAGGTGGGGTCGTCTTTGCTCCTTCGCAGGTCGGTCAGATGCTCCCGCCTTACGCGCTCCAGCTCGTGCTCTGGGAAGGTGGGCCGCTTGACCAAATCAGCAACCAGCTCAAGGGCGGTCGGGAAATGTTTGGTCAGGGTCTCGCTGGATAGGAGGGTGTATTCTCTCCGAGCGTCCGAAGATATACGCGCCCCGATGAACTCGGCGGCGTTGGCTATCTCCAGGCTGGTTCGTCCCTCGGTCCCCTCCATCAACATCTGAGCCGTGAAACTGGCCAGTCCGGGCAGATCCTCGGGGTCGGAGACGGCACCGGCGCGAAGGACCAGAGCGAAAGAGACTATGGGGGCGCCCCGGCTCTCCACCACGGCGATGCTCATGCCGTTGGCCAACTGATGGCGAACGGGCAAGGGTGGCGTGAAGGACGGTTCCGGGGCTGGCTCGGGCATCTTCCAACGGTCCACCGCTGTAACCATGGGTTTCAGCGGCTGCTCCGGCATTACCCGCAGCCTCACCTGACGATGGTCGAGAACCGATTCGTGGACCCGCATGATGTCTTCCCGCTTTACGGCGAGATAGCGGTCCAGGCTAGTGTTCACCATTTCCGGGTCGCCGGCCATGATGTTGTAATGGTTCAACTGGTCGGCAAGACCGCCGAATCCACCGATGCGGGTTAGCTGGCGGTAATGGGACGACTCGATCCGATTCTTTACCCGGTTGATTTCCTCGTCGGTGGGCGGCTCGGTCGACAACCGTCGAATCTCAGCATCGACGGCCGCTTCCATCTCGTCCAAGTCGTGCCCCTCGGCAGCGGTCACTTGGACGACGAATTGTCCGGCAATCTCGCCGGGATGGTAGCGCACGGACGCGCTCTGAGCGATCTGCTTCTCATAAACCAGGCTGCGGTGCAATCGGGAGCTAAGTCCGTCGGAAAGGATTCCCTGTAACAGGTCCAAGGGGGCGTCGTCAGGGTCCATGTCGGGAGGTGTGGGCCAACAGATGTACAGGCGGGGTAGAGACACCTTGTCCCGCATCTCAAGCTCTACCCGTCCGGCCAATGGCGAATCGCGGCGGCCCATGCGGGGCAGGGGCGGTCCGGGGGGCAGGTCGCCGAAGTATCGATTAACCAGTTCCAAGGCTTCGTCCCGCTTAAAGTCGCCCACCACGGCAAGACTGCTGTTGGAGGGAGAATAGTAGCGGCGAAAGAAGTCCTTAACGTCCTCCAGAGCGGCGGCATCCAAGTCTTCCTGAGAACCGATGGTCATCCAGTGGTAGGGATGGGGCATGGGGAACAGGGCTTCTTGAATCTCCCAAGAAGCCATTCCATAAGGCCGGTTCTCATAGGACTGGCGGCGCTCGTTCTTCACCACGTCGCGCTGGATGTCGAACCGCTGTTGGTCTACGGCGTCCAAGAGAAAGCCCATGCGGTCGGACTCCAGCCACAGCGCCAGTTCCAGATAGTTGGAGGGCACATCTTCCCAATAGTTGGTCCGGTCGGGGGTGGTTGAGCCGTTCAGATTGGCTCCGGCTTTCTGAAGGGGGTCGAAGTGGCTGCTGTTGTGGTGCTTGGAACCTTCGAACATGATGTGCTCAAAGAGATGGGCGAAGCCGGTGCGGCCCTGCTCTTCATCTTTTGACCCAACGTGGTACCAAACGTTGACCGCTACCAACGGGATGGCGTGGTCTTCATGCAGGAGTACATCTAACCCGTTGGACAGAGTTATCTTCTCGGAGGATATAGAAACCATCGATTACAACCTTTCCCAACTAAAATCGTACGTGGATCGGGGCTCTTTCGGGGGGATAATCTAAGCCAGCCAGAAGGGTATTGAGAAAACCCACAATCGAGCGAACCACTGCTTGCGCAGTTTTTGCGACTCCACCAATGGAAGAGCCGCTACATGCAGGAAGGCTCCCGATGGGAGCCTTCCTGTTCTTATTTACTTGGTTACCGGGTCGGAATCGGGCGTTCTGCGATGTTGGCCGAGATTGTCTCAGTGTTCCACAGATCGGAGAACTTCAGAGCCCTGGGGCAATGGGTATATGCCTCGTCCACTTCGATAACGATGCCTTGCAAGTGCTTGGACCGCTCGTCAATCTCGTAAAGGGCAACCTCGACGTCCTTCTTTTCCAGCTCTTCTTGGTTAACGATGGTGACTCTTCCGTTGACTCGGACAACATCGTTGACGCCGGGGATGAGGAATAGGAGACCTACGTGGGGGTTACTATCAAGATTCTGATAGGTCTGGAACAGCTTGTTGCCTTCCACGTCCGGGAAGACGAGATGCTTCTCATCCAGAATCTTGACGAAGCCGGGCTTGCCCCCCTTGGGGGAGGCGTCACAATTGCCGTCTGCATCGGCGCTGGATTGAATCACGAAGGGAGAATTCTGGATAAATTCTTGCACGTAGGGGGTCATGTGGTCGACTACTTTGGTCGCCGCTCTGCCGGTGGCGTAGCCAAAAGTGTCGGAAAAACGGTTGCGCTGAGCAGTGTCGCTGGTGGCCATTATCCCTCCCGAAAAACCGGATTAAGAACATTCTAACCGGGCCACAGATGATGGGCAAGCAACGGCCAGACGTGGATTTAAGGAGAAATTATCGGGTGGATTTCGGGTTGAGACTGGGGGAGAAATCGCCCCCAACCCCCCTATAGGAAAGTGGGGCTAGGACGGGGTTAGTCTTGATGTGATGTTGGCATGATTGTGGTTTGAAAGGAGACGGTTTCCATGCCTTCTAGGAGTCGTTGGCAGTCGGCCATCGAGCGGATGCCGATCCTGATGAACTCGGGTAGTCCGAAGGACGTGCAGTCTCTGACGAAGAGGCCTAGGCGCATGAGGTTATCGTGCCAAGCCGTCGCGTTAATCACGTTGACCAGCATGAAGTTGGCTGCGGAGGGATGGACGGTTATGCTGAGCCGATCCAACCGGTCCGACAGGTATTCTTTCGACTGTTCGACGGCCTCCCGGGCTCTGGGCAGATATGCCGTGTCGGCCAAGGCGGCCAGTCCGGCGGCTTGAGCCAGACCGTTGACACTCCAGTCGGGCTGGAATGCCTCCAGGTTAGCGATTACTTCTTCCGACGCGATGGCGTAGCCCAACCTCAAGCCGGTCAAAGCGTAGTCTTTGGTCATGGAGCGTAGCAAAACGACGTTGTCGATGGACGGCAAGCTCATGGCATCCCAAGGGTCGGCTACGAAGGAAAGGTAAGCCTCGTCGATCACCAGTAAAGCTCCACAAGCGGCGGCCGACTCAGCCATGGGCTCGATATCCTCGCGGCTGAGATAGACGCCGGTCGGGTTGTTGGGGTTGCAGACGAACACCAGCCTGGGGCGTTCTTGGGCGATGCGCCGCACGACTTCGGAGATATCCCAGGAGAACATCAAGCCAGCGGTCACCTCAAGACTCCACACCGTGGCGCCGGCCTGGCGGCAGGCCCCGGCATACTCGCCGTAGGTGGGCGTTAGCTGGAGGACGCTTGGTTGTTTGTCCGAATCTGTGGTAGTTAAGTAAGCCCGAGCCAGAAGGTGGATGATTTCGGTGGAGCCATTGCCCACCATGATGCATTCGATGGGAACCGGTTTACCTTGAACTGGCGGCAGATGGGCGGATAGGGCTTCCCTCAATTCCAGACAGGCGGGGTCCGGGTAAGCCCCCAGGTCCACCTGGCGCATGGCATCCCACACCCCGTCCGGCGTCCCGATAGGACTGACGCTGGCGCTGAAATCCAGCACATCCTCGGGACGCAATCCCAAAGCGCGCAGTTGAGACGGCTTGATGCCGCCGTGGACCGGCCGCCCTGTTGGTATCTCGGTTTTGTTGCCGGAAGGCCCCTGTATAGTCATGAGTAAGTCTGCGCCATCACCAGATCCAAGACCTCAAATAAGTGATTCCCAGAGCCGCGAGCAGCCCGGTCCCCGCAACGAAATACATGGATCGAACGGTGCGGGTGATGTCCTCCGGCTCCACCTCTCGGGTGCTGTCGCCCAGCCGGTAGTGGTCCGTTTTCTCCAATTCCACTCCTAACGCGCCCGCCATACCGCTCATGGTCCAGCCAGCGTTGGGGCTTTCGGTCTTGCCGTGGTCTCGCCACATCGTTCGCCAGGCGCTTGATGCTTTCTGGCCTGGGAGAACGAGGCTGGCGAGAACCAGAAGAAACCCGGCGAGACGGGACGGAATCAGGTTGACTAAATCGTCAAACTTGGCCGAAGCCTTGCCCAAGTACTCGTAACGGCCATGGTAGCCTATCATACTATCCAGCGTGTTGATGGCTCGATAGGCGACGGCGCCGGGAAGACCGAACAGAGCGAAGGCCAGCCACGGACCGATGATGCTATCGGCGATGTTCTCCGACACCGACTCCACCGTGGCCGCGGCAGCCTGCTCCGGGGTCATATTAGAAGCGTCGCGGCTGACCAACCATGACATCTGAGCACGGAATCCGTCCGTATCTCCCGAGACCAGCAGGTCACGGACCTTGGTAGCGGCGTGGTGCAGCATCTTGACCGAGAAAGTGGTTTTCAGGATGCAACCTCCCACCAGGATATAGGCTATCTGGTGGATATCACGCAGGCCCTCGGCAGCGAAATAAGCGGCGGCCCCCCATATCCCGGCAACCAGCAGCAGTATCATCACTCCGAAGATAAAGCCGGTGTTGCGAGAGGTTGGGGCTTTAGCTTCGGCGATGGTCACGGAGCGGCCGATCCACACCGTGGGGTGGAACCACTTGGGAGGTTCCCGGCCCACCATCTCTAACACCACGGCCACTACCAAGATCCCCAGATCGGGAGACAAGGACCAGGGCATCAGAGTTCTCCCACTAAAATGGATAAGGGCTCTATCCAGCCGTAGGGCAGCAACGCGACGGCGGCGATTATGGCTCCTGCCTCAATCACTTCGTTGATTGCTCCGTAGGAGTCTCCGGTCAGTCCACCCAGAAGATTCACCATGACCTTGCCGCCAAGCCACGCTAAGACGGACGCGCCCACAAAAATCCCGAGTCCGCCAAAGCCTCCAATCAGGATCGACAACAAGCCAGCGGTCAACGCTGCGATGATTGTAGGTATTTTGGCCCCGCCTTGATGAAAGGGCGAACCCAAGCCCTCGCCACGGACATAGGGAAACGCTCCTAGCGCGACGACCATGGACCATCGGGACAGCACCGGGAAAAGCAACAAGGGCCACCACCCTTTAGCCCCAGGCGCGATGGTCAGCAAAGAAAGCAGGGCCCCGTACTTCAGAATCAGCAGGGAAGCGGCCCCAGCGACGGCAAAAGCGCCGACGTTGGTGTCCTTCATGATTTCCAGACGGCGTTCTTTGGTGTACCCACCAAACAGACCGTCACACACGTCCATGAAGCCGTCCAGGTGAAGGCCACGAGTCACCACTACCAAGACAACCAACAGAAGAGCGGCAGTCAGTTGGACGGGAAACAACTCGCGGGCACCGTACTCCACGCCCATCAAGAGAAGTCCCAGAAGAAACCCCACCGCCGGGTAGTAGGCCCGGGAGTCGCTGATTTCCCGCTGGTTATAGCTGCGTCTCCCAAGAAAGGGAAACACGGTCAGGAAACTGAGGGCCGATAGGAATGGCGTCAGTTTTGAGACTCCCCGGAGTTCTCGTCTTCGATACGCTCCGCGACTCCGGCATCGGCGAAGGTGGCCATCTCCGCCAGGCACTTGGCTGCTGCTTCGATGATTGGCATCGCCAGCGTTGCCCCGGACCCCTCGCCGAGACGCATACCCATGTCCAAAAGGGGAGTCAGCCCCATGGTTTCCATGCCGATGCGATGGCCCGGTTCCACGGACTGGTGAGAGGCAATCAAGTAGTGGCTCAACGTTGGGGCCAAGGTCCAGGCGATAAGAGCGGCAGCGCCTGATATGAACCCGTCTACAACGGCAGGCCGATGGGCGGCGGCGGTGCCCAGCATTGCCCCGGCCAGCATCCCAATCTCGAACCCACCGACTTTTGCGAGTAGGTCTAGGCCGTCTTTGGCGTCCGGTTTATTAACTTCGATGGACCGGCGCACCACTTCAACTTTGTGGGCCAGAGCCGGGTCGTCCAAGCCTGTGCCTCTCCCGGTGGTCACCGACGGGTCGGCGCCAGTCACGACTGCCGTTATGGCGCTGGAGGGCGTGGTGTTACCGATGCCCATATCCCCGAAGGCGATAAGGTCGGCTCCTTTTGCGATCTGCTCATCGGCGGCGGCAATACCGGCTTCGATGCACTTAATGGCGTCCTCGCGGGACATGGCCGGTCCGATCGCCATGTTGGCAGTGCCCCGGCCAATCTTGACCGCTCGCATCGCTGGATCGTCGGGCAGATCGGCGGCAACCCCGGCGTCCAGAACGACGATGCTGGCCCCTACGTGCCGAGCCAAAACATTTATCGCCGCGCCTCCAGCCAGGAAGTTGCCTACCATGGCGGGAGTCACCTCTTGGGGATAGGCGCTGACCCCCTCGGCCACCACCCCGTGATCTCCGGCCGCTAGAATCACTGCCTTGCGATTTATCTTAGGAATCGGATCCATGAAGATGCCTGCCAAAGTGATGGACAATTCTTCCAGGCGGCC